>Ga0187846_10001682_pt1 | contig 12423 bp, 13 predicted proteins | sample TC_taG_FD_161473 | JGI IMG/M metagenome (GOLD analysis project Ga0187846, IMG submission 161473) | Biofilm microbial communities from the roof of an iron ore cave, State of Minas Gerais, Brazil - TC_06 Biofilm (v2) | ecosystem: Environmental > Terrestrial > Deep subsurface > Cave > Wall biofilm...
CTCCCTGCCTTGCCCGACAGAGCCTGCAACAAATGCTTGAAAGAAAGCCACGAATTTACTTGCCTGCTACTTGCAAAGGCGGACATGAGAGTGGATTAAATCTGATGCGGTGGACGACCCCTGACGGCATCGATGTGCCAAGCTCGGGCCGTTGAGTTCAACGAGCTGAAGGAGCCGTCCACCATGGAGATTACCACAGTCGGTTTGGACATCGCCAAGCGTGTCCTCCAGCTGCACGGGGTCGATGCAGCTGGCAAGGCAGTATTGCGGCGGAAGCTGCAACGGTCGGAAGTGCTGGCGTTCTTCAAGGCCCTACCGTCTTGTTTGGTTGGCATTGAGGCTTGCGGCACGGCGCATTATTGGGCGCGTGAGATCAGGGAGCTGGGGCATGAGGTGCGATTGATGCCGCCCTCATACGTGGCACCTTATGTCAAGCGCGGCAAAACCGACGCGGCCGACGCCGCGGCGATCTGCGAGGCCGTGACCCGACCGACGATGCGCTTTGTGCCCATCAAGACCGCTGAACAGCAAGCCGTGTTGATGCGCGACTTGTTGGTACGGCAGAGGACGATGCTGGTGAACGCCCTTCGTGGCCATATGGCCGAGTTGGGCATCATCGCGCCTCAGGGCATAGCACGCGTGGCGGACCTGATAGCCGTGCTGTTAGGAGAGGATACGACGAACGTGCCGGCGCTGGCCCGCGAGGCGCTTCGCGGGTTAGCCGCGGAACTTGAGGCACTGGACAGGCGAGTGAAGGAGATCGAGGTAGCGATCGTGACGTGGCACAACGACAACGAGGCCAGCCGCCGGCTCGCCACTATTCCCGGTGTCGGGCCGATCACGGCATCGGCGATCGTCGCCACTATTACCGACCCTTTTCAGTTCCACTCCGCTCGGCACCTTGCGGCCTGGATCGGGCTGGTGCCCAGACAGCACAGCAGCGGCGGCAAACAGCGCCAAGGTGGGATCTCCAAACAGGGTGATCGCTACCTGCGCCGACTGCTCGTGCTGGGTGCAACCGCGGTGATCCGGCATTCGCGAAGCAAATCCACAGCAGAGGCTGGCTGGCTCAAAAGCCTGCTCGAACGCCGGCCCGCACGGCTCGTCTCGGTGGCACAGGCTAACAAAACGGCGCGGATCGTATGGGCTTTCCTCGTGCATGGAGAAGCCTATCGCATGCCAGCAGCAGTCCCAAGTGGCGTAGCCTGAAGCCGAAGGAACCCCATCAGCGTTGCCACAGCTGATGGGTGAGTGAGGGCGATGGTGGCGTGATGGCGAACCGGTCGAACCCGGAGCTTGGAAGAGCCCGTCAAGTGTTATGCGCCATTCCAGCGCGTAAATCTGTTTGGGAGCCAGGCTGCGGATTGCATCAGGGCCAGCGGTCCCAAGGCCGCGCAACGTAGGCCGGACACATGACCGCACCCGACCGCGGCGCAACATACCAGATCGCCCTTGCTTCGACGGGGTCGTCCACACATAACGCTTAGTACCCGCTCTATAGGTCAGCTATGGGTGCAGGCCGTGCGAAAACGTGGATCGATCAATCGCGTTGATCTGCCATGGGCGCGCCAGGCGAGCTTTTAGCGGTCTGGGGTGATCAGGTGCGGATTGCCGCGATCAGCGGGCTGACGCCGCGGATGGCGATGACGCGCTTGAGGTTGTAAGCCAGCACGTGGAGGCTCATCTCGGTGCTGACCCGCTTGAGGGTCCGCGTCAGGAAGTGGGTCGCTCCCATCCAAGCTTTGATGGTGCCGAACGGGTGCTCCACGGTCTGTCGTCGAACGCGCATAATGTCCGGCTTTTGCTCCAGACGCTGCTGCATGGCATCGATGACGGCTTCGTGCTCCCATCTTTTGATCCGACGCTCCCTACCGGTCGTGCATTGCGGCTTCATCGGGCAGCTCGCGCAGTTGCTGGCCCAATAGTTGCGCAGGGTCAGCCCGTGCTCGACGTTGTCGAACCGCCAGGTCAACCGCTCCCCGGCTGGGCAGCGATACTCGTCGTCTTCGACGATGTAGACAAAGTCTTGCTTGCCGAAGCGGCCCTCGGCCTTGGCACCTGAGGTCAGCGGCTTTGGCACATAGGGCGTGATCCCCGCCTGATCGCAGGCCAGAATCTCCTCCCCCTTGAAGTAGCCTCGATCGGCAACGACCGTGAGCGCATCGTGGCCGATACCCTGGCGCGCCTGTTCGGCCATTTTCGAGAGCTGATCACGGTCATGGCCGATGTTGGTGACTTCATGCGCCACGATCAGGTGGTTTCTTGCATCGACCACGGTCTGCACGTTGTAGCCGACAATCCCGGTTCCTTTGCCGCTGGTCGCCATCGACCGCGCGTCGGGATCGGTTAGTGAGATCTGTTGATCGGGCGCGGCGCGCACGGCGACTGCGGTCTGCTTGAACTCCTGCAACTGCTCTTTCAACGCCGCGATCTTGTCTTTGAGCCGGACGGCTTTGGCCTGCGCAACTTCGCTCTCTTGCCGGTCGGCGGTCTCAAGGGCAGACAGATAGCGATCGATGCTGGCTTCGATCTGCTCCATCCGCCGCTGGATCTTATTGGGGGTGAAGTTCTTGTCGCGGTTGTTAACCGCCTTGAACTTACTGCCGTCAATCGCGACGAGGGCTTCAGAGAATAGTTCGAGTCGGCGGCACAGCATTACAAACTGTTTGCAGGTTGCACGGATCGCAGGGCCATTGTCCTTGCGGAAATCCGCAATCGTCTTGAAGTCGGGCGACAGCCGGCCCGTCAGCCACATCACCTCGACATTGCGCCGCGTCTCCCGTTCCAGTCGTCGGCTCGACTGAACCCGATTGAGATAGCCGTAAAGATAGATCTTCAGTAGCGTCGCCGGATGGTAAGCCGGCCGACCGGTCGTCTCGGGGACTACACCCGCAAAGCCCAGCATCGCCAGGTCCAGTCCATCGATGAACGCTTCAATCACCCGGACCGGGTTGTCCTCCGTCACATAGTCATCCAGGCAGTGCGGCAGCAACGCTGCCTGCAGCCGGTCCTCCCCTTCCACGAAACGTTTCATCCCGCTATCCCCCAATAGCATGCTACGTTATCACGTCAGGGCGTTTTCACACAGCCTCGGTCGCGAGCCGCCCACCGAGTCGGGTACCTAGCGTAAGATTTTCACCACTAGCCGCGGCGCTCGGGCGGAGTGGTTTAGCACGGATTTTGAGTTAGGGGGTTTAAGTGGTTGATTTTGTTTAAAGGGAATGTCTTGACAGCGCTCGGCGGCCTCGTCCTTACCGCCGCTCATCGCCGCGGCGATCTTGCTATGTGATCATTCGAACGGTTTCCAACAAACACCGAGTTCCCTATAGACGTACGCAAAGCGCTCTGGCTCACTGCCATAATAAAACAGGGCATGCCCCTCATCCGGCGAAGACGGCGAAGAAGATGCTTTCGGGCCCCAAAAGGCATAACGGCCAAACGTTAACATCATTGCTGAGGACAAACGACACATTCGATTGAAATACTTTGCCGTCGTTACTCTGGTAGTGCTTAGGACAATTGCCGCTTCTACACGTCCTGACTGCCATTCCCTCTCTTCCTCTAAAGTCGGGGCGATTTTGGGAAATTGCGGCATCCGGTTTATTGGAAGACAAACATGCACAGGATGAGGGTTGCATTGTAGCTGGCATGAGCCGCGACCGCGGGGCGGAGGGAATGGGTACGCTGAACCCAGAACGCAGCGAGCAGCCCGAAACCGGCGACCGCAGCTGTTGCCGTCCATCCGGCGATCCCTGGCAGGACCAAGAATAGGGCGTGTGAGAATGAAAACAGTAACGCGGTGATCAACGCCGAGACCCACGGGGCCAATTTCCGCTGAAGACAATCCAGCACAAGCCCGCGCCAATACAGTTCTTCAGTCAGGGGCACGATTGTGACAGCCAGCAGCCCGAATACCGCGAATTGGCCAAATGACTGGGGTACTTCGCGCAACATCGGAATGTCTCGGAATAGCGAGGGTAAGGAGAGGGCGAGGATCAGGGCGAGGATCAGATAGACACCTGCAAGACTGATCCCACTGAGAGCGGCGTAGAGAATGGGCCTGATCCCGATCGAGGGAAGATAACTGGCGAACAGCGCGTGGCCACGCCGCCTGGCCAAAGACCGCCTGGCCAAAGACCGCATGACCAGCAGCACCACCAAATAGAAAAAAAATTGTGACGAGGGCATCAACGTAAAAAAATCCGATCCGATCTATATCGAATGCTTTGGTTCCCAGCAAAAGTCGGGCGGCAGAGGCAACGCAGACAAGGCAGACCAGCCCGCCAATCGCAGCGATGACCGGCACGATGAGCGCGTCCCACCACCGGAAGGCTGCGGGTCTCGTGGCCATCCCGTAGCGTTCTTACTTAATCTTATTGGTGTGGTGCTGCTTATCGGTTACCATGACCTGTTCGAACTCATTTTGGGATGAGCCTGTTCGGCGCGGTGCCGGCGGATGCTATCCTGATCGGCGACCGAGCCATCCCGAAGCTTTGGCCGCGTCTCGGTACCCGTCGCAACCGCTGACGCGGCACGGCGAGAGGTGTGGCCGACAGTACCTTATGGCGTCGCCATCTCCGCCGCGGGTATGATCGTTTTTTGCTTCAAGTCTCCGTCTCGAGGCAGGTTCCGATGCGCCCCAGGACGATCCTCGCCTTCTTCTTTCTGGTCTCGCTCGGGGCCGCCGCGACTGTGGGGCTGGTGCTGGAGAGCCCGTGGCAGGAGGCCCAGCCCAAGGCTGACGAAGCAGCGCGCCCCGAAGTCTATGGCGCAGCACTGCGTGGCGCTGTCATCGAGGATTTTGGCGCCGCTCTGTTATATCCCGGTGATCGCGTCGACGTTATTCTGACGCAAAAAATCAGCGACAGCGCGCCCTTGGCGCGCCGCTCGGTCAGCAAGACCGTCGCCGAAAACCTACGCGTACGGCTAATAATTGATACGACAGATGCGAAAACCGCCGCCCGGTACACCTTTGGGCGCATCGTCACGCTCGAGGTGATGCCCGAGCAAGCCGAGAAGATCAACGTCGCCACCAAGCTCGGCAAATTTTCGCTGACACTGCACAGCCTCCGCGGATTCAATGACTACCCGCTTCCTTTTGTCTTGCCGGTTACCTCGGCAAAATAAACCAGGCCGGCTCGCTCCTCCCAGCGGCCCTCCCTATGCCGGTCGGAACCCCTACGCGCCAAGCCAGTCTAGTAGGCTCAAGGTGAGGCTCCGCGCGGCGTTGCCGCATCTCATTCCTTGGCCGCCTTCCATTCTTCGCGCATTGTTCTCAGCTTTTCTTTGTGCTCCTCAAGGCGCAGCTCGAAGTCGCGCTCCTCTCCTGCCCAGCCTCGACACGAGCGATGTCGGTTCGCAAGCTGATCGATTTGGCGCAACGTTAGCGGGCTTTCATCTTGCATGCGCTCGGTATGCCAGATGATGGTTGCTCCAGGGTTAACTGAACCCGTTACCCCCGCGAAAATTGAAATGTACCGATTTTTCAGAATCCCGGCTATCTTGGCGCATTCCCGCGGCAGCCGGGCCGTTTCACCTGGGAGGACGAAGCGAGGATGAAACATGCGCACCTTCGTGATCGTTATCACCATTGCCGCGGCCGTCCTGTGTGGCTGCGTGCGCCAAACGGTTGACGACTCCGGCCTGCCGCCACATGTCGGCACGCCGCTGTCGGCGCAAGCGCACTCCGGCTCCGACACGAAGAATTGGCCAATTCCGCGCCCGATCGCGTCACCGGAGGTTCCTCCGACGCGATCGAGCCCGCCTGTAGTTGCGAATCAGGAGCAGGTGAACGCGGCTATGCGAGCGACTCTGGAGTATCTGCACGTGTGCGACGACCCGACCGCGGCCGCGGATGCGCTAAGGGGTTTGTACACGGAGCCGCCGTCAGAGGCGTTCCTGCGCGAGAAGCTCAAAGAATTACAGGCCTGGATGGGTTGCTCGCCATCGGCTCAGGCTCAAACGGGAGCGGGAGCGCGAATAGCCTCTCCACCCGCGACCTCGCAGTCCCCGCCGGCGCAGACCTATGCGGTCTGTGACCCGAGCTACTGGGCACGACGGATCGAGCAGACTGCGACACCCGGCATGTCAGACGCGGCGAAATTCCTGGCAGTCCGAAACGTGCTAGAGCTGTACGGCTGCATCGCGCCGACACCTCCACGGCCGGCGCCCCAGTTCACCACCTGCATTCCGCTTGGCGGCGGCATGGTCTCATGCACGACGGATTGAGCGTCTATCGCCGCCATAAAGAAATTCATCGAGCAGTTCGGGTGCCCCGTCAGGGCGTTCCGATGGCGCTACAGGACGCCTTACTGACGCTCGGATATCGGCGGGGGCGGGGTTTCCCCAGGAAGCAGCGCGCGCGTTGCGGTGGGGCCGTTCCTGAGCGCATCGACAGTCAGCGTGCCGGTGGCGATCGCCTCAGCCACCCAGCGGCGCCCCGCCGCATCGAATGCCCTGCGACAAGTCGGGTGGCAGAACCGCTGCGCCTTGCCGCCGGTGGTGCGCGGCACGAAGGCGCCGCCGCACCAGACGCATGGTGCGGCCTCGGTCACGATTTCGGTCATTGCAGCTCGGCGAGGTCTGCCGGGGGATCGAGCCCCAGCGCGCGCAGTCCGGCAGTCGCCTCGCTCCTCCAGCGCTCGCCGAAGGAAAGCAGGCAATCGAGATTATCGAGATGCACGCGGTTGCCGTCCGCAAGGTCGAGTGCCGCGCGCCCACCGAGCCGTTTTCGGCAGCCTGAGCACTGCCAATGCGGCACTCGCTCACCGTGCAGCCGGTGCCAGCGGTCCTCGATCTCGCCCCAAGCGAGCCACGCGGCTTCCGGGGCTGGGTGGAGCGCGCCCCAATAGGCGAGCGCTTCGCGATGGCGAGCCCGCCAATCGGCCGCGAGCGCGGCCATGATTGCGGACTTGTGCACGGCAAGCAATCTGACCACCGGTTCGGCGCGCTGCGGTCCGCGCACGACAAGTTTGTCGCCGGCGATCGCGACAGCAAGCCCGGCGTCGTGCGCTCGCGCGAGCAGGCTCAAAGCGTCCATTCACTTGTCTCCTGGTCGCCGCCAGAAAATGGATGCATACGACCGTCATTACCATCACGACCGTCATCCACCGCGGATTTGGCCGGGTTCCGCATGTCGGTATCGATGACGGTGGCCGCGTCATCCGTCACTCGACCGTCATCTCCGAGCTCAGCATTCATCTGGACCGATGACGGTGATGACGGTCGTGACGGTCGGGCGCCCTTTTCGTCTGCGGTTATCGTAATAGGCCGTCCCCGTGCTTGCCGCTCCTCGAAAACAATGGAGATCCCGACCCGACGCAGGTTCGGCGCCGCGCGTCGCAGCCGACCCGAGAGCGCCCGAGGCGTCGTCGGCCAGCTCTTCATTTTTGCGGCGGACTCGCCGGCGACCGTGACCAGCTTCTGCAGTAGCTCTTTTGCCGTCCCGGTCCAGCTCCGGCGGCCGGCCATCAGCGAGCGCAGAGCCGTCGCTACCAAATCGGCCTCGATGACGGTCTCGTCCATCTCCGCCCGATTTTCGCTGTACGCGTCAAGGAATGTGCCCGCCTCCCATAGGGCGCCTTCGCATGCCGCGACCCAGACTGCGAAGTCCGCCATGCGCGGCAGCCGATCCAGTTGCGTCGTCGCCAGGTGCCCCAATCCATGTGCTACCGCATCGAGGAGAGCGCCGAGCATACGCGGCCTCGCGATTTCGAACTCTGCCGAGATCTCCCGCTCCGGTCGGCGACGTTCCTCTGGGATCGGATCGAGCCGGACAGGCATCGAGCGGTCAGCCAGGTCGCCGCGCGTCGCCACATCCTCGATGCCCGTCAAGATGATCGGTCGCACCGCATCAAGCAGCACCTCGTCTGTGTTGGAATAAAGTTCCCGAGTAGCGAACCCGCCACCCGTGCTGAGGCGGCAGAGGGCGTCCGAAAGCCACAGCGGCAGCGACGATACATTGTCGATCGCGATGACATGGCCGTTGGTCGCGGCGATGAACAGATCCCTCTCGTCGCGCGGCAATGTGCGCAGCGGCGCCTTATTGGGATCCACGAGCGAGCGCAGCAGTGTCGCCAGGAACGACTTGGCCGAGCCTTGTTCGCCAGTCAACGCCAAAACCGGATAAGGGCCCCTATCCCGCAATGCAGCAAGCAGCCACGCGACGATCAACACGACGTCCTGTTCATCTCGCACGTTGATCAGCCGTCGTAACTCGGCAAGCGATCCGCCGCTAACCGGCACAGGCAATGGCTGCATTCCGGCAGCGCGTCGGAACCGGACTGGCGGATTGTTGATGATCCGCCACCCGTCGGCATCGATCTCGACGGCGCGCCACTCCGCATCGGAGAGATCGAGATAGAGCTTTTGATCGAGTCCGGCGACGCGCAAATGCACAGCCCGTTCGGGCGCGTCGAAATGCGCCTTGGCCTCTATAATTCCGAGCGCCGATTGCATGGCATCATTGTTCGGTGCCCCGCGTGTGCGCTCGTAATGGCGATGGGCCAGCCAGCGTCGAAATCCCTTGCCGCGGACGGGCCAGCTCTCGCGATGTCGGGAAACCATGACATCGGCATAGGCAGTGCCGTCCGGCGTATGAAACAGGTCGCCCGCCGCAGCAAGTTCGATCAGAATATCAGCCGTTTTTGGTCTTTTGGTGACCTCTTCGGCGTCATCGTCGAGCGAATCCCAAATCCGGCGCAAACCGCGTCCATCGTCACGGTCGCCTTTCTCAATCACCCATTCTCGGATCACCGGGTCGGAGTGTGAACGCAAGACGTCACACATCTGCTCATAAGTCATTCGCGCCCGACGCATAGCGCGTCCTGCACGGAATGCGCGTGCGGACCGGGAATTGTCAGCTCCGTCCGATTGTTTGCTGGCGCTCCTGTGCCCAGCTCGAGGGACCAGATTGGCTAGTCGTTGCAAAGCAGCGTCGTCGAGCCGAGACGGCTGTTCCGGCAGCAACCCAAACCGTTCGTTCGTAACAGTAAAATATCGAAATCCGCAATAGATTTCGATTGCTGGCCCATGATCTCCACCGTCTTGGCCAGGCACAGATCGCCTGGTTCCCCAGTTGGTGGCAGATACCCCGATTGAGGCGAGAAACGGCCGCACATCGTCCGCATCGATAAGCGCAAATAGCTTTACGCCTCTGCCCGACGGTGATGTCTCGCCATAGGTGGAAGCGGTCTTGATGACTTCCGCGGCCCATGGCGCGAGTCGGTGCTCGCCATCAAGACAACTGTCAAGGTCGACGCCGATCAAATACGTACCGCCGCCGATGTCGCCGAGCTGGATCCCAATACCGCCACCCAAGCCATTCTCGATTGACCTAGCCAGGTCTAAAGCTTCGTCTCTGATAATCCAGGTAGAGGGATCGTCGGCCTTGGCGAGGCGGTGGTCTTGCCCAAAGGGCATCTTCGTCAGCTTCCGGGTTTCTCCCTCGCCTCGCCATTCATTGCGCCAGGCAACCCAGCGAGGGGCCTCGGCAAACGCGCCGAGGGCACAGGCGATCTCGGCCACCTCGGTCATTGGTCGATTCCCAAATGACGCAAGACATCGCTTTTCCGGTAGAGGCAACGGGCGCCGTCCCGGATGATTGGGATTCCGGTTCCGGTCCAAGCTTCGCGTTCCAGCAGCGCCACAGAGCACTTGCGCACGCGAGCGACAGTTTTCCTCGAGAAGAGGGCGAGGGGATGCGCTTCCCAAAACTCTCGCTCGTCATCGGTGACGCTCGTACCCGAGTCAGCCACTTCCGTTCCTTTCTTGTCGGTGTCGTCGCGATCAGGCGGCGACGCGACAATTCAGGACCGGGCGCTCTTCAGGGAGTGTAATTTAACTCGGAGGTTTCCCATCACCCGTGGCCGACGACCGCGCCGAGCCGCGGTATCCAGGACAGCGCCTCTTCCTGCAATTCTTCGGCGCGACGGAGCTTCGCCAGAAGTGAGCGTTTCTCACGCATCTTCGGATAGAGTGCTTGCGCCGTAACAAGCTTTCGAGTTGCGGCACCGGCGAGTTGCATATCCCACAGAGGGACGATGCAATGCTCCCGAATGGCTTTGAGAAACTCCCGTTGTTCACTGTTTGCTGGTTCAGGGCGCCATTGCAGAGCAGGGTACGGTGGCCCTGTTTGAAGGTCTGCTTCTCGCCGGGCGTTGTCGATCAGCTTCGGCCAGATGCGCCGGACCGCGGCGAGCTTTCTTTCTGCCAATGAGTTGGGGCCGCGGCGTATCGCCGGAGCTATCTCGGCGGCCTCCCTCTCCGAGTCAATCAATTCCGAAAAGCGTGCCATCAACAGCTGTTTGTCGGAAGCGATATCGAACGCTAGGGCGCGGCCGGTCGGCGAGATGGGGACCGTGTATTCGAGTTTCGATCCGGCAATTTGTTCGGGTGACGCGATCCAGGTGCCAAGCGCAAATTCTGCACCATCCGCCGGATCAGGCGGCCACGAGGCCTGGATGTCTTCTGAGAAACAGCGATTCTTCCTTTCCCATGTATGCCGCGCACAAAGCCAACGAGCCTGCCGGGTGCGGTGATCCATCTCGCTCTCACTGGCCTGCCGCCTCAATCGTTGAAACGCCGCGTACCGCGCAAGAATCTGTCCCCATTGCGCCGCAGGCGCTTTAGCGAGCCGGTCGTAATGCCCATCCAATGACGGGATGATCAGCCGCAGCCGGCTAAGAACGAAGGTCGATAAGCCGTGTTGCCAAGAGGCAAGCCGTTCAGGTCGCGGCATGAGCCGCATCCCGCATCGGCACCACGTTCCTTCCGGCGGCCCTCATCGCGCAGAACAGGAAATCGGAGATCGCCTGCATCGGCCGGCGCAATCGCTCAATATCGGTAACGATGTAGCCGGCCGTCACATCGCTGCCAGTCATATGATTCAGCAGCCGCTTAACAGCGTAACTCGATATATCGAGCCGCTCGGCCGTCGTCGCGAAGGTTCTGCGCAGATCGTGCACAGAGGTATGCACCCCACAAGCTCTGGCGATGGCTCGCGTAAGCGTCTTTGGTTCCGTGATGCAGCTGTCCGGCTTCCGTCCGGGGAACAGGAATGCATCGGCGAACGGTTTATTGGCGACCTCCAGCCTTTTAATGGCCGCAGCACGTCGGCGCTCAATTAGGGCAAGCAGTTGTGTCGAAAGCGGCAGGACATGATCTGTGCCGTTTTTAGTGTCGCGCACCCTCAGTGTGCGTATTTTCGTGTCGATGTCGCAGAACCGGAGCGGGGCCGCCTCCCGGCGCCGCAAGCCGGTCATCAGCACCAGCAACAGATAATCGCGCCCGACCTCGCTTATCGCTTCGAGGCTTTGGCACCATGCGGGCATGTCCTCTACGTGGAGCACATGTTGCCGTCGATCGACGATATTCCATAACCGGGCCCGGCTGAGGCGCTTGACCGGGTTCTGCGAGATAAGAGACTGCCCCGTGGCGTCGACGGGATAATTCAGGAGCAGCCGCAGCACGCGCATCGCAAGGTTCGCCCATGCCGGCCCGTGCCCTTCGGATAGCTCGCGATGTCGCCGCTGCACCATTTCCGCTGTAATGTCGAGCATGCGCTTGCTACGCCAATCCGCGAAGGCCGTTGGAGATCCGTCCTTTCTCCGCCCTTCGATGACATCGCGGTACTGATCCCGCGTCCGCGGCTTGAGCTTGGCCCCGCGGTCTGCGAGATAGGTTTCGAGGACCTCGAGCAAAGTGATGTCCCGAGCTGCTGACGCGTGCTTCTCGGCGATCGGGTTCCGTCCGCCTGCCACCTTGCCGAGAAACTCCTGCGCGCGCTTGCGGGCTTCCTCCGCCGAAAGCACATTGCTCCGGCCGAGTGTCACGCGCCTGACCTTCCGGGAGATCCGCTTCTCGACGACGTAAGTCTTTGTGCCGCCCCTGGTAACGCGAATCCCGAACCCTTTGAGCTCTTTATCCCGGTAAATCTCTTGTCCGGTCTCGGGCACGGGCAATTTCTCGACGACAGATTTGGTTAGCTTGATGGCCTGCCTGGCGGCGCGCTCCGTTTCCATGTAGACACCATGTAGACACGACATTTCAAAGCGTCTCAGGACGCTTCTAACTTGCTTACACGATTTTTCTCAAAATTCCCAACGGTTTGTTAGCCGCTTCAGGCGGGTTCAGATTTTCTCCTATCACCCATCCCCTAACTACGGATCTGGGGGTTAGGGGTTCGACTCCTCTCGGGCGCGCCAGATTTCTCAAGCACTTAGGATCTAGGCCCGGCAAATCAGCCCACGACCGGAAGCATATCGGAAGTAGTAAGTGCGGTTTGACGGGTTGGCTTTCACGGCTTTGTGCGTCATAAACCCGCACCCAACCCCCCTCGCCGCACAACCCTTCCTGCCCCCTCCCGCCCCTACAAACCCTCGCGCGCGCGAGAGGGCGCCCCTTCGTCTGAGCCGCCGGCTAGAT
>Ga0187846_10001683_pt1 | contig 12421 bp, 13 predicted proteins | sample TC_taG_FD_161473 | JGI IMG/M metagenome (GOLD analysis project Ga0187846, IMG submission 161473) | Biofilm microbial communities from the roof of an iron ore cave, State of Minas Gerais, Brazil - TC_06 Biofilm (v2) | ecosystem: Environmental > Terrestrial > Deep subsurface > Cave > Wall biofilm...
TTGGAGTCAACTTGATAAGGTAGTTCATCGTTGCGGCTTTATCATCGCCCGTCAAAGTCGCCTCATAATCTAATTTTAGATGAGTTACAACAACTTGGCTTTTCTGATTATTCACCAAACCTGAATTAATTTGTTGCATTAAATTTTGAACGCTAGGATCGGTATCATTTAGACTATAACTAACAGTAATGTTTTTGCCTTGTAATAGATTCTTGAGCTGACCACCCTTTGGATAATCTATAAAGGCGGTTTCTAGAAATTTGAATGTTGGTTGGATTTGATCTGACTTTGTGTTAATATCAGCAGTTAAATCTGAATTGGCCCAAATTGGGCTAACACTACCTATAACCAAAAGGCTAAATAAAAATAAAGACAAAAAAATGCCCTTACGAATCACGGTCAGTCTTTTCTTGTCGTAGTAATAAATCTTCTTGTAGAATATCAATCTTAGTATCTCAAGTCTACTTTGACAAAAGTAATATTGCACTTCTTGACATTACCAATCTTCATGGAGATTTAAAATGATAACAATACTTGCTGGTGGCACAGGCTCAGTTAAACTTGTTAGGGGTCTGACCTTACAAATAAGAGACATTAGTGTAATTGCAAATGTCGGTGATAATTATTGGCTTTACGGTCTCTACATTTGCCCCGATATCGATACAATTCTGTATGGTCTTGCTGACCTGCTCGATAATGAAAAAGGTTGGGGAATAAGAAAAGACACGTATGGATTTTTACGACAGATGGAGATGCTTGGAGAAGAAACATGGTTTAAGATTGGAGACAGAGATGCCGCCATACACCTGATGCGTACAAACATGCTCAAAAATGGTAAGAATTTATCTGATATCACGACTTGGCTCTGCCAAAAATTTGCTATAGATACCAAGATAATTCCAGTCACTGACAACAATCTTGAGACAAGAATAGTAACAAACAAGGGCGAGCTTCATTTGCAGGAATACTGGGTAAAATATCGGGGGCAGGATAAGGTAGAAGGAATAAAATATCTTGGTGCGGACAAGGCCAGAGCAAATCCAGCAGCTGTCAATGCTATTCATGATTCTAAACTTGTCATAATTGCCCCCGGAAATCCTCTTACAAGTATAGGTCCAATTCTTTCCATCAAAGGAATTAAAAAGGAGCTTTCCAAGTCAAAAAAGAAAGTTGTTGTGGTGAGTCCGCTGGTTGGAAATAGTGCAATAAGTGGTCCCGCTGCAAAGTACATGGAGGCGGCTGGCATGGAAGTATCCGCCTACGGCCTTGCAAAAGCGTACTCTGATGTTGCATCTCACATTGTTATAGATTCTTCTGATAGATTGCTCACAAGAAAAATTGAAAACTTGGACATGCATGTGTATGAAACTAAAATAAAAATGAAAGACAAAAAGGACGAGGATGCTCTGGCAGCATTTGTTCTAAAGCAAGTTCATGTGTAAATTCCGAGTAGGTGCAATAGTACCAATAAAAACTTTTTCAAAAGCTAAAAGCAGACTAAATTTGTCTTGCGAGAAAACACAAGATCTCTGTAAACTAATGCTAGAGGAGGTTCTCCGGTCAATATCCCAATCTCTCGTAATAGAAAAAACTGTAATCGTGACAAGAGATGATGATGCCTTGAAAATCGGAAAGAGGTTCGGTGTTACAGAGATCTATGATGAAAAGGAATTAGGTGTCAATAACGCGGTATCAATAGCAGACAGATATTTTTTAGGTGAGGGTTTTGATGCAACAATTGTCTTCCCACAGGATATCCCTCTTATCGAGCCAGCAGACATTCAGACACTGTATGATTTTCACATGTCTTCAAAGTGTGTGCTTGTCGTACCCTCACGAAAATTTGATGGAACAAATGCATTATTTAGAACACCTGTAAACATAATGGACACTCATTATGATGAAGATAGTTACAAGATACATCTTGAAACCGCAGAAAAAAAATTTGTTATTCATGCGCTTGTGCTAATACGAAGAATAATGCTTGACATCGATGAACCTGCTGACCTTCAATACATTTTGAGCCAATCGAAAACCACAATTTCAAAAACAATAGAAAACTTGTTGTCTGCCTAGGCAATGAAAAAGATGTCCATGATTGTGAAAATTAATCTATTCAATTACTCCAGACAGTCTGATCTTTTTTGATTTGATGTAATTTATTGCACCACTTGCTAATGCTATTGTTCCGCTGATCAGAAGTAAAACTTCAAGTGTTGTAGAAAATGAATTGGATGACTCGTTTGCGATAGAAGATTGAGTAATATCTGATATGAAAAAAACATATGAAAATATGAAATAGTTTGTTGCCCAATGAATCAAAATTGCTGGTGCTAAACCCTGCCTAAAGTATACCCATCCTATTATGACGCCAGCAACTGTGGCCTGAGCAAATTTACCAAAACTCCATGGTGAACCTGAAATTATATGAGCGGCCCCGAAAAAAATTGCTACTGCTAAAATTAGGGTTATTACTTTTTTATAATTTCGCACTTCAAGATTTTTTGAAGGTTGCCAGAGGACTTTGAAAAAACGTTTTAATGAAAATTCTCGTGAAAAAATTGCATAAAGCGGCAACCCTATAAGTAATAACCTAAAGCCCATCTCCTCAGTTAAGGGTGATGAAGTAACTTGAAAGAACTGAATTAGTCTGTTGTTTGCTTGGGGGGGTTCTATATTTATGCCAAATAACTGCTGAATGAAGTCAATAATTACAGAAAATGTAATTAAGATTGTAAACCATGTTATCATGCTAAGAAGATTATTATCCCTGATGTTTTTCCATCCATTTATCATTAACAAAGAAAGCGATCTTATCAAGTTTCTTTGAGGACCTGAGAATGAAATCGAAAATAAGATAACATATACACACCAAGCTAGAATAAATCCATCTCCAATTTCAAAAGGTACTGGAAGTTTAAACCCAACACCAGCAATGAACACATCAAGACCATCAAGAGGATACTGAAAATTTATCTCCTTTCCAACACTAGAATTAAAAACCACATATGCACCAATTGGGAATGAGACAACCATCAAACCAAAAATTACGGAAACTATTGCCGAGTACGGAATCGCAAATAATCTAGTCAGTTTACTTGTGTTCAAAAGTATCTTTTAGTGTACTTCTATACTTGCCTCAGGAAATCCAAGTTTCACAAGGGTTCCCTTGATAGTATCTCTATGATCTCCTTGAAGGAAGATGTAACCATCTTTTACTGTACCACCACAAGCATATTTTCCTTTTAACTCTCTGACAACCTTGGCAAGATCATTCATTTTGGGATTAATTCCCTCAATCATGGTGCCTTTCTTTTTGAAACGTCTCTCTTCAATCCTAACAACAATTTGAGTAGTGTCTTTTTCGAGTTCACCACAGGCGCACAGGTCCTCAGGGAGTCCGCAAGTATTGCAGATTACCGCCATTCAAATTAAAAGCTCGCTTTCCTACTATTAAGCCTTGTCCATCTGTATCTTTTTTACTTGGGTTTGTAAATTAGATTTGTGTCAAAAGAACTTACTAAAAAAGCGGTGGAGATGCTTTTAAGAGGTGCAACTTTGGTAAGTGATCCTTGTCCATATTGTAATGGAGTTCGCATAATAAAAGATGGTCATGCATTGTGTGTAAATTGTGGCAGAGAGGCAAAGGAAGAAAAGATCCCAGCAGAAACGGAAAAGATCATGCCAAGTACGGCAATAGAAAAACTAAATCAAAAGCTTAGAGCCCTAACTCAAGAACTTGAGAACGAGAAGAATTACGAAAAACAACAAAATATCTTGAAATCAATTAGTGACATAATAACAGTTAAAGAGAAGCTCAAAAATCCCTAGCGCAAAAGTATTTATGTAAAAAAACGGCCACTAATCTGTAACATGAGTAGCAAGAAATCAGCCCCCCTCCCAGCATCAAGCGCAGGCCTCTTGAGATTTTTCGAGGATGAGACTAAGGGCTACAAGATAAAGCCAGAAATAGTTGTGGCTATTCCTAGTGCACTCATTGCAATCTCGTGGATATTGAAAATATTTTTTCTACCATGACCAAAAGTGCCAATAATGTGTCGCGCATCCACAAGCGATACACACTGACGACGTTTACTCCTTCCTCGTATTATATTTCGCTTCTAATTTCTATCTTTGCAGCAATTACTATCGTTGTACTAGCAGACCTTGCTTATTTTAAAACAAGCGACAAGATCTTCTTTAGTCTTCCATTTAGTCTTCCATTAACTATTGCCTTACTGATTGCAACACAATTCGTTGATAAACAATTGTTAAAAACTGAATATTCAAAGATTATTCATATTTCTGCTTTTGGAAACCTTCTTTGGTTTGTGGTAGTGTTTGGTGGTTTTGTCTCCTTTCATGTATTTTCTAAACCAGAATTATCGCCAGTGTATCTTGCAGAAGGAATGTTTCTCTTTGCAAGTTTTAGGATCGGAATTTTTACATCAGTCATGGGTACAAAACTTAAGACTGCTTGGGCCATTTGCTTAATACAACCGCTAGCGATGTTTCTCGCCTTTGTCCCATCCTACTTATGGGTTGCCATTTTCACAGATTCAAGAACAATTTTCTCCAGTCTTGTGTTCTTGGTTTTAGTTACTGCTTGGACCCTTTTATCTGACAGAGTTGCGGGGTACAAAGTCCCGCGAACACACAAGGTTTTGCAAGCATATGTGGCCGCATGGACAAGAAACGATCCCTCTAAAATGGAAACTCTTATGGAAGAACGCGCACAGCAATCCAAAGTCTCCACCTTTCAGATTCTATTTAGGACAAATAGTAATGAGTGTAGATTAGTTATACCAGACGTACATCCCGGACCGTTTCATCCTATAGGGGGTAGTAATATTCCGTATTTAATTTACAAAAACCTGAATTCTTCGGCAATGGTTATGCATAGCATTTCTGATCATTCACTTAACTTACCGTCAAAATCACAAGTTGATGCATATCTTTCAAGTCTAGCTAATAGTTCAGTTCTATTCCATGATTACAAATGTACCAAGCCAGTAACAGTTCAAGTAAACAAAGCGCGCACTGTAGGAATATTGTTTGGCAAAACTGTTGTCTTGATACTATCTCTTTCGCCACATGGCATGGAAGATGTGCCACTTTATGTAAAAAGTGAGCTCGAGAAATACGGGAAGAATCGAGGATTTGAAAGAATTCTAATTGTTGATAGTCACAATGCCATGGGAGAGGAAATATCGCAACAAGACTCAGATGACCTTCTAAAGGCAGCCAAGTCTAACTTAGACACTTTGATTAGAAAAGAAGCATTCCCATTGGAGATTGGTTATGCAAATTCAGATAATTTGAAAATTCATGCAGATGATCTAGGGCCTGGTAAATTGGGAATGATATGTTTGAAAATAGATGATGAAAGGTTTTTTCTTGGATGGGCAGATTCTAATAATATGCAAAATGGTTTGCGAGAAGAAATTGTAAATTCTCTTTCAAAATATGGTTATAATCTGCTAGAGATTTGTACATCTGATTCACACTACAAGGCACGAGAAGCAAGAAACAAGCACGGATACTTTTACTTTGGCAGCTTATCAAAATCAAGTGAAGTCGCCTCTTGGTATTTATCTTTGGCAAAAAAAGCTGAACAAAATCTTTCACCCACATCATTTGAAACACTATATCATGAAACAAATGTCAAAGTCATGGGACCAAAGCAACTTGAAGACTATTCAAAGTCACTAGATAGAGCAATGAGAATTACGCAAGGCTTTTTGATAGCGACTACAGCATTCTTCATTTTTACTCTGTTGTAAGGATATCAAGTTCTGCCAAATTTCCATAAAATTCTTCACAAAATGAAGAAAGCTGAAATATTGGTATTATGGGAACTCTGTTAACGAATTTCATTTCTTCTTGATACAGTGTCACAATGGCCGGAATTGCAGCCTGAATCTTTTGTTTTGCCAGAAAATGTTTTGTTCTCTCTATTTGTTTTGTGACTGCCACTTCAAGAGAAGAATGATTAAGTCTCTTCCAATGCTTGCAATCTATTAGGATTGCAATTCCTAACTTTACACCAACAACATCTATCTGCAAGCGTGGCTTTTTTAAAACTAGATTTCTTGTGGTTTCAAAATCTCTTGACTCTAAAATTTCCATAGTGAGACATTCAAAATCTTTCCATTCGAGAAGTCGAGACACCTCATCTACCGGCGCCCCCATTCTTATGGCTAGCAAACTAGTCTTTATCTTATCGCTTTCATGAAAATGAATTTGATTATCTTCAAATGTCCCAATACCATTTTGCATAAAGTTATCAAGGATGTTTTTTGCTGTAGCCTCGCTTGTTTCTGTCACTGCACTGAAGTCCTTAACGGAAATGCCACCAGGGATTAATCCTTTAATTCCTTTTACTAGTGTTTGAAGATTCAACATTTGTGTTTACTTTTACGTTTATAAAACATTATTCGTGAAATTAATCTAAAAATTATTTAGTAATGGTTGAATAAAGAATTTCTAGTGAGATAATGTGGTTAGTATCATGCGACATGTAATTATCAATAAATTTTATTAAAACAAAGTGAATCAACAAAACTGAATAGAAAAATTAGGCACATATGTAGGTGATCTGAGGAGGTAATCTGTGACAGCCTGCGGCTCTGCGTCAATATCTCAGTCAAAATCTGATCTATATCTATCGATGATGAAAGTTAATTTGGGCTTTTCAAATTCATCTTAAAAAATGCAGTAGATCAGGATGGATAAGAACACCAAGACTTTGGCATTCTTATATACAGTTTTCCGCAAAACAAATCATGAAATTATTATTATCTATCGGATTGCTTATTGTTGCTTCTGGTCTAGGCATTGCCTATGCCGACAAAGGAACCTATGTAAACAAGGTCCAGTTTATACAATATTCTGACGAAAACACGGCTCTTGAAGAAGTAAAAAACGGAAATCTTGACATTTATTATTCCGCAATTCCTTTTGACAGAGTTTCTGATCCCATGTCCCGCGAGGGTTTGAAAGTATTTCAATCCACGGGGGGTTATTATAGTCTGCTTGTAAATCCAGCCCCTTCTGCAAAATTCAACCCATTTTCTATTAGAGAGGTAAGATTTGCATTGAACTATCTTATCGATAGAGAATTGATAGTAAACGAACTACTTGGAGGTTATGGTGTACCGATGATGTCATGTTATTCGCCTTATGATCCTGATTACCTTTTGATTTTAGGCGAATTAGAATCATTCAATTTTAGATATAATCCTAGTATTGCTGAAAAAATGATGTCTAATGCGTTGATTGACGCTGGTGCCCAAAAAATCGGCAACAAATGGTATTACAACTCAAAGCCAATAGAAATTTCAATTTTCATTAGGAATGATGATCAAATTAGAAAGTCAATTGGCGAAATTCTTTCTTCACAACTAGAAAAAATGGGATTCACTGTAAATAGAGACTATGGTGATTTGAGCAAGGCCTTCAACGTAGTATATGGTTCCAATCCCTCAGACCTTGAGTGGAATATATACACAGAAGGATACGCCAGCAGTGGTTTTGTCAAATACGACTCAATTCTTACGGCTCAAATGTATTCTCCTTGGTTTTCTAATATGCCAGGATTCATGAATCCTTCCTACTGGAATTACAAAGATGACTATATGGATTCTCTTTCACAGGCAATTTTTAACGGAAACTTTACTTCAGCTGATCAAAGAGCAGATCTTTTAAAAAAAGCAGTAAGCGAGGGCGTAAAAGAATCAGTTAGGATTTTTCTTGTCAGCAAATCAGACCAATACGTTTCAAATAATAAAGTCGAAGGCATAGTAAATGATTTTGGGGCTGGAATAACAAGCAGATTTACGCCAATTAATGCAAGAGACAATTCGGAGATGCTAACAATTGGGGTAAAGAGTATCTATCAAGGTGCTTGGAATCCTATTGCAGGTCTTAGTGATGCTTATAGCAGGGCTATTTGGGCAGCTGTTTCCGATCCCGGAACCTTCAAAAATCCATTTACGGGAGCCACCATCCCAATTCGTTCGTCTTGGAAAGTGGAAACCACAGGACCTACTAGCAAAGTAAATGTTCCTTCCGACGCCATTAAATGGGACTCACGGAGTCAAAAATGGATTCAAGTTGGGCCTGGAATTAACGCAACAAGCAAAGTCACGTTTAATCTAAAATTTGGTAGCTGGCACAACTCCCAACCAATGGACATGAATGATGTCTTGTATCCAATTTATTTTATGTATCAGTGGGGTTCTGATACATCGGGAAACAGCCCAACATTTGACTCAGAGTATTCTCCTCAAGCTAACCAATCAGCGAAAACTCTTGTTGCAGTTAGGATAATTAACAAAAGCACTATTGAGGTTTACCAAAATTTTTGGCATTTTGACGAGGGAGAGATTGCTGCCTCTGCCGATCTTTGGCCCTCGATGCCGTGGGAAGTGATGTATGCTATGGAACACTCAGTCACAGACGGAAAACTCGCATTTTCAAGATCTCAGGCAGTAAGTAAAAGCATAGACTGGCTCTCTCTACTTGTACCTAATGACGCAGACATTGTGAAATCATATCTAGAAAACTTTGGAAAAAATGGTTCTATCCCAGCTCCATTGCAGCAATTTGAAAAAGACACACACTATTATGACTCAAGATATGCAGCATCAATTGACTGGATAAAAAAACATAATCATGCTGTAATCAGTAACGGACCATTCTATCTTGACAATTATGCGCCAGAGGCAAGAACAATAACCATAGAATCATTTGACGATCCCTCATACCCGTTTCCAACTGGATATTGGCAAAAATTTGAAAACGTTACACTTGCCAAAATAGAAAATGTTGATTTGCCAACTACAGTTACTATCGGAAAAGAATTGACAGTTCCAATTAAGACTACTTCAGCCTCTACTGTTTATTACTATTTTTTGAATGCAAATGGCAGCATGGTCGATTCAGGTTCCGTAAAAGCTGATGCTGGCAACACAAATATCACTTTATCAAAAGAAAAGACTTTGCAATTTAGCATCGGCGCAAACGATCTACGTTTATTTGCTGTCTCCGACAATGCACTAAAACCAGACATATTTCGTACCAGCTTTTTAGGAATACAAGGGGAAAACCTAATAATTCCAGACAATTTCAATGCCAGCAATCAAACGATCAATACTAATTCAAGTAATTTGTTGATAGCTGCCATAATATTTGCCATAGCTGCAGGAATTATCGTTGCAGTAAAGAAGAAAAAGAAAACCCGAGATGTTATTAACTAATCTTTGATATGAATAGAAATGGGATTTAAAGGATTTATCTTAAAACGTGCGGTAACAATGTTTGGTGTACTTATAGCCACCCTCTTGATTACCATTGCGCTTGTCGGTTCAAACATGGATAGTATCTTAAAGCAAAGTGTTGCTCTTGAAATAAGACAGCAAGTAACAAATAACAAAGTTCTTGTTTCAACTTTCAAGAATACACAGGACTTGGATTCTTTTATACAAAATCAGATTAAGCAAAGAATCACCGCATTGGGACTAGATCAGCCATGGTACTATCCTCCGCGACTTGGGCTTGTGATGTACAAAATACTTACTTTAGATTTCGGGCACGCCAAGTTTCTTACCAGTGATACTGGTTCATCTGATGTCAAAGATATCATACTTGAAAAGATGCCAAGAACAATTCTGCTTTTTACTACCGCAACTCTGATAATTTCAGTAATGGGAATATTTCTTGGAGCCTTATCTGGGAGCAAAGTAAACTCAAAGTTAGATAGGATTACATCTACTTTTGCAATAATTAGCAGTAGCTTTCCGGTTTGGTGGGTAGGCATATTAATGATCTTTGTCTTTGCATTTTTATATCCCATATTTCCAGCTCGAGCAACTCCATTAATTCCTGAAACTGATCCAGCATATCTGGGATCTCTTTTATATCACATGATCCTGCCGCTCATTACAATAGTGTTGATAGGTTTTGGCTCGTGGGCCTATCTAGTAAGAAATTTTTTGGTTAGTGTAATGCAAGAAGATTTTATAACAGCAAAAAGAGCCATCGGTATTGATAAAAAAAAGATTATCTATACACATGCTTTGAAAAATGCAGCGCCGCCCATAGTTACTGTATTAGCACTAAGCCTTTCAGGATCACTTGGAGGTTCTATTATATCAGAAGCTGTCTTTGATTGGCCTGGGATGGGAAGGCTTTACTACGAGGCAATAACCGTTTTAGATTTACCAGTGATTATTGGCGAAACTTATGTCCTAACTGCATTTTTCCTTGTAAGTGTATTCGTAGCTGATGTTTTGTATGGTTATTTTGATCCGCGGGTGAGAAAGGGATAAGTTTTTCTTCTAAAGAAATTTGGCATGAGTTCTCACGTAGTAGAATAGGTTTGGCAGGAATTGGAATAATAGCTATATTGACTGCTATGTCTATAGTAGCTTTTACTACAGTACCTGTGGAGACATTTAAGGAATGGAACGATCCTACTAATTGGCTTTCATTTCCAAAATCAGCACTTCCCGCATGGATGAATTATTTTCTTCCCGAAAAAATGCCTGAACACAGAATATTACAGAATCCAGAAATTACGACGCAAAAGATAGGCAATATATCAGTTACTTCAAATGTCTTTGAAGTTGATTATAACTATGAAGTCTTTCCTAGCGATTTTACCTATGAATATTCTGCAAAATATTCCGGTGCCCCACTCTTGCAAATTTCGGTCCTTAGACCAGATGGTCAGGAGCTCGAATTAATATCCACATCGCTACCGCAATCACAAAGTGAAACGATGTATCAAGGGATGATTTTTTCGACTGATGCTTCTGTGAAAAATAACTTGCGTAAATATGCAGATCATTTTAAATTTCCAATTGACTTGCTTTCTGCACAAGACATTGTTTTTTCTGAGATGAGCACAAACAAAATTTTGTTGGGACATTACTTGTTCAAAGTTAGTCTTTATGATGTTAACTCCAATGCTGAATTTGAAGATTCCAAGTTCATTTTGGGAGGTAAAGTATATGGTTTGATGGGAACTGACGAGCTCAGGCGCGACCTGTTAGTTGGCTTACTATGGGGCACTCCGCTAGCCCTCTTTATAGGCATAACAGTGTCAATTGGATCCGTTGTCATCGGATTAGTCTATGGAGTTTTTGCTGGATTCAAAGGCAAAAAGACGGATGAAACCATGATGAGGTTTAATGATGTTATCTATGCAATGCCAGCACTTCCTTTGCTTATAATTCTGGCAATAACGATAGGTAATAGCATATTTTTGATTGTTGGATTTTTAATGCTTTTTGGATGGGTGGGAGTAGCAAAAATTTCGAGGAGCATGGCGTTACAGATAAAAACTCTCCAATATGTCGAGGCAGCAAAGATAATGGGGCAAAAAGACTACAAAATTGTCTTCAGGCACATACTGCCTCAATTATTGCCGTATGCGTTTGCAAGCATTGCAATATCAGTACCGGCTGCTATTACTACTGAAGCTGGCCTTAGTTTTTTGGGTTTGGGTGATCCTGCATTTCCAACGTGGGGACAAATATTGCATGATGCTAATACCTACGGAGCTGCAGCCCGAGGATTGTGGTGGTGGATCCTCCCTCCTGGAATCATGATCGCAGTTACTGGTCTTGCATTTGTATTTATGGGTCACGCCATGGATGTAATAGTTAACCCAAGGCTAAGGCGTTAGGATTGAATTGACGAATTATCTTAATTGTTTCATCATTTAGTTTTATAGTATATGCTCCAGCGTTTGGGTCTATAGATTGAGAAAGTAATTCAGAAAATTGAGTTTTGTCTTTTCCTCTCCGGTACATGCCGCCTGATTCTTTAATACAAAGTGGAAACTTTTGGAGTCTAAGACCACTTTTTAAAAGATGGGAAATGAATTTTTTATAATCTTCTGCTGAAAACCAATCTGAGCCAATCTCTTCACACAACATTATCCATGTGTCTATTGTATTTTGAAATATTGCCTTTTTTCTCAGTTCCTCTAGTGTCATGTTTTTATTTTCGTTTTTTAAAAGTCTGCTCTTTTCATCTTGGAACCACATCGTGGACAAGATCCGCCTTTGTATCTATTGCTACATGTAAGACAGATGTAACGTATACTTTGTCCCTGTCCAAAAAATCCTCCACCACTAGGGTCGCCTCCAAAACCACCCATTTTCTTTAAAGCTCTATTTCTTAAGAATAATGGGAAGATTATGAAAATTGCTAGAGCCGCAGCTAGTCCCCATGGGAACGGCAATAGCATTTGTAATCCTATACTTACTGCAAGTGAACCGAATAAAAATATCAAATAGGATTTGTAATTGATCAATCACTCAATGTTATCACAAAAAGCTTATAAGTTTTTGTCATGATTTGTCCGAAACTATAGTAATCTCAAGAGGGTTACCATCTCGATCATAGGCAA
>Ga0187846_10001684_pt1 | contig 12416 bp, 9 predicted proteins | sample TC_taG_FD_161473 | JGI IMG/M metagenome (GOLD analysis project Ga0187846, IMG submission 161473) | Biofilm microbial communities from the roof of an iron ore cave, State of Minas Gerais, Brazil - TC_06 Biofilm (v2) | ecosystem: Environmental > Terrestrial > Deep subsurface > Cave > Wall biofilm ...
CTGGAGTTCGGTGCGCTCGTGGCCGACGTGGGATGTGGAACGGGGCGGGCCTTGATCAAGCTGGCGCATGCGTACCCGAAATCTCGCTATGTCGGGTACGACCTCCACGCGCCGAACGTTGGCAAGGCGACGACAAAAGCGGCGACGGCTGGGGTGGATGATCGAGTCACGTTCCGGTACCTGGACGTCACGAAGGGCTTGCCCGAGTTCTACGACGTCATCACGACGTTCGACGTGGTCCACGACTCCGCGGACCCCCGTGGGCTTCTCGGGGCCATCCGCAGCGCGCTCAAGCCCGACGGGACCTACCTCGTTCAGGAAGTCAACTCCCAGGATCGGCTGGAACAGAACATCGGACCTCTTGGCGCCATCAAGCTCGGGGCCAGCGTGCTCTATTGCATGACGACCTCCCTGGCCAACCGAGGTGCTGGCCTGGGCACGATCGGTCTGCCCGAGTCCCGCCTGCGGGAATTCTGTGTGGAGGCAGGGTTCAAGAGTGTCCGTCGAATCTGGGAGAACCCGTTCCGCGTGGTCTACGAAGTGAGACCGTGATGACAAGATCCGGAAGCGGAGGGCTCAAACTGTTCTCGCTCTCGATCCCGCCGTCGTCGGGCGGATCAGGTGATTGAATCTGATCTAAGGAAGGAACCGCACGCGTAGGAAGGGGGCATCCCATGGATCAACGCCGTGGTGGACGGTGGAGCCGGCGCCAGTTTCTCGGTGGGCTTGCCCTCGCCGGGAGCGCAAGCCTAATTGGCCTGAAACCCGAGCCGGCCTCCGCGGAACCGCCTCCCGAGACGACAAGGCTGAGGATTCCGGTCACTGATGCCCCTTGCCTCGCCCCGGAGTATTTTGCCGAAGAACTGCTGCACCTCGAAGGGTTCACCGAGGTGCAGTATATCAAGACATCGCCGGCCGACCTTCGAAAGTCGCTCACGTCGACGACCGACATGGCCATGGACACCCCTGCCGCGCTGGTCCACGGAATAGATAGAGGATTGCCGGTCGTCATACTCGGGGGCGTTCACGTCGGGTGCTATGAACTGTTCGGCAGCAACCGGATCCGCTCCATTGCTGACCTGAAAGGGAAGTCCCTCGCCGGCGGCCCTCTTGAATCCGGCCGGCAGCTCTTCGTTGCCGCCATACTGGCGTACGTGGGGCTGGACCCACGCAAGGATGTCCACTGGATCACCGTCGAACCGGCCGTGGCGATGCGGCTCCTTGCCGAAGGCAAGATCGACACCTTCCTCGGCTTCCCGCCGGAACCGCAGGAACTTCGGGCCAAGAAGATCGGTCACGTGATACTCAACACGATGCTGGACCGACCGTGGTCTCAGTACTTCTGCTGCAACGTGGCAGCAAGCCGGGAGTTCATCCGGAAGCATCCGGTGGCGACCAAGCGAGCGCTCCGCGCGATCCTGAAAGCGGCCGAGGTCTGCGCCCGGGAACCGGAGCGGGTGGCCCGGTTCCTGGTGGACAAGGGGTACACGAAGCGCTACGACTACTCCCTCCAGGCGATGAAGGCAATCCCGTATAACAAGTGGCGAGAGTACGACAGCGAGGACTCCGTACGCTTCTTCGCCCTGCGGCTTCAAGAGGTCGGACTGATCAGGTCGAGCCCTGCGAGAATTATCGCACAGGGCACCGACTGGAGCTTCCTCAACGAACTGAAGAAGGAGCTGAAGGCGTAGTCTTGAGGGCCTCGCTCCGGCGGGGTCGGTTTGAGCATGCCATGTGCTTGCGTGCCAGCTTACGGTGGTTCAGTCTTTGTCGCAGCCTGGGCCGAGGGTCGGGCGATGACGCTGGAGCAGGCCATCGAGTATGCGCTGGCAACTTGAAACAATCTGCGATTAGACCTCAAGGTTCGCAAAGCAACTGAAGTAGGTTATCCTCTTTTCATTATTTCTTATGAAGAGAAGATTCCGACTGATACCGAAAACGCATCAATACCGGCGGTCTGGGCTTCCCGCCCGCCAACAGTCTGGCAAGGGTTTCGGGAGCCGGATGTGGGGCGAACGCACCAATACGGGTGAAACGATGCTCGGACGATAGGCTAGTCGTCTTGAGAGTCCCCCAGCAAGTTCCGGATTTAGAACATAAATCGGGCCGTAACCACTGAGCACAGGCTTTCAAATCTTACCGGAGCGGCGCAGAATTAGTTCAGCGTCTTCTGGTGGAAGTCTTCGCAACCCTTGCCGCAGCGCCAAGCCATAATTTTTCTTGTCTGTTACAAAATGTAGGCGCGGTATCATTGGTTTTATGGGCATTGGCGGAACCAAGATCTTCTTTGCATTGATCTTGACTTGCCTGGTGAACCATACGAGACCCAATCGGTTCAGTTCAGTTCGGAGTTTGCCATCTATGGGGCTAGGTTCTGACCCGATCGTTGCCTGTGCAACAAATGCACTCGTCGGCCGAGCAATGTACACAATCAGCCGATCGCCAAGACGGAGTTTGTGGGTGTTTGCGTACTCGGGGAAAACCCATGTGTCCTGAGCAAAAAGAAAACGAGCGATATCCAAAGCACGCGTTACACTCGCTTGGTTAGGTATGTCGCTTACGACGATGAGATAATTAGCACCACTCATTTTGATGCCTGCCATCAGGCCGAATGAGCCCCGTCCATTTATTGCTTCATTGTGGTGGAGTCTCATACCTGCACCACCTACCATGGGCGAGTCACCACACAAAGTGACCTGTCATCCGCTATTGGGTTTAGACCGCGCCGGATCTACCAGGGGCGGTCGCCCCCGCAACAATGCGCCCTATTTCCACAACAGGACATGTGCCAATCCTATGGAATTCTGCGATAATGGCAAGACTCCAGATTCTGTACGACAGCCTTCAGGAATTCCTTTGGTTCCAATCTCTGGATGATCGGTTCAAAGACATTGTTGGTCGCGAGTTTCCGAATGTTCCCTCGGGAAACCGCAATGTGGACTTGGCCCTCGCATATGACCGTCCAGACATCGTACTGATGATCGATGACCGTCCCATCTTGGTGGTTGAGCGAAGCGAAGAGGTACCAAGCGGTCACAACGTCGGTCAGCGATTCTCGCGCATTGTTGCTGCCGCCCGTGCCCAAGCCGCTTGCTTCTACATGTTCCCGTTCGCGGCACGCAAGCACGGCGGTGCAACTGCAGGACCTCGATATGTGAATCTTCGGCTCTTTCGGGCAATGGAAAACTTGGCGACAATCTATGGGTCCCCTATCATCAGCATAAACTGGCCAGTCGACCCGCAGTTTGAGTTGGTCAAAGGGCCGGAAAAAGACGAGATGATTCGCGCGTTAGTGTCGCGGTTCTTGACAGTGCGCATGAGCGCTCAACATCAGAGCTTTGAGAAAAGCGCTGAAGTGATTGCGGCACGCGACACAATAATCCGATTCGCGGCAACTATAAAGCGCAGGGGTGTTTATGATGAGCCACCACCCAGCGTCAAAATCTTGCGAACTTTCGATGCAAGCCGTAGCTTATCAATCAAAAGCAATGATCTTCCAAATACCGAAGAAGCTGTCGTGTACGAGATTGGGATGACTTACGTACGGTCTGATCCTTACGTTGGATCAGCGATGTTGTACGATTACTTGTATGCTCGTAGGTCACCAACCAAAAGGTATCGCTCCGTCATCCTAGTTTGTCCGAACATCACCACGGCCCAATGGCAAAAGGAAGCTATGAAGGGAACTGGGAACAAGAGCGTACGTTTATTTGTTGAAGTTGCCGACGTAATTGCATTCTCAAACGGCTACATCACAAAGGACAAATTGGTTCCCTAGTCAGGCCGCTGAAAGAAAACCACCCTCTCTCTTGACATCTTATTGGCTCGATGGTTGATGCCACGACGCCTATGAGCAGCAATGAGATGCAGCTCGCATTCGGATGCGCATTTTGAGATCAATCGAAAGAGACTGACCCGTCGTCCGTGCACGAGCGGATCGCCGATGAGAAAACCGATCATACGTCCCGGCTTGAGCACTCTTCGAATTTCCAAGAGTGTTTCACGCATACCCAATCTGTACCGACTTAGCACGTCTTTAGCTTGCCGCCTCCCTCCAATCAATATCGTATCCAACGCCTTGGATTCGTGACCGAACCAGTGGAGGCTAAGCTGCTGGTATTCAGCATACGGGATCGAACCTATGTACGGAGGATGAGTGATAATCGCGTCCACGGATTTGTCAGGCAGAGGAATGGCTCGTGAATCGGCCAGAATAACCTGCGGAGCGTACCAGGTTCTTCCCGACACTGTGCGATGCAACTCGGTGACCATGGCGCAGGTCTTGTGAAGCTCCAAAAGGAATGGTTTTAGTGGCAACGGGCGAGAGGTTATAGAGCGATCAAACATTACGTTAGGATAAGCGCTGCTCGCGTTGCTAGACTTTCTAAGAATGTTGCTGAATGCGACGGATGTTAGATTCCGGACATGTACGTTCCCGATCGAGGAAATTGTTTGATAGATAGCGACAAGTTGCTCAAGCACCGGCCTCTGGAACCATTTGAGGTACCACGAGTCACCGAGACGGGGGTCGGAATTCCATTTCCGATCGGTGTGAAAGCGCAAAGACAGCTGGCCGTTTCGGCTTGCCCCCCCGATAGTCGATAACAGGGTTTGCACATTGGCCAGCTCGCGGCTAAGAAGGGTTTCAGACAGAGGAGTGCATTTGACCTTTGAGATCATTGTCGCAACCGGATTCAAATCAATGCCGATGCTTCGTCGTTGATAAAGCGCTGCCTCCAGAAGCGTCGTGCCCGATCCGCAGAAAGGATCCAAGATGATCTCCCGGGGTGCCGACAGAAGCTCAATCATCTGGCGAGCAACTTGAGGAATGAACTTCCCTGAGTATCGGTGGATACTATGGGTTAGGTAGCGTGTGACGGCGTCGTGACAATCCCAATCCAACGCTGATACCTGAAATGGTAAAGACCGGATAGATATCTTGCTGTCCATCGCCACTCCGCTCATTGTTCTTCGTGTACGATTTCTAATGATTCCACGCGAAAGAGCCTCATGTCAGCAAGGTGGAAAAAGGGGCTATCGTATGAGAAACCGAGCCCACATTGAACTTGATCGGGCTTATCTATTTCGATGCCTAATTGTTCGTGAAGAGCCCTCTTAAGGTCAGCAAAGCGCGGCCCCCTAATCTTCCGCAACTTCTCAGCATCAGAAACACTGAACGTAGGCTTCATCTCGACGAGCAAAATAGTGTCATCCTTGATGGCAACCAGGTCAGGGATGAACGTTTCTCGACTATGCCGCCGAGGGTCTGGACTCTGGTCGCGTGCCACAGTCGGATCTCTGATGTAAAGTCGAGACAAATGATTGTCGCTGCCGCCCGGATATTGACCGGCCAGTAACGTCCATTTCGATTTAGTGAGAAACCTACGGATTGCAACATGTATGAGGTCCTCTCCGTGAAGCATTAGATCTATTTCTTTGTAAATAACATGATGTACTCCTCCTGGATCGTGCGCTCTTGCCAGGGGACCTGAGAATTCGAATTGTTGCATTTTAGCTTATGGCGGATAATCTGATCGTGACGGAAACCATGGAACTCGAATAGCTCGCGCAGTATGTCATTTGTCGGAATGATCTCTTCTCCTAAGCGTTTGTTACCCATGATGAATCCGACGCGTCCATTATCGCGTAGCCATTCGCGCATGAGTTGAATGACATCGGCGATGTCGGTGAAAAACTTCAACATCGCAGAGGTTCTTGCTGCAAGTTTACTGTGATAGGCACCGGTCTTGCACAGGGCGCCAAAGAAAGCTTTACCGGTGGGACTTTGCAATTGTTCGACATCTGTCGCATCAATTGTCGCCGCTCCATCGACGTACTCGGAGCCAATTATCCCGACCTCGTACCTGTATGGGTCTGTTTTGAGAAACGATGCCAAGGTTCTGTAGCTTAGGAGGTGAGTGCGAAGATAACTGATAGCTTCAACTCCATAAGGCGGCGACGTGATAACGTGCGAGATGCTTTTCTTTGCCAGATGTATCTTACGCGCATCGGATACCTCGACTCTCACCTGCGGTTCCCTGTCGACTAACCCGGCATGGCTTTCGAGGATGTCCCTTACGTCACGGCCGTAGGATCGTAGCGTGTCGATAATCATCGCATGAACATTCACGTTCTTCCGCGGTTCTCTACTGTATTCAGCCCGAACTACATCAACATCCACATTTCCGATGCTCCGCATCCTCGCGGACAGTGCGACTAGAAGCGCATCACGCTCGAACCCGGGTCGTAGAGACTTGGCTATGGAAACAGTGAGCGCTACTCCGAGAAGAGCCTCCGGCGTGAACCACTTTGCGGCATTAGGGAACCGAGGCAGAAGTGAGGGACGAAAGTCCAGCACGTCGTTGACTGAAAAGCGTTTGCCCAACAATTTCCTTATTGCCGCCTCGCCGTGAGAGTATCGTTTTGTAAACTTGTGGACAAGCCTTTCGAACACCGACGGGTCGGCTGGAAACAAGGATTTCACTCGCGCGATAAGAGCAGACAGGGGGCAAATATCACATCCAACGAAGGGGATGCCAAGGTAACGGCACTCCACGGCAGTCGTGCCGCTTCCGAGAAACGGGTCGCAAACGACATCGTCTCGCCCAGCGCCAAAAGTGTTCAGCAGCGCACGCACGAGATGAGGTGGAAATCGACCTACGTAACGATGCCAGCCATGTGATCCGTAGCCTGTATTCCAGTGTGCTGCGTGTTCTTCTGGTCTTTCGAGTAGATGCTGCGCAACGGCAAAACTCTGCTCACTTTGGCCTATCGTCTTTACGCATGACAATCGCCGAAGAAACTCTTTAAGATCGCCCTCCCACTTTTGGGAGCCTGCTTCCTGAAGTGTGTATAGGGTTTCAAAGAACCCAAGCTGATTGGGGGGCCCATTGTAAACATATGGGGAAGGCTGGAAATTGCAAGCCGTCCCACGAAGTCGCAGGGTTTTGCGAACAGCTGCCCGTAAGCCATCTGGAGGAATAGGTCGCGACCCGATCCTATTGCGAGGGATCATATCTATGTTTGTCCAGTTGGGCCGCGCATGCCGGAGACCAACTAAGATCAGTCTACTCAATTGGTCCCGGTTGGGTTTAGCAGTTCCACTCAACCAACGAAGCACGGTGGTCTTGCTTACGCCTACCGACTTTGCGAGATCGGCCTGCGACAGATCGCGTCGATTCAAGAGCCGATGCAATTCCCCATGAAGAGTCCGATTTCTTGAATCGTCTCTAAATGGGGCCTTTGGAGTAGAAATCTTTCTCCCTTGCGGAACTTCAAGCATCCGGGTGTTACCTTCCATCCGGGTCAGGCCCGTGAACGTATTAAGGCGATTCTACAAACATTCATGCGAACCCTTGTTCGGGGTGGAGGTAAACCTCCGCCATGGTCAGCGATTCATGCCGCAGGGCCTACCGCACTAACTCCAGGTCGACGGTTTGCTTGAGGATGCTGGTCGCGGCCTAGTGCAGAAGCGCGTGGGGATGCAGCGCCGGTCCGTCGGCAGTCAGTTCGGGCCCTAGTGCTCAGGTGACTGGTGAACTCACCCCTGTGCAGGTTCTGTCACATGTGGTAGTATTTAAATAAGTTCACAACCGGTCTGAGCTTCTCAGATCGACAGTTCTTTCGGTGGTCCTGCCCGCGGCAGGCTAAGTGTTCGTCCGCGGCGGGGCCGCCGTTTCTTTTTGCCCCGCAATATCTCCCGCGGAGGAGACCGTTGTGGATATCAGCGCTGCAACCGCAAACACCGGCGAGGCGGGACCGTACCGCGAAGACACGCTCGCCGATCTCCTTGACAAGACGGAGGCGTTCCAGCGGCGGTACGTCGCCTTCCCGTCGCCATACCAGGCGAGGGCGATCGCGCTGTGGATTGCGCACTCGTACGTGTTCGATTGCTTCGACGTGTCGCCCTTCTTGCACGTCGCCTCCCCCGAGAAGCGGAGCGGGAAGACGCGGTTGTTGGAGACACTCGAAGTACTGGTGCGCGAACCCTGGCGGGTCGTGTCGCTTACGGAAGCCGTGTTGTATCGCAAGATCGAAAAGGACCATCCGACTCTGCTGCTCGACGAGATGGACGCTATCTTTGGCCGCGGTCGCAATGATGTGCACGAACCCTTGCGGGCATTGCTCAACGCGGGCAATCGACGTGGCGTGAAGGTGACCCGGTGCGAGGAGGTCCGTAGAAAGTTCGAACTCGTGGAATTTAATGTATTCTCGCCACGTGTGCTGGCGGGAATCGGAATGCTTCCCGACACCGTGGCAGATCGTAGCATCCCGATCCGGCTGCGGCGGCGGGCCGCTCACGAACGCGTTGAGAAATTTAGGTTCCGCGAGGTCAACGAGGCGGCGCAGCCGATCCGCGAGGCACTGGAACATTGGGCGGGGTACGCCGGTAACCACCTCGAGCGAGCCCGACCAGCGGTCCCGCCGGCCCTGCGCGATCGCGCGGGCGAACTCTGGGAGCCCCTGTTGGCGATCGCCGACCTCGCCAGCGGCGAGTGGCCGCGTCGGGCTCGGGAGGCGGCGTTGGCACTTCACACCGATCCGGTGGTGCAGACGGAGACGGTCGGCGTGCAGTTCCTGGCCGCGATCCGGGCGATCTTCGACGAACAGGGGATAGGTGAAATCCCGACTCCGAACCTGCTGGCCGCCCTGGTGGACCGCGACGATACCCCGGCGGCCGAGTGGTGGGGTCGGGCTCTCAAGGACGGTGACACTAAGGGCCCCGCGCGGCGGCTCGCCAACCTCCTTAAGCCGTACAGCATCGAGCCGAGCAAATGGGGGTCTGGCAAGGGCACCACGCGGGGATATCGGCGGGCCGACTTCGAGGACGCCTGGTCGCGCTACTTGCCGTCGACCGCCCCTTTCCAGACCGGGGGTCTTGACGCCGCAGACGCCGCACCCCCTGATACACAAGGCGCGGCGCGCAATGACGGTAACGCCGCAGACAGCTTAACGCCGCAGCAGAAACCCTTGCAGGACAAGGCTCGCGGCGTTGCGGCGTTAACACCCCTCGTTTCGGAGGGAGAAGCGCGCGCCGAGTACCCTGTGCCGCACGCGTCCGGCGTTTATTTAACAAGCCCCGAGGACCCTGCGCGCGGGCGTGCGGCCACTTCCGAAGACCCCCCCTCCCCTCCGGTCCAGGGCGGCCAGAACGACCAGGACGACGAGTACAGTGTCATCGTCTAACGAGGGTCGTTTCAAGAGGCTGAAGCCCGCGACCTATCCAGCGGCGGCGCTTCTCTTGGCCCTCCGTGCTCAGGGGATTCGGCTGGCGCCGGTCGGGGACGCGAAGGTCGAGATCCACGGCTTGCGCCGGTCAGCGGCGCGCGCGGCGCTCGACATCCAGACGCGAGTGCAGGTGAACAAGCCCGACCTCCTGAGCCTGCTCACCGGCAGGGACGCCTACATGCATCTGGGCGTTCCCGAGCTCCTCTGGTGGGATCACCTCGAGGCGGTGGCGGGGAACGGTGCGCGCCGGTCGACACCCCGTCCAGAGGCCGGATCGGAGGACGCACCACGACTTCCCGACGCCTGGGACGATCCTCCGTCCGTGATCCCCGCGGAAGAACCGCTCGCCGTCGACCTTGAGACGACGGCCAAGGCTCCACCCTGGACGCCAGGGACGGACCTCGTGAGCGTCGGGTTCAGCGCGCTGGGAAAGCGGTGGGCGTATCCCGCTACGGCCCGAGGGCCGATCCAGCGGTACCTCTCGCTACCGTGCCCGAAGGTCTTCCACCACTCCGCGTTCGACCTTGCCTGGCTCCTGTGGCACGGCTTCGAGATCGCCGGCACCGTCCACGACACGCTGTGGGCCGAGGCGCTGGCGGGCGGGGTGGGCATCAAGTCGCTCAAGAGGCTGAGCCCCTACCGCTACGCCGTCCACTATCCCGCTGAGACGCCCGACCTAGCGCTGGTCTTGGCGTACAACGCGAACGACGCGCTCGCGACCGCAGCGATCTACCGGAATTCGCCGGCGCAGGTGGCGGAGTGGCGCGCCCATCCAATCTACGCGATGTATTCGCGGATGGCGCCCCGGCTGGCGGCGATCTCGGCGGTCGGGATCCCGCTCGATCAGGCCCGGGTGGCCACACTCCTCCGACAGTACACGGAGGACGCGCTCGACGCCGATGCCCGCCTCCAGGCGATGACGGGGCTTCCCGGCGGGAAGTGGGGGCACCAGCGGAAGGCGCAGCAGGCGACGGGGATAGTCGGGACGACGGACGACGACGCGCTACGGGCATGGGGCACCCCGGCGGGGCTCGCGATCCTCGAATGGCGCCGCGCCGATAAGAACCTCCAGTACCTCCGGAAGTGGTGCCAGCTCGACCGTCTTCGGGGGCTCTTTAAGCTGAACCAGGCTTGGACCGGGCGCACGGCGTCGAGCGAAGAGAACCTCCAGAACGTTCCGCGCTCGCTGCGCGCGGCGTGCGGTGAGCCGGAAAAGAGCTGGGTAAAACTTGACTTTGCCGCGGCCGAGCTCGTGATCGCCGCCGTCGTGTCCCAGTGCACGCTCCTCCTCGAGTGGTTCGCGGAGGGACGCGACCCTCATGCCGAGGCGGCGGCTCGCATCTTCCACAAGGCAGCTTCCGATGTGACGAAGGTGGAGCGGGCGGCGGGCAAGGTCGCCAATTTCAATCTGCTGTACGGCGGCGGCACGGGGACGATCATCGCTAGGGCGGCGGAGCGGGGGATCGCGCTGTCGGAGCGGCAGGCGGAGACGATCGTCAGGGAGTTCTTTACGGCATTCCCGGAGATCCGGGCGTGGCAGGAGCGGACTGTGGCGGCGATCCGTGTCGGGCAGCCGATCGCAAGCCCCCTCGGTCGAGTGTGGTCGATCCGGGCGGACTCCCGGCGCGAGCAGAATCAGGCGATGAACGCGCCGATCCAGGCCACGGCCTCCGATCTTGCCCTGCTCGGCCTGGACCGCGCATGGGACCGCATTGCAGCCCAGGGGCAGGTCGTAGCCATCGTGCACGATTCTGTCGAGGTGGTGATCCCGAAAGACAAGTTCGACGAAGCGTCGTGGCGCGAGATCGCGCATATTATCACGAGCGTCGATCCGCGGTTTCCTATGCGCCTGGAGGTCGCGGTCGGTCCGAGCTGGGGCGAGGCGGAAGAGATGTTCACGACCGGTGGGGAGGGAGGGACGCCGTGACCGGACCTCTCGCCGACGCGGGGCACGATACAGGGCACCCGGGTGGTGCTGGAGGAGCCGGCGCGGTCGTGACGTCGGACGCGCGGCGTGGAACAGGCGCTCGACCTCCCGAAACGCTCGTGTCCGACGAGAGGGGCCGAACCGCAGGCCGACCTGGCGACGCTCCGCCCCTCTGGACCGTCGGGGACCTGTGCCGATTCCTTGGCGTCTCAAAGCGCTGGGTCCACGAGCGCACCCGGCGGGACGAGATCCCGTGCTACCGGCTCGGAGCACTGCTGCGGTTCAACCCGGAGGAAGTCCAAACATGGGCCGCCAAGTTCCACCACTCCGCAGAGGACACCTCAGAACTAAGGAGGCCGCGATGAGCGTCGTGCGCCGCGTGGGGAAAAAGGGCGTCCGGTTCGCGATCCGATACTATGACCTAGACGGTCGGCAGCGGTGGGAGACCGTGGGGCCGAACCGCAAGGAGGCCGAGACCGTCCTCCACCAGCGGCTCCACGAGGTGCGCTCCGGCAAATACCCGGTCATCGCCCGCCGCACCCGCATGGCCTTCGCCGCGTTCGTCGAGGAGTGGGAGTCCAAGCACCTTGTGCGGGTGCGGGCGTCGACCGCCAAGCGTTACCGGGAGCTCCTCAAACATCAGCTGCTCCCAGCCTTCGGCGATCGGCTCCTGTCCTCAATCACCCCAGCGGCCGTGGAGGCGTTCGTCGCCGAGGCCGCACGACCGGGCCGGCTCGCCCCGAAGACGGTGAACCACGCGCTCGCCCTGCTCAAGCAGATGCTCGCCGCAGCAGCGGACTGGGGGTATCTTGCGGCCTCGCCTCTCGCTAAGGTCCGGAAACTGCGGGTCCCGCGGCGCCCGCTGCTGATCTGGACGCCGGCTGAGCTCCGGAGGTTCCTTCTCTCGGCGCCGAACGCGTGGCGGCCCGTGTTCATTGTGGCCGTGTTCACCGGTCTCCGCCCCGGCGAGATCCAGGCCATGCGGTGGACGGAGCAGAACTGGCCTGACTTTGTCGCCAACAAGATTCGGGTTACGACCTCTTACGAGGCTCGGTCGAAGGTGCTCGGGGCACCGAAGACCGACCGCTCCGTGCGGGACGTGGACGTGGTGCCCACGGTGCGGGCGATCCTCGAGGCGCTCCCCTCCCGCGCCTCCGGCGGATGGGTGTTCCCCCGGGCGGGCGGAGCCATGGTCAGCCGCGCCATGATGCGGGACGCGTGGGAGCGTACAATCGCCGCCGCACAGGTCAGGCCGATCCGC
>Ga0187846_10001685_pt1 | contig 12416 bp, 9 predicted proteins | sample TC_taG_FD_161473 | JGI IMG/M metagenome (GOLD analysis project Ga0187846, IMG submission 161473) | Biofilm microbial communities from the roof of an iron ore cave, State of Minas Gerais, Brazil - TC_06 Biofilm (v2) | ecosystem: Environmental > Terrestrial > Deep subsurface > Cave > Wall biofilm ...
TGTAAGCGTGCTGTTCCCCTTGGGAGTTCTGGGGCCGCCGCAGCCAGCCGCCAGGACGCACAGCGCCAATCCCGCCAGTGCCAGTCGGGCGCCTCGCTTTCGAACAAGCGGCAGCACCAGCGCAAGACTGAACACGAAGAGAACCATGGTTACCTGGCGACCGGAAACGGACGGAGCCGGCAATCCCATTGCGTTCTTCACGTTCGTCGTCACGGTCACTGTCGCAGTCACTCCTGCGGGGGTTGGAGTTACGGGCGACTGCACCGTGCATGTGGAGTGCTTCGGCTCACCTGAGCAAGCCAGATCGACGGCCGAATTGAATCCGCCTACCGAAGTCACAGTGACGTTGAAGTTGCCGGACTGTCCGTCCTTGATCGTGATCGATGCCGGACCCGTCAGGGTGAAATCAGGAGGAGTCGCCGACCCGGTGCCAAGGAGCGACACGTTTTGAGGGCTGCTCGAGTCGCTGTCCGTGAAGACCAGCGTGGCCGACTCAGCCCCATTCAGCGACGGAGTGAAGGATGCGGACACAGTGCAGTTACCGCCTGCCGCCACGTTCGTGCCAGTGCAGGTGTCCGCTGACTTGGCGAAGTCGGTGGCTGGCGACGGAGGCGTAATGTCAGTGACGCTGACGCTCGCAACGGCCACGGAGGTTGCTGTGTTGTTCGTGAGTGTCACCGTCTGTGCCGCGCTGGTGGTGCCGATCTGCACCGTGCCGAAGTTGAGCACCGAGGGCAGCACCGAGATCGTGGGTATGAGAGGCAGCTTTGCCACAAAGGCGTCCGAGGTCCCATCAAGCGCGGTCTGAAACGCTCCCGACGTGATCGGAAAGTGTGCAGCCGTGGAGGAGAAGGTCTGACCGGTGATGTAGGCGTTGCCGGTCGAATCAATTGCAATGGCGTTGCCCACGTCCGGACCTCCGGCACTCCCGCTCCCGCCGAAATAGGTCGAGTAGATGAGATCCGCTGTACCGTTGCCTCCGGGGTTGATCTTGGTAACGAAACCGTCGCCGGAGGCACCTGGCGCCAAGGTGGGCTGGAAAGCGCCCTTGGTAACCGGGAAGTTAGTTGAGCCGGCTCCGCCCGTCAGGAATGCATTGCCAGAAACGTCAGCCTGAATACCAAGACCTATGTCTCCTCCTGTGCCCGGACCTAATTGACTAATCAAGGTCGAATAGGTCAAAGAACTCGCAGGGGCTGTTACATTCGTGTCGATCAAGCTTGCGAAGGCAAGCCCCAAGTTGCTTCCAATGCTTGAGAACGCTCCTGTGGTCGTCGGAAAGTCAGTCGAAGATGCTTTGCCGTTGACGTAGGCCACGCTGTTGGTGGCATCCAATCCGATAGCGAGGCCCGAGTCACCCACATTCACGGCTGGATTCGATCCCGCAAGATAAGTGGAGTAGATGAGCGACGCGACGCCTGATTTTGTCGTATCGATCCTGGTAACGAATGCCGCGCTGACGGTGTTTCCGGCCTTCAGGCCGGTCTGAAACGCGTTGCCTGCTGTTGGGAAATTGCTCGATGACGTCACACCGGTGATGAACGCGTTGTGATCGGCGAGAGCATCCAGCGCGGCGCCAAATCCGCCGTCCGCAAGTCCCAACCCGAGGTTAGCAGCGTTCTTGCCGTCTCCGCCGAGATAGGTCGAGTAGATGAGTCCAGCGGCTCCCGACTGCGTGGTGTCGATTCTTGTGAGAAACGCCGTGCCGCTGGCAACGTCTGCCGGCGGAGTCAGTCCATTCATCTGCGGGAAATCACCTGACATCGTCACTCCGGTGACGTAGACGTTTCCGGTTGCATCCGCGGCGATGCTGTTGGCGAAGTCAAGCACCGTCCCACCCAAGTAAGTCGAATACACAAGCGAGTTGGCGGGAACGGCGGCCAGCGGGTTAATCTTTGATACGAATGCCGTTGGTGTTCCGGGACCAGGCGCTTGTTTGAAGGCGTTGGTAGTCGTCGGGAATCCCGTGGACGAGGTCTGCCCAGCTACGTAGATGTTTCCCGTGGGATCAAGGGCGATTCCGAAGGCCGCCTCGCCAAGTGCATCGCTGCCGATCAAATAGGATGAGTAGACCTCAGCTGTACCGGTTGGATTGAGCTCGGTCACGAACACGGCGCCGTTCGTGCTGGCCGCCGCTTGCGGTGCCTGCTGGAAGCCCCCGGCAGTCGTTGGGAAGTCCGTCGAGAAGGTTTGACCCGCCACAAACGCATCGCCCGCCACGTCCACGGCGATACCAAACGCTGCATCGTCACCGCTTCCGCCCAGGTAAGTCGAATAATCCAAGACTGGGTCAATGATCAGAGGCTCGCTCGTGTCATAGGGGGCCAAGCGAAAGCCGACGTGACGCGGCCCCGTCAGCGTGTACGCTACTTCGATGTTCCGCTTTGTGCCGTCAACGTTCTGGTAAGCCACGGGCTTCTGGAGTTCGACCTCGCCATCGGGAACGCTCATAGCCAGATTGCCTTGGGAAGTGATGCGCAGGCTGCGAGCGCCTTCGACATCAAAGGTGATTAGTTTTGGATCGGCGCCGCGTGCTACGGTGAAATCGTATTCCAGGCGCTGCCGATTGCCGTAGAACACCAAGTCCACACCGGGATAAACTTCGTGATATTTGACGTGACTGTAGGAGGCAACCCCCGTGCGCCACGCTCTCGGGTCGCTCCCAATGAAATAGTCCGTTCTTCCAGGCAGCCGGTCGAATCCCACCACCTCGGTCCTAGGATTCGCCCCGTCCAAGTGCAGGCGCACGACGGCAGCTTGTTCCGCTGCACGCGCCTTCATTTGCGCCCTGAGGTCCAGCGCGCGTTCGAGCGGCGATCGAAAGCCTTTCCTTGGGTGCTGCATCGTTAGTACCGCTTCCTGTGAAGTTAGGAAAAGCTGGTAGCCGCTCCCGCTGGAGATGAAACGCACCTGCGGATCGGTTTGTCCCGCATTTTCAGTGAAGCTGAGAGGCAGCTCACCGTAGGCTTGCGCCCAATTGTGATTCGCAGCGGCAGCGCCTGCGACACCCCGCGCGCCCGCCGCAAGCGATGATTGCCGTTCCAAGCTGGCGACTGCATGTAGGTGATTGCGAGCGGCCACGACGAGCAACGTCGTGGCGGCGACGATCGTAACGACGACGTACACTGCAAACTTAGAAGCCCTCATCTTCATGTTGCAGTCCTCCTGGCGTTCCCAAATCCGCGGCGCCTCCCGCGTGCACCAGCGATTCAGGGCCGTTTTCATTTCCTACGGTTCGAATTGTGCGCGCGTCCCTCTCGGAACAGAGCGCCTTCTGCGGAGCTGGGCGGCCGGAACACCCGCAGAGTTTTCGCGCCAGAATCGCGCGAAGCGATGTTAGCACGGTTCAGTTTGAGCAAGAGCCAATGCAAGACCACGCGTATCGAGCATTCGACGCAGGTCTCCCATTGGCGCTTACCCCGTGGACTCCTCCATGACCTCGCCGGGGCCCCACACCCCAGCGGAGTCGCGCAGGTCTTCGATTAGCAAGTCACACAGCTCGCCGGGATCGACGGAATCCTCCCTGAGATGCAGCTTTCGAATGCGCACGGTGGAGACCAGCCGGCCCAGCACCGCCAATTCGTTCGCGCGCATCTGGGCATCAAGGAGGTTCGTTGCAAAGGTGCTGGCCACCAGCGAAAACAGCCCGGTCTGAACGGCGAGAGCCTTGATGCCGGGACTCGCGCCGCTCGTTCGTTCACCGAAAATGTAGATCGCGCCGAGCGGGAGGGCGCGGTCCTCAAACCTGGCCTCGGGAGTTCCCAACGGGAAGCAGCGCTTCTCCCAATCGGGAGTGAAATGCGGAAGCGGCACGGGACCCGCGACCTTCTCCGCCGAATCAGGCCAGAGGCAAAGGTAGGGGTACGCGGGCATTACCAGAAAGTCTCCGCCGCGCTCCGTCAGCGTCACCACATCGTCGGCAAGAGCCGCGAAGCCGCGGCGCACAAGAGCCGCTGCAGTGGTGGATTTCCCGGCGCCTTCAGGCCCCACGAACGCGATGGCGCGATTGCCCATCGCGACCGCGCTGGCGTGCAGGCAAGTGACGCCGCGCAGACGCAGCAGCAGCCCAAGCACCGGCCCCGTCAAATAAGTGGCGGCGTTTTCCAGCGTCGTCGTCTCCGGCCACCGCGCCCAGATGGTTTCGCCGGCCCCATCCAGCCAGAACTCCGCCCCGTCGAAATAAACGAGATGGAAAGGCCCCTCATTCTCCACTCTTGAAACGCGCACCGCTGGCGGACCGCCCTCTCCGGCCTCCAGCGCACTCTGGTAAATGAGCCGTTCGTGCTTGGCATCGGCCCAAGCATGGGTGGGTGAAGCGCCCCAATTCAGGACCACATCGGCGCGCTTTGCGCCAGGCTCCTGCTGAGACAGCTGGGGAATCGCGAGGTTGGATCGAACCTGAAGGCCGAAGAGAGAATAGGTGAAGCTCACTGGCTCATCCGCACAGCCGAGAAAGGTCGCAATGCCGGGTGCCGCCATTTTGCGACTCGCGGTCAAAAGTGAGTTCTTATTTTCAACCGGCGCCCGTGATCGGAATTGCCAGTCAGTCCCACCTTCTGAGTAAGCGCCTGGACGGTGCCGTACTTGGTCAAAACGGGTGCGGAATACACCTTCTTACTTCCCGATTTGACGGGCTTATCCATTGCCTACCTCCACGTGAAGGTTATACCGGACTCGGCGAAGCGACTGCAACCAAAAGTTGAAACAAATCGGGCGCAGGCGCGCGGCGGCTTCCTCGGACTTTCGCTGGCTCTCGAGCGGCTCCAGCGCCGACACGTCCACGTACTGCCCCAGCTCCTCCGCCCAGGGCATGCGCTCGAGCCAGGCGGCTTCCGGCTGGCGCAGGCTCTCGGCCAAAGGATCGCCCTGTATGGGCGTTTTCGGCCGCACCCTCACTTTTTCTGGGAGGCGCCCGGCCAGGGCCTCGCGCACCAGGTGCTTTTCGAAGAACCAGGGAAACGGAGGAAGCGCGAGGAGGTAATCCACCACTCGCAGGTCGAGAAACGGATAGCGGACCTCCACCGGGCAACGCGTCACGCCCGGGTCTTCCAGTTCGAACAGCAGCGACCACTGGGGTATGGAAAGCGAAGCGTGCCCCTTGGGCAGAAGCGGATGGTCGAAAGGCCCGGAGAGCCGGGAGAACTGTCTCCAGCGGGCCAAGGCGTCAGTGCGGCCGGCCAGCCCGGGGCTGAGCCATCGTGGAAGCTCGGGCGCGCGATCCTTTCGGAAGAAAGCCTTGGCGCGGCGGCGAACGCCCGGCCAGATCGGCCGCGCTCGCAAGTAGCGGGTGGTGTCGAGCGCCAGGCGAAACCACTCGCGCCGATGGGCCAGGTCTGCCACGTGCGGCCACATTTCGAAGTGCATCAGGTTGTCCGCGCCCTCGCCGGACAGCACCACCTGGCAATCCGCGGCGGCCAGCAAGCGGAACTGGTCGAACAATCCGGCCAGGAACGGGTCGTCCACGGGCTCGGGAGAGGCGAGCGCGGGATCGTCCCATCGGTCGAATGGGCGCTGGCCGTCCAGGGTTTGGCAATGGATGGGAATCCCGAGGAAGTCGGCGGCCATGCGAGCGTACGCGCCGTCGGTGTCCGTGCCCGGCGATTCGTAGAAAGCGGTGTAGGCCTGAAGCGCCGCTTCCGGCCTTCCAACCGTAAGCTCGCGCGCCGTGGCCGCCACCGCGCCGGAGTCGAGCCCGCCGCTGAGGAAAATGCCGGTGCGGGAAGGGTGCAGGCGGTCCGCCACGGCCGCGTGCAGCAGCGATTGGAAGTGCTCGATGTAATCATCGGCGCGGCGATATCGAATGCGTCCATTGGTGGGCGCGGTCCAATAGCGCCGGAGACGCAGGCCGTCTTTGGCGACACTCACGCAATGAGCGCCGGGCAAGCGGCAGATGTCGCGAAACGTGGTGGCCGCTGCATCGCAGTTCAATCCAAACAGAAGGAAATCAGCGACCGCGGTTTCGTTGAGCGTTTCGGAAACCCCGGGATGCAGTCGCAGGCAATCCAGAGTGTTGCTGAAGAGAAAGAGCTCGCCAACTTCGGCGTAGTAGAACGGCTTGATCCCCAAATGATCGCGCGCGCAGAACACAAGCTGTTGCCGCGCGTCCCAAATGGCGAAAGCGAAATCGCCGCGCAGATGCAGCACGCAATTCTCGCCCCAGGCGGCATACGCGTGGAGAATCAAATCGCAGTCGGGAAGGGCGCGGCGAATTTTGCGGCCCTCGGCTTCCAGCTCGGTTTCGAGCGCTCCGCGGCTATCCAGGCGCGCATCGGCGGTGATCCAGAGTTTCCCATCGAGGCATGCCGGCTGGCGCTCGCCGAGCGATTCGCGCGTGGTGCGCAGCAGAGTGTGCCCGAATCCAATCGAGGTGTCGCACCACACCTCGCAGGCGTCCGGCCCGCGATACGAAACGAAGCGCGTCAGGGCGCGGAGCAGCTCGCGCTCCACGGGGGCGCCTCGGCGGTCGAAGATACCCACGATGCCGCTCAACTCGTTTGACCCTTCACGGAAATCACCGGCGCCTCAAACGGGCGGAAGCCAAGATGGGTGTCGTCCGTTTCGCTCAAAACGGCGCCGGCCACCTCCACCCAGGCATGCGCTTCGAAATTGCGGTCCTGCTTGCGTGCGCCGACTCGCAACTCCGCGGAAACGCCTCGCCGGCGGAGCAGCCACCACAGCGCCAGCGACCGCTCCAGGCAGCTTGTCCGGAACAGATGCCGGGCCGCGGCTGCTTCCATCCGTGCTACGGTGCGCGCCAGCGGAATCGCAGACGCCTCCGGCGCGGACGCAGGCGCCCGCGAGAGCGCCTCGAGAATCGCCTTCCAGCGCGGAAAGCCGCAGATGCGCAGCCCCCCGCGCGTCGCTGCGAGCGCCGCGCACGCCTGAACAACAATCCAGCGCTCCCGGGCGCTCAAGCGGCCGAACCCTCGCCAGGCTTGCATCATGGCTTTCATGCCTTCCAACCCCGCGCCCGGAAGAATGTCGCAGATTCGTGCCCGGATTCGTTTCCTGGGAAAATCACAACAAGCTGCCGGCAAGCCGGTCTGGTTTGGGGAGGGATCAACTCCAGCAGTAGGGGACGCCGAGACGGGGTGCCTTTTGTGCCAGTAAAATAGCCGCGCCTTTTCACCACCTGCGATAGCCTTCCCACATGGAACGCGCGATCGTTTACGGTGCGGAAGCGCCTACAATCTCAATCAGTCCTTCGTCGTGCATCTGTTGCAGCAGCCGCATCAGGTCCCGTTCGCAGAGCTCCCTGTCCACGTCGTATTCTTCGAGCAGCGCATCTCGGAGTTCGGCCACGCGGGTCGGCTGCTTCAATAGATTCCACACGCGTGTGCCCACGGCATCCATCCCGTAGTAAACGCTGTTCTTCATGCTCAGGATGGCCGACTCTTCGCCGAGCGGGCAAGAAACCTGCTGGCTGCTTGCAATCACAAGCGAATCCACGGAGAGAAACGCGTCCATAGCGGGCCGCTCAGTCCTTCCGGGCTGGGTGGGTACACCCGCCAGAGACTCGGCGGGTTGAGCGGGCGGGAATCCGACCGCCTCCGATTCACCGCGTTAGCTCGCCAGCATTCTACAGACACATCGGCAGCCGCGCAATCACAGAACTGGATTCGCGGCGCGTACTTCGGTTATAAGGCCAGTGATGGCTGCGGCCGTTTCCGTCGAGGGCGTGGAAAAATACTTTCCGGCGGCGCTGACCGGATGGCGCGCGCTGCTGCATCCGGTGGCGCGGGCCAGCGAGCGCGCGCTCGCCGGCGTTTCTTTCGCGGTCGAGCGCGGAGAAGCCGTCGCGCTGGTGGGACCCAATGGGGCCGGGAAGTCCACGCTTCTGCGTATCCTCGCCACGCTCATCATCGCCACGCGAGGCCGCGCCTCGATCGGCGGTTTCGATGTCCGGCGCGCCGCCGCCGCCGCGCGTCGCCAGCTCGGCTACCATACCGGCGGCGATGAAGGCTTCTACGGGCGCCTGACCGTCCGGCAGAATCTCGGATTCTTCGCGGCCATGAACAACATCACCGGAGCGGATGCCCAGGCGCGCGTCGCGCGAGCCGCCGCGCGCATGGGAATCGGCGAAGAGCTCGACCGCCAGGTGCGCACTCTTTCCACCGGCATGGTGCACCGCCTGGGCCTGGCCCGCGCGCTGCTGCACGAGCCGCCGATCCTGCTTCTCGACGAGCCGACGCGCAGCCTGGACCCTCTCGCGGCGGCGGACTTCCGGCGTCTGCTGAAGGAGGAGCTGGTCGGCCGCGGTGGCGCGACGCTGCTCTTTGCGTCGCACGCCATTGCCGAAGTCGAGCAGATCGCCGACCGCGTAGTCGTGCTGGACGAAGGGCGCGTGGCGGCCTGCGATTCGCCGCGCGCGTTGTGCGCCGCCATGGGCGCATCCACGCTCGAACAAGCCATCGTGCGGCTGGCGCGCCGTCCCTTCGCGGAGGCGGCGCCATGAGCCTCGCGCGCACGCTGCGCAAGCTGGCGGCTTTCTTCCGGCGCGATTTCGCCATCGCCCGCGGATACCGCGCCGTGCTCCTGCTGGAGGGCCTCGAGGCGCTCTTCGGAGTCGCCACCTTCTACTATCTTTCGCGCTTCGTGGAGAGCCCGGCACTGTCACGCGAGCTGCCCAACGGCAGCAGCTATTTCGCGTTTGCGCTGGTGGGATTTGCGTTCTTCGACTACCTGAGCGTTTCGCTGAACGCCTTCGACGCGAGCCTGGAAGAGGCGCGCCGCAATCGCACGCTCGAGGCGCTGCTGGTGACGCAGACCTCGCTGCCCGTGATTATCGGCGGCTCGGCGATCTACCCCTTTTCCGCGCTGGCGTTGAGGACCTGCGTCTATCTCGCGTGGGGCGCGCTGCTCTTCGGTTTTGCGCCGCTGCGAGCGAATTGGCCGGGCGCCGCGCTGATCCTGCTGGCGTCCATTCTCGCGTTCGCGGGATTGGGAATTTTCTCGGCCAGCTACACGGTGCTATTCAAACGCGGCAATCCCGCGAAGTGGATCGTACTCAGCCTTTCGGGCTTGGTGGGAGGCATGATGTATCCGGTTGATATCCTGCCGCGAGGGTTGCAAGTGCTGGCGCGGCTGATTCCGGTGACCTATTCGCTCGAAGGGATGCGCGCGGCGCTGCTCGGCGCGGCTGGCTGGCGCGAACTGATGCGGCCGCTTGGCGCGCTGCTGGTGTTCGCGGCCATTCTGCTGCCCGCCTCCATGGCGGTTTTTTCCTGGGCGGTGCGCCGGACGAAAATCACCGGCACGCTGACGCACATTTAGCAGGGCGCTCGGCGGCGCCATCGCCGGCCCGCGCGGAGCGCCGTGATCTTTGAAACGCTGCCGCTGCCGTGCCATCCTTTTCGGTGGATGGCCGGGTGACCGCCTATCGCTCCTGGGACCCTTGGGCCAGGGCGCCACGTGCGGATCGCGCCCAGCGCCAATACGCCGGAAAACCGAGCGCGACGATGGCCAGGCCGGTGAGCGATTCGACGGGCCGCTCGATCAGCGTGTTGGCCACAAGCGCGAGCAGCGCAATCATGAAGATCACCGGCACGACGGGATAGCCCCAGGTTCGATAGGGCCGCTCCACATCCGGCTTGATGCGCCGCAACTGAAAGATGGCCAGCCCGCCGAGTACGCTGAACGCCAGCGATGTAAAGGTGACCCACGTGTAGAGTTGCTGGTAGGTGCCGGTCAGGGCCAGAAGCGACGACCAGCCGCAGGTAAGCGCAATCGCGACATGCGGCGTGCGATAGCGCGGATGCACTCGGCCGGCAGCGCGAAAGAAAAGTCCGTCCGCAGCCATGGCGTAACAAGCTCGCGACTGCGCAATAATCGACGCGGCGTTGCAGGCCAGCGTGGAGATGACGACAACGGCCGCCACAAACGCCGCACCGCGGCCGCCCACCACCGCCATCATCGCTTTCTCGGCAATGCGCTCAACACCGCGAGTCTGGGAGATCGGCAGCGCCAGCATGTACCCGACATTCACGGTCAGATAAATCGCCGCGATGCCAAGAACCCCGAATACCAGGGCGCGAGGCAGGGTCCGCCGCGCGTCGGAAATTTCGCCCGCGCAAAACGCCAGGTAGTACCAGCCTTCGTACGCCCACATCACGGCAATCATGGCGATACCAAATGCCACCGCCGGATGCGCGACCGCGGGAACGACCGGTCTCAGCGACAACGTTGCCGGATGCCGCGCAAAGGCAAGTACGGGCAGCATGGCAATCGCCGCTATCTTGATCGTCGTCAGCGCGGCCTGCGTGCGGTTGCCGCTCTCGATCCCCACATAGTTGATGGCGCCGAGCGCCAGAATCGAAATCACCGCCACGATCTGTGCCGCTGAGATGGTCCAGGCGCCCCAGGGAGCTGGGATGGCGACGATGATGTGCGTGGTGGAAAGCGCCGGCACAAAATAGGAAAAATAGGTGGCGAAGCCCATGGCCACCGCTGCCGTAGCCCCGGTCACGATCACCAGGATGGCCGTCCAGCCAAACAGGAACGCAACCAGCGGTCCAAAGGCCTCTTCGAGGAAGACATACAGCCCTCCCGAACGCGGATACATCGCTCCCATTTCCGCGAAGGTCAGGCCGCCGCAGAGCGCGATGATCCCTCCGACCACCCACGCGAGCAAGAGCAGCGGCTCGGAGGGAAGCGTCGCCGCCATCGTCCCTGACGTCAGAAAAATCGCCGAGCCGACTACATTGGTGATGACGAAGAGGATGGCGCTGCGCAATCCAATCGCACGGACCAACCCCTCATCGGCTGCGGGCGCGTTCTCTTGTCGGTCATTTGCGGGACGCATCGCAAGCTTTGGCAAATCCTAACGATGGAAAAGACGTGACGTGCGGGCCGTTATGCCGGTTCGGCGCTATTCTCCGCGGCAAAGGTGCGCAGAGAGGCGTCCAGTTGCGCGACTTGCGCTTCGAGATCGCGGGAGAGTTCGTCCACGCCTTCCCAACCGGATGAGTTTGAGCCCTTCCTCTCCGTCCGGCGCGGTGTAAACCTCGAAGCCCAGAGTTTTCAGGCCGATTTCAACGATGCTGCGAATGTCTTCGTCGTCGTCAGCCAGAACGATTCTTGGCATGGATGGCTCCGCGCGGCGCGACCGGTGTCAGAGGGGAACGTGCGCCCAAATCCCGAGGTGCGCGAGTTTACACCTGTCCGGCCCGGATTTGGAAACGTTTCGAATTCGCGGCGGTTCAATCGAACAGGCGGTAGCGGATGATGGCGTACAGGGCCACGACGCCGTCGCGCCAGGTGATCTTCTTTCCTTCTTCGTAGGTGCGCCCCGCGTAGGAAATTGGGACTTCGTAAACGCGCCAGGCGCCCTTGGCGATTTTCGCGGTCACTTCGGGCTCGAAGCCGAAGCGGTTCGAGCGCAGGCGGATGCCCTGGAGCACTTCGCGGCGAAAAACTTTGTAGCAGGTTTCCATGTCGGTGAGCTTGAGGTTGGTGATCATGTCCGAAAGCAGGGTGAGGAACTTGTTGCCGACGTAGTGCCAGAAGAAGTGAACGCGCTGCGGCCCGCCGAGAAAGCGCGAGCCGTACACCACGTCGGCGCGCCCGTCGAGAATCGGCTCCAGGAGCTTCGCGTAGTCGCGCGGATCGTATTCGAGATCCGCGTCCTGGACCAGCAGAATATCGCCGGTGGCTTCCTGGAAACCGCGGCGCAGCGCCGCGCCCTTTCCCTGGTTCTGCTCCTGAAAAAGGAAGCGCATCGAATCGAGCGAGAGCTTGGCGCGCCCGGACGCGATTTCCACTTCCGTTTCGCCGCTGGCTTGCAGCGTGTGGCACCGGCGCAGAAGCTGCGAGGTGCCGTCGGTGGAAGCGTCGTCCACCACGATGATTTCATCGGCCAGGCCGCAACGCTGCACCCGCCGCAGGATCTCCTCGATGAAGGCCAGCTCGTTGAAAACGGGAATGACCACCGAAAGGCGAAGCTTCTTGGCGGCGGCGTCCGGCACGAGTGCGGCCGCCGGCGCGCTCCCCGGATGTTTCACGAGTTGTTCGCGAACCGCAGACATCGCAGCAAAGATAGCACGAGCCGGACGCGTTCGCTTCAACGGGCGCAGCAAAGCCCGCGCTAATGACGGGCTTGTGGCCCGCGCCGCCGTCGAGTAGAGTTTCCGCTCGGCTGCAAGGACGCCTCATGAAGGTTCCCTTCCTCGATCTCCAAGCGGAGTACGCTGAGCTCAAGGACGAAATCCTGCCGGCGCTCGACCGCGTGTGCCGGCGCGCCGCCTTTGTGCTGGGAGAGGAAGTCGAGGCGTTCGAGAAGGAGTTCGCCGAGTATTGTGGCGCGAAGCATTGCGTCGGCCTCAGCAGCGGCACGGCCGCCTTGCATCTCGGCCTGCTGGCGCTGGGCGTGCAGCCCGGCGACGAAGTGATCACCACTCCCAACACCTCTCCAGCCACCG
>Ga0187846_10001686_pt1 | contig 12413 bp, 19 predicted proteins | sample TC_taG_FD_161473 | JGI IMG/M metagenome (GOLD analysis project Ga0187846, IMG submission 161473) | Biofilm microbial communities from the roof of an iron ore cave, State of Minas Gerais, Brazil - TC_06 Biofilm (v2) | ecosystem: Environmental > Terrestrial > Deep subsurface > Cave > Wall biofilm...
TGTTGCAACTCAGAGCGCTCCCCGGAAGACAGTCGCAAAGGTTCCTTGGCAGTGAACATGCTCGCTTATATCATGAAAAAGGTTCATGTGCCACTTATTTATGTAACAAGCCACTAGGGACAAGCGTGGCCGTTGACCTCAGCCTCATGGGTGTGGGGAGGCGGAAGCAGGCGGCGTCCCAGCTTTTGGACGCGCTGTTTGTTTGGAACTGGGTAGGGTTCGGCATCGCTGTCTTGGGTGGATTTTTATTGTTCTCCATCGCAGCGACATCTTTCGTCAGCAATGCCGCTTTTCGCGTTAAGCTGGGCATTCTGCTCCCGCTGGCGCTCGGGATGCACATCTTGATTCAGACAAAAACCCGCGCCTGGAGCCGAGCGGAGTGCCCGCCGACGGTGGCCAAACTCGCGGGACTGGTTGAGCTGTTATTGTGGATGTCTGTGGTCGCGGCGGCGGTGTCCATCCCTTATGTTCGATGAGCGAATGGTGCAACCAGGGATGAAGTCGGTGACCGCTTTTGCGCAACGCCAAGAATAAAATGTCTCTGCTTCATTTTGCTCAATGGCTCAATGAAACCCGCGGGAGCATCTTCCTGCGGGAAAACGACTGGGCCTTTGCCATCATCGAGACAGTTCACATCCTCGGGCTGGGCCTCTCGGTCGGAACGATTATGTGGGTGGACTTGCGCTTGATGGGTGTGGCCATGGGGGGCCACCGGCCAGCGGACGTCCTCCGCCAACTCGAACCTTGGGCAATCGGAGGCTTCAGCATCATGTTCCTCAGCGGCGCCCTGCTTCTGACTGCCGAGCCGCTGAAGTGCTACACCCGAGTGTCGTTCCGCCTGAAGGTACTGATGCTTATCTTAGCCGGCTTGAACTATCTGTACTTTCATGTCCGGATTCGACGGAGCTTGGCGGATTACGAGGCGGATCAACTGTTGCCTTGGCGCGCCAGAATGATAGGCTACCTGTCGCTGGCGCTTTGGCTGGGCATCATCTTCTGCGGAAGATGGATGGCTTACTTCTAGTTCCTGACCCGCGCCGGAATGGTGGAGGGGGGATCGGCCCGAGGATTGCCGAATGAATCTTCAACATCTACTACTGCGGCCCTCGCTTTTCGCGTGGTGCGAGAGTTCGTTCCTCGGTCATGCGATTAAATACTCGAAGTGGGATTTCGCACTTCTCGAAACCTTCCACATCATTGGAATCGCTGTCCTGCTGGGCTCGATCCTCGTTGTCGATCTGCGCCTTCTGGGCTTTAGCATGAGACGTGTGAGCACTGAGCAGCTCGCCCGCGAGTTCGCTCCGTGGACCTGGGCTGCCTTCGCCTTCATGGTCGCCACGGGCATTCCGATGTTCTTCTCGGAAGCCGTAAGAATGAGCTTGAACACCGCTTTTCTCGTGAAGATGACGCTGCTCGGGTTGGCTCTGCTGATTCACGCGACGGTTCACCGGAGGGCTACCCGCCCTGGCGCGAAGGAAAACGCCGGCTTTGGCAAGCTCGCGGCCTATCTCTCACTGGCATCGTGGTTAGGCGTGGCTCTCGCCGGGCGCGCGATCGCCTTCTTCATGACGCTCAATGGGGCCTGATGCCAACCAATAGGATTACGAGGTCATCGCCTCCATCAATTAGTGCAATCATCCGCTTGCGAAATTTGCAGGAAGCGCGCAGCAACCAGCGGTTCACGCCGGGCAGACGGGGAGAGTAGCTTGATGCGGATACCAAAGAAACGACTCGCCGTGCTTCAAGAGCACATCAAGGCGGAAAGTACGCATGATATGAACAGTCTCCTTGACGGGATGACCTCCGATTGCTTTAACGATGTGGCCTGCGTGCCCAAGCCCTTCGTCGGCCCAAAGAAGGTGGCCGAGCGTTACCGCAAGCATTGGGCCGGCTTCCCGGATTTCAAGGTTCGAGTAAAGCGTTTTCTGGCCGCAGATGAAAAATGCATCGTGACGGAAAACGAGTGGAGCGGAACTCATCAAGGCGCGTACCTCGGCTTGCGGGCTAGCGGAAAGCGAGTACGAGTGCGGGCTTTGGTCGTTTGGCACTTCAAAGGCAACAAGCTCTGGGGCGAGACGGTCTTTTTCGATTTGGGCTCAATCCAAAAGCAAATCGGCGCCAAGGTCGTTGTACCCGCAGCCCGCCGATCACGCTCGGATTAAATTTGAACTCCTCTCCCGTTCAGCCCTGGTATCGCACCCTTGACCGCACCCAATGGAACACGCTTCTCGCGTCGAATCTGGGCTGGGTCTTCGACGGCTTTGAGGCCTACGCATTAATCCTGACCGTCGGAGTGGCGCTCCATCAACTGCTCCCGCCCGCGCAATACGCGCAAATCCCGGCCTATTCGGGAGCGATCATCGCGACCACGCTTTGCGGCTGGGCCGTCGGTGGGCTGTTGGCCGGCGTTCTGGCCGACTACATCGGGCGCAAGCGAACCATGATCCTCGCCATTCTGACTTACTCGATCATGACTGGGCTCAGCGCATTTTCCTGGGATTGGATATCCTTTGCCGCGTTTCGCTTCCTTGCCGGACTGGCCATCGGCTCCGAGTGGGTGACGGGCACTTCGATGACGGCCGAATTCTGGCCCGATCATGCGCGTGGCAGAGGCAGCGGGCTATTCCAATGCGGCTTCGGAATCGGCTTCTTTCTCGCCTCCGTCGTCTGGCTATTCGTAGGCGCGACGGGCCCTGGCGCGTGGCGAACGATCTACCTTATTGGGGTCCTCCCCGCGCTGCTGACGCTGTGGATTCGCCGCGCCATCCCGGAGTCAACTCTTTGGGAGAAAGCCAACGAGCGGCGGATCTCCGCGAAAGAGCGCCGGCGGCGAGGCGCCGCGGCAACAGCCGAGGATCGTGCGCTGATGCGCTTCACGCTTGTGGATCTTTTTGCAAACCCCACGATCCGCAACCGCACGATCATCGCGTTTCTCATGGCCACCACTTCGGCCGTGGGCTTTTGGGGCATTTCGACCTGGGTTCCGCCCTATATCGGCTCCGTGGCTGAGAAGGCCGGCCTTCCCGCGCCGCAGTGGGCCAGCTTCACGGGAATGGCTTATAACGCGGGGACGATAGCAGGCTACGTGGCCTTGGGCTTTCTGGCCGATGCGTTTGGGCGAAAGCCGGTGACGCTCGCTTACTTCGCGCTTTCGTTCCTGTTCACCCCGGTCTTATTCCTCTGGACGCATGACCTCCACCTGCTCTTGGTAGTCGCCGCTTTTGTCGGATGCTTTGGCTCGGGGCAACTCACCTGGTTGGCGGCGTGGCTTCCCGAGCTTTACCCGACGCGGATGCGCGCCACCGCTGTAGGGTTCATCTTTAACGCTCCGCGTCTGCTCGCCGCGGGCGGCACGCTGATGGCCGGCACATTGATCGTCAGATTTGGCGGCTATGGAAACGCAGCGATGATTGTGGCCACGATTTACATTCTGGGCCTTGCCGTCGGGCCATTCTTGCCGGAGACTCGCGGCAAGCCATTGCCGGAATCCATCTGACGCATTTGGCTCATCTCCCCGTGAGTCATCCTTCTGACCCCTACTTCGTCTGTCAGCCAAGTCATCTTGTTTCATCCTGGCTAGGTTAAGGGAGATACTAAGTGGGAGAGGGTTTGGGGCATGTTTGAAATGACGCCCTATACATCGGGTCGTGATAAGCTATGGCCGTGTATTTCACTCAAGTCCCCGGAGGGAAATGGAATGGCAAGCTTTGAACTCAATGGCACATTGAAAGCGTTGAAGGTCGAGCAGGCTCGGGCACAGAAGGAGCTTGCGAAGTTGGGCGAGGCGATTACTGTTCTTTCGGAGCTCTCTCGAACCCGTATGGGAGTGCTCAATGGGATCGTCCCGAAGCGAATCCTCTCTGCTGCCGCCCGCAACAAAATCGCGAAGGCCCAAAGGCTGCGCTGGGCGAAGGTGAGAAAGCAGCAAGCGGCCAAACCATAGTGTCTCCATCCTAGGCCACCGGGGCCGCTGATGGCAGCGGTGCTGCCGGACGCAGCTCAGCATTCCCGGTCAATTGCCAGCGTGCCGAAACGCCTGGAGGAATTCTCATGGCAGAAGTAGTGTACGTTTCCAAGGTTCGCATGGAACGCAAAGCTGGCCCGTTGCGTATCGCTCATCTGCCGGGTGAAGCCCAGGAGGTCATTTTCAGCGTTCACGGCGCCATCGCGGAGCATTACAAGGTGGACCCCGCCAAACTGAAAGAATCACATGCCGCCACCATCGATTATGTAGTGGCCGCAACCGCCGGTTGAATGCTGGGAACCTTTGGAGGCGCGCTGGAGGCGCGCCGCATAGATCCGAACAATGGCAAGCTCGCCGCCGATATTACCGGCGAGGTGGAAACGGAAGACGGGGTGCTCGTCATCCGGCGGATTCACGTGGCCTTCCAACTGGCCGCGCCGGAGCAGGCCCGCGAGACCGTCGAGCGCGTGCATGGTATCTACGCCATGAGCTGCCCCTTGTATCGCACACTCCATAACGCCATCAAACTGACGTCCTCGTACACTCTGACAGGCTAGCCCGCATTTCTCACGAAGGATTCTTCATCCTGCGGGATTGCCCCTGAACGAGAGTGGTCAAGCAGCGCCGGCATCCCGCCGGCGGATGCAGTCGTTCTCGTGGTTACGCCTTTTTCGCGATCACCAGTCCATAGATGAAATGTCCCGAGGCGAATCCCGTCCGCATGGCTCGGAAAGCCTGCAAGAAATGGATAAATTCGGCGCCGTTCTTAGCGGCCAATTGCCAAAGCATCCTATTTTTGATGATATCCAGGCAAAGATCCCATGTCTTGGCAACCTGCGGACTCAGATTTTCGCGGCGCTCGATTTGCAACCCATTCGACCGCATCTGGCTTTCGTAGTCTTCCATCGTTTGCAATTCGACCATCATCCCCCGTTCAATGGGCTGGATGTATTTCTTGTATTGGCGTGGCTGCAGATCGCCTCGCTTGAACCAATCGAGGAGGGCTAACGTGCCGCCCGGCTTTATCAATCGTGCAGCGGAGGCAAAAAAGTTGGACGTGTTCTGGTAATGCGAAATGGATTCCACGGACCACACCACATCAAACCGGGCGCCAAATTGCATGGCTTCCGCGTCCATCAGCAGGAATTTGGCTTGGACTTGCGCTTTGGCGGCTGCTTCCTTGGCCATTTCGACTTGGACGGAAGAAATCGTAATCCCCGTCGCCTGCGCCTGGTATTTCTTGGCCAAATAAATGCTGCTGGCGCCGAAGCCACAGCCCACGTCCAGAATTTCCCCGCCGGTTCGGATCTCCGCTAATGCCGCCAGATGCTCGATGAGCTGAACCTGGGCGGTCTCTTTCGTTTCGTCGCCGCGAATCCAATAGCCGTGATGGAGATGCTCGCCCCACAATGAGCGGTAATAGGGGCTCACGCGGTCATAATGCCTTTGGATGATTCCCTTGTCGTTGGAGCGGACCACGGCGCCAGCATACTCCAAGCCGGACGAAATGACTTACTGCGGAGGCGCCCCTTAGAGCGGCTGATCGGGTCTTGCAATGGTGCGCCACATGTGCGCAACCGGGCTGCCGTCATTCCCCAGCCCCTCTTTCGGCTGCTTGAAATGGCGCCCGAGGATGTCGAGGAAAGGCTCCATGCTGACAACGGCATTCGGATCGAAGGCGTACAAATCGTTCACCGTGACCATGCGCGCGTCCATGTACCACCGGTGTTTCCGGACGGCCTGGTAGGTGGCCTCGATGTACGGTGGGGGAACGTAGTCGGACCCAAACAGTGTCCGATAGAGGTCGGGATATTCGTACCCCACGGATGGATCGGGGTAGTAGCGCAGCGCCTGATGGTAGCGAATGGCGAAGCTGACTTTCTCCGGAACGTACAGCTCGAAGAGTTGCGCGCCCCACCATCCGTGGTCGGTGCGGATGATTTCCTGCACCACATCATGGAGCAGGCAAGCGAGAATCACTTCCTCCGACATGCCGTTCTTCAACGCCAGCTGCGCGCTCTGCAGGACGTGGTTGGAGGTTTCCATGAACCGCAGCTTGAAAAAATCGGCCAGCGTGGGATGCTCCGGCATCGGCGGAAGCTTCTTTACGTTGCCTCCTTTGCGCGGCACGACCAGAAAACCTGCGCCTTGGCGATAGGACCGGGTTTCGATCTGCGCCTCCACCTCTGCCACCGTCGGATAGGTTTGCGCCGTTTTCTGCTCGCCATTTTGCTTCGCGCCTATCTCCGTATTCAATTGCGATAGCATGTGGTGCTCGATGGCGTCCGCGCGAGCCTCGGAGTCCATCTGTTTGACGCCCTCCGCGCCTCCCAGACTGTCCAAGAACGCCTTTCGATCAATCTCCATGTTGGGTCTCCTAACTCCAATTCCGGACCTGCTGAGACTTGCACAATTTAGTGCCGCTCTCTAGGCTCCGTCATCCCAAACCCGGCCCCGCCGTTCGGGGACGGTGGTGAGGGATCTGCTTTTCGGCTTCTGGAGAAACAGCAAGTTCTTCGCGCCTAGGTCGCAAACATTTTTGCGATTCCTGCCAAGCCCTATTATCGCAGAAAACCGCTTGCCACGCCGCGCTCGCGATGTGGTCAAACTCCACACGCAAGCAGGCGAGCATAAATGACTTCTGGAGAGGAAGCCACATCCATGGCACGAATCAGATGTTCTGGCCCACTCGCGGACTAGGATCGGCGGCTTTGTGGGATGACAAACGCCCCCGGAATTCGGCGGTCCAGTGTTGCGAGAACAGCCTCGTTAGCCTTCGCAAGTTCCACCAGGTGGCCGTCGGTGGTTTGCTTTGGGCTTCTGACCCACTTCGGAAGATGGCGAATGTCGTGGTCGTCCGGAATAAAGTCGCAGTGAATCCCCTTGCTATTCTTCAGCTCCAGCAACAGTTCGCGCGCTTGCATTACTGAGGATCCGTATTGCTGGGCTTGGCCGAGCACGCGCACAAATCCCAGCTCGGTGATCGAACAGGTTGCCAGTTCCGGAGTCCCTTTGGCCGCGAGGCGATCCACCCAGGCAGCCACCCGCAAATGAAACTCATGCTCCAGGACCGCGAGCGCAAGCAGCGAATTCACGTCGAGCAGATATTTCACGGAAAGTCAGCGAGAAGTTCGCGGACCTGCGCGCTGGTAAGCTTGGGCGCATTGGCGCCGGCGGTGAGAACCGGCAAGCCTGTCATCGGATCCTGAATGATTCGCGCGCTTCGTCGCCGGGGCGTTCGAGGTGTTAAGACAATGCGCTCCCCCTCGAGTCTCGCTTCCAGCGAATCGCCGGGCTGGAGGTTCAGTTTGCGCCGGATGCGGCTGGGGACAACCACCTGCCCTTTCGTGGAAACCTTGGTCTCCATGGTAAGACAATCTTACTCTACTTCAATTCAAAACTCCAGGGAAGGCTGGCGGGCCCTAGTTGACGATCTTAGAACTTTTTGACACGGCCCGGGCAAACGGTATCCTGTGTCTCGAGCGGCAGGTAGCCAAGGGTATCGTGGGTAGCATTCTACACGATCTCTACTTTGGCGTAATGACCCGACGCGGAAGCGATCTTACGGTCGCAGGTCAGTAGAGAGGCGCCTAGTAGTTCGGCGAGCGCCACGTAGGCCGCATCATAAGCCGTCAGTGTGGCACGGAGTTCCCAAATCCGTGGAATCAAAAAATCGTGGGGATAGCGGCTGAGTGGGATGTCCCCTAGATCCTCGAGCGCTTCTTGCCCTCGCTGCGCGGTAATCGTCTTGTCTTTCACATAACGCCGCAACACCTGAGCCACTTCGATGTCGAGGAGATGAGGGGCGTGGAGCGGCTCCGGAGGGGAGAAGATACGCCGATCAATCTTGATTCCGGCCGGCGATTGAATAAGCCACTCGATTGCGGCAGACGCGTCGAGAACGATCACCGTGCATCCCGCTCCCGGCGGACGGCTTCCGCCGCGGATACCGAGCTTGCAACGCGGGAGCGGCTGCGCACGCGTTCCCGTAGTTCCGCAACGGTAGGCCGCTCGGCAAGCTGGCGAATCTCAGCTAACAGGAAGTCCGAAAGGGACATCCCGGCCAGGGCTGCCTGCGCCTTCAGGGTGCGATGCACGCCGTCAGGAACATTGCGAACCTGAATCATCTTAGGCATGTGCCGAGCATGACTTCATGTGGACCACATGTCAAGCTCTAGAGAAGGAACACGAGGCCCGCGTGGCGAAGGCTGGCGGGCCCTAGTTGACGATCTTAGAACTCTTCCGTTGGGCGCTTTCAGCGAAGAGGGCGATTCGGACTTCAACACACTTCAACTCAAGAGTAGGCGATGCCGAACTCTTTCGCCAGCATCGCCAAGCGGGGATCAGCCGTCCACAGCTTCAGGCGCCCGACAAGCGCAGACGCCAGTAGGTGGGCATCAATCCAGCCGATCCCGCGGCCATGTAGCCGGCGCTCGCGCGCAAACACAACGACTTCGCCGTGAGTTACCGTGGGCGCCTGATGCATTTGCTCGTAGCTGGCCAGCAACTGTTTCCGCCCGCCCTTATCCCCGATGAGGAGTTCTCCATAGACGAAGTCGTGGCCGCTCACCTCGTCGCGGCTCAAAAGGTGGTCCAGTTCAGCGGCATGCGGTGCGCGGTTCGACAGGAACCGAATCCAGACGGAGGTGACGACTAGGACAATCATGTGGCGGAGTGCGCGGCTGACGCAGCGCGCTCACGTCGGCGAGGCGCCTCGCGAGCGTCTGGCTCCGTCCCCCGAAGGGCACGAAGTCGTTGGTAGGCCGCTTGACGGATTAGGGCTTCAAGGCCGAGGCGGACTGTGTCGGTATCCGTCTTCGCCCTGGAGGCTGACTTCGCGTCCCGCAACAAAGCGTCGTCGATATGAAAGGTCTTTTTCATACATATGATTCTACCATATTTGTATGGCAGGATCAGCCCTCGCTCGTTTTGGCAGGCGCGGTCGGTTAACTGGCGAGGGGGTATGGCAAGAAGCAGCTCTGGTCCACAAACCTTGGAAAGATTGATGGGGGTCCATTGGACGCCATCGCTCTACACCAGGATAAGGGACACTCTGCGAATCGACAGAAAACATTGGTGGGCCCTGGTTGACGATCTGAGAACAGCCCGGCTCTTGACATAGTCAGACGCATGTCGTACTATGTCGCCCATGAAGACGCTAACCGTACTGCTCCCGGAGCCGGTCGAGAAACTAGTCGACTGCGAAGCTGCCGCAAAAGGGGTCGATCCAGCTGCTCTGTGTGCGAGCGTTCTGATCGAGCACTTTCTTTCCGCATCCGCCTCGATTCGCGAGGCGCCCGTGCCACATGAGAAGAAGGGAGAGGAACATATGATCTTCAACGTCCGCGACCACTTCCGAGGCCTACCCGAGTATTCCGTTGATTTCGCGCAGGGGATCGTAACCAAGGCCCTTGAGATATCGGGCGTTCGAGCTTTTAAGAGCAATCGGGGAGTCGGTTTTGAGCCGAACTTTGTCTTTATTGAGTACCTACGCGAACGGGCACCGGGAGGCATTGGTTTGAGCTTTTACGGTGGCCCTGAGCGCCATCAAAACAAACTCATCCGTGACGGGAGGACACCTTCGTACAGTCGAGCAATAATCCGGACGCCAGCAGAATTACAATCTGTTCTTCCACACGTTCGCAAGGCTTTCGCACTTAAGTTCGGCAGGTAAAACCCCTCAGTGCCGCTGGTGGAGATGGTGATCACTAACAAGATAGGGATGACGGTCGCCCTTGATACAAACTGCTTCATTGACGCGGCCAACGCAAAGGCCGACGCAAATGCCGCAATGCGCGTGATCGTCGAAGCCCACGAGTCCGGCGTAATAACTGCAATGGTGAGCCGACACACGCTGTCCGAGCTGCATGACCCTCCTGAAGCTCGCCGGTTGGCAGAAGCGTTGCCTGTGCTGCCGTATTGGCCAATCGGCACGATTGCCGAGCAAGTCGCCACGATAGAGCAATTGGCTGGAACATGGGAGGATGCTGGTCGCAACGAACAAATCCAGAACGAGCTTGCGCAGCTTGCCAAGTCTGGGAATGACATTCGTGACCGCGGCGCGTTCTTGGACGCCTTACTAGCGGGCGCGGCGGTTTTCGTCACATCGGATAAGCAGCTCGCTGGCACAGGACCCGCCAAGAGAATTCAAAGTAGATTTGGAGTTCGAGTACTCGCTCCGCCTGAGCTTGCCGTGGAACTGCGCGCTGACCGAGGCTGGCACCTACAGGACGACTCACCAACAGGGTGAACACAGGAACACACGCAGTGTTCACCCCTAAAGATAGGCGGTCCGTTTACCTAGGCTCCGCTACAAGGCTCCGCCGAAGAACACACTGCGGAGATTAGCTCAGAAAAAAGACCGCGGACGAAAACCTCAATTTGGGCCCGCCTCCGCCCTTTGGGCTTCTGCGTGGCAGTGCGGAGCGACCCGGCGTGCGCGAGCGTTTTACAGCCTTGCCTTTGCGAACGCTCTGCCCGATCCAGACTTAAGATACTTTTCAAATGCAAACGCGCGGCCCTCGTCAGCAAACGCAATGTAGCTCTTAATGCGCCAAGGCCGATATTTGGAAGTGTGAGTCACCGCGCCGGAGTTGTGCGCGGAAATGCGGGCCTTCAAATCGTCCGTGATGCCGGTATAGAAATGCTGTGCGTCTTGCTGGCTCTGCAAAATGTAGACGTATTTCAGGGAGAGTCCGCCTCCGCTAAGAAGCTCCGGCGCGACAGCCCTCGCCTTCCAAACGCCTTAGGCCACGCTCCGCCGGACGCGTTGGTAGCTGGCCTGCCCGCCTTCGCAGAAGCTTCGGCGTGGCCTGCCGAGCCGAAGCCCGCCACGGCGGGCTAAGGCTGGTGGGCCCTAGTTGACGATCTTAGAACTTATTCTGGGCTATTCCAAGCCGTGTCGACCGCGCCCTAAAGCTTCCAGCGATCACCGCGAATAGATCCGCACCACCTCGCGGTACGCGTCGAGCGACCCTTTGCCGGCACCAGCGGTTGCGTCCGACGAGGTATCAACCCGCCAATCGAAGTCTTTTTGAGTGACAAAGCGACTGAAGTAACTGACGCCGATGACCGTAGGCATCTCTTCAGGGATAACGTGTTCGAAAGCTTCGCGAATCCACTGGGCCTTATCGCCAGGAATGGCGCTCTCCATCGTACCAACCTCGCCAATCATCATTTTCGTTCGCTCGAACCTGGGGATTGCGAGGATTTCCCGATACGTGGGCAACAGCACCGTTTCCGGGTCATCTCCGGGGGAGTTGCTTTGCGGGTTTGTAGCCATATTGTAAGCGTCCATGCCCGTCCAGGTGACGAAGTCATCTCCTGGATAGATCTGCGCCAAGGGCACGTAGTAAGACCTGGCCGACTCACTCCGATAGGGGCACCAATGCCAAATCACGTTATCTGAAAATTCATCACGTGTTTTGCGTCCACCATCCGCATAAGCATCCCTGAAGACCAAGTACACGTGCCGCCAAGCTTCAACATAATCTTGAGGCGTGTTATTGTTCCAGTACCCGCTCGGAAAGCTCGGATCGACGCCTGTATCCCAGTTGTCCCAGGCACCATTGCCCTCGTGAAAGAGCCGGAGGACAAATCGCCCGCCCCAGGTAGCGGCACCCCGTGCGAATTGCTCGATGCAGGCGTCGTAACGGCCTTCAGCAATTCTTGCAAGCTGGAAGTTGGGGTCCGGGGCCGAAGTTCCTTCTTGCGCTGCCCGCCAGATGACGACGGGAAGCGCTCCCTGATCAGTCCATTGCTGCAGCATTGAGGCTGGAAATGCTTGACACGTGCCTGATGCCGAAAACCAGGTGGGATAAACGGACATGAAACGACTCGGGGCTCCGACGAAAGCCGCCCATTGATCGAGGGAAACGGTATCCCCGATAGTGGGGTAGAAACCATCGTCGGGAAAGGCTCCTATCGCAAGGTGCCAGTGATTGGAGTCATCCGCATTTTGGGGGTTCCCCTGCACCCGCGCCGCATCGCCAAACACAAGTATAGCCAGTACGTTCGCCACCAAAACTGCGTATCCGCAAGCCGCGCTGATCTGTACTTTCTTCATAAATACGCCCGCCTTCGCTTGAACCAGGAGATTGGACCACCGTTACAGGTTGCTCGACGGCGAAGGAGGGACACCCGCCGCAGTGCTAATATATCACGCGACGCACTCTTAACAAATGTTCTGGCGGCAGAACCGCCCATGAGAAGACACGAACGGGGTGAACACAGGACCACACGCAGCGTTCACCGCCAAACATAGGCATTCCGTTCACCTACGGTCCGCGCCAACCTCGCGCTCAACAACGAACTGGGGAAATTTGCTCTGCAAAAAGACCGCGGACGAAACCCTCGATTGGGGCCCGCCTCCGCCCTCCGGGCTGCGGCGCGGCGGTTGCGCAAGGGCGGGAGCGACCCGGGTCGCCTTACAATCTCGCCTTGGCGAATG
>Ga0187846_10001687_pt1 | contig 12407 bp, 10 predicted proteins | sample TC_taG_FD_161473 | JGI IMG/M metagenome (GOLD analysis project Ga0187846, IMG submission 161473) | Biofilm microbial communities from the roof of an iron ore cave, State of Minas Gerais, Brazil - TC_06 Biofilm (v2) | ecosystem: Environmental > Terrestrial > Deep subsurface > Cave > Wall biofilm...
AGTGCGAGGCCGACGATGCCGCCACCGCCGAGCACGAGTTCGGCGTCTGCCTGGGGGGTGAGCCGCACGATCCCGCGCTTGCCGGCGAGCGAGGCAGCAACATAGAGATTGCCGCGGCGATCAAACGCCAGACCCTGCGGGCGGCCAAGCCCGCGGTAAAAGACGCCGACTTCACCGGCGGGCGAGATTCGATACACGCGGTCGAAACTCGAAGTGGTCGGTCCGGTGACGAAAAGCTCGCCGGTCGGACTGAACGCCAGGTGGTAGGCGGCCATCGAGGGCTCGAGCGTGGCGAAGACGAAGATTTCGCGATCGGGCCCGATCTTGAAGATCGTCCCGCTGCGGTCGCCCAGGTACAGGCTGCCCGATCTGTCGAAGGCTATTCCGGTGGCGATGCCCATGCCTTCGGTCCATTGCATGGAGCGGCCGTCGGGCGAAACGCGATGCACGGTGCCGTCGTTGCGGCAGGACACGAAGAGGTTGCCGTTGCGGTCGAGCGCGAGCCCACTGGGATTCATCAGCTCGGTGAGGAACGGCTTAATCGAGTGATTCGCGGTGATCTTGTAAAGCGAGACCGGAACCTTCTGGCCACGCTGGCCGCTGAAGGTGACATAGACGTTTCCTTCGGAGTCCACCGCAGGATTCGAGACCGGATGCAGGTTGTCGGCGATCTGCACGCCGAGTGCGATCGGGAAAGGCGCGCTCTCGATGCTGCCCATTCGCACACGCACCGCTCCTCCGGCAGCTCCGTCGGGGACGCGCGCGATAAGCTGGCTCTCAGCGGCCATCACGAGGCTGCCTTCAGCAGGGCCGAATTGGACCTGAGGGCGAGTGTGATTGCGCGCGGCGAAGCCGGAGCCCTTAATCGAAACCTCGCCGCCCGGAAGCGCGGCGGCAGGCGTTACGCTTTCAATTCGCGGCGTGCCGTTGGTTTTCACTGACGTGCTCATGCATACCTACAGGCCCAGCATACGCGCAACCCACAAGCCCAGTGCGGCGTAGATTCCGGCGACCCAGTCGTCCGCCATGATTCCCCAGCCCCCCGGCAGCGACTCGGCCTGGCGCCCAGGAAAAGGCTTCCAGATGTCGAATGCGCGAAAAAGTATAAAACCCAGTAACAAATATTTCCAGTTGAGGCCGGTGGCGTCCGAATTCAGTCCGATCGGGAAAGTTGAAGCGGCCACGGAGCCTTTCCACCAAACAGGCGCCCCTAGGCCGAGTAGAAGTGTCAGGTGTTGACCAGACACCTCATCAATCACTACGCGCTGTGGATCTTTGGCTCGCCAGAATCTGGCTGCACGGCTTGCGCTCCAGACCCCGGCGACACCAACCAGCAGCGCCAGTGTCACGCTCGCCAGCAGAAGAGCATCACTATCGTCGACGCGGATGCGCCATATGAAACCGCTGGCGTCGCCATGCGGCGCGGTGGGGTACACCATTGTGATGCCAAGGAACGTCAAGACGGGAACGAAAGCAACGGCCACGCCCAGCAGTGAGCCCCAGGTGCCGGGGGCTTTCGGAAGATAGCCGAGGCCGCACGCGGTGGCAAGGAAGAGCGCGAGACGCGGCTTGCGCGGCTGTGCAGTCCCCTCAGCGGTCATTGTTATCTTCGGAGCCACGCTGGAGAGGGTCCGGGGCAGATTCGTCGATGACAGGCTGGCTGATCCTGTACTTTTCGCTCGACCAGTTGCCGAGGTCGAGCAAGCGGCAGCGCTCGCTGCAAAACGGGAAATCAGGGTGCACAGCCGAATCGGTGGGCTTGCGACAAATCGGGCAGTACCGATTCATGACGACAGGATAGCGCGAAATCAGTGCGAACTGAGAATCGGAAAGAGGTCCCGGGAGGGCTGGGGAACGGCGTTGCGCGGAATCGGCGGTGCGGCGTATTCCACCGCTCGGCCAATCAGGTCATAGTCCTTCGATTCGGCGATCTCGACAGTTGCCAGAGTGCCGGGCGCAGGCAACTGGTCCGCATCGGTGACGCCCTCGAACTCCGTGAGGTACACCCTGCCGTCGATTTCAGGCGCCATGCCTTCCAGCCGCGCTTCCCAGATGAGGTGGGTATCCTTCGACGGACCTTCGAGCATGGCCTGGGCGCGCGTGCCGACTCGCTTGCGCAGCTTGCGTGCAGAAATCCTCTGCTGGATCAACATCAGCTTGGTGCGCCGATGTTCGATTGTTTCGGCGTCCACTTTGGCGTCGTAGCGGAAGCTTTTCGCGGTGTCTTCATCGGAATAGGCGAACACGCCCAGCCAGTCGAATTCCGCGGCGCGGACGAAATCGCAAAGCTCGTCGAAATCGCGCTCCGTCTCGCCGGGAAAACCGACGATGAACGACGTGCGCACCGAAACGCCGGGAATAGTCCGCCGCGCGCGCTCGAGCAGTTTCAGAAATGCGTCGCCGTTCGAGCCGCGCTTCATGCGCGCGAGCACGCTGCGGCTGGCATGCTGGAGCGGCACGTCGAGATACTTTGCCAGGCGCGGGTGCGCGGCGATGGTTTCAAGAAGCCGCGATGTAATGCGGTTCGGATAGCAGTAAAGGAACCGAATCCAGTGCACATCCTCGATCTGCGCCAGACGCTCGAGCAGCGTGGCGAGGCCGTCGCGCAGGCCGAGATCCTCGCCGTAGAAAGTGGTGTCCTGGCCGATGAGCGAGATCTCGCGCACCCCGTTTGCGGCGAGATTCTCCGCCTCGCGCACCACGGACTCGAACCGGCGGCTGCGGAATTTCCCGCGAAGCTGCGGAATCACGCAGAACGTGCAGGGATGGTCGCAGCCTTCGTTGATTTTGATGTAGGCGGTGTGACGCGGCGTGGCCAGGATGCGCGGCGTATGATCGTGGTAGAGGTACGCGGGCAGCGAGCTGTCCGGCTGCAAGCCGCCTTGACACGCCGCAAGTATCTTTTCAATTTCGCCTGTACCGAGCACCGCGTCCACTTCCGGAATCTGCTCGCCGATGTCGTTGCGGTAGCGCTCGACCAGGCATCCGGCGACGATCAGCTTCTGCGCGCGGCCGAACCTCTTGTATTCCGCCATTTCGAGGATGGCTTGCACCGATTCCTGCTGCGCTGGCGCGATGAAGCTGCAGGTGTTGACGACGAGAACGTCGGCATCGCCCGCTCGCGGCGTGATTTCGTAGCCCGCGCGTGCGAGAATGCCCATCATCACCTCGCTATCCACGAGGTTCTTCGGGCATCCCAGGCTGACGAATCCGACTTTGGGCATCTCCGCGCGGTCCTTCGAGCCGCATGCAAACAAGCAATTCTAGCATGTCGTCTGGGTGGCGAAGTGACGCTATGCCAGTGCCGCTTTTGCCGCAATCGGCGCGCGGAGCCGCAACATCCGGAGGATCCAGTAGGCGCAAATAGCGGCGGCGATATGCTTCAGCGTGTGACCGCTCACAATGTGGCCAAGGGCGAAGATGGGCCGGTCCGCAGCCTCGAGGATTTTTGCCAGGACGTAGAATCCAAGCGCCCCGACCAAATCCATTGTGCGTGTATAGCGCGCCGGGAACAGCGCCACCAGCAGAACCAAGACCAGCAGAAAGCCAAATTGCGTGAGCACGTAAGGGCGAAGGTCGCCTCGCCCAAGAGATTGCGTGTAATTCCAGTAGAGGACGCTCCCCGCGCCGAAAACGAGCAGAGGAGCGAGCCAGCCGAGGCCGGCTCGGACGCTGTTGCGCTCGGCAATTGTGGCGGCCAGCAGCGCCGCGAAGGCCGCCGACATCGGCAAGCGATCCCACAGGAGGCGAGAATCCGTTGGCTCCAGGTGATAGTAGGCGGATCCAAACGCGGTGAGCGCTACTCCAACAAAAAACACCAGGTACGGCCAGCGCTCGCGAGAATCGAGGAACGCGGCGCCGCCGTGGGCGCCCGCATTCTTCGCCGCGAACCGAATTCCCAGCCCGCCAGCAACGAGAAAGAACAAATTCGAGAGCGTGTCGAGGCAGTGCGGAATGCCGAGCAGCGCGCGCTGGTCCGCGAAGTTGTGATAGTCCTCACTCTGCGGAATCGGAGGAATGAAAAGCAGCGCCAGGCAAACCGCTGCGACCACAGCCAGCAGCACCGCGTAGCGCCAGTTCATTGCCATGCGGGTTGGCGGCTGCGCAGCCTCTCGCGGATCGAGCGCAGCAGCGACGACATCTGGTCGGTTCGCACCGCGTACTCGCCAAAACGGACTGACTGGTAAAGCTCCGTCAATTCGATGACCGGCGCCGAAATTTCTGTTGCCGCAATCGCTGTGGCGAATTCCAGCGGCGTCTGCCCCGGCGCCTTTTTCCAGCCGCGCTTTTCCAGCAGGCGAAGCATTTCACCGTATTCGATCGAGGCAAGCGACGCCGTAAGAACTCCTCTGCGGCGCACTCGCATGTGCCAGCGCGCCACGGCGTGGGCGATGAGCGGCCGCCCGCGCAGATAGACCAACAGGGCCACGAGAAGGGCGAGCACGCACGGCAGGAAGTACGGCGACGCCTCGATGCGCTTGTCCAGCGCGACGATCATGCGCATCACCTCGTGCTGCTTCCAGTGGTAGTAGCGCTGCAGCCGCTCGCTCCAATCGCGCGACGACTTCTGCAGGTTTTGCGCCAGCGTCATCTGATGCCCAAAGTCGTAGTTCACCACCCACTCGCTCCAGGCAAACTGGAACCAGTCCCAGTAGAGCGCCAGCCGCGCCAGCAGGCCCGTATGCTTCTCGCTCCCGCCCGGAGTGGGGTCGAACGTGATCCACCCGTACGACGGGAAATAGACTTCGACCCAGGTGTGGGCGTCGCTGGCGCGCACGATGAAGTCGCCGCCCAGGTCGTTGTATTCGCCCGGAAGAAATCCGCTGGCGTAGCGCGCCGGGATGCCCAGCGTCCGCAGCATCACGGTCATGGCGGCGGCGAAGTATTCGCAATGGCCCGCGCGGCGGACAAACAGGAAATGCGCAAGCGGGTCTTGCACCTTCGGGCCGCTCAGGTCGAGCGTGTACGCGTACCGCGTTTTCAGGTAGCGCTCGATGTTCGCGGCCTTGTCGTAGGCATTTTTCGAGCTTGCGGTGATCTGCTCCGCGAGCGCCTTGACGCGCGGGTCCAGTTCAGGCAGCTGGAGATAGGTGTTCTGCACAAACTCCGGATAGGCGCTCGAAGCTGCGCGCAGAACGGCAGGCGGGACCGCCGGAGAGTTGGATGATCCTTCGTAGCGCACCTTGGTGTCGTTGTGAAAAGGATTGAAGATGGATCCGGTCTTGTCGAGAATCAAATAGCCGCGATGTGGCGCCATGCCGGGGCTGTTGCCTTCGTTCGTGAAGCGGCCGCGAATGCTGTCGGGCCGCGGCGCGACGAACACGGCGTCGGTGGCGATAGGTTCGAGCAGGACGGTGTAGTGCAAACGAACGAACTGCCCGGCCGGCAGCGGCACCGGGTTGAAGTTGAATTCGCCATCGGCGTTGGGGAGAATCACGTTCGGGTCCTGCAACGGCGTGAACCATCGCTTTCCGTCGAAGTTCGTCAGCACGATGCCGCGCCAGCGGATCAGTTCGACCTTTGCGGGATCGCCTTCCACTTCGACGCGCATCACCACGGCGCTGCTTTGCTTCAGTTTGCCGATTTCGCCGAGCGCGACGTTGTCGCTGAAACCCGTCATCAGCGTGGGCTGAAGGTTCAGGGCGCTCAAATAGCCGGCGGTGAAGCGCGGAATCATGAAGAAAAGCACGCCGCCCAGTAGCAGTGCGCCGAGCGCGACAACGACGGAAGTGAGAGCCAATGCGCGACTCAACTGCCGAGCTGTTGCCGAACCTGCTTCCAGCGGAGGTGAAAGGGCGTCCGCAGCGCTGCGGCGGATTTCGAAAGCCACAAAGGTCGAAACCGCAAGCAGCAGGAACACCGTGAGCGAAACCAGAAAGCTTGTCTCCACCGTAAGAATGGCCGAAACAAGCATGGAGGCGAACGCCAGGACGGCAAGGAAGGCGGAGTCGCGATTCGTGCGCGCGGAGTACAGGCGTACGAGCGTCGCGAACAACATCAGGTGAATCGCGGCGAGCAATGCCGCGTACAGCGCCGGATCGGGCGCTCCTGTGGCGAGTTTGCGCGAGAGCACCCACAAATCCACCGGGAAGAAGAGAAAATATGCCAGGACCAGCACGGTCGCCAGCCGGCCGGAAATCTCGGGACTCCGACTGCGCGCAATGCGAATGCCCTTGTAGATCAACGCCGCGGGTGGAGTGAAAGTCGTGAGCGGATCGAGTTTGCCAGTCGTGATCACGGCCAGCATTCCCGTCGCGACGAGAAGGTACAACGAGATTTCGAAGTAGCGTTGCACCGCCTGGGTGGGCGGTGCTTTCACGTGCGCTGCGGACGCCATTGCCTTCTTATGATCCTAGCACCCGCCGGGATGGGCGGCGCGGAGTCGCGGCGAATGCGACAACGCTTTCCGGCCCGGCCGGGGTCGCGATTAGCCCGGTGGCGTCGCCTGCAAGGCAGCTGCAGAGATCTTGCGGGTAGCGCTCGAGATGGGAACGCGCTGCAGAGTGTCGAGCGCGAGGATGCGCGTGCGGAAACGCTTCGGAAGTCGCAGTACATCGGCGAGAAACGGCAGCAGGGTGATGTTGCGAAAAGTCACGCCGTGCGAGGCTTCTGGCAGCGCCTCAAGCGCAGGCACCTGAACGCCGAGCGTCACTCGTATGTGGCGCGCCAATTCCGCGCGGGGTTGCTTCACCACTTCGACGGCAGGGAACTGCCACATCCGCGAAAACAGTGCGCCGTCGTGAGCGCCCGGGTCTTTGACCAAAAGCGTGCGTCCACGCGGATCACGTAAGACGGCGGCTGCGATTCTGACGTGGATCGCGGCTCGCTCCTTTCTCGCCGCCGGAATCTGTGCCGTCAACCTGAGTTTGCGCGCCCGGCACCAGTGTGCGACCGGACACAAGTGACAGCAAGGCGATTTTGGCGTGCAGACAGTTTCGCCGAGCTCCATCAGCGCCTGATTCCAATCGCCGGGCGCTCGCCGAGCTAGGAGACGATCGGCGGTTCCAGAAAGAGCCTTCCAACGCGCCGGGGCACGCAGGTCGCCGCGCATGGCGCTGAGCCGCGTCAGCACGCGTGCCACGTTGCCATCGAGCACTGCGAGCGGCGCGTCGTACGCGATGCTCAATACGGCCGCCGCGGTGTATGGCCCGATGCCTGGCAGCTCAAGCGCCGCTTTGAGGTCACCCGGGAACCGGGCGCCGTGACGCGCAAAAATCTGCTTCGCCGCCGCGTGCAGATTCCGCGCGCGGCTGTAGTAGCCGAGACCGGACCACAGCTTCAGAACCTCATCCCGGCGCGCCTGTGCGAGCAATCGCACATCGGGGAAACGCGACACAAACCGCTTGTAATAGGGCATGACGGCAGCGATGCGCGTCTGCTGCAACATGATCTCCGCCACCCACACGCGGTAGGGATCGCGACTGGCCCGCCAGGGAAGCTCGCGGCGGTGCGCAGCGAACCACGAGAGCAAGCGCCGTTGAAATTTCGCCAGCGAGCTCCCCGTCAAACGAAGGCTCATGCGGCGGTATTGTCGCACCGCTTCGTGGCCGCGTGCTACAGCGTTTCGATAAACAGGAAGTACGACGAGGTCCACAGCGACGTTGGAATCGTTTTCTGCGCGCGATAGGTGAGTACGATCTTGAAGATTTCCTGGTTGTTGGCCAATTCATTCAGAAAAGCGCCGCCGGCCACAAAAGTGTCAGGCTGAACTGAGGCCAGCTCGCGAAGGGTGTCATAGACGATTTCGCTTGCGGGCGCCATCGGCGTGGAGAAGCGGTCGGTGCGGAACTGCATCACCGAATTGATCTCCGAGAAGTGCCACGCGATACTCGCCGCCAGCGACACGGCGCGCTCAAAGCGCTGCGCGTGTTCTGCTTCGGCAAGCTCTCCGAGTTCTGCGTGCGGCGGGCCGATGAACGGATCGAAAACGAGCATCACGCGGCGCTCGTCTTCGCGAGCAAATTCGCGAACCATCAAACGGCCCGTTTTCGCCGTCACTTTCCAGTCCACGAAGCGGGCGCTGTCGGTGGCGACGTAGGCGCGCAGCGTATGCAGCTCATGGCCGCGCCCGCGAAAGAAGCTGGACATCTCGCCACTCAGCAGCGGCAGCACTTCGTAGAACTGCTCAGCCGGCGCGACTCGCGGATACACGATGATTTCGGTGCCTGAATCGATGCGGCGGGTCTTTTCAAAAAATCCGAAGGGGAAACGTGTGCGGATGCCGAACGCGTTTTCCCGATAGGCGCCGCGGTGGGGAAACGTAAGCTCGATCTTTTGGCGGACAGCGCTTAGGCGCGGGATATAAGGAAAGAAAACCGGCTTGGTCAGAATGGGCCGCGCGCCGCCCTTGTCTTCGCCGACGACGCGAAGCGAAAAGGAAGGCCATGTTTGCTTTTCGTTGCGCAACTCCATCTCCGCGAGCACCGGCTGCTCGGCGAAGATGTGCTCGGGAAGGTCGAACTTCAGTTCCACCCCCGTGAGCACGGCGCGCGACAGCACGCCGGAAATGAGGATCGCCGCGAGCGAACACGCCAGAACCATAAACAGAAGGTTGTTGCCGGTGTTCACCGCGGCGAGGATCAAGACGAATACACCCGCTAGATAAATCATCCCCTCACGCGTTAGCCGGTAGTCCACCTGGTAGGCGAGCCAGCGCAGGCTGGTGCGACGCGCCAGTGCTGGCACGATCGTCATCGCCACCCACGCGGCCATGCCGAGTGCGATCGCGGTGCTGACTCCGGCGAGCCAGATACGCCCTTGCTGGGCGACTGCCGCGGAAAACAGCGCCACCACAAGCGCCACCGACAGCACACCGATGGCGATGCCGAAATTCTTCCAGCCGGGCCGGTCGATACTTCGCCACCAGCGTGCGGCAGGCGATTGTTCGCTCAAAGCGGGCATAGGCGCTAAAGACGGCGAAGCAAGGAATGCAGCATCAGAGCGGAACTCTGACGGTTTCGACAATTTCTCTGAGAATGGTTTCCGCCTGCTCGGATTTCCTTTGCGTCGAGACATACCGCGAGCTCACCACGACGCGGTGAGCGAAGACGGGCACGATCAGGCGCTTGAAGTCGTCCGGGAGGCAATAGTCGCGGCCTTCGAGAAACGCGCGCGCCTGCGCCGCGCGGTGCAGCATCACGGCGCCGCGCGGGCTGACGCCCAGGCTGAGCTGCTCGCTCTGGCGCGTACGCTCGACGATCTCGAGCGCGTAGTCCAGCAGGCTCTCGTCCACCTTCACCTTGGAAACCGATTCCTGCATCTCCGCCACGTCGTTCGCGTCCATCAGCGGAAAAATTCTTTCGGCGGCGGACTGCCCCGAGCCGTTGCGGATGATTTCCTTCTCGCTGGCGCGCGCCGGATAGCCCATGCGGATGCGCATCAGGAACCGGTCGAGCTGCGATTCGGGCAGCGGGTAGGTCCCATGATGCTCGATGGGATTCTGCGTGGCCAGCACCAGGAACGGCTTGGGCAGCGCGTGCGTGCGGTTGTCCACGGTGATCTGCGATTCGTTCATCGCTTCCAGCAGCGCCGATTGAGTCTTCGGCGTCGTGCGGTTGATTTCGTCGGCGACGATGATATTTGCGAACACCGGGCCGGGCTTGAAATCGAACGCCTGCGTGGCGGGGTTGAACACGCTCACCCCGATCACGTCGCTCGGCAGCAGGTCCGAGGTGAACTGAATCCGCTGAAACGAGCAGCGGAACGACCGCGCCAGGGCCTGCGCCAGCGTGGTCTTGCCCACGCCGGGAACGTCCTCCACGAGAAGATGGCCGCGCGCCAGCAGCGTCGTCAGCGCGAGCTGTATGACGTCTTCTTTGCCCTTCACCACGCGCGCAATGGACCGCTGCAGCTCCACCAGCCGCGCGCTGGCGCCGCTGCTCGTTGGATTCGTCGTGGTTTGCAATTCCCCTGGCCTTCTGCTACAAACTTGGTTCTGGCGTCAGGGCGCGGCTTTTTACCCCGAGCTTGCCGAAGGGCAGCCGTGCCCTCAACGCAGCCGATGCACGCCGCTTTAGTCGCTGAGGACGCAACGCATTCCCCGGGCTAGAGCGATCGTTTGTGGGCGACTAGCTCAGTTGGTTAGAGCGTTCCCCTCACACGGGAGAGGTCCAAGGTTCAAGTCCTTGGTCGCCCACCACGCCCCAATTATTCTGCCACTGTTCCTTCGACTGCTTCAGCGTTTACTTGGTTGGCTGTGCCCAAGCAGTTGCGGAGGTGGTCTAGCCATGGTGCTGTGCTAGGCTGGGCAGGGCATGATGAGCAGCGTTCTGCGATTCATTCAGGTTTTCGCGCTCGGCACTTGGATCGGCTCGATCTTCTATTTCAGCGCCGCTGTTGCGCCCGGCGCCTTCCGAGTGCTTTCCAGCCAGGACCAGGCCGGGCTGCTGGTCGAGTTCACCTTGCGGCGCCTGCACACCCTTGGAGTCGTCGCCGGTCTGCTCTTCCTCTTTGCCTGTGCGATTCTGGCCCTTTCGCGAGAGGGAGGCGGTAAATCCCTGCTGCTGCCCGTGGCGGGAGTCGTCATCATGCTCGTTCTGACCGTCATTTCGCAGCATGTGGTGATTCGCCGCATGATCGCGCTTCGCCGCCAGATGGTTTCCGTCGCTTCCACTCCTCCCGAGAATCCCCTCCGCGTCGAATTCGACCGCCTGCACGGTGTCTCGGTGAAACTCGAAGGTTCGGTTCTCCTTCTCGGCTTTGCCTCGCTCTACCTCGCCGTCCGCAAATAGCTTGAAGAAGTGGCGAGTGATTGACCGACTGGCGGCATCGCTCGTCGCTTCGGGTCTCAAGACACTTCGGACGCACGCAAGTCACCGGTAGTCACCCGCGTTTATCAGTGTTCATCTGTGGTTTTCGCTGCTTTTTCTTTCCGGTGTTTTTCGTAATCTTCCGCGCGTCTTTCCCCGCCAGCTCTACGGCGCGCCACATGTACCAACTCGCGACGGTGCGATACGGCCGCCAGCGCTCGCCAAAAGCCGCCAGCTCCTTCGGCTTTGGGATCGCCTTCTTGTGGTACGTCAGCGCAAAGCCCTTCTGCACGCCGTAGTCGTGAATGGGCAGGACGTCCGGCCTCCCGAGCCGGAAAATCAGAAACATTTCGACCGTCCAGGCGCCGATGCCGCGCACCGCATCGAGACGCTTTACCAGTTCCGCATCGGACAGCCTCTTGGCTTCCTCCAGCGTGGGCACCACGCCGTCAATCGTCTTCCTCGCGAGGTCCTTCACCGCGGCAATCTTTGCGAACGACAGCCCGGCCTTGCGGAGCACGGATTTGCGCGCGCGCAGGATTTCCTCCGGCGCCGGGCAAGCGCCGTTCTTGCCGAGCGCCTTGATGCGCGCGTAGATCGTCGCCGCGGCTTTGCCGGAAATGCTTTGGTAGGCGATCGCTTCGAGCAGCGATTCGTACGGGCTTTCGCACTCGTCGAGGACCAGCTGTGTTTCGCCCACACGCTCGACCAGTCGCGCGAGATGCTTGTCGCTTTTCGTCAGCGCGGCGACCGCGTCGGCATGGGTAAACAGGTCGCTCGTCCGCACCGTCACCGTTTCCTCCGGATGACTTCAAACGCAGGGAATTAGACGCACCGGATAACGAACTGGATGGCGGATCGTCGCGCGATGCGACCCCGCGAGAGCGTTACCATCCGGGAACGCCGCCTCGGGCTCGCCTCCCCGTCGCTGGCATCTTGCTCTAGACTCATTCTACCCGCTCAGGACAGGAGCCACTGTGCCAACCTATGGAAAACGACGCAGCGAGCGAGTGCTTCTCGACGTGCCGCTGATCGTTCGCGGCGAAGCTGCCGACAAGCAGCCCTTCCGCGAAGAGACGTTCACGCTCACCGTCAGCGCTCACGGGGCGTTGATGGTCCTGGGCGCCAAAGTGGAATTGGGGCAGAAAGTCGTCCTGCGCAAGGCGAAAACGGCGGACGAGTGTGAGGCCACCGTCGCCTTCCTGGGTCCCCCGTACGCCGGCCTGTCAACCGTGGGAGTGCAGTTCGCGCGGCCCTCGCCCGAGTTTTGGCCGGTCATCGCCCCGCCTGCCGACTGGCACCGCAACTGACCATTCCTCTTCGAGCAAGCTGCTTGCCGTCCGGCCCACCTGACGGTCTCTCCTCCTGGAGGGAATATATCGCTCGCCATTCTGGTCTATAGAAACGAAGGGAGCAAAGAGATGGGCGCCTGCGCAGTACAACTCGACCCGACGCAGCGGAGCGTGGAGTCGCGGGATTTCGAGGCCGGGCTGCGGCGAAAGATCGTCGGGCAGGACGAAGCCGTGCAGGCGGTGGTGGACCTCTACCAGGTCTTTCGCGCCGGGCTAAATTCGCCGGGGCGGCCGGTGGGGAATCTCTTGTTCCTCGGCCCCACCGGGGCGGGGAAGACGCGGGTGGTGGAAGCCACGGCGGAAGTGT
>Ga0187846_10001688_pt1 | contig 12407 bp, 3 predicted proteins | sample TC_taG_FD_161473 | JGI IMG/M metagenome (GOLD analysis project Ga0187846, IMG submission 161473) | Biofilm microbial communities from the roof of an iron ore cave, State of Minas Gerais, Brazil - TC_06 Biofilm (v2) | ecosystem: Environmental > Terrestrial > Deep subsurface > Cave > Wall biofilm ...
TTACGAGTGAGAGCATCACATCCCACGTCTGACGACTATGCCTCGACTCAAGCCAATCTGGGACTTGCCTATCTGGTGCGAATCGCAGGGTCACAACCAGATAACATCGAGCAAGCTATTGCTTACCTTGAATCTGCTCTGGATAATTATGACATTGATCGCTCACCCACAGAGTATGCTCACGCTCAATTCAATTTGAGCACATTATATCAAAGTAGAGTTCTTGGAAATAAGCGCGAAAATATTGAGAAGGCTCTGGTTTGTTGCCATGCTGCTTTAGAGGTGTATACGCGTGATGCCTTTCCCAACGAGTGGGCCATGACCAAGACTATCCAGGGTAATGCTTACCTCAAACGCACTTCAGGCATACCACGCGACAATATAGAGCAGGCAATCGCCTGTTACACTGACGCCTTAGAGGTATATACCCCTGAAGCCTTTCCTCTTGAAGGGGCAAAGGTGCTTCGCAATCTCGCAGATGCTGTTGAGAAACGCATGGTAGGCTCACGGAGAATCAATAGGGAACAGGCCATCGCTTTCTATGAGACCGCCCTGAAATATTACACTCGTGACGGCTTCCCTGAGGAGTGGGCAGGAATTCAGAATGATCTGGGTGTTGCTTACTATCAACCCATCGATGGGACAAGCCCGGACCCAGAGAAAGCCATAGCTCACTTCGAAGCGGCTTTGCAGATTTTCACCCTTGACTCCTTCCCCATTGATCATCGCAACACGCAACTCAATATTGCCCTGGCTAAAGCGGAGCGACAGAACTGGGCAAATGTACATAAGGCCTGTGAGCAGGCCATGGCAGTTGAAGATTTGCTGGTGGGTTTGAGTTCAGGTATCGCTGGCCGGGATGCCGTTCTCAAGGCGGGGAAGGATATAGCTACCAATGACTGCTTCGCCTTAACGCGCTTGAGGCAGGCAGATGCCGCTGCCGTTGCCATGGAACGAGGAAGAGCACGTGGTTTAGCTGAGGCACGTGCATTGGATATGGTTGATCCGCAAAAGATAAGCGATGAGCGAAGGCGCCAACGTTATGAGACAGCACATCAGCAATTTGCCTCAGCACAAACAAGTCTCAATACTCCACTTCCCACTGACATGCCTGAAAGAGAACAGCGTCGTATCCGCCTGGAGCGGAGTGAAGTGTATCAAAAAGCAAGGCAAGCACTCAATGAGGTTATCGCTGAAATTCGCGCTGCCCGTGATCCTGAAAACTTTCTAGAAGGTATACTTGATGCAAAGACGATCCTACAAGCTGCCCGATGTGGAGGACCTGGGCATGCTTTGGTGTACCTGGTGGCTACGCCATGGGGAGGGGTAGCAGTAGCGGTGCTCAATGCTACCCATGAGGCGAACACGCAGTCTTGTTTTACCACATTTGACCTCCCTGAACTTACGGCCCCGCTTGTTTACGAACTTATTCATTTGAAGTTGGACGAGGCAACCAATCATGTAATTGGCGGCTTCAGTTGGGCGCAGGAAGGGAACGGCTTTTTGTTGATGCTACGCGACTGGATGAGTGAAACGTTCCGAGGTCAGGCAACGCAATTACATAAAGCCTGTAACAGAATGGATAAAAAGAGTACTCTTGATGAAGCAGCCCAGGCTATGCTCACACGCTTCCCTTCGCTTGCTGATCGACCGCTTCATGATCTTTCGAAGGATGAATTCAACGCCTTGATGCGCTCCTTGAACAGGCTCTTCCTCGAGCTCGAACTTCAACACTCCTTGGATGTGTTATCTAAAGTCGTTGTTCGACCTTTAACAGGATGGTTGCATGAGCAAGGAGTAACAAGTCTTACCCTTATTCCTACAGGGCAATTAGCAGCTTTCCCGTTAGCTGCTGTGCCATTGGCAGATGGACGCACATTGGGTGAGACACTTCCCACAAGTATTGCTCCCAGCGCTCGTTCACTCATGTCACTTAAAGGGCGGGATGAAGCTACTAGAACTGGTGTATATGCCCTCGGCGATCCTGATGGATCGCTTTTGTGGGGGAGAAATGAAGCATTGATGTTGAAAAAGCAAGCTCATAAGCTAGGGATACCGTCGAAAGCGGCGATAAACAGAGAGGCAAGACGGGCCTGGCTCATTGAGGCGTTGCAACATGCGGAGATTGTCGATGCGTCTTGCCATGGCCGGTTTGATGTTCTTGCACCACTTCAATCTACACTGTTCCTGGCCTATAGGGAGCGACTCCGTTTGGGTGATGTACTGAGTCATCGAGTCGATATGCGCGGTCTGCGTTTGTTGATTCTCTCGGCCTGCCAGACAGCTATTTTAGATATACGTGGTGCATCCAATGAAGTGCATAGCCTGGCTGTTGGTATGATTCAGGCAGGTGCTGCAGCAGTCTTAGCCGCACTTTGGCCAGTTGACGACAAGGCTACGTACTTGCTTATAGTACGCTTTGCTCAGGAGTGGTTCCCTCATATACACGAGGAGCCACCAGCCGCAGCCCTGGCTCGAGCACAGCATTGGTTACGAACAGTAACCAATGCTGAACTGGAAAGTTGGGAAATCAATTTAGAAGTGCCAGATGGCGAAGGACAAAGCGAATCAGGATTAGGGACGCCAAATAATTCCCAGTTTGGGGTCACACAGTCAACAGTTGATGCAACCGAGTTGGAAGCTGAACAGTCTAGCGCGAGGGAAGCACAACTCGATCTATGGTCGCTGTTTAAGCAAGTTAAGCTTGATCTGGAGGATGCAGAGCAAGTGCAAATAAGTAGCAGTCGATATGACATCGAACAAACTCAGTTGCTGCTACTTAAGGAGTCATGGCAGTTTGAGAATCCCGAGGCTCACCCTTATGAACATCCCTATTACTGGGCAGCATTTACTGTGAACGGATGGTGAGTTCAATACTATTGAGAGGGAATCAAAGCATCATTACTTGCAAGCGGATGTTCATAACGAGATCAGCAAGAGGATAAAGAGCGAACCGAAGTGTCCAAAAAGAAGTCAGTACTATGCATCTGGAAAGACTTCCCATTAGGTCTATGAAGATAACAATCGCTTAGCTGAGAAGCTATCGCATTGGACTAACCAGTGTTGATGGTATATGCCGCCCAGTAATAGGGATGGGCATAGGGATTCACATTGCTGAGGTGCTTTTTCTCCTGGTAGCGCAGAAATTTGAGAAGAGTTTGGAGACGTCGTTTTTGGGGGTCAATAGAATCTGCCATCTTCAAATAGGATAATTGCTTGCGTTGTTGTTCGAGAATAGCCAGTTGTGATTGTATGTATTCAAGAAGGAAACCATGGTTCACTGTGTCCCGCAACCATAGTTGGGCAGCTCTTAGGGCCTGACTTGCATGTAGGCCCTGGTTGAAGTGCGACTGATAGAATTGTTGTATGAGCAGAGAGGTAGAGATATCGTCTACTGTCCATAACGTGCTTACCACTGACGGGGTCCCTGCGAACAGAAAGCCACTCGCCAGCCCCAGGTACTCGTCTGCCAGGTCTTCTGGATTGGTGATATTCGTCTCGCAAGCTGATAGTACGGCGAGCATCGTTGCGGGCATTGAGAGTGTCTCGGCGAAAAGATCCGCCAAGCTCAGTTGCTCACCATTTGCGAAAAGAAGATCTGATGAAAGCGGATCATCCCAATCGTAATGGCCATGCCCGGCAAAGTGAAAAACTGAGGCTGACACAGTGGGAGCGATAGCGGAGATGCTTGCGTTATTTCCTTCCAGGAGTTGAACGTTGGCAGCAGGGAAATGCCTCATCGCCTCTCCGACTTCGGTAGAGGCGAATGGAAGATCACCTGTGGGATTGGCTATTGCTGTCAGGCTTTGCTGGAAGGATCGACCTCTGGCACGCTCCCTACATATATGCTGCAGGGTGGCGCTAGGAGCATACTCAATATCGTAGTCATCAATCAGGTAATGTCGTTGACCGCTCTCATCCGTGGAAAACAACGCGGCAAATGGAATCAGGTGCAGCGCCCTATGAGGGATGATACGCAGGCGTTGTACACCTTTCTCTTTGAGGTAGGCATCGAGAGGCTCAAAGAGGTGTGCGTAAAGCCATTGCAGTGTCCTGTCCATCGCTTCCATCCATGCCTGGAGTCCTTCTTCCTGATTCCTATGCCGATAGCGGACGAACCAGCTTTCTTCGCTCTCGTGAAGGAGTTGGCGCAGCGATGCGAGGGTGACATCTGGGTTGGTGAAGACGTGCAGGTCATCCTCGCCATGTAGATCTGGAAGCGCACCGGTTCGCTTTCTCATAGTGACCGTTCGATGTGAGACGAAGACAATAGTTCCATGTTCAGTGATCGAGAATTGTAACTGAGCCACCTTGGGCTGACCATACAATGTATCAGCAATGTCACGGTATGCAATGATCTCTCCACGAGCGATGCGTGAGATGTAACGCCAGCGGGATTGTGTACGCAGCTCCAGAGGTGTTTCGATAATTGTACTCCCCTGGCTCGGGTCAGTAGATTTTGGATTGAAGGTACGGGTCACGAATACCGGGCTTTGAGACTCCTCTTCGGTGGTATCTGTTGCAACGCCAAAGACGGGTTCATGGTGAAGCACGGCATTCAGGGCTTCCATTACTGCGTCCAGAAGCAGAGTAATTTCGTCGTCTTCTGTGGCGTTACAGACCTCTCTGACCCAGCCTTGATTTTCCGCAAATATCCAGTAAGGGATATTCTGACTTCCCTGACCTGCCTCGTTGAGCGCACGTGCTGCATCGTTATACTGGCTGATGATCGATGACTGTTCTTTTCGCGGCAGAGGAAGCGCTGCTGATTTTCTAGCCTGGTAGACCGGCAGGAGCGATTGGTAGATTTCTTCCACATATTCCTGAAAGAAATCATCCTCGGTGGCTGAAATATATGTCATCACTTGCCAGATGCGCTGGGTCACGCCGAGCCTGTTCTGCAGTTCCTTATTGTGCTGGCTTGCTTCTTCCAGTGCAGCCAGCCGTTCTGGTTTGACACTGCTCACATTCGGTTCACTGCTGCCCTCTTGTATGGCAACAACCTCAACCCTTTCAGTTTTCCCTGAGCGTGGTGTGCTGACCGGTACTCTAATGGAGCGGAGCCGACCAATATTTTCCCAGAATTCCTTGAGATCCCGGTTGAGTACAACACGCGGGTCCATCTGTCGGCGCGCGATGAGATCACCCAGGTAACGTGTCTTCGCTTTTTCTCCGCATTCAAGCGCAAAGGCACTATAGCCTAAGCGGAGAGCGCACAGGCTGGCTTTATCGTAGAGGAGCGTTTTGTCTTGAAAGAAGTTCCGCAATTTGTCTTCTTCTAAGAGGAGGAACCAGAGCCGATCGATCACCGACATCGCGTTGCGAAAAGCGGTCAACGCTGCCTGATCGTCCTCAAGTGCTTCAAAACAGATCCCAGCAGCGTACCATGATCGCCATTCGATCTGGGGAGCCTCCGCTCGCCGCGCCATCGCAACCGCATGGTTATACATACTCAGAGCTTCATGCCATCGCTGCTTTTCTTTCAGGGTATTGGCACAGATGAGGGCAATGGTGAGCCCGATGGAGACCGAAGCGCGATCTGCAGTGATGTGATGCGTTGCCAGGGCATCCAGAGCGGTGAGCAGTTGTGGTAGGGACTGGTTATTGTGAATACAGACCATTGCCAGACCGGTCAGGAACTTGCCTACGAGTGGATCACCGGTATCTTCGAATGCCCGCATTCGCCCTGTCGCAATGACATCGTTCACGTAGGTAACCATATCTATTGGCAGAGCTAGCTGTAGGCTCTCCTCACCTGAAAACAGTTGGCCAACCTCCAACAGCGCAATTACAGCCTGCTGGACGGTGAGCCTGAACCTCTCGTCTTCGTCGTTCAGATGGGCCAGTAGTGCGATACAGGCTCGCAGATCGCCTCTTTTTTGCAGGGCGTGCGTTGCTGTCACGCGAACCTCCTGGTCCGCGTCCTTGATGGCATCGCACAATTCCTCCAGAGCCTCGATCGTCGGCATGGCGTTCAGAACGCGTACGGCTCCTAGGCGATAGGCACCGCCAGAGCGTGCGAGACAGTCAAGGACTGCCGGGTCGAGCTGCATCATTGGGAATCGTCGCAGAGCGGATATTAGCACCCTCTGTAGATCATCGTCTTGGGTGCGTCCTAGCGTGCGTATCAGGGATGGCAGCGATCTAGGATCACCGATCTCCGCCAGGGCTTCGATTGCAGCTACTTGCACGTCGGCAACCTCGTCTCCAAGCGTGCGCTCCAGGGCTGGAATCACGCTTTGCAGACGTCTACTTCCCAGGTTTTGAGCGGCCTCGACTCGCTGCTGCGCATCCGGGGAGTTCAATTGTACGATGTCGAAATCAGTGAGTTCGAGAATCGTCGTCCGATCATCTTCTTCATATGCAACTAGTATTTTTCCATCGTGCATCGCTAGGTCAACGCCCTTTTCGATATTACGGCCGATGTCATGAGGGATAGAGCACCAGAGGTGAAACTGATCGCCCCTTATCTGATAGATAAGTAATGTCTTAGTAGCGCGGTCGTCATCGCTCCCCGACCAGCAAACAGTCCCATACCGATACGCAGCTTGAAACGCATAGCTTCGCCTTTCAGGTAGCTGTGCAGAGCCCATCTTAATCTGCTGACTCTGACGGATAAAAAGACGACGTCCCAGGATGAGTGCCTGGCCGTTTTCTTTGATGAGCATACCTCCGTATGCGCTATAAGGAAATATCCCCATTGTTTCCATTGCATTGTGCGCATGGTTCAGTTGGTATAGCACGACTGATTCTCCAGATCTCGTTGAGTATGCGACAAGCCCCGATGGAGAGCACACTGCTTGGTTGATCTCATAATCCAGAGTTGAATATTTACGAACGATACCTAGCGGATTTTCCTCAAGAAGAACGATTTTCGGAACCCTACTACTCACTTTGAGTACTCCAACCCCGATGCGTTGTGCATTATTACTGCCTGCAATCAGGATGGTCTGCTCGTCGAGCCACGTTGCATGAATGATACCACCTCCTATACCCATACGCAGGAAGATCTGGTCGCCGACAGTGGGCCAGAGAGACTGTGGTGCAGTCCAGGGTTCAGAATACCCCAGGAGCACGCCCCTCGCTGTGTAAGGGCCAACCTGAACGGGGCCAACCTTTAGAGCAAGAAGGCGTTTTCCTTCTGGTGAGAACGAAAGTATGTCGTAGGAATAAGGGATCGGGACCAGCCCTACAACTGCCCCGGTCATGTAATCTGTGATACGAAGAACTTTTTGGTAACCCAAAATTCCAATTTCAGCAACGAGCGGCGCTACAGGGGAGAGCGCTACGGCATGTCCTTTGTACTTCTCGATTTCGGGCGTCGTGCCTAGAAGAGTGAATGGTTCAGAAGATGAGCGTGGCATAGACATCGTCCTCCATCCTGAATATGTGAATCAATTAACCTGTTCCATTAGTAGGCTCAGGTGATGAGGTGGTATCCTTCTTGTCATCGGCCTTTTCCGGCTGGATATATCGATAGTAACGAGTATCCGGCCGGTAGCTACGCAAGAGGAGGCCATCAACAGCTTCCCAGGTCTTGCGTTCTTCGTCTAAGTCCTTCGGCAGTTGTAGGTGGAGCGCCTCTAATACTTTCCATCTATAGAGGTCGAAAGCGGATTTTATCTGCTCCCCATAAGCCAGGGCTGCCTGGACTGCGTTTTGGTAGCAGAGCCAGAAAATGATAGTAATGCAGACGAGCAGAATTGCTGCTATCTGTGTGCGAGCAAGCGCGATGGGTGGAGAGACCAGGAAAACAGGTACCAGACAGGCGAGGGCCGAGATAGCTGCAAAGATGTACAGGCGTAATGCGAGTGCAATAAGGGCTAGAATCAGAGGAAGCCACCAGGACAGCATCATCGTGGTATGAACCACGATCCAGGCAGCCCACGGTATGCCAAAAAGGAGGGTGTATGTCGCGAGCGTGATCATAAGGTCCAGGGATATTTTTGCATTCTGAAATGTGGTGGAGAAAGCGTCGGGAAGACTTGACTCCATTCGCGACCAGATAACGACGGCATCGAGTCTGTAGCGTTTCCAGGGGTAGATTTCTGCTGCTTTGAGGACGTTCCCCAACCGTGTGGGCATGATATCGCTTCTCTCAGAGGGAAAGTAGAGCGAGATGTCACGAAAGAGTGGTTGGCGCTGCACTTGCACTTCAGCACGCCGTATCTCGACTTCCTGGTTGAGACGCTCTATACACTTTTCGAGTCGATGGTAGCATTGTGTCCAATAGCCGCTGGAGTGTTGAGTTGCTTCTGCCTGCTGCCAGGGAGCGATTGTTTGCAACCAGTTGCGGGCCTTCACACCAAACGTCTGAATCTCCGTGAGGGAGGGCGGCCTGGAAATATCAAGCACCTGTGTCTGGTCTTCAAGTTGGTCTAAGAACGTATCAAGCTCATGCCTAATCTGATCGGTGTCTCCTGCTGGTTGAGAGGAAGCTATTTGATTGCTCATCAAGGAATCTCTCAGCTTTTGATAGGCTAGGTGTTCGCTCAGGAGGAGCCCTTCTTGCCCTCCTAACTCGTTATCTCGCTTATTCAGGTCGCTCCAACGCTGCTGCCAACGGGCTCGCTTCCAAGTGTAGAATTGACGAAAAGGCCATATATTTGGCCAGTATCCCTCGAACAAACGAGTAAAGCTCGTGCGAAAGTTTGCGATGAGGAAGGACCAGAAGGCGACCCAGATGAAGAACGCAAAGAGGAGGAGAAACTGCAATGTGCCACTGAGCTTATCCCAGGCTGTAATGGCATTTTGCCAGTTCCACTGGAACACGATAATGAGGACGCTACTCAAGGCCCAGAAGATGAGGCTAGGAAAGAAAGAGGTGATAAGCGAGTGCCGATCAAAGTAGCCTGTTACTTTGTCGAGAATTGTGCTAAACATCGCTCAATCATCCTCACTCCATAGAAGATTCATCGGGCCATGCAGCCAGTGCTTGGGGCAGGTTGGAGCACTGTCACCCTGGCTGGGCAGTAGAATAGGTGGCGGTGGATCATCTTGCTCGCACGTGCGGCATATGTAAGCAGACGCAGGCGTTACAGGATCGCCATATAACTCTCCTCTGGTACCAGGAAGCGGAATATCGGATAGTGGCAGGGCGTCGTCAAGAGCCTTCTGGGGGATAACACCTTTGATCTGCTTATCTTGGTACACAATAATTCCTGGTATCTTTCTGTCTTCCATTAACATCAACAGCTCTAACATGGTGTCGCTGCTCATCTCGCTTGTATCAACTAGAATAGGCGAAGCAAAACGAGAGAGCAATTCTGCCAGTGGGCGGTCAGGCGTATCATCTAGTTGTGTTAAATCATCTAACTGGACGATCGTCAGAGGTCGACCTTCTTCATGGATAACCGCCAGTTTGCCCTCCTCCAGTAAGGTCTTAGCCTCCGCTAATGACTTTGAAACGGGGATCAGTGTGCATGGTTCGACCGGTAACTGCTTTGACATAGTGTGCTCCTACTTTGCTAATCGCCATCAGTACAATATTATTTAATGATTGAGATGATCGAATGAATGCTGGTAGTAATCGATAACCATACATCGCTGCGGCTTCAACTTAGAAATATAGATCGGCATATGAGAATATATACTTGCTGCAGATCCGTTGTGAATGTCTGTATATTGACTAAGCCCTAATAAAACCAAATGTCGGAACTGCGTTTTCTCATTAGTTGAGTTCTATCAGTCCATGATTATAATATATAACTACATGCTCAGCCGTCAAGCCTTTTAGATACATTTGTGCCATCTGCAAATTTCACTGTCTTTGTTAACGGCTCACTGCGCAATTGCTGGATGAAATTCCGTATAAACAATGACGTGAAGATAGACATTTCCATTTGGAGAAATCATCTATATGAAAGATACCGAGCTTACCATCCGTTCACCGTGAATGCAGCCCAGTAGTAGGGGTGCGCAAACGGACGCTGAGCCGGGTTTTGCTTGGCCTGAGTACGATAGTAACGCATCTGTCTGTAAAGTTCCGCCTGCTCATCCTGCCGAGCTTGTTGGTAGCACCGCTCGGCATACTGGACCACCTCGAGAATTTGCAAATTCCGCACCCAGATCTGAGCCTCGCGCAATGCGGCAGCAAATTCCATGCTGCCCTTGAGATGGTTGGAATAAAATCGTTCCATCAACATGGCCGTCGAGAGATCTGGCACGGCCCACAAGCTACTGACCACACAGGGTACCCCGGCCATCAAGAAGCCAGCCGGGATGCCTACGTATTCCTCAGCGCTCCCCCGCAAAACATCGGTGATACCTGTCTCACACGCCGAGAGCGTGACCAGCCGCGCGGCCGAGAGATCGACCACCCCCTGCTGCAAGTCAGCTAGCGTTAACCGACCATCAGCCAGCTCGAGCCCGGAGGCAGGTGGGTCGTTCCAATCATAGCTGCCGTGACACGAGAAATGCACATAGCTTCGCCCTTTCATGCCTTCAATCACATGTTGCGTCGTGCCGACCGGACCTGTATCGATGGTCTGTTGCGACTGAGCAAAGAGCTGTGCTAGAGCAGTTCCTTCGGCCAAAGTGAAGACGAGATGCGGGTCATCTCCAGGATTGATCACCGCGTACAGCTCAGGGAGCACTTGCTGTCTGACCCTCGCACGAGCATCGGCGAGCACCTCAATGGAGGGAGCGTAGCTGACCTGGTAGCGATCGCACAGCAGTTCTGAAGCGTTGCCAGAGAGCGGGGCAGCGTGCAAGGGGAACAGGAAGAGTTCTGCCGAGGGCAGCAAAATGATGTGCTCACTATCGGCAGGCAGAGCAGACACAAGAGGGGGAAGCAAGCGCTCACCCAGTTCTGCCAGCACCCGCGTGAGTGTTGCCTGCCAGGCCTGGAAGGCGGCAACTTTGTGGTCAGTGAGGTAGCCGTAATAGGCTGCGAGCCAGCCGCCAGTCGTTCGTCCCTCAGCATCAACTTGGGCGAACAGATGGCGCAAGTCTGGCTGTTTGAAGTTTGGCTGCTCAACTACCTGGACCTCCTGAGCGTGCTGGCTCATGATAAAGCCCATACTGCCCTGCTCTGTGATGCAGAAAGCGAGCAAGCTGGTCTTGCTGTCCGAAATTAGGGATTGAATGGCCTGGAAGCTGATCGGCTGCAGGAACGCCGAGGCGGAGAGACGGACACGCGCTATCGCTGCATCCAGGGCAGCATCAGCGGCTTGTGCATCTTGTATACGAGCCTCATATGCCTGTACAGAATCACGCTCCTGGCCACGTGTTGTCGCTTCTCCTGCCTGGATGACTCGCACTGTTGCCCCTGCCTCCTCGAAGGCCGTCCAAACCTCATCGGGAACGTTGGCTGGACGCGGAACACGCAGGCGCAAGGCTTCGGCCAGGAGCCGTGTCTTGCCTTGCTCCAGGATGAGAAGCGCCTGCGTGTTCTGGCCACAGCGAGCAGCCGCAAAAGCGGCATGGTGGTAGAGGTCTGCGTTTTCAGCCACCTGACTGGTCTTGCTTTCGACGGAGAGACCAGCACGATAGAGCCGTTCCCCGGCCTCCATCGCGACACGATAGGCATCAAGGGCTGCCTGCCATGATCCCTGGGTAAAGTAGAGACCCGCCAGGTTGCGGTTGGCTATGCGGCATTCCAAAGGAGCCGCCTCCGGCGTCCAGAAGCGCAAAGCTTGCTGGTAGCAGCCGATGGCCTGCGCCAGGTTACTCGCCCGATCCCCTGTCGGCAACTCACTGTAGGCGGTTCCCAGGCTGTTCTGGGTCATGGCATAGTGAAAGGGATCGGTCTCCGGCGTCCGGAAGCGCAAAGCTTGCTGGTAGCAGCCGATGGCCTGGATCAGATTGGCTGCCCGGTCTCCTGTCGGCAACTCGTAGTAGGCCCCACCCAGGTTGGTCTGGGTCATGGCATAGTGAAAGGGATCGGTCTCCGGCGTCCAGAAGCGCAAAGCTTGCTGGTAGCAGCCGATGGCCTGCGCCAGGTTACTCGCCCGATCCCCTGTCAGCATCTCGAAGTAGGCAGTTCCCAGGTTATTTTGGGCCATGGCGTAGTGAAGAGGATCGGTCTCCGGCGTCCAGAAGCGCAGGGCTTGCTGGAAACAGTTGATGGCTTGCGCCAGATTGGAAGCACGGTCCCCTGTCGGTAGCTCGCGGTAAGCATTTCCCAGGTTGTTCTGGGTCATGGCATAGTGAAAGGGATCAGCCTCGAGCGTATAAAAGCGCAAAGCTTGCTGGTAGCAGCCGATGGCCTGGGCCAGATTGGCTGCCCGGTCTCCTGTCGGCAGCTCACTGTAGGCAGTTCCCAGGTCGTTCTGATTCAGGGCATAGGCGAGAGGAGCCACATCCGGCGTCCGAAAGCGCAGGGCTTGCTGATAGCAGCTGATAGCCTGGGCCAGGTTGGCTGCCCGGTCTCCTGTCGGCAGCTCATAGTACGCAACTCCCAGGTT
>Ga0187846_10001689_pt1 | contig 12405 bp, 11 predicted proteins | sample TC_taG_FD_161473 | JGI IMG/M metagenome (GOLD analysis project Ga0187846, IMG submission 161473) | Biofilm microbial communities from the roof of an iron ore cave, State of Minas Gerais, Brazil - TC_06 Biofilm (v2) | ecosystem: Environmental > Terrestrial > Deep subsurface > Cave > Wall biofilm...
AGCTTCCCCGCGAACTAGACGATCCGTGCAGGCCGGACATCGAGAGATTCTCTCGATGTCCGGCACTGTATTTCGTCTTGTGAGCGGAAGGCCGCGCATGCGGCTTCAAATTCGGTGGAAAAGGAGCCGGCCGTTCGGTTTCCAAGAAGTGCGGAGTCGCGCAGGATCAGTCCTCACCTCCTCAAGAAGCGGCATGCCAAGATTTTCTGAAAGGACAGGTACTCGTAGTACATTCGTAACATTGACCAAGTACTCGACGCTAGCGTAAACTTAAGATATGATTATGCTTAATGGTTTCTTACGGTTGACGGGAAGAGTGGCGCTCACGGGGCTCGTCGCTGGCAGCTTGGTCTTTTCCGCGCCTCCCGCGCCGGCGAACCAAGAGAAGGAAAACACGCTTTCTGCCGGCACCCAGACTGCTTCGACAGTTTCGCACCCTGCTCCAGTCCCGTTGGTTCCTAGCTCTGTGCCCAGCGGTCGCCAGGCTCTACTGCTGCGCAGGCTCTGGGGCATCGACGAAATTCACGTTCGCTACACGGCGTCGGGCTCCCTGCTTCGGTTCAGCTACCGCGTTGTGGATGCCGACAAGGCGAAGGTATTGAACGACAAGAGGGTGAATCCTTACTTGATCGTGCTGAAGACGGGAGGCAGGTTGCGAGTTCCGGAGACCGAAAAGATTGGTAAGTTGCGGCAGACAGTCACCCCTGAGAATGGCCGGGAGTACTGGATGGCTTTCGGTAACGCCGGCCACGTGTTGAAGCCTGGAGATCACGTAGACATCGTGATTGGCACGTTTCATGCGAGAGAACTACTGATTGAATCGGCTGGGCCAGAGCCTCGGGTCCAGAAACCCTAAGGAGTGTCCGAATCTATGCTGCGAAGAATGATTGTGCCTAGCATCGTTTTGTTCGTTGCCATCCCCTTGGCCATCGGGGCGGGCGCACCCAAACCGCCCGCCACGCTTAGCGCCGCTCAGATCGTCGACAAAGACATCGAGGCGAGAGGGGGATTGCAGGCATGGCAGGCGGTCCAGGCGATGTCGTACTCCGGCATGATGGAGGCTGGAGGAAAGCAAAACGCGCAGCTCCCGTTTGTCTTGGAGTTGAAACGCCCGCGGAAGAGCCGGTGGGAGATCGAGTTTGCGAACGATAAGGCCATACAGGTCTACGATGGCACGAGAGGCTGGAAGTACCGGCCATTCCTGGGACGCAAAGATGTGGAACCATTCTCCCCCGATGAATTGAAAGCAGCTTCGATGGAGTTCGAGCTGGACGGCCCCTTGGTCGACTATGCGGCCAAAGGCACGCGAGTGGATCTTGAAGGAGTCGAGAAGGTGGAAGGGCGCGATGCCTATAAACTGAGGCTCACGATGAAGGGTGGCCAAGCGCGGCATCTTTGGATCGATGCAGAGACGTTCTTGGAGGTCAAAATCGAAGGCGTCCCCCGACGCATGGACGGCAGGATGCGTCAAGTCGAGATTTATTATCGCGACTACAAGAGCGTGGACGGCTTGATGGTTCCCTATCTTCTGGAAACCACCGTCCAGGGAGTCAAGCAATCCCACAAGATGACGATCGAGAGCGTTGTGGTGAACCCCAAGCTGGATGATTCTCTCTTCTTGGTCCCGCGCGGCAAATAATTTTGGGCGGAGCTGCACGCAGAATCTTCCAGCCCGTGATGGGAGACCTGTTCGGGCACGCGCTTCCCTCAAGAAAGGGGTGCACATGAACTGGCGATTTGCGAAACGAGTGGCGGCTGTGGCTGGACTTTTTTTTCTATTCGCGGCGCCCGGACTGACCCGCGCGCAAAGCCCTCCGTCCGCCCCGCCGCAGACTCCACTCAACACCTTGCCTCTGGCTCGATCCAAGAGAGTTACTAACCCCAGGGGTGCCAACCCAATGGATGATTTGGCCGGGTTGAACTATACGGATAACCAAAAAGCGAAGATGCACCAGGTTCATCAGGATATACGGTCGCGTATGGATGCCGTGGTCAAAGACGACAAGCTAAGCCGGGAGCAAAAAAAGGCGATGCTCGAGGGGTATCAGCGCATGGAGGTTCGGCAGGTTTTCAAGATGCTCACGCCGGAGCAGCAGACGGAAGTTACCAAGAAGGTGCTTGCCCGGCGCGCGGCAGCCCGGAAGGAGAAGGAGGAAAAGGAGAACGAGAGAGAGAAGCACTCCCCGCCGAAGTGATCGTGTTAACAACCGCTCAGTTGGCAGCGTCTACCGTTTGTGCGGTTTGATCTTCCGGCGCTGTGGCCCGTGCGGCAGTCTCTGAATTAAGGCCTGGCTCCGCTTGCGCTCTGCCTCGAACTCATCCCCGTGCAGCCAAGCGATCAATTCACTGTCCGAAGCCGCTTGCGCTCCGAGTTGATAACCGAACATCGCCAGCTTTGCATCGCCCGTAAAATCCATTTCCGGGACATATTGATCTGTCGGCTGATGATAGCGGTGCTCCAAGTAGTCGCGCTCCCGGGCCTCGCCCCAGGCTGCATCATGTCCTTTGAATTTCACTCCTTCCGAGAGCGAAAAAGAGGGGATCCCCAATCGCGCCAAACTGAAATGATCGGAGCGGTAATAGCTCCCTGCTTCGGGACGAGGGTCGGGTCGAATCGCCAGCCCGAAGGTCTTCGCCGTTGCCTCCACCTCGGAATAAAACGTTGTGCGTTCGGCTCCGCTTACTTCCACCTCTTCCGGGTCGCCGATCGGTCCCAGGGCGTCGTAGTTCAAGTCCAACGAGATTTTTCCCGGCGGCACGGGGGAATGCTTCCCCAGGTATTCCGACCCAAGCAACCCTTGCTCTCCCGCGGTGAGGGCCGCAAACAAGATCATCCGCGGCGATGTGGCAGGCATCTCCGACCATACCCGTGCCACTTCCAGCAGCACGCCACAACCCGTCGCGTTATCCACGGCGCCGTTGTAGATGTTGTGGCCCTTCCGGTCCGGGTCGATCCCTAGGTGATCATAGTGCGCTGTATAGAGCACCGCTTCCTGCGACTCTGCACCGTGGGACGGCAGCACCGCCAGCACGTTCCTGGAAACGAATGGCCGCAACTGACTGGCGACATGGGCCTGCAATCGCACCGGCAACTCGATCGGCTTGAAGTCCTTCGACTGGGCCTGCGCAAACAGCTTGTCCAGATCCAACCCTGCCAGAGCGGCGAGTTTCTTCGCTGCTTCGAGCTGTATCCACGATGCTGCCTGCAATTTCGGCGCGGCATCCCTCTGCAGGTAGGATCGCTCCTTCCCCCAGGAATTCCGCACCACTTCCCAACCGTAACTCGCCAGGTCCGGGCGGTGAATGATGAGCGTCGCTACCGCCCCGCGCTGGGCAGTTTCTTCGAACTTGTACATCCATGTCCCGTAATACGTGAGCGCTTTGCCTTTGAAAAACTTTGGGTCGTCCGATGCCGGTTCATTCACAAATAAAAGCGCGACTTTGCCCTTCAGGTCGGTTCCTTTGTAGTCGTCCCAGTCGTATTCCGGCGCGTGGATCCCGTATCCGACAAACACGATGGGCGCATCGATATACGCTGTCTCCGTCTGGGTTTCGTTGCTGGTTACAAAATCTTCGAGATTCGTGAGGGTCACCGTTTCAAGATTCGCGGTCACAAAATTGAAGGACGTCTCGCCCAGCGTTTTAACCCCGAGCAGAGGCACGTCCTGAAAATAGGTCCCCCCATCCCCTGCGGGCCTCAATCCGTAGGACTCAAACTGTGTGGCGATGTAATCGGCAGCGATGTCCCCGCCGCGCTGGCCCGTGCCGCGTCCCTCGAGCAGATCGCTCGAGAGAAACCTTACATGAGCGCGAATTTTCAGCGGGTCCGCATGAACCTTTGCCGGACGCAGGGTTGCCTCCGGTTTATTCACCGGCTTGCTTGCCTGGGCATCGAGGTAAGCCACTTGCAGGAGGATGGCAAAGACAGTGGCTATGATAACATTCAGCCTTCGCATGACTTATTTCTTTCCCTCGCAAATGTTGGTTTCTTGGCGATCACGGTGAATGATATCAGGTCTCCTTGTGGGCCACCCCTCCTTGTCGCTTCTTAGTTGTTGAGCTTTTCGATGGCGCTGCAGGTCACACACCTTGACTCTGTGAAGCCTCAGACCCCACCTACCGCGGGACATCAAGATCGGCTATCCCGCGCATGCCCTGGCTAAAGCTTTTGCGAGGTCCGCGACCAGGACATGCAATCATTGATTCGGCGGATTGCTCGGTTGATGCTCGTGAGAATGCTGAGGTGCCCCAGGCTTAGCAGGAATGACGCCCCCACAAGGCCCTAACTCTTTTTGCGCCGTTGCCCTGTGTCTTGCCTCTTCTTGGTCCCGCTCCGCCTGGCATGCCTTAAAGGCTTCGAGTTGCTTCGCTGGGATGATCTTTGCGATCTCCTGCTCCGTCTGCTCGTTGACCTGCTGGATCATGTCACGCCTCTTTTCCGCAGTCAGGGAAGGGTCGTTACACACCGCGCCAATCTTTCCTTTGGCGCTATCCTCGATTCGCCATCGCTGGTTCACTTTTCCGGGAGCGATGCCGACCGCACGCCAGCAGGGCGTTTGACGTGGCGAGCGAGCGCGATAGCCGGCAGGCGGATTCGGCTGCGGCTGTGCAGACTCTGCGGGAGCCTGCGGAGAATTCTGGGGCACGGGGACCTGTGGCGCGCTCTGCGCAAATGCGTCCAACCGAGCATTCTCGAGGGAGTGGAAAAGCAGCGAAACCGCCAACGGCAAGGTCACGATGGCAAAGACTCCAATTTTTGAGACTCGCATGCTTTGATCTCCTAGGAATTACATTCGCAGAGAGGAAAAGAGCTACCCTAGATGGTCGTGCTCTGACACCTCGTTTCGCCTGCCAAATGCCTGGAGCAGCCCAAGGTCAGCTCCTAAAGTAGATGATGAATGATGTGGGTCTTTCTGTCTACGGCGCTTCACTCAGGCTTTCCAAGTCCGACAACAGCCAAGCCGCACGACTCGCAAGGGACTTTCGCTTCAACGTCGGCGAAGTAGAAACCCATCGCCGAGGACATGGAACGGAAGCCAGAACTCGGTTAGTCCATCATGCAGATCGCAGACTGCAGTCGCCTCCGCCGAGTACGCGAATCCATTGCGTCATCAACAAGCTTGCCGGCCGATCCAGGCCGGTTCAGTAGGTTTTTCGGACCGCGACTAGGAGGCCACACCTGTTTCGACTTCCGGTTTGCCCGTTACCCGAGTACAATCGCGGTCGCGGCCAACGGAACGAAATTCATCGGAAGTCCGACGCAGGGCGCCAATGGCGATGTAACCAACCTTTCGGTCCCAGGAGGGATCGTCGTCCGCTTCAGCGGTCAGGGAGTTTGGCACGCCGATGGACGTCAGCTGCAGCGCGTGGGCCTTCAGCCGACTGTCGAGGTGCATCCCACCCTGGCAGGAATTCGCGCCGGAAAGGACGAGGTGCTAGATAAAGCGATCAAGTACTTGGTACATGGCCCGCAGTAGTTCGATTGCTGCCTCGACTCTGGGCGAGTTGTCGGCAATGCGGAAGTTGAGACTTCGCACCCTTCGGCCAGCTTAGATCGCACTGGATCAAAACTAGGAGCAGAGTCGAGCACATGGCATCTAGGTCAAGCGGCTTGCTGGCGACGAATCTGCCGTTGCTTCCGCGCCGCCTCCAACTTCCGGTCGCGCTCCGCGTGAATCTCCTGCAACCGCCCCGCCAGCATATCCCTCGGCCGTTGTGTTCGTTCGCTCTGCCGTAGCGTTCCCGTCAGTCGTAGAACTTGTTGGCACTGATGTCGAGCCGCTCGATGAATCGTTCGGCGTTGATCTCAGTCTTCTCCCACCAGCGGCGAACGAAATCCACAACCTGATTCCGCAAATCGTGCGGACCCAGACGCCGGTCAGAGTTCCCCAAGTGTTTTTTTTAGGGTACATGTTCGGCCATCAGCTCGGCCAGGACCTCGTCCTTCGTTTGGATCTTCTTTTCCAGATAGGCGTTCGCGGAGTGGTTGGTTGGGCTCTTCTGCTCGAAAGCCGCCGCGCCGTTCTCGAACAACTCCTTCTGCCAACGGTAGAAGACCGTGGGCAGCAAACCCATTTCATCGCAGAGCTTCGAGATCGGCTCGTTCTCAAGCCGCCTCACGATGGCGACCTTCTGTTCCGGCGTGGAGTGCTTCCGTTGCTTCCTCATGCGTTCTCTCCATTCCTTAATGGGAGAGCGCCCTTTTCATTTGCAACTGAACCGGAACACCTGCTGTTATTTTGTCTCGCCGATCGTGAGCGCGGGGTTCGTGTTCGTCGTAGCGTCCATAAACACAAGCTTCGAGGTGCAAGCGACGACGCCGACGCAAGAGTGATGCGAAATGATATAGAAAATGAGGTTGGTCGTCGCGCCGATGCTGATCGTCCCACGGCCCGGCGTACTTGCGTTGTTGGTGAGCGCATAGTCGTTGGCGAAGGTCTGGCCGGGGTTAAGGTTGGGGGTGGTGGGAGTAGGCCCAATCGAGGCATTGTCGCTGATCGCGTTGGCCCCGTCTCTCACATCAAAATTCACGAGGCCCGAATAGTCCGCGACATTCTGGTTCGCCTGGTTGGTGGTGCCGACGAAATAGGTCCCGGGCAACGAATTCAGGAAGAACGGAGCGCCGATTTGCGGCTCGACAAAGCCTGCTTCAACGGAACGGTCTGTAGTGGCGACGAACCCTTCGTTAGGACTTGCAAGATACATGACAGCGAAGGGTGCCGCCGCGCCGGTTTGTGTCAGGAGCACGCGACCGCTGGAATCGACCGTGTACGTTCCCGTAATCGCTTGCGTCGAGAGGGTTCCACCCTTGTTGATATCGCGGTTTAATGAGAAGTTGCCCGGCATGGTGCTGCTAAACACGCCCACTGCCAAGCTGGGGGCCACCGGCGCTGCCGCGGGACAGCTTCCGCAAAGCCCGGCCGCGTAAAAGACGCTATTAGCGTTCAGAGACGAAGCCCCGAACGGTCCGCCGGACTGCTGCAGAGCCGACCCGGCAAACGGCGCGTTACTGCCAGCACCAGATTGTGGGTCGGCGCTCATAGTCAGGGCCTCGCCGGCAGAAACGACGTAAAACACGCCATGCACCGGCACAGCAGAGCCAGCGAAGTTCAAAGTAAACGTCGCGCGACCGTTGGAAGCGACACTGTATGTGCTGGTATTAAGTATGAGTAGAGGGCCCGCAGTCCCGCCATCCACGGTGCCGCTGGTGTTGGCGTCGACCTCCCCTCCGGTGATACCCCCTGCGCCATTTGAGGTGAAGGCGCCGACTACAGCAAAGCGGTTGCCTCCCGTCAGACTTAGAGTTGAAGACCCCCCAAAGGCGTAGCCGCCGCTAATTGCGCTGTTGACGAACGCGCTTGGGTCCTGCAACCGGAGGACGCCGGAGCCCAGCGTGCCGGTATTATCGAATTCGACCATACGACCCTTGGTAGGCACACCGGAAGTGGGACTGATGGAACTCAGGGAGAAGTGGTACGTGGACGTGCCGGAGGCAGTGGCGATTGCCAGGCAGCCGCGGTTATCCGTGCCCACGGTGTAGGAGCTGGCAGCGGAGTTGATGGCGACATTCGTCTGCACGCCCGCGCTGTTGTTGATGTCTTCCACTCCCCCAAGCTGAGCGATCTTTCCAGTGCCGTCAGCGCTGAACGCACCGACAATAGCCATGGGACCGTTCGCGTCAAAGCCCTGGAACAAGAAGGCATACTGGCCTTTGAACACAGACTCATTGCCAGAGCCGCAGATGGCGACGCTGAGGGTGATCGAGGCGGACTGACTCGGATCGGCCACGGAGGTCGCGGTAATCGTCACTGTGGCGGGAATCGGCACAGTGGCGGGCGCCGTGTAAGTCGTCTGGGGCGAGTTGCCAATATCGCTGGAGGGAGAAACCGCGCCGCACGTTGGCGAACAGGCAGCTCCGCTCTGGCTCAATGCCCATGTCACACCTTGAGCGCTGGAGTCATTGGTGACCGTTGCGGTGAACTGTTGGGTAGCACTGACGGCCACGGTCGGATTGGTCGGCGAGATGGTGACGCTGATAGGCGCGACCGTAACGGTCATCCTAGCAGAGGCGGACTTGGTCGCATCCGCGGTGGAGGTGGCCGTGATGGTGACGGTACCCCCGGCGGGCACGCTGGCAGGAGCCGTGTAGGTGGTGGAAGCTCCGCTGGCAGTATGCGCTGGGTTGAACGAGCCGCAGGCGCCCGCGCTGCCGCAGGCGGCGCTCCAATCCACACCTTGGTTTGCGGGATCGTTGGTCACCGTAGCAGCAACATTTGCAGTGCCGTTGACGAGCATGCTGACGGGCGGGGCCGCCGAAATGGCCACTGCAACAGGGGGTAGTGTTACGGTGATCATGGCGGAAGCCGATTTGGTCGCATCTGCACTGGAGGTGGCCGTGATCGTCACCGTATTCCCGGCGGGCACACTGGCAGGTGCCGTGTAGGTGGTGGAAGCTCCGCTGGCAGTATGCGCTGGGTTGAACGAGCCGCAGGCGCCCGCGCTGCCACAGGTGGCGCTCCAATCCACACCTTTATTCGCGGAGTCGTTGGTCACGGTCGCTGCAACATTGGCAGTGCCGCTGACGAGCAGGCTGGCGGGCGGAGCCGTCGAGAGGGCCACGGCTACCGGGGGTGGCGTCACAGTGATCGTGGCGGAAGCCGATTTGGTCGCATCTGCGGTGGAGGTGGCCGTGATGGTCACCGTATTCCCGGCAGGCACACTGGCAGGTGCCGTGTAGGTGGTGGAAGCTCCGCTGGCGGTATGGGCGGGGTTAAATGAGCCGCAGGCGCCCGCGCTGCCACAGGTAGCGCTCCAATCCACGCCTTTATTCGCAGGGTCGTTGCTCACCGTGGCGGCGACGTTGGCGGTGCTGCTGGCAGTCAGGCTGGCGGGCGGGGCGGTCGAGAGAGCGACAGCGACCGACGCTCCTGCCACCACAGTGATCGCAGCGGAAGCCGATTTGGTCGCATCCGCAGTGGAGGTGGCCGTGATCGTCACCGTATTCCCACTGGGGACGTTGGCGGGTGCCGTGTAGGCGGTTGAAGCTCCGCTGGCGGTATGAGCCGGGTTGAATGAGCCGCAAGCGCCCGCGCTGCCACAGGTGGCGCTCCAATCCACGCCTCGATTCGCGGGATCATTCATCACCGTCGCAGCGACGTTTCCACTGGCGCTGACCGTCATGCTGTTCGCCGGGGCCACGGAGAAAGCCACCGTGATCGCTGGAGGCGGAGCAGAGCCGCCGCCGCCGTTGCATCCGGAAAGAAATACAAACGCGACCAGGATCAGTAGGAGTAGTTTTCTCACGTGAGCGCCTCTTTCAGTCGCGCGAGCCGAATCGTCTCTGTTGATTCCCCGTGATTAAGACACAAGGGAATTCTCGTCGTAGCCCGCACTATTTGAATCCCCTTGTTGTAAACAACGCACTTCAGAACAAGCACTGTCACTAGACTCCCGTCCGCGGCTTCTGGCCCTGGCCCTGCTGCATCTGCTGCCTGCGCTGCTGGTACATGCGCTGCAACTCGTCGATCATTTCCTGCGGCGTCTTGGACTGCGACTGATTTGCATTGGAATCCTGAGTTGCTGTCGCAACTCGATGCTCCGACGGCGGCACTTCAGCCGGGGTTGCAGGTTGCTGCGAAACAGGGTTCTGGGCACCACTTGTTTCTGCGAAGCTAAGGTTCGGCTCCTCACCCCTGCGAGGCGGACTGGCGAGCGGATGCCTTCCCGAAGCGAGCGCCGTGCCGGCTGATCCGCCCGTGGGTGTCTTGCTGCGAGCGACGAGGAACACGCTCTTGATTCCCTGCGGATTCGCATCAGATGCCTGGATGACGTAGTCGAATGTCGTCCAGCTCAGCAAGGAAGTAAGTACCTCGCGCGCCGGTCCCGGACCTAGGCGAACGTTTGCGAGTCTTTCTCCGGAAGCGCCCGCCGGGATGTCGATGTCCGCCCGGGTTTGCGCGCTCACCTCCGCAAGGACTTCCGATAGTGTCGAATTATCCGCGACGATCGTGAGTTGGTCGCCCTCGCAGGAGACATGCAGTGCTCTTGGTTCGGCCGGTTCCGGAGAGAGCGGAGGAGTCTGTGGCAGCGACACTGGCGTTAATGCTGGAAGTCGCTCAGGGCTGCCGGTCTGCTCTTTCTCGATGCTCTGAAGTGCTGCGAGGTGCTCTTTGTGGATGCTCGGTGGCGTTTTTATAGACGCTATGGGTACTCTTGCAGTAGTGAAGGTCGTGACCTCCAGGCTACACACAACCGGAAACAACAACATTGGACTGTTTCCCGGTAAGAGATGGAGTTCCGGTCCGCCGGGCAGCGATTCCACCACGGGGCTGAGGATTTTTTTCACGAGTCTGGGTTCTTCTGACGTGTTAAAGCCGCACGTGGGGGTGGAACAACTTGTTTGGTCTGGCTTCTTAAAGAGAAAGTCGCTCAGATCGATCTTCCCCGACAGCACCATGGAACGCATTTCCTGCCACCCCACCGCCCCGCCCCTTGCCGAGACGATCCTGTCGACGATCTGGGTTGCGGTCGGGGCATGGATAGCCGGATCATCTGTGCCCGCCGAAGGGAACGGGACGGAGAGGAATGACACCATGCTTGCCGCTAGGACATTCCGCAAGAAGGGCCTCCAGGTGGCACACGAACAATCGTCCGATGATATCGAAGACGGAATCCAAGTCTTTGCGCGTGAGCAACGTCGCATGCACTCTTTGTCGAAATTACGGTCGCTGGCTTGACGAAAACGCTTGAATCTTAAGAGTTTTTAATCCTGGCGATTCGGAGACTACCGGCGAGCGGAGCCCTCAAGCAGGCGGATGATTGCATCGGCCGAGTTCATGCCCACGCACAAAAGAGAAAAGCCGGATCGAGCATCCGGCCTTTCTCCGTAATTCTCAAATTGGTTGCGGGGGTTGGATTTGGAACTATCAGGCCCGCTCGAAACGCGCAAGTTATTCATTCCACGTTGTAGCAGAAGCGTGAGAAACGCTAGAAACGCCCAACCGAGGTACACGACGGGTACACGGAGCAACCGCAAAGCGCCTGGAGCCATTCACGATGGCTAAAGACGCGCGCCTTGGATTTTAAGCGTTAAAATCGCGGAGCGAGAGACTCAGGAACGGAATGAGGGGCCGCAAGCGCAAAGAAGAATCGCGCGCGGAAGAGTTGCGCGAAAAACTCTCGGAGTGGAGGCAGATGCCGGAATCTTTAAGGCCATCCCTTCGGAAACTGGCGAGCGATCTCGGCGTGTCGCACCAACTTCTGAGCTATTGCCTCAAGACTCATCCCATGACGCGATTGGAGCGTCTCCGGGAAGCACTATTCCGAATCCGATTCGGGCTACTCCAACGGGACGCGCTGACTGGCAAGTTGAGCACAGGCAAAATCCTCAGGCTCTTGCCACTGCTCCCAGAGGCCCGGTACACAATCGGGGAATCGCTGAATATTCAAGAAGTCGGGCAGGCTTTGGCCGTGCAGCCTGCAACAGTGCGGAAATGGCTGCGCATGGGAAAACTTCCCCACAGTGGCGGGGGACGATTCGCGCGCATCCCTCTGGCTTGATCGAGCAGATAACAGAACTTCGCGAGAAGCTGGGTTATGCGGGAGCATCAAAAAAATTAATTTGCCACTACCACCCGCTCACGCTGCTAAGTCTTTTAGATCGGATCGGTGAAAAGTGGCTACTAGGCTAGAACGCAAAGAAAGACGAGACGTGGAAAAGGGCTGGACAGGCCTCTAAAAATGCGAAGAAAACAGAAACTCTACGCAACTGCTCGCGAAGCATCCCTAGCAAACTTGGAATTAGGGCGAGTGAGGTATCGTCCTCCCCGGCGCTTTCGCAGCCCGCAAGAGAGCTGGCAGATTCGGCACTCGGTTTGGCAGTGGCTCATCTATCCGGGCTTCAAGTGGGCTGCCCGGACTCTGGCGCGCTGGCTCGGCGTGCATCATCCCTACGTTCAGAAGCTCGTGCAGGAATTTAGGAGCAACCCTCGAAGGATATGGAAGGAGGTGCGCGAGAGCAACTTGACGGCGGCGACAGTTAAGGGATTGCAAGAGGCGCGCGAGATCACGCGGCAGATGAGAACGAGCGGCTTGCTGCGACCGCTCGAATGGAGAGTTAGGGTTCGCGATCCCCAGGAGAGAGACAGAATGTTGAAAGAAGTTTACTGCGTGTGAAAGAGGTATGACCCGGACCGCGAAAAGGTATGGCCGAGGCGGGCAGTGTGGAAAACGGTTACAGCTTACGCCAACGTCCGGGGGCGAATCCCGCGAGAAATTCCACCTTGGGCGGCGTACAGGATGGGGCAGAGCCTGCTCATGCTGCCGGCGGATATAGTCGGCACTTACTTCGCGCACCTGCCAGCGTTCGGCGACTTTGCTGGGCACGATCCCGGAATACGCGAGATC
>Ga0187846_10001690_pt1 | contig 12404 bp, 13 predicted proteins | sample TC_taG_FD_161473 | JGI IMG/M metagenome (GOLD analysis project Ga0187846, IMG submission 161473) | Biofilm microbial communities from the roof of an iron ore cave, State of Minas Gerais, Brazil - TC_06 Biofilm (v2) | ecosystem: Environmental > Terrestrial > Deep subsurface > Cave > Wall biofilm...
TTCCCTGCGAGCCACCATTTGCATCATTGCCCGATGAGGTTGTGATGTAAACTCTCTCACTCGCCCTGGTACAAAAAGTCGGTCCGGTCAGCCGCGATAAGAATTCAGGGTCCGGGTCCGAACGGGAATAGCCGTGTGCCTCTTCCCGTTCGCCCAATGGCAAAGTCATTTGCTCTGTAGCACCCAATCACTGGTCGTTTCCTGAAACTGGAGGCCGTATCGCTGCCACGGTGCACCGGGAGCCTCCTGCCGGACGACCTGCGCGCGCCCTACGTAGCGATCGTGTTCGCCCGCCAGGAATACTTCTACGAACGATCCTTTCGTCATCGCCGCCGTGCAATTGCAGAGAAATAAGAAATCCCGATACGCTGACGTTTTCCGTTGTCGCCGATTCCTCGAATTGTCTGCCGGTTGCGTCGGTGCCTTTCAGCTTCAAGGTTAAGCGCATGCGTACTCGCACGTAGCCGCCGCGCTCCGGCTGCTTTCCGCGAATCTCGTCGGCAAGCGTCGCGCGGAGGGCCGCAAAATCCACCCGCTTCTCGAAGTAGCCCTTCGCTCCGAGGCTCTTACAGTGCTCACGGTACTTCGTCGCAGACTCACCCGTGATCATGAAGATGGGTATCAACGACGTGTAGCTCAGCGAATGCAGGCTCTGGCATAGCTCGAAGCCGGAGCACTTCGGCATCATCAAGTCCATCAGAATGACGTCCGGCTTGTGTTCGAGCGCCAGCCCGAGAGCCTGCTCGGGCTCGCCCGTTTCAATAATCTCGTAGAGATCGGACAGCCACATACAAAAGAGGCCGCGCATCGCCTCTTCGTCATCAATGATCTGATCTTCGGCTTCGGCACGTACCCTCACTCCTTTTTTCGATGTTCCCGCTCGTCACTTCGGCCTTCGTGGGGCCACGTGAATCTAATGCTTCCCGAACTTTGCGCACCATGCTGTCCTTCGAGAATGGCTCCGGCAGAAAAAAGTTGCCGGGCTCGACGGGCCCTTGCTCGCCGACGCCTTGACCCGCATATCCTGACATCCCACCTGGAGAATAAAGCTTCTGTTCCGAGCATCTTCAAACTCTTCAGCTTGAGCGTGATCTATCACACGCGATTCACAGATCTCACCTAGTTGTGTCGTCAAATGCCGAAGGACTTTGCCGACCAGACCGGCCAAAGCGGCTTCAACCTCTCAAGAGAGAAATCAGCGACAAAGGCACCGGCGTTGTCTTTGACAAGAGGGAATAATCCTCGGGATTCAACTACTTCTTTACCGCCATTTCAGTTCATCGAACCTCGGGTCACGGAACACCTGAGCTCAGTGCCTTTTTCGACTCTGCTATGCTCGGAGGCTCGCCAGCGGAGCCCTGAGTAACTAGACTTGTCTTTTGGATGACAGCCCGAGCGTTTGAGCCCAGGCTACCTCACTACGCATTCGGAGTCGGTCGAAAAAGATACGGAGCTTATGGCAAACATCAGCTATTCGATTGCTATTGATGCTCCAAGAGACCGAGTCTTTCCGCTGATCGCGTCTGGAAGCGGATTATCTCGGTGGTGGGCAGCTAATGCTTCCGAAGACTTTTCAACGGGGGTCGTGGAACTCGCGTTTCCTGAACCTACCGCCGTCTACCGCTTGACGCCAATCCTGAAGTCAAACTCTTGGGCTGCAGAGTGGTTGTGCCAAACGGGCCAAGAATGGGCGGGAACAAGGCTGCTGTTTGAACTAAAAGAAACGGGCGGCAAGACACAACTCGGTTTCACGCACGCCGACTGGAAAACAGAAACGCACGACTTCGTCTCGTGCTCCAAGGTCTGGGAAGAGCTGATGTTGCGCCTCAAGCTTGTGGCCGAAGACGGAACGCTCGGCCCACTCTTCCCCGGGGATGGTAAGACATCTTGACGGACGTTCTCAGGAATCTCTTTGAGCAGCATTTTCACTCAGCAGTACGACGAGTGCAACCGCTCCAGGCGCAACTTGGCGGCTCGGGGCGCAAGATCATACGGCTCGCCAGCGAAGACCACAGTGCAATCGGAATTCTATACGACGTACGCGAAGAAAACGTCGCCTTCCTCGAGTTCTCCAGGCACTTTCGCAGACGCGGTCTGCCCGTGCCGGAAATCTATGTTGAAGATCTGAGCCGAGGCGCTTATCTCGAAGAAGATCTCGGTGACACAACGCTCTTCGAATTCCTCTCGAAACATCGTGCCAGCGCAGCCATTTCCTCGCAGGTAGTTGAAGTGTATCGTCAGGTCGTTGCCGTGTTGCCACGCTTTCAAATCGAAGCTGGCCGCGATTTGAATTACGAGGTGTGCTATCCGCGTGCGGTTTTCGATGGGCAATCCATCGCTTGGGATCTGAACTATTTCAAGTATTACTTTCTCAAGCTCGCGGGGATTTCCTTTAATGAGCAATCGCTTGAAGACGACTTCAGTCACCTAACAAAGTTTTTGCTGAGCACAAATCTCGATTACTTTCTCTATCGAGATTTTCAATCTCGCAACATCATGTTGTGCGGCGGCCGTCCGTTCTTTTTGGATTACCAAGGTGGGCGTAAAGGTGCGCTTCAATATGACATCGCCTCTCTTTTGTACGATGGGAAGGCCGACCTGCCACCCGAATTACGCCAGCAACTACTCGATCTCTATATCGATCGGCTCGCTGATTTCATCAAGCTCGAACGCGAAGTCTTCATGCGCCATTACTACGCCTACGTTTACGTCCGGATTATGCAGGCTTTGGGCGCATACGGCTTTCGCGGCTTCTACGAACGCAAGGCCCACTTTCTGCAGAGCGTGCCATACGCCCTGAAGAACTTGCGCTGGCTGCTTCAGCACGTCGAGCTACCCATAACGCTACCGATGCTCATGGACGCCTTTGCCAACATGATCGCTTCGGAGAAACTGCAGAGCTTAGCCGCCAAGGAACAACTGGTCGTGCGGATATTCAGTTTTTCATTTGGCCGTGGTGTGCCTAAAGATGAGACCGGGCATGGTGGCGGCTTCGTTTTCGATGCCCGCAGCATACCCAATCCCGGTCGCGAGGAGAAATTCAAGGCTCTTACAGGCAAAGACGCGCCGGTTATCGACTATCTCAATCAACACGAAAGCGTGCACCAGTTTTTGGCTGGCGCAACCTCTCTCGTAGAGGCCAGCGTCAACGCTTATCAGCGTCGGGGCTTCACCAGCTTGAGCGTGTCGTTTGGTTGCACGGGCGGGCAACACCGCTCCGTCTATTTCGCAGAGCGGTTGGCGAAACACCTGAGCGGAGTGCACGGCGTGACGGTGGTACTGCGACATCTTGAGTTAGAGAATATGCACAAATGAAAGCGATGATCTTGGCTGCTGGTCGCGGCACACGCTTACAGCCACTCACCGACACTCGCCCCAAGGCCCTTGTAGAAGTCGGCGGCCGCACGATGCTAGAGAGGACAATCCTGCGCCTTCGCACTGTTGGTGTGCGAGAGGTGATCATCAATGTGCACCATTTCTCCGACACGATCGTCGACTACTTGAAAAAGAACGGCAACTTCGGCATGCGTGTTGAGGTTTCTCGGGAGGAGGCTTTGCTCGATACCGGAGGCGGCTTGAAGCAGGTTGCTTCTTTCTTTCTCGAGAGCTCCGAGCGCCGCGAAAAGCCATTCATCCTGCACAACGTCGACGTCATCAGCTCAATTGATCTTCCACGAATGGTACAGTTTCATACCGAAAATCAGGCTCTTGCCACCCTAGCGGTACGAAACCGGCAGACACCTCGATACCTGCTGTTCGACGAACAGCTCCAGCTCTGCGGCCGCCGATCCGGGCACGATCGAGACGAACTCGTTCGATCTTCACAGCGTCTCCAGCCGCTGGCATTCTCCGGCATCCACGTCATCTCACCTCGTGTATTCGCCCTGATGACTGAAGAAGGAACTTTCTCAATCATTTCCTCCTACCTACGTCTGGCTGCGCACGATGAAAAGATCCTGGGCTTTCGAACCGATCAATACTATTGGCGCGATCTGGGGACACCGGACAATCTGGTACAGGCCGCTAACGATCTTAAACAAAATGGAGCTCTGTGAAAATACTCCGTACCTCAGCGTCGGGAGACCGGTCCGCACCCGGAAGAGGCAAGCATATCGTCTTCTTTTTGCGCAGGAGGTTGTCCGGGAGCGACGACTCTCTTGGATAGCAGCACTGGCGTGTGCGATGAGTGCCACGGCTCCTTTTGAGGCCGCGATGGAAGTCATGCGTCACGAAGTGAACTTGTGTTGGAAGAGTGCAACCGGGGCCGCCCATAGAGTAGCCCCGGTCATGTCCGCAACGCGAGTCCCGACTCTTTCGGAGGTCCTTTGGGAGGGGTGCGCTCGGGCACTAAGCACAAACTACCCTACCTAAGTGGCTTGATAATGTCGGGCTGCCAAGCCGGCCCATCCGGTTCCCGAAGACGGCAAGATGACCGGCGAAGCACAGCAAAGGCGAGCATGTATAATGAGCGAGCCATGTTCAAGAAACTGATTAGAGCGATCCGAAAGACTCTCTGGGGCGATATCGAAGATCGGATCGCCGAAGTACTATTCCCCTTTCTGGGGTTGGGAAGCTTCCTTATGAGAACAACGTTTTTACGGTCAGCAGTTTTGGACGCAAAGTGGGAACTCCTGGCCACTGTGACCTGCGCGGCCTCTGCAATGGTCATTTGGCACGCTTACCGAGGCGCGTATGCCGCCTTGAAGGAAGTACAGCAGGAAGAAGCGAGATCCGAGCCGCGCTACTCTCCGATCTTATCGCCCTCAGGAACACCTTGGGATGAGGGCTTGGAACCTCTGTATCCTTTCGCTCGGACTGCATTATTTGGGATGGCAACCTGCCTTGCAGCAGTGGCGATCGCGGCCGCATACCTAAGCCTGAGATTGCCCACGTGGCTTAGCCCGGCGTCTCATTAGATTTGCTGTTTGCTGGAAACTACCTTCGCAAGCCCATGGTACCCGATATGCTTCGCCCATGCCGCCGCACGCCTACGACGGCTTCAGGCACTCACACGCCGTGCAATATGCGAGATGATCTCCGGGCGACAGCGAGGCAAGGCCAACCCGCGCATCAGATCGTCGGAATCACGAAAACCACGCCGGAGCGAACTACTCGCTTGTTGTTTTTTTTACCCTTCGAATGCTCCCTGCCTCTGCAATTCGTGGCGTGATCGATCAATCAAGAAAGAATCTTGAAACTCGACGCTTCCGGTTGCTATAGGACCATCAAGGGCGATCTGACGGGCCGGACGACAGTAAAGTTCTTGACCCGACAATCGCCAATACGAAAGGAGCACCGTCATGACTTTCGATAACGAGAAAATTATTCCAAAGGGACGTAGTATTTGCCGTTCCGTTCCAAAGGCTACCGGTCCTCGAACACTTGCGGGCAAGAAACGCAGCAGGTGGAATTCGACGCGGCATGGCATCTCCGCGGCGACGACCCTTCTGCCAGATGAATCAGTTTCCGATTTTCAGAAGCTGCGCAAAGGTCTGTTCGCCTACTTCGGTCCCCAAGGCACACCGGAAGGGTTTCTCGTGGATCAGCTTGCCGTTCTCTTGTGGCGCCAGCTTCGCGTTTGGTTGGCGGAGCGCGCCGTCTGGGAATCCGCCGGAAGACCTCCGGTGGGACGCAAGAATGGTCGTTCTTTTGAGGCCATACTCTACGATATCCGGCGTAGGCAGGCAGCCAGCGACGGCGACTCAACTTTAAGAACCGAGCCGGACCTTGCGTTCCTTGACGAACCTGCCACAACGCCTGAACTCGATTTCTCGTTGACGCTGCAGGCCCCGGCCCTCGAAGCCGTAATGCGGGTCGAGGTGCATCTGAGCCGGGAAATAGACCGCTTGCTGAACCGACTCGACAGGTTGCAACGCCGCCGAGCTGGCCAACTGCCTCCTCCGCCGCTTGAGGTCAATGTTTCCGTTGACTCGGTTCATTCCAGTCAGCGCCGGCCTTGATCTCAACTCCCCTTTACGGCAGCATTTGCGATAATGGTCGGAATCTATTTATATTTACTATAGTATATATATAACAATACAAATGCCAAGCAAATCAGGCCCTAGTCTTGACTATGAAACGGCTTGAAGGGAAAAACTGCAAAACGAACTCCATTAAGTCATGGAATATCAATGACATAACAAAATGGCTCGCACAAGGATGACCTGACCGGGGATTTTTGTACCAGGTGAAGTGAGAGAGAATTCACCGGGAGGGAAAACCGGTCATGCCCATGATCCGCTACAAGCCGGAGCAGATTGTCACACTGCTGCGGCAAATCGAAGTCGCCATTGCCAACGGAAAGACCACCCCGCAAGCCTGCAAAGAAGCTGAGATCACTGCCCAGACCTACTACCGCTGGAGGAAGGAATACGGTGGGTTGAAACTCGATCAGGCGAAGCGTCTGAAGGAGCTGGAGAAGGAAAACAGCAAGCTGAAGCGGCTGGTGGCGGAGCTGTCGCTGGAGAAGCAAATTCTGAAGGACGTGGCCGAGGGAAACTTCTAAGCCCCGGGCGGCGACGTGGCGCGGTCCGGCATGCACGCGAGAGCTATCAAGTCTCGGAGCGGCATGCCTGCCGGCTGCTGGGGCAGTGGAGAGGGACGCAACGCTACGAGGTTATTTATCGGAGCGACGAGGACGCTCTGACGCAAGCGATCATCGAGCTGGCCAGTGAGTACGGTCGCTACGGCTACCGGCGAATTACGGTGAAATTGCGGGAAGCGGGCTGGCCGGTCGGCAAGGATCGGGTGCAACGGATCTGGCGACGAGAAGGGCTGAAAGTGCCGCAAAAACAAAGGCCGCGAGGGAGGTGGTGGTTGAACGACGGGTCGTGTGTGCGGCTGCGGCCCGAGCGAGTCAACCACGTGTGGAGCTACGACTTCGTGACAGCCATGACGCACGACGGGCGGATGCTGCGGCTGTTGGTGCTGATCGACGAATACACCCGGGAGTGTCTGGCGATCCGCGTGGCGAGACGGTTGGGGAGCCGCGAGGTGATCGAGACGCTGGCGGACGTGATGCTGTGGCGAGGAATCCCCGAATACATTCGTTCCGACAACGGGCCGGAGTTCGTGGCGAAGGAACTGCGGAAGTGGCTGGGAAGCTTGGGAACAGGCACGTTGTACATCGAGCCGGGGAGCCCCTGGGAGAACGGGTACTGCGAGAGCTTCAACGGGAAGCTGCGGGACGAATGCTTGAACGGGGAGATTTTCTACTCCCTGAAGGAGGCGCAGATCGTGATCGAGAAGTGGCGGGTGGAGTACAACACCAGGAGACCGCACTCGGCACTCGGCTATAGGCCGCCTGCCCCGGCGGCCTACAGCCCCCTGGTCCCGCCAAATCGACCTTCACAGCCGATGGCTGTGATGTAGACTCTCTCATTCGCCTTGGTACAAAAAGTCGGGCTGGTCAACCTATGACCGCGTGAACTTCGTCACCGCGCAAGGCTCCGGCGACTACATGGGCACGGGTCTCATGGTGCGGAACGGCTTTTTCCACATGCGTAATGCTCTGTTTCTCGGTGGCCCAAATCAGACGAACGGCGTATCCGCCACTCCTCAGCTCTTTACTGACAACACGGGTGGAGTGTCTCTCGAATATGTTGTAGATTCACTGTTCTTCAGCCGGCGGGGGATCGTATCAAGGGGTGGAGGAGACTGGACGATCAAGTGGGGATACGAGCAAGGTGGCATCACGCCGTTCCTCATCGTGGGAGGACTGATTTCACCCGGGAACCTTGGTGCCGTTTCTATTTGATAATAGAATGGGAAAGCGACGCCAAGCAAATCGGAGCCTACTGTGGACTGTGAGGCCAGCTTGAAGGGAAAACTGCAAAACGAACTGCCCTAAACCATTGAAAATCAATGGGATAACAAGTCCGGCCTACGCCGTCCTGCGACTCCCTAAAAGCTGATCTGCGCAACGCCCGCTAGTTGCGTCCGGCAAATAACTCGCATCAAGCGGGCGCAGCCTGCTACGCCCCTACGAGGACTTACTGGATCGGCGCTAGCGCGAGGCGACAGACGTGGGAGCGGCGGCGGCCGGCTGCGGGAACACGGCGAGGACTGCCGGCAATTCCAGCCGGAACGTGCAGCCGCCTTCGGGCCGGTTGAAGCCGGTGATGTGGCCGCCATGCTCCTGCATGACGCCATAGCAGATGCTGAGACCCAGGCCGGTACCCTCGCCGACCGGCTTCGTGGTGTAGAAGGGATCGAAGACTTTGTCGGGCTCGGCCATGCCGGAGCCGGTGTCGGAAAACTCGATGACCACGTTTCCTTTTTCGCGCAGCGTGCGGATCAGCAGCACGCCTCCGCCGACTCCTTTCATGGCGTCCACGGCGTTACTGATGAGGTGGTAGAAAACCTGGAGCAACTGGTTGGGGTCACCGCGCACGGCGGGAAGCACGCCGCGGCTCTCGAGCTCGATGCGGATGTTCTTGTCGCGCAGGTCGAGGTTGCGAAGCTGGACGGCGCCGGTCAGCACGGTATGCAAGTCGAGCAGCTGCTTTTCGGCGGGCACCTGGCGCGCGAAGCTCAGCAGATTGGTGACCAAGTCCTTGGTGCGCCGCGCTTGTTCGCGAATTTTTTCGGCCAGGGCGCGCGGGCGCGAGTTGGCAGGATGCTCTTCGATGATAACGTCGGCATACCCGAGGATAGCGGTCAGCGGATTGTTGATTTCGTGCGCGGCGCCGGCGGCCAACTGGCCGAGCGAAGCGAGCTTTTCCGATTGCACGAAGTGCGTCTGCAAGCGCTTGACGTTTTCCAGCGATTCCCAAAGCTCGTGAACCAGGCCGGTCCTCTCCCGATAAACGAGTTGCTGGCGGTAAAACACGAGCGCGGCGGTGACGAAGAGCGCGACAAGCGTCACCTTCAGCCGGAACATTTTTACCGCGGGCGGAGCGGTGCTGATGAAAGCATCCCAGGCGACCAGAGCGACCGTGGAAAGCACGCCGAACATCGCCACCCGCGTCGGCCATTGCGTGTCGCGGCGCATGCCCGCGCGCATCGGCTCGGGCTCCGGCGCCACTCGCCGGGCGATGATTCCCGCGGTCCCGAGCCAGACAAAGAAGGCGACGAACGGAAGGGCAAACAAACTTCCCGAAAACTCTTGGCCGCTCGAAACGGTCCAATGCGCCACCAGAAAACCGCCGGTGTAAAGCGAGGTCGCGCCAAACAGGTGACCGTACACCACGCGCCAGGCGCCGCGCGTGCGCAGAAACAGGACGCCGAAGCCGATGACCACGACCAGGTTCTCGACCAGATAGCTCTCGAGGTCGCGCAAACGGAAGAGCGTGGGGTTCGGGTCGATCAGACTCCACGGCATGGCGGCGAAGACGTACACGGTCAGCCACAGGATCGCCAGCAGGAGCAGATCGATCAGGCCGAAGCGCAACGTCTCGCGCATTTTTCGCGCGTGGGGAGCCAGCGCGAGCGCGGCCATGAACGGCACGGTGTGGAGAAAGAAAACCAGGTCGCCGGGAAACGGGCTGTGCACCACGCGATGCAATCCGAGCTCGTTATACGTCCAGATGAGCTGCCCCGCGAGCCACAAAGTGCAGCCGGCGGCCAGAAGCATCCAGAAGGCGTTGCGCCGGCGGTAGGGCGACGCCGCGTTCCAAAGCAGGCAGGTGTTGGCGAACAACGGAACGAGGCACTCGAAAAGGTCGCTGAAAGCGGTCAGAACGGGGCCGCGCGGCAGCGTCAGCGCCGCCACCGCGAACCCGCCGACGAAAAACAGCCAAGCGCCGGCAATCATGCCGTAGGAACGGGACGATTTCATTCCGAACGCACCCTGGAAATTCTATCGTGGCGGGCCGCAGCCGGGAGACGAACTTCGCGGCGTCATTCCAAAACAATAACGTCGCGGGGAAAGCGGGCGGCGTTGGATCGAACCTTCGTTGCCAGCGCGTTTCGCACCTGCGCCGCGGCGGTTTGAAGCTAATTCGCGTTCCGCGCGAGATTCTGCCGCGTCACCGCGGCGTCCAGTGCGGGCTGCCGGTGAGCAGGCCGTTCACGAGGCCAATTTCATAGACCAGGAACAGGCCGAAAGCGACGCTGATCAGCCCGCTAGCGGTTCTCAATCCACGGTCGAACCGCGAAAAGCGCCCACTCGAAAAGGCGAACGGAAAAGCCAGCGCCGCGGTGATGAGCATCATCCCGGCGATGGTTCCGATTCCGAAGACCAGCAGGTACAGCAGCGCCCATTTCGGATTGCTAATCGTCGCTAACACCAGCAGGGCCACGGCCGCCGAGCCTGCCATGCCGTGAACAAGTCCCACGACGAGCGGACGCACGGCGTTGCAGGCGCCCAGCCCGCCGAGGCGCCGGTCAAACCAACTAAGCGGCGTGCGTGCGGGGTCGTGCGGGTGAACCTCCGGGTCGTGCGCGTGCGAGTGAGTGTGGATGTAGTCTCCGTGGCTGTGCGCGTGCCAGTGCACCAAGCCGCTGCGATCGTGACCGGGCGCGTGGGTGTGGCCGTGCCCGCGTTGAGCCGACACCGCCGTGGTGAGCCATGGCATCATGCCGGTCAGGTTGAGCGCGCCGAGAAGGATGAGCATGAGCCCTACGGAAAATTCCATCGAGAGCCCCACGCGCGCGGGAATCACCCAGCCGAAGAGGATGATTCCGCCGCCGACGATGAGGATCGTCACCGTGTGCCCGACTCCCCAGAGCGCGCCGATGGCGGCGGCATGTTTGACCGAGCGATGCCGCGAGACGATGGTCGAAACGGCGATGACGTGGTCGGCGTCGGTGGCGTGGCGCATCCCAAGGAAGAAGCCGAGCGCGATGATGGGCAGCAGGCCAATCATGTCCAGGGTCAGGCGTCCCGGAGAACGAGGAATAGTACACGATCTTGACACCTGGCAGCCGGCACAGAATACTGTTTTCTATGCCCTTGCGACGGCGGCTGTCTATAGCCCTGGTTTTCACCGTGTTTCTGTTAAGCGTGTTTCTCGTCCCAGTGGGGCATGGACCCTTCGCCGCAGCCTTCGGACCCATAGCCAAGTTCCAGGCGCTACGCGCGTTGTTTCTGCTGATGTGGTTGATCGCCGCAGCGATTCGCATGCGCTCCGAATTTGACGTGGCGTGCTCGGCGTACTTCGACGGTCTAGCCTCACACGAAAACCTTGCCTGGATCGCTTCTGGCCCGCTTTCTGGCGGTTCCCAACTGCGCTGCTGAGCCACCGGCGCTTCGTCCCTATTCGCTCGGATGCCAGGCAGACCCTGCTGGCCGACGCGGAGTTCCTCGATCCCATCCGGAGGTTCGCTTGACCATCGAGGGACACTGCGATGAACGCGGCAGCGAAGAGTACAATCTCGGCCTCGGGAGACCGCCGAGCAACCTCGGCCAAACGCTACTCGGAAAAAGGGTCCTGCTGGCGACAAAATCGAAGGGGTCACTTGGTTATGGCTCGTTAGGGCGGGGACAGCAAAAGGGGAGACGACTGCGTGACTGAGGTTCAAAGCGAACGCAAGGACAGCCCGTGGTGGACGCCTCTGGTCCTGTGGTTTCCCCGCGTTCGGGAGCGTGAGGAGCAGGTCTTTTTGGTTCTCACGCTGGTGATAGGGGCGCTCACCGGTGTGGCCGTAGTCGGTTTCATTGTGTTGACGGAGCGCTTCGGGATGCGCCTCTACCCGATCGGAAGCGTCGCGTGGCGACGTCTATTGATTCCTGTGTTGGGGTCTCTCGCGATCGGATACCTGCTGTTCCGGTATTTTCCCAACGCGCGAGGCAGTGGAGTACCTCAAACCAAAGCGGCTCTATATGCGCGGGAAGGGCGCATCCTACTGCGCACCGTACTGGGGAAGTTCTTTTGCACATCCGTCACTTTGGCGAGCGGGATTCCTCTCGGACGCGAAGGGCCTTCCGTCCAGGTTGGCGCCGGCATTGCCTCTGTGCTCGGAAGGCTTCTGGGGCTGAGTCCGGAGAGAGTAAGAGCGCTTCTGCCGGTCGGTGCGGCGGCGGCGATTGCGGCGGCCTTCAATACTCCCTTGGCAGCGGTGTTATTTGCGCTTGAAGAGATCGTCGGGGATCTTCACGCGCCGGTGCTAGGCTCAGTAGTGTTGGCCTCGGCTACATCCTGGGGTGTGCTGCGACTGCTTCTCGGCAACAATCCTCTATTCAAGGTTCCCCAGTACCAACTGGTTCACCCCATCGAATTCCTCATCTATGCGATTCTCGGGGTAGCCGGCGGCTTGGTTTCCGTGGGGTTCACGAAGCTCTTGCTGGGGATGCGCAAACGTTTTCTCCGCTTCCCGCAAAAGACACTCTGGTTACAGCCGGTCGCGGGCGGGTTGCTGGTGGGTTTGCTGGGATTATTTGTCCCCCAGGTTCTGGGGGTGGGTTATGGGTATGTGGGTGACGCGCTCAACGGAAACATGACGCTCAAACTGATGGCCTTGCT
>Ga0187846_10001691_pt1 | contig 12401 bp, 12 predicted proteins | sample TC_taG_FD_161473 | JGI IMG/M metagenome (GOLD analysis project Ga0187846, IMG submission 161473) | Biofilm microbial communities from the roof of an iron ore cave, State of Minas Gerais, Brazil - TC_06 Biofilm (v2) | ecosystem: Environmental > Terrestrial > Deep subsurface > Cave > Wall biofilm...
CTGGGCGTCGGCGAGATTCGTTCCCTGCCGCGCCTTCGATGCCTGCTTCATCGCCTTCCAGAAGGCCTCGTGCAGCGTGGGGTGCTGCTTGGCATGGTCCGCCGTGAAGTAGTCACCCCACAGGATGCGAAGCTCGCTCTTCGCCCGCTCGCTGTGGCTTTCCTTCACGGCCATGTAGCGCGAGAGTTTTGCTTGGTACGCCTCGAGCTCCTCCGGTTTCGAAGCGGGTCCGGGCTTCGGAAGCTCTCCGATGAGCTGCATCATTCGCACGACCGTCAGGGCCGAGATCTGGGCCTCGTGCGGGTCATAAATCCCGCACGGTATGTCGCAGTGCGCGTGGACCTCCAGGGGAGGGACGAGGGCGTCACGTAGGGCGTGGTAGGACCTCGGGACCGTGCGGGCAGCGAGCATGGGCGGCCGAGAGAGGGCTTCGGGATAAAGATGCTGGGGAAGCGATCGAGCCGACGCGCTTCCGGGACGCCCGCGCAACCCGACCGGCGGTCCGGACGGATGGTTCGGGTGGTCGTTCTCGACGAGAGCATGCGGCCAATCCTGGAACCCGGCGACCGACTCTTGGTCGACCCTCGGGCGTACCGAAACGTCTCTCCGAAGGTTGGGGAACTCGTGGTACTGCGGGATCCCGAGGCCGACAACCGCCTGCTCATCAAACGGGTGGCGATCCTCGGACCGGCCACCGTCTGGTCGACTCGCTCCGGGTTCCTCCCCGCGGGCGGTCGACCGGACGCGCCCCCGCCGCCCGAGGGGCTCGAAACCTTGGAGGTGCCCGGCGGCCATCTGCTCGTCACCTCCGATCGACCCCGGGGAGCCCGGGACAGCCGTCGTTTTGGACCCGTGAGACTTTCCGGACTAGTCGGGCAGGCGTGGTTTCGATACCACCCGGTCGACCGACGTGGCCGGCTGTAGCCTCCTTCGGGGGCTTGGGCATCGCGTTAAGGGCGCACCCGGTTGCCCCGGACGACCCGGTCATGGAAGTCCGCGAGGTGCGTTGGGAGGATTTTTCGGATGTCACCCGCGCCTACTACGACTTGTATGACGAAGTGAAGACGAACCCCGAGCTCGGTATCACGCTCTTCGCCGCCCGCCCGACCCTCGGCCAGGAGGGCGAGTGGTTCGCGAAACTGCTCAGGGAGATGGAGGACGGGAACCGGGTCGCCGCGGTCGCGATCGTGGACGGGAAGGCGGTGGGCCTCTGCGAGGTCCATCGCAAGGGGCTATCTCAAGAGATGGCCCACGTCGGCGAGCTCGGCATCCTCGTCGGGCGAGGGTACCGAGGACGCGGCGTGGGCAAAGCGCTACTCGAGTACGTCCTCTCGCGCTGTCGCGGGCGCTTTTCACTGATCGTTCTCTCGGTCTTCACCACCAACGAGCAGGCGCGGGCCCTCTATCGGTCACTCGGATTCCGCGCCTGGGGGACCCTTCCGAAGGCGATCCGGCGTAACGGCCGGCTGATCGACGAAGAGCACATGGTGCTCGAACTAACCGAGACCCGCCCACCGTAACCCCATCGTGCGACGGCCCGTTCCGGACCTTCCCAAACCTTTATCCGATGTGGCAATTTGCCACATCGATGAATCGTCCGACGTGGCTCGTGGTAGCGGTCATCGCCATCTCCGCCGGTGTCGTAGGGGGAGCCCTCGGGTACGTCCTCCACCCGGCCAACGCGCCGTCGCCCAGCCAGGTCGCGCAAGGAACGCTCTCGGTAACGGCCGCGGGGACGCTCGGAACCCTGTTCCCGCGAGCCGCGAGCGCGCTCGCGAACGAGACCCCGGGAGTGAGCGCGTCCACTTCCGCCCAGGAGTACCAGGGCAGCCTCGCTGCGCTCGCCGCGATCACCCAGCTTCACGGGACCTTCGACGTCGCGGCCGCGGCGGACTATCGGCTGATCCCCCAGCTTCTCGAGCCCACGTTCGCGAGTTACGAATGCGTCTTCGCGACGACGCCCGAGGCGCTCGCCTACGACCCGAGCGTCAGCGCCTTCCAGGGGATCAACACCACGAACTGGCCCGAGAAGCTGGTCGGCTCCGGCCTCCCGCTCGCCATCGCCAACGCCTCCACCGACCCGAACGGCTACAACGAGATCTTCGTCCTGGAGCTCGAGGGGCTGCTTCAGAACGACTCCCTTTCGACCCTCTACGGCCATTACTTCACCACCGCGGTCGGCAGCGTCGCGCAACCGAATCCGGCGACGACTCGGGTCGAGCCGGAAACCCAGGCCGCGACCTTGATCGGCGACCACCAGGTGGCCGCGTTCATCATCTACCAGTCCTATGCGACCTCCCACCACCTCGCCTACGTCCCGCTCGACCCGAAGGTGAGCCTCGGGAGCCTCGACGCGTCGAATCTCGCGAACTATGCCCACGCTTCGACCGCGATCCTGACCCCGGCGGGGAGGGAGAACCTCACCGGGTCGCTGGTCGCCTTCTCGGTGACCGTTCCCACGAACGCCCCGAACCCGACCCTCGGCGTGGCGTTCATTCACTTGCTCCTCTCCCCCCAAGGAGGTGCCCTAATCGCTGCCGCCGGGTTCACACCGATCTTCCCGGCCTGGTCGGACCAGGTAGCGGCAGCGCCCCCTCTCCTTCAGCCCGACCTCAGCGCCCTGCCCTCCACACTTGCGAACAGTCTGACGTAGTCCGTGAGCCCAGGCATGGGGTCCGCACCCCGACCCCGCGCGCGGTCCGAGCGCGCCGGAACTGTTCTCGCCTGGATCCTGGGGGGCTCCCTCCTCGCCCTGTTCGTCCTCCCCCTCGTGGCCCTCTTCCTCGTCACGCCGCTCTCGTCGCTCGAAGCGGCGTTCGCCTCTCCCGAGGTTTGGACGTCCCTCGGCTTCACCGCGTATGCCTCGCTGGTGGCCCTCGCGATCTCCCTGGTCCTAGGCGTCCCCCTCGGCTACGTTCTCGCCCGTCATTCCTTTCGAGGCCGCGCCGTGGTCGAGTCCCTAGTGAACCTGCCCATCGTCCTGCCCCACTTGGTGGTCGGTCTCGCGCTGCTCGCGCTGTTCGCGCCGAATAGCCCTCTCGGAGGGTTTCTCGTGGGTTTGGGCTTCCCCGTCGTCGGGACGATCGCCGGTGTGATCGCGGTGATGGTCTACGTGAGCGCTCCCTACACGGTCCTCGCGAGCGAACTCGCCTTCCGCGCCCTCGACCCCAAGCTCTCGGAGACCGCCCGTTGTCTCGGCGCTACCCCGAGGCGCGTGCTGACCACCGTGAGCTTGCCGCTCGCTTCCCGGGGCATACTCACCGGTGCCCTCCTCACGTGGGCCCGGTCGGTGAGCGAGATCGGCGGGTTCCTTATCCTCGCCTACCTCGTCTACCCGTCCGGAATCTACCAGGGGCCGGTGACGAACCCCATCTCGGTCTACGTCTACAACCTCTACCAGGCCGGGTTCGTCTCCTCCGCCACCGCGGTCGCGGCGGTCCTCGTCTTGATCGCGTTTGCGATCTTCCTGTCCGTCCGGCTCGTCGAGCGGAGTGGACGACTTCCCTGGGCACGAGGGGCTCTCGGACCGTGACGCGCTGGGAGGCACGGGGGATTGCGACCCGCGTGGACGGCTTCACCCTCGGTCCGATCGACCTCGTCGTGGAGGGTCCGGAGGCCGTCGCCGTGATCGGCCGGAGCGGTGCGGGCAAGACCACCTTCCTGCGGACCTTGGCCGGCTTGGCCGCCCCGACGCAGGGGACGATTCGACGGGACGATACCGAGGTCACCGGCCTCCCCCCCGAGCAGCGCGGTGTCGGTTTCGTCCCGCAAGGCCTCGGGCTATTTCCCCACCGAACGGTGGAAGGGAATGTTCGCTACCCGCTCGACGTCCTCTCGTCGGGTCAACGCAAGGACCGTGTGCCCGAGCTCATCGATCGGTTCGGTCTGAAGGCGTTCGCTCACCGACGGATCTCCCAGCTCAGTACCGGGGAGCAGCAGCGCGTGGCGATCGCGCGGGCCCTCGCGGCCGAGCCGCGACTCCTCCTCTGGGACGAGCCGCTGGTCAGCCTCGACGTCGTCGCGAGGGACGACCTACTCGACGCGCTGCGCGAAGCCCAGGCTCTTGAACAGATCCCGATCGTCCTCGTCACCCACGACGCGCCGATCGCCTTCTCTCTCGCGCACCAGTTTCTGACGTTGGATGAGGGCCGCGTGCTCTTCCAGGGCTCGGGTCAGGAACTCCTTCGGAGACCGCCGGACCCGTTCGTGGCTCGGTTCCTCGGCTACGAGAACATCTATCGGCGAGACGACCTCGAGCAGGCGATGGACCGCCCGTGGGCACGTTGGCTCGAGAGGCATTCGGGGTCGAGCGGGGTCTGCTTCTCGGCCCACCGCGCCCGGGTGCCTGGGGAAGGGCCAACGGTCTTCGAAGCTCGGGTTCGTCGCTCCGAACCGGTTCCGGACGGCGTCCTGGTCGAGGGGGACTCCGATGGTCTTCCGGTGGCGTTACGGGTGGACGACCCCTCGTCGGGTGGCTTGCCGGTGGCGGGCATGACGATCCGCTTCTCCCTTGACGAAGCGGCCCTTCACCCGCTCGGTCCTTCCGGCCCGTTGACGGGGACGCGACAATGAGCCGGCGGAGCACCGTTCTCGCCCAACTCGACCTCGACCTCTTGGGAGAGCTCGAGCGCGGCGCCACGCTGGTGGCGGCGTGTCAGCGACTCAAGATCGGTCGGGACCGTGGAGTCTATCGAATCCGGCGGCTCGAGCGGGCGCTGAGAAGGCCGGTCGTGGCCACCCACCATGGAGGTCGGGAGCCCGGTCGCACCGAGCTCACCTCGGAGGGCTACCGGCTTCTGCACACCGGGATGCCGGGTTCGGATCTCGGAGGGGGCACCCCGCTGGGGCGGGTCGTCACCCCCGGAGGACTGAAGGGGACCTGGCACGCCAAACCCGCTCCGAACGTACGGGTGGGTGGCCGGCTACCGCTGTTCGTGACGTTCGACGCAAGGGAGGGGGAGGAAGTCCAGGTCGCGGTCGACCCGGAGGCCGTCGTGCTGGCCCGCCGGCGATTTCCCTCGAGCGCACGCAACGTGCTGGCCGGTCGCGTGCGGCGGATCCACCAGCGTGGGCCGGGGACCGGGACCTCCCGCCGCCTCCTCGAGATCCAGGTCGGTCGCGCCCGGTTGTTCGCCGCGCTCACCCCGGCCGCGGTTCAGGACCTTCACCTCGCCCCCGGGGCCCGAGCCATCGTCTATGTCAAGGCGACGGCGGTCCACCGCGTTGCGGGGGCGGCCCGGCGCCCTAGTCGCGAACGCCTTCGGAGGTAAGCGAGAACACCGCTTCGCCCTCGGGAAGGTTGGGCGAGTCGATCAGGCGAGCGATGCGCCGGGGCGGTTTCGACTTCCTAAGGTAGACCCGGTAGGTGGCGGCGTGCGCCACGATGTTGCCGCCGATCGGTCGGGTCGGGTCCCCGAACAGGATATCCGGACGGGCCGAGACCTGGTTCGTGACCACGATGGCGGCGTTGTAGGTATCCCCGAAGCGCAGCAGCTCGTGGAGGTGCTTGTTGAGCAACTGCTGGCGCGGAGCCAGTTCGCCGCGTCCGGGGTACTCCGAACGGAAGTGGGACGTCAGCGAATCGACCACGACCAGGCGGATTGGTTTCTCGCGCGCGAGCTCCTGGGCTCGTGCGACCAGGAGCATCTGGTGGCTCGAGTTGAACGCCCGGGCGATGTGAATGCGGGCGAGCGCGCGCTCGGGATCGACGCCGAGGCCCTTGGCCATGTCGACGATCCGCTCGGGCCGGAACGTGCTCTCCGTGTCGATGTAGACGGCCTCCCCGTTGAGGCCCCCCTGGTCCGGGGGGAGTTGGACGACGACCGCGAGCTGGTGCGCGATCTGGGTCTTGCCGGTACCGAACTCACCGGCGAACTCGGTGATCGCTCCGGTCTCGACCCCGCCGCCCAACAGTTCATCGAGGGCTTTCGAGTTCGTGGAGATCCGTCCGAGCTTCTTGCGCCGCTCCAGGAGCGTCGTCCCGATCTCGAAGCTGCCCACGTCCGCCTGGCGGCGAGCCTCGGTGATGATCTTCTGAGCGACCGAATTGCCGATCTCCGCGGCCTCGGCCACATCCGACGGAGAGGCGACGGCGAGCTCCATCAGGTCGGTGAACCCGGCCTCGCGCAGCTTCTCGGCCGTGGTCGTGCCCACGCCCGGAAGGTCCTCGAGCTGCACCGCGGGTTTCTTCTCCTCCCGCTCGGCGGGGGCCACGCGAACGGCGGGCTTTTGCGCCACGCCCCGAGGAGCGTCCGAGCGTTGATAAGGGTAGGGGAGAGGTCGCGAAACGGCGAACGGTGCTAGGGGCTGAGCACCGGCGTGGCCGAGACGAACGGGTGACCGAGTAGCCGCTGGTAGACTGTGGTGTAGAGCCGGCTGACCTCGTCGACGAGCAGCGGCGGCAGGGCGGGGATGGGCGGTTCCGGGAGCCCGTTCTCGCGCGCGCGCAGGAGCTCGTCGTAGTAGCCGATCGACCGGTAGTGCTGGCGAACGAATTCCTTCGAGAACTCGACCTGGCGTCCTCGCTCGTAGGCGCCCTTGTCCCAGAACCGGTCCTCGTCGGCAGTGCCGAACGTATCGACGACCATGACCTCCCCGGCGGAATCGACCGCGAACTCCTTCTTCCCGTCAACGTGGAGAAGCCCGCGAGGCCCGATCTCCTTCGCCATCGCCGTGTCGACCTTGAGGATCAGCGAACGGACCTCCTCCATCTGGTCGCCGTCCATCGCCGCGAGCTCGAGCGCCTCGGGCATCGCGAGGAGACGGTCCACCGGTTCGAGCTTCGTCGTGACCTCGAAGTGCGGCCGGGGGAGCTTCTCCCCGTACTGCACGCTACGGCCCGCGGGGAAGCCGAGCTCCTCGGGCTTCACCTTGCCCGCCCGTACCCGGTCCCACATCGAGCCCGCGACGTAGTAGCGAACGATGAATTCGAGCGGGATCAGGTAGTTCTTCGGCCGCGACCCGAGCGTCTTCGGCTTCGGCACCACCCGAACCCGGCGTACGCGCATCGCGGTCGGACCCGCGAGGCCGAGGAAATGATGGGGTACCCCGAGGCGGCCGCACATCTCGAACCAATGCGCCGCCGTCGCCGCGAGCGTCTCGCCCTTGAACGGAATCTCGCTCGGAATGTGCTTGTCGAACACGCTGATGTCGTTGGTGAAACGGAACTCGAGCTCCGTCGGCGAGACCTCGTAGACCTCCTTCACCTTGCCCCGGCGTAGGTACTTCGGTTCTCCCGTTGAGGCGGGGGCGCGGGAACGTTGCGGCATCGCTCGCCGAGCCACGCCCGGTCTAATAGCTATTTGGCGGCCGCCCGGAAGAGTTCCTGGTTGTGGCTCACCACGATCTGGGGACGGGCGTGAGAGGTCGAGACGACCCAATGCATGAGGCCGGTGCGAAGTGGCCGAAGGTTCCCGTCAGCGTCGAGCAGTCCGGTTAACTCCCAACGTAGGTCGGCGCTCGTCCAGTTCGGGTCGAGAAGCCGGACTCGTTCCACCCGCAGGACGAGGTGGCTCTGGGAATACGAGGTGCGGAATCTCGGCGCGTGAAGGTTTCGGATGCCTCGCCGGTCGAGGACCCGCTGGCCCATGACGTTGGTGAATTCGGCGTCCGTGGCGAAGAGCGCGGCGAACGCCTTCGCGTCGTGTCGATTCCACGCGGCCGCGAGCTCGTCGGCGAGCCTTGCCACTGGGTCACGGGGGCCGCGCCCCCGCCTTCGGGTCTCCTTCCGCGTAGGCGAGCGTGCGGCGCGGACCATGCCCTTACCAACGTCGGCGGGAGCCGCCGGGGCGTCCGGGCTCCTTAGAGGGATTTGGCGTGCAAGCTGGTGATCGGCCGGAAACCGCGCTTGGAGTAGAACCGGACGGCGATCTCGTTCTGCGTGGGAAACTCGGCCGTGACGATGCCCGCGCCCCTCTCTTTGAGGAGCGTCGAGGTCTCCTTGAGCACGAGCTCCCCGACGCCGCGTCGGCGATACAGCGGGAGGAAGTAGATGTCCAGAATCACGCCCTCGACCTCGGGCGTGTAGAACGGCCGTTCCCTTAGGTGGGCCCGCACGACCCCGACGATCTTGTCCCGCTCCGCCCCGACGCCTTCGACCGCGAGCACGAGCGCCTTCGAATCCTTGAGGTCGGAGCGCAGGACCTCTCGGGCTTTCTCCTCCACGTCCTCGCGCACTTTCAAGAGGGGGTCAAACTCCTCGTTGAGCCGCTTCAGCCGCACGAGCAGGGGGACGAGCGCGGGAACATCGGATTCCTTCGCCGGCCGAAGGTGAATCGGCACTCCGGACTCGATCGCGCTCGGCGAGTGGCTCGCTCTTCCTGCTGGGGTATCGGTCATCCTGATCCTCCGTGAACGTCTGGATGGGGCGGGGGCATCGGCGACGTCAGATGGGCGTGCTCCAACGCCTCGGTCAGTTGGGCCGGCCGATGCATCATCCTCCGAGCGCGGTCGAGGAACTCGGCGCGCGTGAGCGGTCGTCGCGCAATTCCGAGCTTCACCGCCTCCTCGCCAACGGCCGCCGCTACGTGCGGGAACACGTCGGTCTCGGCCATCGTGGGAAGGAGATGGGCCGCGCTCAAGCCCTTCTCGTCGGCACGGCGGGCGAGTTCCCGAGCGGCCGCGAGGACGATCCCGTCGGGGATCGAGCGGGCCCGGGCATCGAGCACGCCGCGGAAGACGGCGGGGAAGATCAGCGAGTTGTTCACCTGATTGGGGAAGTCGCTGCGTCCCGTGGCGACCACCGCGGCCCCGGCCTCGGTCGCCTGCGACGGCCAGATCTCGGGTGTGGGGTTCGCGAGGGCGAACACGATCGGCTGCGGTGCCATCCCTCGGATCCAGTCCGGATGCACCGTGGAGGGGTCCGGGGTCGACGCGGCGAGGAGGAGGTCGGCGTCGCGCATCGCCGAGGCGAGGTCGCCCCGACGACCCCCGCCGTCGGTCTTCAAGGCGAGGCGATACTTCCACGGGTTGCGGAGCATCAACTCGTCCAGGTCTTCCCGCTCGGCGTGAAGGACCCCCTGGTGGTCCACGACCGTCAGCCGGGTCGGGTCCTGACCGAGGGCAAACAGTAGACGCGCGGTCGCCACGTTGGCGGCCCCGGCCCCGAGGAGCACCGTGCGAACGCTTTCGATCGACCGGTGGGTCAGCTTGAGCGCGTTGATCACCCCCGCCACGGTCGCCGCGGCCGTGCCGAGTTGGTCGTCATGCCAGACCGGTATCGACAGCCGTTGCTGCAGCGCCTCGAGCACGGCGAAGCATTTCGGTGAGGCAATGTCCTCGAGGTTGACCCCTCCGAACGCCGGCGCGAGGCGCATCACGGTCTCGATGAGCTCCTCGGCCGAACGAACCTCGATCGGAATCGGGATCGCGTCGACCCCACCCAGGAACTTGAACAGGAGGGCCTTGCCTTCCATCACGGGAAGGGCGGCGCGGGGCCCGACGTCCCCCAAGCCCAGCACCCGGCTCCCATCCGTGACGATCGCGATCGTGTTCCAGCGACCGGTGAGGTCGAAGCTCGCGTCCGGGTCCCCCTGGATCGCGCGCGAGACCGCCGCGATGCCGGGCGTGTACCAGAGCGAGAAGTCGGCGAGGCTGCGCACGGGTACTTTGGGCACGGTCTCGATCTTGCCGTGGTAGAAGCGCGCCAGTTCGAGCGATCGCTCTCCCAGAAGACGGGTTTGCTCGGCCTCGGCGTCGGTCGGGGGGTCGGCGGGCGCACGGCGCCGGGAGCGCGGCTTCTCGGTCTCCCGGGCCCGCGCGGTCGCCTCCACCATGAGCAATCTTCGACCGACTGGGCCGTGGGAGCCTTAACTTTTTGGTCGAGACGATTCGCCCGTTCGGCAATTGACGAGTTGCTCCTCAGGGCCTGGCGACGCGGGACCCGAACGGCCGCGCGGTTCCCGCCTCCAGCGTGTACTACATGAAGCGGTGACCGGTCGTACGTTCGCACATGCCCGCCACGCCCGAGAGTCCCCAGCATCCGTTCCCGCTGCCCGAGCGGCCCGAAGCGGTTCCGCTAGTCTCGGTGGAGGAGTTCGCCCGGGCCCGCGACGGTCCCGATGCGCCGATCGTCGTGGATGTGCGAACCGCTGCCGAGCGGACGCTCGCCCACCTACCGGCCGACCGCCACATTCCTCTGCACGAGCTCCCACGACGTTTTGCCGAGCTTCCGGCGGACCGCGCGATCGTCGTCTACTGCCAGTTCGGAGCGGAATCTCGACGCGCCGCCGCTTTCCTGATCCGTCACGGCTACCCTTGGACGGCGGCGCTCGAGGGAGGCATCGACGAGTACGCCCGGGTCGTCGACCCGGCGATCCCCCGCTACCCTCCCCACGGCACTCAATCCGGGTCGCTACTCCGCCAGTTCCCCCGACGCGACTCTGGCTGTCTCGCCTACCTCGTCGGAGACCCCGAGTCTCGGACCGCGGTAATCATCGACCCGGGACGGGACGTGGACCCGTATCTCGCGGGGCTGCGCGACGGCTCCTACCGTCTGGTAGGGGTCATCGAGACGCACACGCACGCCGATCATCTCGCGGGTCACAGTCGCCTCCACGAGAAGACCGGCGCGCCGATCTACCTCGGTCGATTGTCCCCGGCCCAGTATCCTCACCAGCGCCTCGGGGAGGGGGACTCGGTCGAGATCGGGCCCGAAGCCATCACGGTTCTCGAGACCCCCGGCCACACGCGGGACCACGTGACCTTGCGACTGGGCGAGAGAGTGTTCACGGGCGACACGCTGCTTCTGGGCGCGTGCGGGCGAACGGACCTCGGGGATGGGAGCGCCGAGCGGTTGTGGGAGAGTCTGCAGCACAAGATCCTCTCGCTCCCGGACGACGTCGAGGTGTTCCCCGCGCACTTCGGCGCCCGACACGCCCTGACCGAGCGCTACTCGAGCACGATCGGCTTCGAGCGCGGGACGAACGAGGCGCTGCTCCAGCCGTCGCGCGAAGCGTTTCTGCGGTATATGACGGACGGCTGGCCGCCCAAGCCGATCGACTTCGACGCGATCGTTCGCGAGAATCTCGATTCCTGACCGCGTTTCCCCTCACGCAATCCGGTTTCCCCCGCCGTAGGGGCTCCGGTCGGCGACGCGCTTAAAGTGGCGAGCCGGCTCCGCCCGCCTCCATGATCGTTCGCACCGGACTCACCGGTCCGTTCCCCCGCTCCGAGGCGCTCGTTCAGGCCACCCGCGACCTCGACCGCGGCCGCACGTCTCCCGAGGCGGTGGACGAGCTCTACCGGCAGGAGGAACGCTCGGTCCTCGAACTCGAGAACCGGCTCGGCACCGACCGAGTGACCGGCGGCTACCTTCGCTGGGCGGACCTCTTTCGCCCGTTCGCGGAGACCTGGGCGGGGTTCACGGTCGGCCCCGTGACGCGATGGTTCGAGACGAACACATTCTACCGTCAACCGATCCTCAACGCCCCCCCGGAGCGCGCCGCGAGCGCGCTCGCCCCACATCTGCCCGCAGAGACCGCGGGGGCGCCGGCGGACCGCTCGAAGGTGCTTCTTCCCGGGCCCTACACGTTCTCCGGACTCCTCGATAATCGCTCGGGCGAAACGCTCGAGAGCCTGATCCATCGATTCGGCCGGCTGTTCGCCGAGGAGGTCCGCGAACTCCGAGCTCTGGGCTACGACACCTTCCAGTTTCAAGAACCTTTGTTGGTCGTGCATCCTCCCGAGGGGCCGCGGGCCGAAGCGGTGGTCGCTGCCTACAAGGCGATCGCGAGCGGAGTCGAGGGCGCCACCTCGCTCATCTGGACGTACTTCGGGGACGCCGGCCCCACCCTCTCCACGCTCTCCCGCCTCCCGGTCGGGGTGATCGGTATCGACCTCGCGGAGACGGAGGTCAGCGGTCTCGCACCGCTCTCGGAACGCCGGGGCATCGGCCTCGGCTGTCTCGACCCACGGACCACGCTGATCGAAGACCCCAGCGAGGTCGCTCGGATCGCTCGGGAGGTTTCGGAGAAGCTCAAGCCGACCGTCCTCTGGCTCGGGCCGGGTGGCCCGCTCGACCTCTTGCCCTCGACGGCGGCGACCCGGAAGCTCCACCTCCTCCCCGCGGCGCGCGAGGCCCTCACCGCCAAGGAGGCTTCGTGAGCGATCGCGAATTGTTCCCGACCCAGGAGATTGGAAGCCTCGCACGACCTCGCTGGCAGTTACTCGGCCAACGGGGCGAACCGCTCGACCCGTCGGCGCGGAACGAGTTCGTCGACTGGAACGCTCGCGTGGGATTTGCCGACCCGAGTCAACCGAACGTGGCGCGATTCCTCGACGGCCATTCCCGAGAGACCGGGGCCTCGACGGTCCGGGACTGGGGGGCGCTCTTCGGCATCCGCTTTCTCGAGGCGGCGGGGCTGCGCCGCGTCTACGATGGCGAGGCCCGACGCGTGGAGATG
>Ga0187846_10001692_pt1 | contig 12395 bp, 13 predicted proteins | sample TC_taG_FD_161473 | JGI IMG/M metagenome (GOLD analysis project Ga0187846, IMG submission 161473) | Biofilm microbial communities from the roof of an iron ore cave, State of Minas Gerais, Brazil - TC_06 Biofilm (v2) | ecosystem: Environmental > Terrestrial > Deep subsurface > Cave > Wall biofilm...
TTCGTCCCCTGCTACCTGAATCTGACCAAAGGATCGGGGGTGGAGTACCACGCCGAGGGCGAAAACGAACTCGGGTTACACGGCAACGCCGTCCTGAGTCGCTATCCTATTTGCCGGGTGCGCCCCATCCACCTGGAGAACGGCACCGACAAGATGGCAGTGCGTGAGAAGCGCCTGGGACGGCAAACCGCGCTCGCCGCCGACATTGACTTCCCTAACTACGCTGTGACGGCGGTGGCTGTGCACCTCGACGCCAATTCGAGCCAGCGTCACAGGCACAACCAAATGCGGGACGTGCTTGACGGCCTTCACACCGACCGCCCGGTCATCGTGGGTGGAGACTGGAACACCTCTACTTACAACTCCTCGCGGGCCTTCGCCGCCATCTCGGGATTCTGGGTACGGGTGTGGATGGGCGTGGACAACGTCATCCTCAACCATTATCTCCACCCTTACAACCGGTTTGAGAAGGACCTGTTCGACCTGCTCGAGTCTCGTGGGTTCGATTACAAGGCGTGCAACCGGCTAGGAGAGCGTACGATCGCCTACGATGCCGATGACCCCAAGACGCGCCAGAACCTGGGCGAATGGGTTCCGGGTTGGTGCTTTGCTTTTATGCGCTGGTCGCTGCGCAATCACGGCGGCAAGTGCCCGCTGAAGATCGACTGGTTTGCTACGCGGGGCATACGCTGCGAGCAACCCGTGGTGATTCATGACCTGCGCGAGGGCCGACGCACACCTCTGTCCGATCACGATGCTATCGGTGTCGATGTCCGAGTCCATTGATTTTGGACTAATCCAAAATCTAAAATCCAAAATCGATGAAGTCTGTCTATCTCTCACTGGGCTCCAACCTCGGGGATCGCGTTGCCAATATGCGCAAGGCGCTCCAGATGTTGAGCGGGGCCAGGGTTGAAATCCGTCGCGTCTCCTGCTTCTACAGGACCGAGCCTGTGGATTCCGGCCCGCAAGCGTGGTTTGTAAACTGCGTGGCGGAAGCCGGGACCGACCTGATGCCGCTACAACTGCTGCGCGCCTGCCAGTCTGTGGAGCGCGCTCTGGGCCGTCGCCCGGGAATCGGCAAAGGGCCGCGACCCATTGACATTGATATCCTGCTCTACCAGAGTTCTGTGGTCCGCTCCGCGGCGCTAGTGATTCCGCATCCCCGAATGGAAAGCCGGCGGTTTGTGCTTATTCCCTTACGAGAGATCGCTCCGCACCTCCGGCATCCCATCAGCCAGCAGACCATACCGCAAATGCTGAGCGCGCTGGCGGACGCCGGTCAAGTGATCCGGCTGCGACCGGAATAGTGAATTGCGAATAGTGAATACCAACGAACACCGAGGAACCGTAGGTTCGTAAGACGGGAGCGACGTCATGTGCCGGTATACCCCTTCAGGCGTGAGTGGTTCGACGCGAGGCCAATTCACTATTCACAATTCATAATTCACTATCGTTCTTATGTCCCCAACCTTCGATTCGCCGCGCTTCATCGCCATCGAAGGGCCTCTGCGGGTGGGCAAAACCAGCCTGGCGGATCTCCTCGCCGATCGTTTACATGCGGAGCGAATCCGCGACGCTGAGGATAATCCATTTCTGGAGAGCTTTTACCAGGACCGGCCCGGCGCAGCGTTTCAGGCACAGCTCTACTTCCTGATCGAGCGCTACAAGCAATGGCGCGCGCTCGATCTGACCTCGAGGGCGGACCGGGTGGTCATTTGCGACTACCTGTTCGAGAGGGACAAGATATTCGCCTACCTTAACCTGGGTGACGCGGAACTGAAGTTATACAACCAGTACTATGAGATGCTTGCCGAGCAGGTTCCCATCCCGGACTTGGTGGTATACTTACAGGCGAGGCCGGAAACGCTAAGGCAGCGCATTGCCAGCAAGAACGTGGCGGCCGAGCACCACATCTCCGAGGGCTATCTGGAGGAAGTGGTGCGAGCGTACGAGCACTTTTTCTTTCATTATCAGTCGACCGATCTGCTGGTGGTCGAAACGTCCGAGATGGATTTTGTCCACCGGAACGAGGATCTTCAGGAACTACTGAGGCGACTCAGCCAGCCGGTCAAAGGAACGCAGTACTTTCTGCCGCTCGGATCCGCGCGCGGACTGAGACAGATATGAGGAGGAGCTGGCCGCCTGAGGGCTTCTGCTCTCAGGCTTCGGGTTGCGACTTCCGCAAGCTAACCCTCTCCGTCCGGGCAAGCGGAGGCCCACTCGGGCTTCCTGGTCAGTGCATCGCGAGCGCTGGCGCAATGACCTGTGACGGAGAGGGTTTCTATTTTGAACGCTGAGCTATGAACGCCGAATGATGAAGCTGGCTTCAGTATTGCCTTCTGACTGTTAAACGTCGACGGCCGCACTCGACTGTCGCCTGATATTAGAGGAGGTTGCCATGGACCCCAAGTTTGAGGCCGTGAGCAAGGTTACCGTTCCCCAGATCCTCGACCGCAAGCTCCGCGGTGAGAAAATCACCTGCCTGACCGCTTACGACTACCCCACAGCTCGGCTGGTGGACGAGGCCGGAATCGACCTGATCCTGGTGGGAGATTCTCTTGCCGAAGTCGTGCTAGGGTACGGCTCGACGATTCCCGTCACTGTCGAGGAAATCCTCCACCATCTGCGTGCCGTGCGGCGTGCGACGCGTCGAGCCTTACTGATCGCTGACCTGCCGTTTGGCGCCTATCAGGTCGACAGTGGCGAAGCGCTTAAGAACAGCGTCCGCTTCGTCAAGGAAGGAGGCGCCGAGGCGGTAAAAATCGAGGGCGGCAAGAAGCGGGCGGCACTGATGCGGCGGATGGTGAACGCGGAGATTCCCGTCATGGGCCACATCGGGCTTACACCTCAGTCTCTCCATGCTTTGGGCGGCCATCTCGTGCAGGGACGGACGCCGGAGTCGGCGGCGAAACTACTTGCCGACGCTCAAGCGGTCGAAGACGCTGGCGCTTTCGCTTTGGTGCTTGAAGGCGTGCCGCGGGAACTGGCTGCCGTCATTACGAGGCGATTGCGCATCCCTACCATTGGCATCGGGGCCGGACCGGACTGCGACGGCCAGGTACTCGTGGTTCATGACCTCCTGGGCTTAAGCTTTCAGCGGTCCGCGAAGTTCGTGCGACCGTACGCTGACCTGAAAGTAACTCTGTCCGATGCCTTCGCGCGTTTTCGTGAGGACGTTCTGGCGGAACGATATCCCAGTGACGCGGAGTCCTACCACTGGTCTCGAAGCCAGCGCGAGCAGTTTGAGAAAGCGAGTGCAGCAAAGGCCTGAGGGAAACGTGGCAAATTGTGAATAGTGAATGACCAATAGTGCATAACGCCTGCACTCCTCCACTCGGAAAGATCTGATGCGAGTCAATTCACCATTCACTATTCGCAATGACCTGTTTTATGGACCTGATCACTTCCCTTGCCGGCATGAAGGCGTTCTCGCGACGGGTTCGATCCGAGGGCAACAAGCTGGGGCTCGTCCCCACGATGGGAGCGCTGCATAAAGGGCACTTGAGCCTGGTGGGGCGCGCCCAAGAAGAGTGCGACGCCGTCGTCGTTTCCGCCTTTGTCAATCCGGCGCAATTTAGCCTGGACGAGGACTTCGCGCGGTACCCGCGGGATCTGCCCGCGGATACAGCGACTCTGAATCCCTTCAGGGTCGACGTCCTGTTTTCACCTTCGGCCGTCGAGATGTACCGGCAGGGCTCCGAGACCTTTGTCGAACCGGGATCGGTGGCCACCCCGCTGGAGGGGGCCTGTCGGCCAGGGCACTTTCGCGGAGTAGCTACGGTCGTTCTAAAGCTTTTCAACATCGTCGTCCCAAATGTTGCCTACTTCGGTCAGAAAGACTTCCAGCAAACATTGGTTATCCAGCGGTTGATCGAGGACCTCAACCTGGACGTCCGACTAGTCGTGTGCCCGATTGCGCGCGAGCCAGACGGCCTGGCACGGAGTTCGCGCAATGCCTACCTGAGCCCCTCTGAGCGGCAGGCAGCCTCGGTACTTTATCGCAGCCTCTGGCGCGCTGAGGAACTCTTCGGGGCCGGGGAAACCAAGGCAGAAAGAATTCTGGAGGAGATGCGCAAGATCCTCGACGCCGAACCGCGGGCGAATATAGACTACGTTGCTCTAGTCGAGCCCACGCGTCTGCAGCCTATCGCCCTGGTTACGCCGGGCTCTGTGGCGCTGGTGGCAGCGCGGATCGGCGGGATCAGGCTGATCGATAATACCTTCCTTGGCTCACCCGGAGGGCATGTTGATCCAAGGCGGGCGGGTAGCCCTTAACGACAGATCCGACCTAGGCCCAGTCCTACTGGGTTGGCTTCCTAAACTTGGCGTCGTCGACAGGAATGTTATACTTCACCTCGCTCACCTTGATGACGTAATCGAAGTCGGCGCTGGTCTGGCGGATCGTAAACGGTATCTTGACACCCTGGACCTCACGGTAGTCCTCATATTGAGAATTAACGACGGTCTTACCCTCATCGGGAACGTCGATCGGGACCTCGCTCTGAATCAGAAGGCCACTCTCGGTATCAAAGTACATCTTTTCGGAGCTGCCGTCCGCATGCGGCGCCTCCACAACATAGGCCTCACGGTTCCCGACTTTCTCTTTGCCCTTGAGGCTGATTTTGGGATACAGCTCCTTAAGGCGAATGTCCCTATAAAAATCAGATTCGAGCTTCATGGCTGCAAGATCGGCAGGGCTCATGTCACTAGGTCCCGAGTCGGGATCCCAATTCCAACCCGCCGTGCCATCGAACCCTCGCTGGCTGGGCCCGTTGCTGGGAGTATTAATCATCTGCATTTCCTTGTTCGGCGCTTTCCTGTATGTCTCCATCGATCCGGTTTCGCCGGTCGAGGGTACTTCGACCTTTCCCTTGATCACCACCGCGGTCACCTTCTCAATCGCGGCCTTGCCGCCAAGTGCCTGGACGTACTTGTCCAACACCTGATCGAGGGTCGGCGTCGCAGAGGCGCCCTGCGGATCGGCCCCCCCTGCCGGGCTCTTCAAAACCAACATCAGCGCGAGGCACAGCAAGGCATTTTTCAGTGGTTTCCTCATTTCACTTTCTCCTTGTTAAGTTCCAACTGTGACTGTCGAGGACGCGACCTATCCAGTAAGATAGGGAAGTCGCTTGGCGCGAACCGATCTCGCACTCACGAAGCCTCAAGCAGACAGAAATCATACGACTAAACGTATGGAGAGTCACCCCCCAATGTCAGGCCAGTACCGCGCTGCCGAGGGAAGCGACCCATCCGAACCGGCGTCGGTCGCATCGCCGGACGCAGCGGGTCGCGCAAGAGACCTCGCTTCCACCATCGGCTATCTTTTAAGCCCCGAAGTCCACGTGTATGCATCGTCCATCGCCGCGAATGCTCGTCTTGCGTTTTTCCCTCTTACCTTGATCGTTCTCACCGTATGGTCGTGAAGCACGAAATCGTCAACCTCCCCCGTACCCTCGCCGCTACCCTTGAAAAAGGTCAACCTGAGTACGAGACGGTGCTGCGCCGCACGCGATGGGGAGAAGGACCAATCTACTTCTTGGGCGACGGGGCTGCCTGGTCTGCGAGCCTTGCCGGTGTTCATGCCTTTGAGACCCTTCCCCGTTGGCCAGCCGTGGCGCGATCGCCCGCAGGCTTTGCCGCCTACTCCATGAGGCTGCTCAGGCCGGGCTTGGTCGTCATCGCCGTCTCGCCCTCAAGTGAAAGCTCTCCAATATGGGAGGTCGCTCGAGCAGCCAGGGCACTTGGTGCCACTCTATTGATCATGACCAACAAACCGGAAAGCCTCCTCGCCGGGATGGCAGGTGGCGTATTACGGTTGCGGACCGATACCGAGGGAAGCCCAACCGCAGTCTGCGAGCAAGCCGCGATGAGTTATCTCGGTCTAAGCGCCGCGCGCATATTCAGGAAACATCAAGCTCAATTCGAAGTGCTGGCAGAGGAGTTCCACAGGCTGCCGGGAGAGATCGAATGGATGCTACACCACATGTCAGATGCCGTGCGCTCCTTTGCTTCCGAACTGGCGGCCGCCGAAAGAGTCTACGTCCTCGGCGGCGGTTTCTATCACTCCAGCGCGCTCCAAGCGGAACACCTTTTCCGAGAACTGGGGACCTGCGCGCAGGCCGTAGAACCGACTGAATCGAGCTCCCTTAACCGTCTCGACCGGGAGTCGGTCGTCCTCGCCATCTCCGGCTCACGCTGTCGTGTGAAGAGCGGCATCCATGAAGTGCTGAAACGAATTGGCAATTCCGGCACGAAGATTCTCTCCATCACCGACAGCAACGACCGGGAGCTTACAGGGATCTCAAGCTTAGCCATGCAACTTCCTAACTTCACGGAGATGGTTGGTGCAGTGGTTGCCAGCTTCCTGATCCATTGCGTGGCCTATCAAATGGCCTGCCGTACCAGATAGGGCAGCTACATCCAAGCCACGGGAACCACGCGCGGAGTGTTCCGGACAGGCACACGCGCCCTCAGGACGTAATTTTAGAAAACCGTTAATTTACCGAAATAGACTATTGACTAGAAGACTCTATTCTGTTTAAATGTTGCCATGAATATTGGAAAAAGATTAAGGACGCTGCGAGAAGCCAAAGGGCTGTCCCAGGGCGACATCGAGAGACGCTCCGGGCTGCTTCGTTCGTACATTTCGCGGGTCGAGAGCGGCTATACCGCACCATCCCTGCCGACGCTGGAGAAATTCGCAAAGGCCTTGGAAATCGAGCCGTACCAACTCCTTTATGAAAGCCAGGGGCGGCCCAAGTCTCCTCGGATTCCCGCCAGACCAAACGTTGCCAAGCCGGTCCTGAAGTTGGGCAAGCTGTACGACAGCATGTCGACGTCGAACCGGAAGCTGCTCTTGGTTTTGGCCACGCAGTTGGCCAAAGTGTAGGATGCCACTGGAGTGCTCGCTTAGCCGCGCCTTGCTACCGCTTGCGGGGTTGGCGCTCGGAGCCTCGATCCGGTGCTTCGCAGTTTCCGAACCCCTCACCCTCTCCTCGCCGGATGGAAACATCGTCGTAACCTTGGAGCTGAAGGTCAAATCCCAGCCCTACCTGCCAGGGGAGCGCCCCTACTATCGTGTCTCCTACAAGGGTGTTCCCATCCTTGCCGACTCGCCACTGGGTCTTGACTTCCTCGGCGCGCGACCCATGGACCGCGACTTCGAGATCATTCGCACCCACCGCGATTCAGTCCATGGCTTCTGGGAGAACCACTTCGGATCAAGGCGCGATATCCACAATCGCTATGAGGAAATGGTTGTGTCGTTGCGCGAGCGGCGCGCGCCATATCGTCGCGTCGACCTCGTTTTTCGCGCCTATAACGAGGGCGTGGCGCTTCGTTACTTCCTCCCCCGTGAAAGCGCGCTGGAGAAGTTCACGATCTCGTCCGAGAACACCGGATTCTACTTTGCGCGCGACGTTTCCGCCTTTGCCCTGAATCTCGGACGCTACCAGAGTCCGTACGAGTCCGAGTTCCGGCGCGTCACGTTGAGTGACATCAAGCCCACTTCCATCGTCGGGTTGCCCCTGTTAGTGGAGGTTCCGGGCGGACCATGGGTGGCGCTCCTGGAAGCCGACCTCACCGACTATGCCGGCATGTATGTGAGCGGTGTGCCAGGCGTTGACAACGCGCTCATCAGCAAGCTCTCCCCCTTGCCGGGACACGCCGATCACGCCGTGGTTGGCTCCACGCCTAGGCCTACGCCCTGGCGTGTCCTCATGGTCAATCCGCGGCCCGGTGGCTTGATCGAATCGAGTGACCTCATTTTGAACCTTAGCGAACCGAACAAACTGGACGACACTTCGTGGATCCAGCCAGGTAAGTCGGCCTGGGACTGGTGGTCAGGCAGTTTTGCGCGCGGGGTGGATTTCAAGCCCGGCATGAACACCGCCACCATGAATCACTACATCGATTTTGCTGCCCTGCACCATCTGGAGTACATGCTGGTTGATGCGGGCTGGTCGCCCCACGGCGAGGGTTACCAGCAAGGAGACATCACAAAATACGTCCCCGAAGTAGATGTTCCAGCTATCGTTCAACATGCTAAAGAGCGCGGAGTGGAGGTGATGCTGTGGTTGCATTGGACCGCGGTGAAAAAGCAGGTTGACGAGGCTTTCCCCCTCTATGAACAGTGGGGTATCTCGGGCGTGAAGATCGATTTCATGGAACGCGACGATCAGGAAATGGTGAACTTCTACGAAGAGATGGTGCGCAAGGCTGCCGAACATCACCTGGTGGTCGACTTCCACGGCGCTTATAAACCCACCGGACTGCGCCGGGCGTATCCGAATCTGCTGACGCGCGAAGGCATCATGGGCATGGAGTACAGCAAGTGGAGTGATCGCATTACGCCGGAACACGATGTAACCATCCCCTTCACGCGCATGCTCGCCGGCCCCATGGACTACACCCCGGGCTGCTTCAACAACGCCACGCGGGAGCAGTTCAAACCGCGCAACGTCGAGCCCATGTGCCAAGGAACGCGCGCCCATCAACTCGCCATGTACGTCGTGTACTTCAGTCCCTTGGTGATGCTCTCCGACTATCCGGAATCATACGATAACCACCCGGGTATAGAGTTTCTTGAGAAGGTTCCCACCGTCTGGGACGACACCAAGGTGCTGAACGGAGAGCCGGCGCAGTACGTTACCATCGCGCGCCAACACGGTGATGCCTGGTACCTGGGCAGCATGACCAACTGGGACGCTCGCGACCTCGAGCTCCCGTTGGACTTCCTGGGCTCGGGTCAGTATGAGGCAGACATCTTCGCTGACGGCGCGGACGCGGACAAGGTAGCTACAAGCGTGAGCATCAGCACGAAGCGTGTTTCTCGCAGCGAGAAGCTGAGCCTGCATCTCGCGCCCGGCGGTGGGGCAGCGGTGATTTTTACGCCCGCCCGATGACGCTGCGGGATAACATATTCTCATACCATTTCACGTTGCCGGTCGAGGCGCCGATACAGACGATGTCCAGGCGGTGATCGCCATTGATATCCGCCAGCGTCACGCCCGAGGCGGCGATCTCCGTGTCGAGCGTCTGGCGTTCCCAGCCAGTTCCGGGGCCACCTTTCGCGTAATAGACGTAGAGGCTTGTTCCGGGGCCGCGGTAGCCGGCCACGATCTCATCGCTGCCGTCGCCGTCGAGGTCGCCGCAAGCAAGTGCATGCCCGTCGCGGAACGTGGAATCGATGACGTGCCGATTCCACAACTTCCCCTTCTGGGTGTCTTCATCCTCGAAGTAAACCGCTACCTGGTCTCCGTGCCAGGGCTCAATGGTCGCGAGGAAGCGTTGGCCGCCCACCTTGCCGACGCCGATTTCGCTCGAGCCTCGACGTAATGCGACATCGCCCTTCGCCCCTGTGGTCGCTGGTTCGTACCCCGCTGCGAGCTGCGTTTTTCGCCAGCGAAGATCCGTGCCCTGGCCCCAGGCGTGAAAAAGGTGAACCCCCTCAAAGCTAGCGGTCAGAATCTCATCGCGCCCGTCGCCGTCCCAATCCAGGATCTGAAGTCCATGCACTACCGTCAAGGGGTCGTCAATCAGGTGTGCTGTCCATTCGGCCGGCTCTTTTGCGCCCACTGCATGACCACGCAGCAGTATCTCCGGCATCTCGAACCAGGTAAGACGCGCACCGACCTTATAGTCGGGTGGCTTCGCCCCAGCGCCGACAATGGGAGCATCGATCAGGGCTAACCTTCCGTCGCCATGCAAGTCCGCCCAGCGCAGGCGGTGGGAAGTTGGGATCTGGCCGATCCGTCGGAGCGACCACTCGGATTCAGGCAGGTTGGGCGCCTCGCACCACCAGATGCTCCCTCCTTGTTCGCTCTGCTCCAAGGCAAAATCGGAAGCGAGCGCCAGGCCGCGCTCCGGGTAACCTTCGTGGAACAAGGGGGCCAGACTAATGTTCTTCCTGGTTTTTGTAGTGATGGCACGGCTCTTCCACGACGGGTTCTCGTACCACTCCACGATGCTCTCTTCAGAGCTCAGCGCCAAAATATCCAGGCGCCCGTCCGCGTTCACGTCTGCTACTGCCACCTGGTATCCCTGAGGAATCTTCGCGACATCGTGAACCCGCCAGCTCGGAGGTTCCTTCGCTCGGCCGCGCTGCGGTTTTTCCGCTCGTGCAGCCAGGCTCCGCAGTGCTCCGCCGGTTAAGGCACCCGTCGCCGCTCTTAGAAACTGCCGGCGCGTTGAACCACCGCCGGACAAGGGACCGTCAACTCTCGAGGTAAATTTCATTGGCGGCTTTTTTAACGAGAAGGCGCTTCACGCAAAGTGCTGGAGCGGATAGAGGACAATGCTGGACGGCTTGGATGTGGTGCCCAGCCCGCAGACGACGCTGCGGGCACACCACAAGCTTTTCCTCCGCTTTCGCATCGTCCGGATTGCTCTACAATTCACAATTTAGAATTCACAACTTGTAACGCGTCGACCTTTTCGTACATCGTCGCGCCTGGGTTGTGCGACTTTTCGTAGGCCGCGATTCGCTCTTCGAAGCGCAAGGTGAGACCAATATCATCCCAGCCGTTCAGCAGGCATTCGCGCCGGAAGGGATCAACGCTAAAGGTGAGCTTCAATCCGGTGCCATCGGTAATGGTCTGCGTCTCGAGGTCCACCGTCAGACGGTACCCCTCGGTCCTTTCAACACGACGGAACAGGTCATCCACCTGTGCCTCGGAGAGGGTTACGGGAAGGATGCCATTCTTGAAGCAGTTGTTGTAGAAGATGTCCGCATAGCTCGGAGCGACGAGGGCGCGGAATCCATAATCGAGGAGTGCCCAGGGGGCGTGCTCGCGGCTGGAGCCACAGCCAAAGTTGGCGCGGGCCACGAGGACGGAGGCGCCCTGGTAACGCGCCCAGTTAAGCACGAAGTCGGGATTCGGTCTTTCGCCTTCCAAATAGCGCCAGTCATAGAACAAGACGCGCCCGAAGCCCTTGCGTGTGAGCGCCTTCAAGAACTGCTTCGGCACCATCTGATCGGTGTCTACGTTTACCCGATCCATCGGGGCAACGAGGCCAGCGTGTTGGGTGAACGGCTGCATAGCAGAGTCCTTTCAATCGAGTTTCCGCTTCGAAGGTCGCTTCATCTCAACGAAGGCTTATCCCGATAATCCCCGCTGGGAATCAGCTTCGTTTCATCGACGGCACGGTTATAAAGGTAGGCCCAAGCATCTTCCTTCCGGCCATTCTCCAGTGTGACTGAGACCAAAGTTCGCACAAATAAGCTCTTCTCGGGTTGTGAGGGAAAAAACTCCTCATACTGGTCCAGGACCGTCAGCGCAAGCTTCGGATCAGCGAGTCGATAAAGTTCTCCTCTTACGCGATGTCTGGATTCGCTGCTGTCGGGCCTAGCACCGGGGTAGTCACCTAAGTCGTAGAGTCTGCCACCGATGCTTCCCTGGCCGGCCAACTGCGCCCCCAACTTCTGTTGCCAACCCTTCTCGAAACCCTTCATTAACGTTCCGTAAACAAACAGAAAGGGAGTACTGTTCGGGTTGTCAAACGTTTGCCGCATTTACCGATCTTTTCCTTCACGATTCTCTGAGTACCTTCGCCAATTTCTCAAAGCCCTTTGTAGGGTCGTTGATGTATGCGGCCACCTCACTACTCTGTTTTAGTTTGCGAAGGTAATAGTCAAACACACCCGCCATCTCCTTCTTCTCGATCTGTCCCGACTCACAGAGATACGCGAGGAATTCAAAGAAATTCAGATAGTCCGTGAAGGAGGCGGGCTCTTTCTTTACGAGTTCGGAGATCTGGGAAGGGTCATCACCATCCAGCACGTCCGTGACTGGTTTGAGGTCGCTGTGTTCGTAGAACTTCTAGTACAGCTCTTTAACCCACCTGGCCCTCTCAAGCTTAACCCTTTGACGATAGGTCCACAAGGCCCCCGAACCAAGCCGATCACCCCAAGGATGGGCGTGAGCACCTCTACGATGTACTTGATGGCGTTGGCCCAACCACCTAAGCCGCTCCAATACATCGCCATGGGCGCCCGCTTTAGACCTCCTCCACGCCTCTCGCATTCCACTTTCTGATGTCGACGAAGTGGCCGGCCAGCGCGGCCGCCGCCGCCATCATGGGACTGACCAGGTGGGTCCGCCCGCCCTTACCCTGCCGTCCCTCGAAGTTACGGTTCGAGGTGCTCGCGGAGCGCTCTCCCGGCGGCAGTACATCAGCATTCATACCGATGCACATACTGCATCCTGCGTCGCGCCACTCGAAGCCGGCGTTGCGGAAAATCTTGTCAAGACCTTCCTGTTCTGCCTGGAGCTTCACCACCATCGAGCCGGGCACCGCCAGCGCCTGCTTAAGGGTGGGAGCGATGTGCCTGCCATCCAACACCCGTGCCGCAAGCCGCAAATCCTCCAAACGAGAATTCGTACAGGAGCCGA
>Ga0187846_10001693_pt1 | contig 12392 bp, 9 predicted proteins | sample TC_taG_FD_161473 | JGI IMG/M metagenome (GOLD analysis project Ga0187846, IMG submission 161473) | Biofilm microbial communities from the roof of an iron ore cave, State of Minas Gerais, Brazil - TC_06 Biofilm (v2) | ecosystem: Environmental > Terrestrial > Deep subsurface > Cave > Wall biofilm ...
CGTCCTAACGGTCTCTGTTCTCCTGGAAGAGGAAGACCAATGTAGCGGCCCCTGATCCACGGGAAGCGTGAGACTAGCTACAAGCCCCTGCCTTCAGGCATGGGGTCTGGTGACTTATCAAAATCCTTCTCTATCTTCTCTGTGTGATCTTTCACGTTCTTTGTAAAACGCGTTAAAAAATCAGTTATAGTCTCATGGAGAGATTGCAAGCGAGTCAATTTTTATTCTAACGGATACTTTCAACATGTGTCACCCATCATATGAGTCGATGTCTTCAAGAAACCATGCAGCCAGCGCACGTCTCACTCTGGCTGCGCCCACCTGAATACAACGAAACACATCAGGCCTCCTGGAGAGCCAAACCTCTTCCCTCGTCTCATACCGAAGAGTAGAAGAGATGGCGCATCAATCACTTGTAGGGGCCCGATTTATCGCGCCCTGGGGTGGGTCTTTATGGTCGCCCGCCATCCTCCTAACAGATGTAGAACCGAGATGAAAGTGCCAGCGGAGCACATCGCTTTTGACCTTTTCCTAATTGAGGTTGAGATCCTAGCGATAGGAGCATAAATACGTGGTACAATCGGCTCTGATGCTTGACATCGAAACATTAGCTCATCTACGCTTTTGAATATACGAGGGCGTCTTTCCTCCTTGTGGATTCATGCTCGTTCGAAGATGAAAGGAGTATGTAGAGCTGCGCCCTATCGTCTGCCTACAGCCACCAAGAGAATGCGCACAATGAAAGATGAGCAATGCAAACCGATACCCAGACAGCCTACCCTGTTCCAATATATAGCCGGTATACTCGCTCTCGCATTAGTTTGTATCTCCTCGCTATGCTGCTATTTTTACATTACTCCAGCACATGCCAGCTCTCGTCAGACGATGACCGGTCAGGTACCCTTTGATGATACAGAGACAGACACTCCGTCTCAGGCCGTAACGAACACCCCATCATCGACCGTGACCAATACTCCTACGCCTATCCCGTCGCCAGGCGTAACTCGCACAAGCACTCCAATACCCACATCCACAAGGATAGCGACCTCGATCGCCCAACCTTCAGCTACTGCCTCAAGCTTGCAAACACCTCCACCAGTCCAAACGGCACTTAGCAATGCAGGACTGGGGACAGGCGGGAATCAGACACCGAGCGCTCCAACGAATAAGCGGAGCAATCAATCAAATCAAGGTGGATTCCAATCCGGTAATACCTTTCCGTACCCATCACTCATCGTCTTCCTGGGGAGTATTGGCTTGCTCGGATTGCTGGGAATAGCCTGGTGGACAATCTTACGCGGGCGCGGGCTATCCAGGCCATCGCGAAAATTGTCACGCAGTGCAGCGGCATCCTGGAGTCGCACTCGTATAACCGACCAACACGCTTCGATTGTCGCGCAACGTGCCTTTGATCTGGCTAATTCCCAGGGAGGAGTACTCACGAGTAACCAGGAGGATCAGGCAGGTCAACTTGACCCAATGTCCCAGGCTTTTCCATCCTCATCGTGGAGCGATGTTACGAATAATGCATCTGTCACACTTTATGGCGCAACAACAGTAGCCAATCTGCCCTCCTACTCCTCTCCCGGCGTCCCGCGACCTGGAGGTTTCATCATGCCGTTTAGCAACCCAGCCACCAGCTTTCATGACATGCCGGACTCTGCACCAGAGAACCAGCGTACAAATGGCAGAGTCTCCTTTGCAGTAACACTTGAACCATTGAGGAGTGGCGAGACTGTTCCCCCGGCAGAGATGTGAACTGAACTCTCGTCTCGTCTCAGCACTAATAGTCAGTCCAATATCACATTAAGTGTGCCTGCTTGCTTTCTCAGTTACATCTCAGCCTTTTCACAGATGCAATTACGTGTTTAGTCTGGTCGTCATTCCCACCCTCTTCTTGATGGGGCTGATCACTTTTGAGCGCATGCTGCAAGCGAACAATGCAACTCTCAATTATGCTAAAGGTATTAACCGCATTCGCCACCTCTATCTGGAGTATGCCCCCCAGATGCAGCCCTACTTCATCCTCTCATCTCATGATGATGCGAGAGGGATATTGGATAACATGGGGGTGGCGCGTCTCGGCTGGTGGCAGGGCTTTTTTTCGGCGGCTTTCATGATTGCGATGATCAATAGTGTACTGGCAGAAGCTTTGTAGGACTGCTGCTTGCTGCATTCACCTTGCCCCTGGCGGTTACTACCAGCGCAGGAGTCGTCGCATTTCTTGTGAGTGTTGGTCTCCATCTACGCTATCAATGGAGGAAATGGATGTTTCTGGAACGCAATCCGCCCGTCCTCTTTCCCAGCCAACCGGGATAGGAGAAGCCGAGAAACGAGTTGCCCTCGTTTCTGTTCTGAGGCAGCTTTTCTCCTTGAAGAAGGGCTGCTCTCCAAGAAACTGAGCATGTTCTCATCGAGATACACCAGAAAAGAGGGTTCGCCTGAAATAACAGATTCGGACGACTACACTTTTGTCCAAGTTCCGCAGCTTGTTGACTCAAATCCTTTATCTGTAGCAGCTATTGTTACGATTGCAGGCGAATCCGTGTTCTCATTTGCAATAATATCGTCTGTTGTACTACCAAACCCACGAAGTCGTGCGTAGTAGCAACCGCTCTGACCACTACTTTTATATGTACCTGGCTGCATATCGGTTCCAACGATATACATTCCATCCCCGAATGACGTTTTGCTTGTTGTGATCGCTGATAAATCCTTTGTCCAGATTCCGCAGCTTGTTGACTCAAACCCCTTATCCGTAGCAGCTATCGTAACGATTGCAGGCGCATCTGTGTTTGCATTCGCAATAATATCGTCTGTTGTCCCACCAAACCCGCGAAGTCGTGCGTAATAGCAGCCAGATGAAGCCTCTCGTGTACGGTAAGTCCCTGGCTGTATATCCTTCCCTACTACAAAAGTTCCATCACCAAATTGAGCATAAGGATTTGTTGTTGGAGTAGGCTGCATTTGTGGTGTTTGTGTCGGTTGCTGCCCTGTACTCGCTGGCTGTGTAGCCTGACTTGTCGTCGTTGCTGGTTGATTGCTATTGCCAGCTTGCGATAGCACCGATCATGATGAGCACCACGACCACGGCACCTATAATCAGCCAGAGGCGCTTACGTGACTTTGGTTTCTGTGGTGTCATCTGCGGAGGGGGCGTCTGTGGCTGATGCTGTGGTAGTTGTTGGTACTGTGGTGGCGGATACACCGGTTGCTGCCATTGCCATTCTTGTTGGGGCGGCATCGGTTGTTGCCATTGTTGTTGTGGTGGAAGTGACTGTGATGGTGGTTGTTGCCATTGGGATGGATACTGGGGTGGTTGCTGGTTTGGTTGTCCATACGATGGTTGTGATGGGGGCCATTGGGGTTGCTGGCCTCGTTGATTGTTCATGGTACCTCTCCTCGCTACACAAAAGAACCATACAAAGGAATGCGTATAAACGCACTCATCAAGTATCAAGGAAACATCAAGGGCTGAGAAGAGTAAAGTGGTTATGGATTGGTTAAGAAACAGTTGAGATTTGTCGTTATACGATATACTTTGCGTTCTTAGTTATTGCCAATTCTGGCGATAATCGGTCTTAGAAAAAATCAAAGCGAGGTCCGCACAATAAAACAGACTGTTAAACCACAATGCCTCTGTGGACAGAGAAGATGATCAAAGAGGCTTTCTCAAGAAGAACGAAACTGTTCAGTCTTGAAATGTAAGAACTATGTTGTTCACCCTTGACCACCGTTTATTGTGATCCTACCGCAAGAAGTGGGGATACCTAAAAAATCCGCTGTCGCATAACTGATTACCATAAGGTGCTCACTTATCTATCCAGTGGATACTAAAAAAGATGCACTACGATAACAACTATCATCTAAGCAATTCCAGATGTGTTAAAGCTGGACGTCATTGTTCAATTCGATTGAGACAGGACAAACGATCAGTTAGGCGCACCAGCGTATTCACGCCGCTCTAGTAAGGGTAATAGTGCCGTCCGGGGAAGAGTCTCCTGGATAGTACCAGACACCACTCATCTGTCCATTTGCGATCGTAGCAGTGTAGGTACAATTCAGATGGATTTGACCGCCACTTATTGTTGAGTCATCGGTGAACGATATAGTCACGCTGTTGCTTGTAGAGTTTGTGATAGTTCCGCTTATGGAAACGGTACTGTTATACATATCCTCTTCTAACGTGCCAGAAAACGCATTGCCGTTGACAGTGATAGTGAGTAACATGTCGAATGGGCTCTGTCCGTTGTAATAGGTTCCCTGTCCATGCCAGGTTCCGCTCGTAAATGGAGCAGGAGGCGTAGGTGTTGGAGTGGGCGGCTGCGTTGGTGTCGGCGCCGGAGCCGGGACAGTTGTCGGTGTTGGTGTTGATGTAGCTGAACCTATGGGTTGCTGCGCAGACACAACAGGTCTGGTCGTCATCCAGGAAATGACAGAACCAGCACCATGTGTACCTGGTTGAATTATCCAGTTGTTAACTTGCAGTGTCTCTGTAGGTACAGCGGCACCATTCCAAGCAATGTTCTGTTGGATAATGTTAATTGTTCCATTGCCGTTGGTGACATTAGAATCAGTAACAATTGAGGTGTGTCCGTGTGGATTGTCCGCCGTTGGTCCATAGCTAAGCACATCACCTTCTACCGGAAACATTTGCATGAGTCCATCATTGACAACCTTATGGAAAGGGGAGTTTTGTAGGCCTGTATAGGCATCTACAATTTGACCTCCATCAGCTATCTGAGACTTCAAGCCATGCACTACCCACAGATATCGCGCTACAAGTTCTGTACATTGAAACATATACTGATCAGCGCCAGCCCCATAGCTGTGGAAGTCTTCCTGAGGACCTGTTGATTTTAAGCCTGGTAGCGGTCCGCATACTTCAATTCCGCGCCAAGTTTTAGGGTTTCCACGATTGTCATAACCCAATAAATCATAAGCTGCGGGATAGTTGCCTTTGTTACAGTCTTGTCCGTTCCACCATGACGGCGCATTATATATACTAGGCTGCGTTACCTGGGTTGAACTAGGAGTGATACCAGTACCTGTGCCTCCAGCATTGGATGTGCAGGCTGACAGAAGCAGATTTGCAGCCAATGTAAGCAAAACAAACACAAGTGATATCAGTCTAAGATGCCCTTGTTTGGTCATTTTCATCGCCTCTCTCTTTGTTAATAAGCTTTGGATATTGAAAAATCACCCACCGCAGTTGACAATAAATATTCAATCTTATTGTGTCATCTGATATCTAATGAAGATGAAAGAAATATAGATCATAATTCTATAATTTGTCAAGAAAAATAACCGTAACTATTCAAGAGTACTAAAAGGCTTGTATGACAAGCCCGAACTAAGTACAGTAGAGCCATTGTCTGACTCTCCTCCATAAATAAACATGAGGAGCGTTTTGCTCCCTTGTTCGCTCTGAAACTCAGAATTACAAAAACCAGCCTATATGATATGATGCAATAAACAGCTATGTGTTTTTTAGAGAAGATCAGGCAGGTACATCTTGGCAACATCATTTCGGAGCAAAGGACGAGCGCCCAACTTTCCCGCTGGGCTTGACTGGATTCAACTCTAACCTGGAGATAATTGATGCAAATCGGTATTGGTTTACCAGCAAACATTCCTGGCGTGCAGGGAAAACTTATTTTGGAATGGGCTAAAAAAGCCGACTCCGGCCCATTTTCTAGCCTGGGTCTCATTGACCGCCTCGTTTATCCCAACTATGAGCCGCTGATTGCATTTGCAGCGGTTGCAGGCGTGACACAGCGCATTCGCCTCATGACCACGCTTTTGCTGGCGCCCCTGCGCAATACGGCGATACTCGCAAAGCAAGCCGCCAGTCTGGATGCGCTCTCCGGCGGTCGACTCACCCTTGGCCTGGGCGTTGGCAGCAGGGAAGACGACTTTCACGCCGCATCCGCTTCGTTCCATAATCGAGGAAAGCGCTTTGAAGAGCAACTGGAAACGATGAAGCGGATCTGGTCTGGTCAACCACTCGCTGAAAATGTGGGGCCGGTAGGCCCATCCCCCGTGCGCCCAGGAGGGCCTGAAATACTAATCGGTGGCTATACGCATGCTGCGATACAGAGAGTTGGTCGTTGGGGGGATGGTTACATATCCGGCGGGGGAGGACCGCAAAGGGCTCAGCATGGTTTCAAAGCGGCTGAAGAATCGTGGCAAACTGCGGGCAGAAGCGGCAAACCACGCCTGGTGGGCTGTATGTATTTTGCACTGGGACCAGACGGGAAAGAGCGCGGCGGCTCCTACCTGCGCAACTACTATGGACAGGGTCCATATGTGGACGCGATGATCAATAACCTCCCAATAACGCCCGCAGCAATTCAGGGGCTTATTCAGGCATACACCGATATCGGGGCTGATGAATTCATTCTCTGGCCATGCATTCCCGACCTGGATCAAATAGATCAACTGGCTGAGCAGCTCGGCTAATGGCCTGCCAGCGCCTATGTGACTTGTAGTGGCGGGGCTTGCGTTCCTGAGAGGTAGGTTTTTGAAGTGGCCAGGACAGGCACGAGGCCCCCACCACCCATCCATTCCACCCCCTGTCCCTACATATCAGAATCATATTCTTTCTATCGCCGCCAAAAAGATCCCAGAAAACCAGCCCCCGCTTCTTCAAAAAGCTGGCTACGGCAACCTTCCCTAAGACCTCACCAGGGTAAAAGACATCGAGTTCCGATATAAACCCATATAGCTCATGCAGCTTCGCATAGCTGAGGGGAATATATCTGTCTTTGTGAAAATGCAGCGTAGTACTCCGTTGCTCTATGATAGCCTCGACATCCAGCTTTTGCGACGCAGGAAGAGCCTCTGCCCGGACCACAGCGCCCGCTTCCTCACTCCTGGTGCCATATATCTTGCTGTATCGATATTCCACACTCTGAAGGTAAGACTCTCGCGCGATGATGGAATGCTGAACGAGGTCTCTCGGCCCCAGGTCTCTATAGTTGTCATCGTACTTATCTTTTCTCCTGAAGACAAACCTCTCATGAGGTGAAATCTCCCCTCGCAAAAGATCATCTACATCAAAGCCAGGACCTACCACCTCACATATAAGGTAATCCTCGGAAAAGGCCGATAAAACACCATAGCTCTGCTGAGACGGACCGCTCTCTTCCATTATCACAGCAACAACTTCATCATGCATGAGGTAGCGCATCTGCCGGAGACCTTCTAAGGTCGGGGTATATGTGATGCGGTCTTTACGTTCGCCTGACCGGGTTGAGTCAAAGCGAACCGTCAGGCGCTCCATCTCGCGCTCTCGCATCCAATATTTCAGGTATTCCAGCACCTCGTCACTAATTGTTCTGGTGACAAAGCCCTTGAGAACCGGCAGGTCTATCGCAGCCAGCCGTGCTAAACTCATGACTTTCTTGTATGCTGCGTATCTTCTGTGAATGCAAACATAATCGGTTAAGCGAGTCAATTCCGCAGGGATATCTCTGTCGAGCAGCGTGTAACCTGCTTCGGTTTGCTGCTTTGTACTCACCGGCATTGTTTTCCTCCTCGCTCCATTACGAGGCGATGCTCGTATCCACTAAAACGTATCTCAGAAGTACAAAAATAAGAAACTCGACGCACAAATTGCTCTCCAAAGTCTCCAGCGCCCTCAACTGGCGCAGGCAATTTTAAAAAGTATAATGTACCGATATCACGATGCCATCACTTTCTGTGGCTTTAATGTAACAAAATGATCACAGTTCTGCGCACTGCCCTATCACTCCTACTCTTCATGAGATACAATGAAAGCGACAAGCTATCTTGTTACGGGTGTATGAAAAAGGCAAACGAACTGTAGGGGCCGATTTATCGCGCCCACAGCCGATTTATCGGCTCGCTCCCGTTTGGTTGATATTCTACAGGCAATTCATACACCCCCTTGCCACAAAGGAGTGTGTTTTTATGGCAAAAATGATCGAAAGCGTAGCGTCACGCGCACAGGCGCCATTTAAGAATTCCCCCCTTATCGACTTTTCCAAACTTGAAAACGGCCAGGCTCAAATGGAAGCCCTGGAGCAGGTAAAGCGCGAACTGGGGCAAACATATCCGCTAATCATCGGCGGCAAAAAGATTACCAGCGAGGATACCTTCGCCTCTCGCAATCCCTCTCAACCTGGCCAGGTGATTGGCTATTTTTCACGCGCCACCGTCGAGCAGGTAGACGAGGCCGTCAAAGCCGCTGCAGCCGCCTTTGAAAGCTGGAAAGAAGTTCCGGCTGAAGAGCGAGCCGGCTATCTTTTCGCGGCTGCTGATCTGCTGCAACAACGTCGTTTTTACATCAACGCCTGGATGATCTACGAGGTCGGCAAAAGCTGGCCCGAAGCCGACGCCGACACTGCCGAGGCTATCGATTTCCTGGAGTTCTACGCACGCGAGATGGTGCGGCTGGCAGAAGATCAACCTGTTGTGAAGATAGAGGGCGAAGACAATCAGCTCGTCTACATTCCTCTGGGTGTGGGCGCAGTGATCCCGCCCTGGAACTTCCCCGCCGCCATCATGGTTGGTATGACCGGCGCTTCTTTTGTCACCGGCAACACCGTTGTGCTCAAACCAGCCAGCACCTCTCCTATGATTGCCTGGCAGTTTGTGCGTATTTTAGAAGACATTGGCTTGCCCGCTGGCGTGGTCAATTTCCTCACAGGCTCGGGATCAGCCATTGGAGATGCGCTGGTCGAGCACCCGCAGGTACGTTTTATCGCCTTCACCGGATCACGGGACGTGGGATTGCGCATCAATGAACTGGCCGCTAAACCCTACAAAGGCCAGCGCTGGTTAAAGCGCGCCATCTTAGAGATGGGCGGCAAGGACGCCGTGGTCGTGGACGAAACTGCCGACCTGGACGCCGCCGCTGAGGGCATAGTTGCCTCCGCCTTTGGTTTCCAGGGACAGAAGTGCTCGGCAGGCTCGCGTGCCATCATCGTTGAGAAGGTGTACGACCAGGTGTTGCAGAAGGTGATCGAGAAGACGAAGCGATTGCCAGTGGGCGATGTCACCATGCCCGAAACATACATGGGTCCCGTTGTGGATGAGAACGCCTTGCAGAAGATCACCGGCTATATCGAGATTGGCAAGAAAGAAGGCCATCTCGTTGCCGGTGGTGAGCATCACGGCCCAGGCTACTTTATCGAGCCTACCGTGTTCGCTGATGTAGACCCGCACGCACGCATCGCCCAGGAAGAAATTTTTGGCCCAGTGCTGGCGGTCATTAAAGCCAGAGACTTTGACGACGCACTGCATATCGCCAACGATACAGAGTATGGACTGACCGGCGCGCTGTATTCAAAGGATGAAAAGCGCATCGAACGAGCAAAGCAAGAGTACCATGTCGGTAACCTCTACTTCAATCGTAAATGCACCGGTGCTCTCGTGGGCGTCCATCCTTTCGGCGGCTTCAATATGTCCGGCACAGACTCAAAGGCGGGCGGCAGAGACTACCTGCTGCTGTTTACTCAGGCCAAAGCCATCTCAGCAAAGAAAGTGTAGGTATCAAGGCCCCAAAGTGACCTATGACCCGAAAGAGGAGGCCCTATCCTCGTAATTATTGTAGGGGCGACCCTTGCGGTCGCCCTGGGGCTTCTAGAAGGAATATTACTTTGTCCAATATTACTCAACTCAGTTCTGGAGCATGGCAAATCTCGCATCCTTTTCTTGGCGAGCACGAGGTTGTTGGCTCCTACCTGCTCGAGGGAAGAAATGAACTGGCCGTTATCGATCCCGGGCCAGGCAGCATGGTGGAATCGTTGCTTGCATCTATTCGAGAAGCAGGCTACGATCCAGAGGACGTGACACACATCCTCGCGACACATGTTCACCTGGATCACGCGGGTGCAGCCGGCACACTCGTCCGGCAACTGCCAGGGGCGCAGGTGTATGTACACAGCAAGGGCGCACCCCACCTGCTCGACACCACAAAGGTAGTAGCGAGCGCATCGCGTATCTTTGGAGACCGCATGCAATTGCTTTGGGGAGAGATCGCATCGACACCCAAGGAGCGCCTGCACGTCATCGAGGGCGGCGATACCCTCAACGTAGCTGGTCGCCGCCTGGAGGTGCATTATACGCCTGGACACGCGGTACATCATGTCATTTTCTTTGATGCGCACTCCGGCGAACTATTCGCGGGCGATGCCGCCGGAGTACGGCTGCCAGGCGTCGACTATGTGCGTCCACCCACGCCACCACCCGATCTCGACCTTGAAGCATGGTCAAACAGCATCGACCTGATTAAGAGCCTGCGGCCCGACGTGCTGTACATAGGGCACTTCGGAGCGGTGAAGAATATACCAGAGCATTTTGAACGGCTACGCGAAAAGCTCTTTTCCTGGGGCGAGTTTGTGCTCGTGGCCATGCGCGACGGCAAGGACGAGGCTGAAATTACGACACTGCTGATGGAGCATACGAAGCCTGAACTGCTGCAGGCCGCACGCGATCCCCATGCGCTGGAGCGCTATGAGATTGCGACGAACTACCCGATGACGGTGCAGGGCTATATGCGCTATTGGAGAAAGAATCACCCGGAGAGGTTATAGCCTATCACTCGTTTTCAGCCAGGCGGAGCGTCATGAGTTCCTGGTCAAAATAGCGATCGCGCAACTTCAGCGCGCGTCGCTCCAGCCCATAGGTCTCAAAGCCCTGCGAAATAAAGAGGTGGCGGGCTTCTTTGCTGGTGAGCACAACTGCCAGGTTGATCTGTTCGAGGTCAGGCAAAGTCTTCGCATAGGCAATAGCAGCCTCTAATAAAGCCTTGCCTACCCCTTTCCCTCGTAACTCCTGTGGCACATACATTCCCCAGATGACGCCCTTGTGGCGTCTTTTGATCCCTTGTTCTCGCTGGAAGTTTGCAATGCCAACCAGCGTTTTTCCCTCGAATGCACCGAAGGTCGCGTCGTCAGGCGCAGCATCACTCTTGCGCAGCCCCTGCGTGACCCCTGCGATACCGCGCTCAAGTATCTCTTCATATGATGAGCCAAAAGACTCTGGATTGTCACGCAACGCTCGTAGTCGAATGTTCCAAAACGCCTCGGCATCTGTCTCCGTCAATCTGCGTACTTCCATCTGTTCGCTCTCCCCCTTCCTCTATTGATTTATCTGTAACGCTCTTCTTCTATCATCCTATCTTTTCACAAGGCTGGCGTCAAGGACATAAGAGATAGAAAAGAACAAGGCACCGTCGCTATACCGACGATGCCTTGTGTTGTTGAAGGTAGTTCAGGTCACACTTACCAGCCTGGCCTCCTACTCCCCATACGGTATCCAGATATTCTTGACCTGCGATGCCTCTCTTAAAAACTCCTCGCCCTCGCCCTGCACTGTATCCAGCCAGTTGCGCGGATGCCCGTAATTGACCCAGGTACGCTTCATATTGCCAGCCGAGGCCAGTTCCACACGCTTGCATCCCTCAGCCGTCCCCATATACCACATCGCATCAACATCATCATGATCTGCCAGAACCTGGCTCAACACATCACGATCGCCCGTCACAATGTTCACAACGCCACCCGGCAGATCCGAAGTCTCCAGCACCTGGTAGCAATCGGTTGCGCTCAATGGCGACTGTTGTGAAGGGATAACCACCACCGCGTTGCCCATCGCGATAGCAGGGGCGACCAGAGAGATAAAGCCAAGCAGTGGATACTCATCGGGACAGGCTATACCGATCACGCCAATGGCTTCAGGCATGGCCAGCACCGCACCACGCAACGGCGGCCGGTGCACGACCCCCTCGTACTTATCGGCCCAGGCAGCATAACTAAACATCCGCGAGATGGATGCCTGAACTTCAGCAGCGGCATCTGCATAGGAGCGAGCCGTCTGCTGTACAATCCTGCGCGCAAATTCGTCTTCACGTACGGACAGGTTCTCCGCGATGTAATAGAGAATCTGCGCGCGATTATGCGTCGTGCCAAAAGCCCAGCCGCTCGCAGCATGCGCCGCCTCAACTGCATTGCGGATATCCTTACGATTGCCTTCACCCACCTGTCCGATTAAACGTCCCTGTGGATCATAGACATCACGACTGTAGCCGCCATCCGGTCTTACCTGCTTGCCACCGGTAAACATCTTTGGCGTGCGATCGATGGAGGGCAAAGCAATGTATGAGCCAGGTACTTCGCTGCCGCTCAGCACAAGTTTATCGCGCCCATCTTCGCCGTCATCTTCCGCGGGTGTAAGGAATCGGGCGCCGTCCTGTGCGCCTTCTACATCACCGTCGCTGCCATTAGAGACATTGGTGGGCGCAATCAACTGCGCCTCTACCTTTCCAGCCTCACCCCCTTCCCCCTCTCCATCTTTGATGGAGAGGGGGCCAGGGGGTGAGGCACTTTCCCATTTCGGACGCACGTACTCGTACAGTCCCTCTT
>Ga0187846_10001694_pt1 | contig 12388 bp, 10 predicted proteins | sample TC_taG_FD_161473 | JGI IMG/M metagenome (GOLD analysis project Ga0187846, IMG submission 161473) | Biofilm microbial communities from the roof of an iron ore cave, State of Minas Gerais, Brazil - TC_06 Biofilm (v2) | ecosystem: Environmental > Terrestrial > Deep subsurface > Cave > Wall biofilm...
CTATTCGCTCCAGGGCGGCGGCGGCTTCCTCGATCCTCCCCTTGGTAACCAGCCAGCGCGGCGACTCCGGCAGCATGCGCTGCAGAAACACCACGACGACCACGGGGGCGGCGCCAATCACGAACATGGACTGCCAGCCCAGACGCGGCACCATCCAATATCCCAGCAGGGCCGCGCAGAGCAGCCCCAGCGCGAACACGGATTCATACAACGCGAAGAAGCGCCCGCGCTTTTTGGCCTGCGCGATTTCGCTGATGTAGGACGCCGCCACGGGGACTTCTCCGCCCAGACCGATTCCCTGGACGAACCGGAAAGCCATCAACGATTGCGGGCTCCAGGCAATGGCGCAAAACAGGCTCATCACACCGAAGATGGCAATCGTGAAGGTCGTTACGCGCAAGCGTCCATAGCGCTCGGCGAGCCATCCCGCTGCGAGCGCTCCCACAAGCTGCCCGGCAAACCCGGAAGACAGCACCAGGCCGATTTGCTGCGGCGGGCTTTTCCACAAAACGGCGAGTACAGGGAGAGCAAACGAAATGGCCAAATTGTCGAAGGCGTCAAAAAACGTGGCTACGCCAATCACCACGCGCGCGCGAATGTGCCAGGGAGAAAGGGGGAGGCGCTCCAGGCGGGCGATGATCCAGTCCGCGCCGGGGAGGCCGGGTGCTTCCGGGCCTGCGGCCCGCTGAATGTTTGGTTGGGCGGGCATCAGTTTAGGATGGCGCGAGCCCGATTACGCCATGGTGTTCACGAGCGTGCCGACGCCCTCGATCCACACGCGCACGCTGTCGCCGCGCTTAAGATACTCGTTTCGGGCCATGCCCACGCCGGCGGGTGTGCCGGTCAAGATGACATCTCCGGGATGCAAGGTGATTCGGGTCGAGAGAAAAGCAATCTGTTCGGCGAGAGAGAAAATCATCTTGCTGGTGTTGGAATCCTGCTTCAAAACGTCGTTCACCCAGAGTTTCATGCCGAGTTTTTGGGGATTCGGAATCTGATCCGCCGGTACGAGCCACGGGCCCAGCGGGCAGCCCCCGTCGAAACTCTTTTGGCTCAGCCAGTCAAACCGAAAGGGAGAAGTAGGGGCCAATTTCGCGCGGCTCATGCCATCGCGCGCCGACAGGTCGTTGCCGATGGTGTAGCCGGCGACGTGCTGCAGGGCCTGGTCCTCGCTGATGTTTTTCGCAGGGCGCCCAATCACTGCGGCAAGTTCGGCCTCCCAATCGACGGACTTCGAATGCGGAGGCAGAGCGACAGCGGCCTGTGTTCCTACGATGGAGCGCGGCGCCTTCAGAAAATGCCATGGATATTGCATTTCGCCGCGCGGATCGGCAGCCTCTTGGACCTTGTGGGCCCTGGCCATCTCCTGCATGTGATCCACGTAATTCGCTCCCGCGCAATAAATCGCGGAAGGGTACAGGACTGGCGCCAGCAGCTTCGTTTTCTCGAGCGGAAGCCCGCCGTTGGTTGTCTTGGCGGCCGATTCGAGCGCGGGTTGCGCGGCGTTCCAATCATTGAGAATCCCGAGCATCGTGCCGTAGGCGGCGTTCCCCGTGATCGTGGCAGCATCGAACACGGCCTCATCAATCAACAACCCGGCATGTGGTTCCTTCCCCGCTTGGTACGTTACCAGCTTGTAGTCCGTAGTCATGTGGCGATCCTTAAATGGCCCCTTTCAGGTTTTTTCTTCCCGGCGCCCTCTGTGAACTCCGTGGTGAGCGGTTTTCTCCTGACAAGCTGCGGTCCAGCCCGGCCGCTTACGGCTGCTGCGCCTCCGCCGCGGGATGAAAGATCGTCGCATTCGCACGCAGCCAGTGACTGATCAAGACCGCAACCGCCGCCACTCCAGCGGGCGCCGCCCCCGCAAGCAAGATTTGTTGCGGGGACCATTCCAACTTGAGCAACACGCCCGCCAGCAGGGGGCCGGCAATGGACCCGACGCGCCCCACTCCCAGAGCCCAGCCCACTCCTGTCGAGCGCACCGCAGTGGGGTAGAACGTGGCGGCTAGCGCGTTCAGCCCGCCCTGCGCGCCCTGGACCACGATGCCCAAAACTAGCGTGACAGCCATCATCAAGGAAAAGGATGAGCCCAGGTAGGCCAGCGACCCGATCAGCAAGGTTGAGACAACGAACTCGGCCAACAAAACTGCGTACGGGCTCCAAGCGTTCATCATCCGGCCTTCGATGAGAGAACCGATCGCGCCGCCAAGACTGAACATGAAAATTGCCGTGACTCCGGCAGAGATCGGCATGGCCGACTGGCGCAGCAGGCCGGGCAACCAGCTCACGATAAAGTAGATGATCAGCAAGTTCAAGAAATAGGGCACCCACAGCAGGATCGTTCCCAGTGCGCGCCCTTCGGTGAACAAGTGCTTCACGGGCACGCCGGGCAGCCGCTCTTCCGCAGGCACGCGGCTGAACGCCTCCGGAGAAATTTCCGGCGCAATCTTTTTCATGATGGCGGCAATTTTGCGCGGGTCAGCGCCACGCACGGTCAGAAACTGGACCGACTCCGGGAGGAGGAGGAGGAGCGCCAGCGCCATCAGCAGGGGCAATATTCCTCCGAGATAGAACACTGAGCGCCAGCCCCATGCCGGAATCATCTTCGCGCTGGCCACGCTCGCAATCATCGCCCCGAGGGGCATGCCCGCGAAGAGCATGGCAACAAATACGTGTTGGAGGCGGCGCGGCACGTATTCGGAAGTGAGGGCGACCGCGTTGGGCATGGAGCCCCCCAGCCCCAACCCGGTGAGAAAGCGCAGAAGGCGCAGTCCGGTGAACGTATAGGCGCGCGCGGAAAGCACAGAAAATGCGGCAAACGCGAGCGTCGAGAGGATGGCCGGCCACTTCCGGCCGACGCGGTCGGCGACCGGGCCCACGAACATGGCCGCAATCATCAGCCCGAAGAGGCTGGCGGCAAAAATCGGTCCAAAGTTCTTGAGCGGGATCGCGAGATCGTCGGAGATGGCCGGCGCCAAAAAGCCAATACATTGCGCGTCGAAGCCGTCGAGCACTACCACGAGGGCGCACAGCGCAACGGTCGCCATCTGGAACCGGCTGAGAGACCGCCCTTCAATGACCTCCCTCACGGTGTAGGTGCGCAGTCCGCTTTCCAAAATCGCCTCTCCTTCCGGAGGGAGCTGCCATTTCAGATTCGATTCCAGGAAGGCTCTGAGAATACACCAGGGCAGTCATTTCGGCATCTTTTCGTCTCTAGGCGCCGTCATCCCGAACCCGGCCCCGCCTTTTGGGGACGGTGGTGAGGGATCTGCTTTCGACTCCTCATGAAACCGCAGATTCCTCGCGCCAAAAAAGGCGCTCGGAATTTCGACTCGCGCGGAGGCAGCTCACATTCGTCGCGCCCAAGCAGTTACTGTAGTTTGTGAATCCCCACAAATTTTGAATTCATGCAGAGGGTAAAGAAGATTATTCGTTTGCGAGGGGGCGGAGAACGGCGATCGAGAAGTGGGACAGCAGCGGAGCGCCTTCGTCAAGCTGCAGCCAGCGCACCACGCAATGGTCCTTCAAATACTTGGTCACGCGCGATTCCGTGATGCCAAGATGGTCGGCCAGCTTCTCCTTCATGCCGGCGCTTTCGCGGCTGCCGCGCCCGCCGCGCGCCAGGTTGCCAATCCCCACGCGCAGGGTCTGGCAGGACTCGATGTAGTAGTAGCTGGTGTGGTCAGAGTCCGTGACCAAAAAAACCCCGGGACCGGCGGGCGCTTCATCAGCCTCCTCGACAGAGTGCGGCGCGCACGCCAGCAGGCGCCGGAGCTGCGATTCGAGGTGCGCCATGCGCGAAGAGAGCGCTGGGTCTCCCGAACGGCCCGCGCGTGCCGGGGAAGCCCCGCCTACCGGCGCAGTTTCAAAACTACGTGCGGGTTCTGGTGCACCGGCATACGATTCTCTGGTCCGCTCGGAAATGGGCAGAGGAGCAAAAGTGACCCGGCTGGGTTCCTCGCTGCGCCCGACCTCTGGCTGACTCGTCGGAAGCGGCTGAGAAGAAGAAGCGGGCGCGCCGGCACGCCCATCCTTGTGGCGGCCGCGTCCTCCGCGGCGTCCACGGCGCTTGTGGCGGCGCCCCGGAATGGCTCCGGCAGCCTGGGGCTGAGGAGGAGCGGTTTCGGCGACGGGCTGCTCAAAGACTGATTCCAGCCCTCCGCCGTTGGTGCTGGCTGAGGGCAGCGCTAGTTCCTCCCGTGCAAACTCTGTCTCCGTAAACTCCGCGATGATGGGGGCAGGCGGAGCGAGAGTCTCAGCCGCCCCGGCAGGGGCTGCGGGGACTGGCGCCCCCAGGCGCGCCAGGGCTTCCTCCGCTTTCTTTTTCCATTGCGCCCGGCGGAAGCGTTCTGCGGCAGCGGTGTACCAGCGCGCCGCCTCGGCGTGCGTGCCGGACTTTTCATGAAGCCGCGCCAATTCGAAGGCGACCATCGCGTCGCGCGTGCGTTCGAACAGGGCCGCGAGTTGGCCTGCGGGGTCCGCGCTGGTTCGAGCCTTGCGGATGCGGGCCTGGATCTGCCGCCAATCGCTCACGACTCGCATTGTAGCAGCCGTGAGCAAGCCCTGCCAGCGAAACTCAGCCAAGGTTCCGAAATGGCGGTGCGCGGTTGCCGCTCGGGAGGGCGCACGATATCATCGGCGCTTGCCGCTTTCTTCTGCCACGCTGAGCGACGCCGCGCGTCTGGCCGCATACGCGATTTTCCTGGCCAGCTATCTGGTATTTGCCCTGGGAAAGTTTCCCGGAATGAAAATTGACCGCCCCGGAGCAGCCGTCATTGGCGCAGTGTTGATGGTGGCCCTGCGCGCTGTGCGGCCGGCGGACGCACTGCACTTCATTGACTTCGGCACAATCGTCTTGCTGTTCTCCATGATGCTCCTGGTGGCAAATCTTCACCTGGCGGGATTTTTCGACTGGGTCACAGAAGGCGTTGTCGCCCGGATTCATCCGCGGCAACTGCTACCGACGGTCATTTTCTTGAGCGGTGTCCTTTCGGCCTTCTTTGTAAATGACATTATCTGCTTGGTGATGGCGCCTTTTGCTTTGAACGCGGCGCGGCGAATGGCCTTGAAGCCCATGCCCTATCTTCTGGCGGTTGCCACAGCGTCGAACATCGGCAGCGTCGCGACGATCACCGGTAATCCGCAGAACATGCTCATTGGGTCGTTTTCGAACATCCGGTATGTTGATTTCCTTCTGCATCTCGGTCCAGTCGCTCTTGTGGGGTTACTGCTTGATTGGCTCGTCCTGTGGCTGCTCTGCACGCGCGGTGAAACCCGGAGAAGCCAGATGGGCATTCCAGCCCAAACGGCCCCCGCCGATCACCGCGCCTTGGTCAAGCCGGCTGTGGTGATCGCGTTGGTGCTGGCTGGATTCCTGGCGGGGCTGCCTCCGGCGCAAACTGCGGCCGTTGGCGCCGCCGCTATGCTCATCACGCGCACACGCGAACCCCGCTTGGTGTACGACGAGATTGATTGGGGACTGCTGGTCTTCTTCGTTGGACTGTTCCTCATCGTCGGCGCAGGCGAAAACATTGGTTTGACCGATCGACTTTTGAGATTCGGCGAGCTGCTCAATCTCCAAAGCTCCGTTGTATTTACAGGGGTCACCGCCGCTCTAAGCAACGTAGTGAGTAATGTTCCGGCGGTCATGCTGTTGAAGTCGCTCGTGCCACGATTTGCGAATCCGCACGAAGGCTGGCTCGTGTTGGCAATGGCGAGCACCCTCGCGGGCAATCTGACGATTACAGGCTCAGTCGCCAATATCATTGTGGTGGAGCGCGCACGGCCCGAGGTGGAAATCTCCTTCACTCAATACGCGCGTGTGGGCGTACCGGTGACACTGCTGACGCTCACCTTCGGTTGGCTGTGGCTCACCGTAATTCGTTAAAAGCAGTGGCAAAATTATATGCGCGCTCGCGTTCTTGGCGCCGCTGGGGCAGAATTTGCACATGGGCCACGCCGCTCATCTGGGAAGTTCGTCCCGGGATCAACGCACCGCGAGAGTCCTCGAGCGGGCTCGGGGACTGGGGTTCGACCTGTGCGGAGTTGCTCCGGCAGCCGATTTTCCGGAACTGGCCCATCTCGAGGATTGGCTGGCGCGCGGCCATGCGGGCGAGATGAAGTATCTGCACGACGCGCGGCGCCGGTCGCCCGCGCGGGTGCTCGAGGGTGCGCGCAGCATCGTTGTCTGCGCCCTGAATTACAATACGGCGCATCCTCGCTCGACCGAAGTTCCCCAGCAATCCCCTGGCGACGCCACGCCTCGCGGCTGGATCTCCCGCTACGCCTGGGGCGAGGAATATCACCGAGTGGTGGGCGACAAACTTGAAGCGCTCGTCGCCGCGCTGCACCAAGATTTTCACGAACCATTTCTCGCGCGGGCCTATGTGGATACCGGCCCGGTGGTCGAGCGCGTGGCGGCCAGACATGCGGGGCTCGGCTGGCTAGGGAAAAACACTTGCTTGATCCACGAAGATTTGGGGTCGTGCCTTTTTCTTGGGGTGATCGTGACCACTCTCGAGCTGGCCGCGTCGCTCGGACCGGCCGAGTCCCCGCCGCCGGACCTCTGCGGCAATTGCCGGTTGTGCATCGAGGCGTGCCCGACCGGCGCCATCGTCGAGCCCTACGTGTTGGACGCGCGGCGCTGTATTGCCTACCTGACCATCGAGCTTCGGGGGGCGATCCCCGAGGAGCTGCGCGTGCCCCTTGGCCGCCACGTCTTTGGGTGCGACATCTGCCAGGACGTTTGCCCGTGGAACCACCGCGCCCCGGCAACGGAGGCGGCGGAATTCGAGCCGCGGCGGCACGACGGGAAATCGTTGTTCGCGCCGGACTTAGAATGGCTGCTTTCGCTGGCCGAAGACGAGTTTCGCGAAGTATTCCGTGGCAGCCCTTTGAAGCGGGCGAAGTGGCGCGGGCTGCTCCGAAATGTGTGTGTGGCGCTGGGCAACTCCGGGATGCAGCCGACCGCGCCGCGCTACAACGAAATCTGCGAGCGCCTCGCGCAGCTAGCCGCCTCAAGCGACGACGTTTTAGCCGAGCACGCGCGCTGGGCGCTCGGACGTCTCGGCGCTCAAAAATCCCGCTGTACTTGAATCTGAAACTGTGCCATAATGCACCTGCGTTTGTTGCTCTTGTAAAACCTTTAGATTCGTTTAGAGGGGCTGCAAGTTCACACTTGCGGCCCCTTTGTAGTTTTCGGCTGAGGGCGTTCGAGAAGCACCAGACAATTTCAACAGAAAAGAGAAATGAATTGAAAGAACAAGGAACAGTGAAGTGGTTCAACGCTAGCAAGGGCTTTGGGTTCATCCAGCGCCAGAATGGCGAGGATGTTTTCGTCCACTTTTCCGCGATTCAAGCGGAAGGGTACAAGTCGCTGAACGAAGGCCAGGCGGTCGAATTCGAAGTCGCCAAGGGCCCCAAGGGCTTGCAGGCCTCGAACGTTCTACCCCTCTAATTTCCCACGCGGGCAAGCCTCGATGAGAGGCTTGCCCCTTTTTTTGCCCCTCCCATGACCGCCAGCGGAGTTCGAACCTTCCACGCCGCATCCTTGTGCCGCCGGAGAAGTAATGTGGTAGCATTTTGCCTTTAGGGATGTGTAGAGGAGCAGCCTGTGGCGCAGCATATTTTGCGCAAGGATCTCAAGAAGGACGAGATTCGCGAGACATTTGTCCACGGCGTTGAGGCCGTTGCCTCGCATCAGCAATTTTTGGGAGCCGTGGTTATCGCCGCGCTCGTCGTGGGGCTGGCCTATTTTGGCTGGGGCAGCTACTCCCGCCGCCAGACCGCCAAGGCCGCTGCCGCTTTGGGCGACGGAATGAAGCTTTTCCAGGCGCGGATTCGCGCCGCCGGCGAACCCGAGCAGCCCGGCGAGACCAGCTACGTGGAGGAAAAGAATAAGTATGGCGACGCCGAGAAGAAGTTCTTGCAAGTGGCGAGCCAATACGGCCGGACTCGCCCAGGCCAGATTGCGCGTTATTACGCCGCGCTCAGCGAAATTCAGGTGAAAAAATACGCCGACGCCGAGAAGAACCTGAAACTCCTCGATTCGAGCGGCGATGAGAGTTTGTCCTCCTTGGCCCGCTTCCAGTTAGCCGGGGTGTATGACCAGGAGGGAAAAGCTACGCAGGCGGCGGAAGTGTACAAACAGCTGATTGACAAGCCCACGATTTTCGTGCCCAAGCCGCTTGTGCTTTTGACGCTCGCCGATCATTACCGCCAGAGCGACCCCGCCCAGGCCACCAAGCTGTACACGCAGGTTAAGCAAGAGTTCCCCGATACCTCCGCTGCAGACAAGGCGGACGAGGACTTGCAGCTCCTGAATGCCAAAAGCTAGTTGCAGAACCGGTTTCGTCTTTTCCACTAATTTTTGCGATAACTTTTAATGAGCCGGAATCACGCGGATTTGGCGTTCCGGTTGAGCTGGCATACAATGAGGTATGGCGCTGCTCCCCTGCGCGATGGATGTAACGCAATCTCGCGGCCGCCGCTATCCCGAGCCGCCACATCCGTATCGCAACGATTACGCGCGGGACCGCGACCGCGTCATTCATTCCCGGGCATTCCGGCGACTCGAAGCCAAGACCCAGGTTTTCACCACCCGGTACTCCGATCACTTCCGCAACCGCCTCACGCACACCATTGAGGTCGCCCAGATTGCGCGCACCGTGGCCGGGGCGCTGGGCCTGAACACCGACCTCGCAGAGGCTTTAGCCCTGGTGCACGACATCGGCCACCCGCCGTTTGGCCACGCCGGCGAACGGAAGCTAGATGAATTGATGCGCCGGCATGGGGACCGCTTCGAGCACAACCTCCAGGCGCTGCGCATTGTCGAGCAGTTCGAGCAGCGCTACCTGGATTTTCCGGGCCTCAACTTGACCTTTGAAGTGCGCGAGGGAATCGTCAAGCACTCGCGCGACTATGACGCGAAGGAATTTCCGGAGCTGGCCGAATATCTGTTTGACCAGCGCCCGCCGCTCGAAGCGCAGCTCATCGATTTCGTGGATGAGATCGCCTACAACACGGCCGACGTGGACGACGGCTACGAGGCGCGGCTGCTGAGCATCAGCATGATCCGCGGCGGGGTGCCGCTATTTGCCGAGCTGTACGGCGAGGTGGACCGAAAGCACCCGCAGGGCCGGGAAAAACTGAAGTTCAATCATGCGCTCAAAAAGATGCTCGACAAGCTTGCTTCCGACCTGATTGAGAGTACCCGGGCGGAGGTGGAGGCCGCCGGCGTCCAAAGCGCCGAGGACGTAAGGCGTTTGGCCAGACGCCTAGCAGGTTTCCGGCCTGCGGTGTCCACCGAGAACGCCGCCCTCAAGAAATTCCTCCACGAACGCCTGTACAACCACCCGGCAATCGTGATGGACCGCGAACGCTCCGTCCAAGCGCTGGGTGAGCTGTTTGAGTACTACTTGGATCATCCGGAGGCGATGCCCCCATACTATGCAGACCTGGCTGGGCGCGAGCCGCGCCATCGGGTCATTTGCGACTATATCGCCGGGATGACCGACCATTTTCTGCTCCGGCAGCACATGGAACTCATCGGCGCCAGCCCGGCTTCCTCAGTCCGCTGAGAACATCCCAATCTAGGAAGGGGTGGGCCCGAGGTTCGTGCGCTCGGCCCTCCCACTTGCTTGGAAGTCCGTGAGGTATCTGATTGGCTGCAAAACCCTGGCGCCGGGTGGGCGCTTCCTTGACTTCAATAGACCGAATCCTATAATAAATTGAGCGGGAGAATCAGGGCTTCCGCTCGGCCCAACAAGGACGCCTATGTTCCTCGACATGAACGAACTTGCGGTTCACAAGATCCGCATCCGTAGGAGTTATGCCCCGGGCACTGTGGATTATCACTCGGGGGAGTTCCGCCAAGTGGAGCCGCTGGAGGTGCGGGCGACCGCAGAGCTGGTCGAGGGGCAGATCCGGATTGCGGGGGAACTACAAACCCGTCTGGAGCTTGTGTGCGCGCGTTGCTTGGAGCCAGTCCACGAGGACGTGGCCCGGGAATTCGACCTTTATTACCGGCCGATGGCCTCCATCACGAAGGAAGAACAAGTCCGGCTGAAGAACGACGACACGGAAATTGCTTTTTTCGAGGGCCAAGGCCTCTTCCTCACAGACGTGCTAGCGGAGCAAGTGCTCCTGGCGCTGCCCATGAAAGTGATTTGCCGCAGTGATTGCCGCGGGCTCTGCCACCAATGCGGAGTGAACCTGAACAACGAAGAATGCCGCTGTGAAACCCATTCCGCCGACCCGCGCATGGCCCCCTTAGCGCGCCTCCGGCAGGAGTGGTTCAAAAAGCAATAGAATTCCAGAAAGAAACACCATAGAATGCCCCCGGCGGCTCGGGGCGGGTGGAAGGAGTCTGGATGCCGAATCCTAAACGGCGCCATTCAAAAGCTCGAAAGAACAAACGGCGGGCTCACGACCACCTGACCGCTCCAGCACTGGCAGAATGTCCCAACTGTCATGAGATGAAGCAGCCTCACCAGGCTTGCCCGCACTGCGGCTATTACAGGGGCCGGGAAGTCGTGGACACCGGGGCCTGACGCCCCCGGCGCCGGAAAAGCCCGCGCCGGTTCCCCCTGGAGCCCAAATGATCACCATCGCAGTGGATGCCATGGGAGGAGACCATGCGCCGCGCCCCGAGGTTGAGGGCTCGATTGCGGCGGCACGCGAGCTTGGCGTGCGCATTCTGCTGGTGGGTCTTCCCAACGAGCTGAAACGCGAACTCACGCGGCACCCTCATCGCGGCCTGCCCATCGAAATTGTGCCGGCTAGCGAAGTCATTACGATGAGTGACTCGCCGTCGCAGGCGTTCCGGAAGAAGAAGGACAGCTCGGCGCACGTAGCCACGCGGCTCGTGCGCGACGGGGCAGCCGATGGCCAGGTGAGCGCTGGAAACACAGGAGCGGTGATGGCCGTGGCGCGGTTTGGCCTGGGAACGCTGCCCTCGGTGGACCATCCCGCGCTGGCGGCGCCGTTCCCTACGGCGCGGGGCGGAACCTGCGTGCTGCTCGATGTGGGGGCCAATGTGGACTCCAAGCCGGCCCACCTGGTGCAGTTCGCCATCATGGGGGAAATCTATTATCGTGCTATCTTTGGGACGCGGCGGCCCAAGGTGGGGCTGCTCTCGATTGGCGAAGAGGAAAGCAAAGGCAACGAACTCACGCGCGAAGCGCACGCCCGGTTGAAGCAATCGGCGCTCCACTTCGTGGGCAACGTCGAGGGGCGGGATATCTTCGGCGGCGCGGTAGATGTGATCGTCTGCGACGGGTTCATTGGGAACATTGCACTGAAAATCAGCGAAGGCGCCGCCCAGCATATCGAGTTTTTGTTGAAGGATGCGATGCAGAGCACACTTACCTCTCAGGTGGGATATGTATTGTCCCGCCGGGCGTACAAGACGTTTCGGAAGAAGCTGGATTACTCAGAATACGGAGGCGCGCCGCTGCTCGGCGTGCGGGGCGTGACCGTGATTGGTCACGGCAGGTCGAACGCGCACGCCGTCAAGAACGCCGTGCGAGTCGCCTCCGAATTGGTGCGCGGCAAGGTCAACGACAAGATCGAGAAAGAGCTTTCCATGCTCTCAGTCGCCGTGGAAGCCTGAAGCACGAGAACGGCAATCCGTCCCATGGGAAAATTGGCATTTTTGTTCCCCGGGCAGGCGTCGCAATACCCGGGAATGGGCCAAGACTTGGCCGGCAAATTTCCGGCAGCCCGAAGTGTGTTTTCTGAAGCCGACGAGGCGCTGGGCTTCTCCGTCTCTAACATTTGCTTCGCAGGATCGGAAGACGCCCTGAAGCTGACCACCAACACGCAGCCTGCCATCCTTACCGTCTCCATCGCGGCTTGCCGCGTGCTCGAGGACAATGGCGTACGGCCGGATTATGTCGCAGGCCACAGCCTGGGAGAATACTCCGGACTGGTGGCGGCGGGGGCGCTGGCATTCAAGGATGCCGTCCAGTTAGTGCGGCGGCGCGGTGAATATATGCAGGCGGCGGTGCCCGAAGGCGAAGGCGCCATGGCTGCCATCATGGGTCTCGCCCCCGTACAGGTGGCGGAACTCTGCCGCAAATCCGCGAATGGGCAGGTGGTCGCTCCAGCGAACCTGAACACCCCGGAACAAACAGTGATTTCCGGTCATGCAGCGGCAGTCAAGCGCGCTGTCGAACTGGCCTCGGCGAGCGGCGCCAAGCGCGCCGTCATGCTGGCCGTCTCCGCTCCCTTTCACAGCGAATTGATGGCTCCGGCGCAGCGGCGTCTGGAGGCGGATTTGCGGCAAACGACTTTTCAAGGGCTTCGCATTCCGCTGGTCACCAACGCCGACGCCGAAATCATCACCACCGGTGAAGAGGCCCGGGAGTCCTTAGTCCGGCAGGTAACT
>Ga0187846_10001695_pt1 | contig 12386 bp, 13 predicted proteins | sample TC_taG_FD_161473 | JGI IMG/M metagenome (GOLD analysis project Ga0187846, IMG submission 161473) | Biofilm microbial communities from the roof of an iron ore cave, State of Minas Gerais, Brazil - TC_06 Biofilm (v2) | ecosystem: Environmental > Terrestrial > Deep subsurface > Cave > Wall biofilm...
CGACGAGACCCGCATGGGCGGCCCGTTCTGGAACGGTGGGATTCCCACCCGGGCCAAACGGATCAGAGGCCAAATTGCAGCGGTCGACATGACCACCGGCAAAGTGAAGGCGGCTACTCAGCTCGATTATCCTGATTATTCCGGTGTGCTGGCGACCGCCGGCGGTCTCGTCTTTACCGGCACGATCGACGGCACGTTCGCGGCGTTCGACGACCAGGAGCTGAAGCCGTTGTGGAATTTCAACGTAGGCACGGCGATCACCGGGCCACCGATCACCTACTCGGTCGGTGGCAAGCAATACATCGCGGTCCATGTCGGCGGCGGGGTTCCGTGGAATCTGGGGCTTCTGAAGGCCGCTCCGGAGCTCGAAAACCTGGAGGGCGGCTCTTCGCTGTTCGTGTTTGCGTTGGACTGACGACAGAATGCGGAGCGGGCCCGAAACGGGTCCGCTCCCCTGCGCTTCCAACCGTGTTGTGTTGGCGATCATTCTCGCTGCGGCGCTCATCGTTCTCGGTGCCGCTCCCGGGCGTGCCGAGCAGCCCTCCCGGCCTGCCGACATTTGGAGCCTAAAGCTCGGTACACCGGCCTCTGCGCTGCCCGCCAAGGACTTTATCGACTACGCCTGCGGCAGCGTCGGCGGTCCGCCGCAGCAGCCGCTCACCGGCTGGTCCGACTACGGCAAGTGTCCCCCCGAACCGAGCGGTCTGCGCGAGGTTTATTTCCGTTATGACGACGAGCTCGAATATTGGGCGAGGGCGCATCGTGCACAGACGCTGATCGCCCAGTACGCCGGCACAAAGGTGTTGGACTTCCCGGTCATCGTGTCGGGGCTGTTCGACGCGGGCGGCACGCTCGCCGGCCTGCGCATCGTCACCGACCCGCGGGCAGGCCCACAAGACCGCAAGCAGGCCTACACCCTGACAAACTTCTTCAAAGCGCGGTACGGCAGCGAGGGTTGGAACTGCACCGACACGCCCCCCGCGCCCGGCGAAACCCCGGTCGGCAGCCTCTACATCAACCAGCGCTGCACCAAACTTGCCAACGGCGATATGCGCGTCGTGCTCGAGACCAGGTTTCTGCGCCGGCCCGGGCAAGCCGAATTCAGCAGCTCCGGCAAGCTGACCGTCGGTCAATTTGAGAGCTCAACACGCCTCGAACTCTCGCGGCCGGATGTCGCGGTCAAGTGAGCACCGACTACTCATGAGTTGTCCCGTCCGGCATGATCGTTCCGGCGAGATTGGCGCCGTCGAGCTTTGCGTCGGTCAGCTTTGCGAGGAGCAGGCGGACACCCTTGAGGTCGGCACCCGATAAATCGGCTTCGGTCAGATCGGCCCGCATCAGGTCCGCGTTCCGCAAATCAGAGTGCTCGAGGTTGGCACCCCGAAGATCGGCGCGGACGAGGCTGGCGGCCTCGAGATGGGCCTCCACCAGTTCGGCGCGACGCAATGTCGTCTGGCTGAGATCGGAGCGCGACAGATCGGCGGCTTTCAACTTCGCGCCGTGCATTTGCGCATCGGCGAGGTCGGCATCGGCAATGTTGGCGGCGCCGAGCTTGGCGAAAGTAAGCCTGCTCGATCCCATCATCGCGCCGGCGAGATCGGCGCGGGTCAAGTCGGCGCCGCTCAAATCCGCCTCGTACAGCATCGTCTCGCCGAGCCGCGCGCCGGCGAGGTTGGCGCGCTTCAAATCGGCCTTGTTGAGGTTCGCACCGGTCAAATTGGCGCCGGCCAGATCGGCGCCGGCCAGGTTGGCGCCATGCAGGATCGCGCCGGCCAAGTTGGCCCCGGCGAGGTTGGCCGCTGTCAAAGCGAACCGTTTGAGATTGGCGCCGGGAAGGTTGCATTTTGGGCAGTCCTTCTCCTGCCCGGCCAACAGCCCGGCCGCCGGATCGGCCGCCCGGCCCGCGAGAGCCCAAGCGATCAAGAACCCAAATACGAGGAAAGGAACGTGCCGTCTCATCCTCTCACCCGAGCGCATATGTCGGAAGTGCTCTGGCTCGAACAGATGATGCACCCAAGGTGAGGTTAATAGTTCGTCCATGCCCGGACTTGCTCGGGGCATCCACGGAAGCCGGCAAGCCGCGTGCCGGAAGCCCGTAGATGGCCGGGTCAAGCCCGGCCAAGACGACAGGCGGAATCCTGGGTTTGAGACTTAGCACCACGTGGCAGATCAATACGGTCGCGACCAATCTGTCTATCGTCCCCTTCGCTCCCGCGATGCGGTTTCTCGATCCCGGCCTTTCAACTATCATTCTTGGCCATGACGGGCAAAGCTCTCGCCACCGCGGTCGGCCTCGCGCTGCTGGCACCGCTACCGCGAGCGGTTGCCGGCGATCCGCCGGTCTATCGCGGTTTGGCGGAGGTGGCCGGACCGGCGATGCTCAGCCTCGATGGCAAGCGCGTCGTCCTCTGGGGCATCGACGCGCCGGTCCGGGGTCAACCATGTTATGCCGGCAACAAGACGTGGGATTGCGCGACGGCCTCCGCGAAGACCCTGCTCAACCTCGTCGGCGACCGGGAGATCGTTTGCGAGCAACACCGCGTCGACCAGTACGGGCGGGTGTTTGCCGTTTGCAAGGCAGGTGAGGTCGACATCAACCGGTCATTGGTCGAGGCCGGCTTGGCCGTAGCGTTGCCAAAAGAAACGGCCGACTATGTCGCGGCCGAGGCGGCGGCCAAGGCCAAGGGGATCGGGGTCTGGCGTGGCCCGTTCACCGCCCCCGCCGATTACCGCGAAATGCTGGCCGGTCATCCGCAAGAGCGATGAGCATCGACAGCATAACCTTCCGCCTGTTCGGCAGCGAGCTCGCCGGTCGCGATTATTTCCCGCTGCTGCGCTGGATGATCTTCACCGGCGTAACCCTGTTCGGTTTTGCGATCGCTTGGCGCTATCGGCTCTTCCAGCTGATGACGGCACAGGACCGCAGCGGCATCTCGGTATTCATCTGCATTCTCTACATTGCGATCTCGGGCCACTGCCTCGCCCGCATTCTTGCCATCTCGCGCGAGATCAATACCGCCCACCGGGTGCGCGATTGCGTCACCAACGGGGTCGGCACCTATCGCACCGAGGGAACGCGGGTCGTCACCGTCGACGGTGCGGCGCTGCCGGCAGGACGGGTTACCGACTATATCCACAATCTGGTGATCAAAGCCGAGAAGCAGGGCCGTGAGCGGCGGTTGGACCAGACCTTGCTGTTGCGCGGGCTCGCCGACAAGCTCCGAGCACCGATGCAGTTCGGCGCCTTCGCCGGCGATGCGCTGTTGAAGCTCGGGCTGCTCGGCACGATCGTCGGGTTCATCCTGATGCTGCTGCCACTCGCCACGCTCGAGAACTTCGATGCCACATCGATGAAGTCGTCGATGAAGGTGATGAGCGGCGGCATGGCGGTGGCGATGTACACGACCCTCGCCGGTCTCGTCGGCTCGATCCTGGTGAAGGCGCAGTACTACATTCTCGACAATGCTTCGGCCTATCTGTTCGATATCACGACCGACCTGACCGAGGTCTTCGTGGTTTCCTCGCTCGAGCGGGAGGCGCATGGAAGGGTTTAGCAACTGGGACCGCGAGGAGCCGTTCGAACCCTTCACGGTGATGTTGTTCAAGGGGCTGCAAGTCGTCGCCTTTATGTTCTTCCTCGCCTATCTCGCGATGAACCTCGAGGCGAAGCAGGGCAACATCACCAGCAAGGCCGAGATGCTGGTGACAGTGAGCTGGCCCGACAACCACCCCGACGACATCGACACCTATGTCGAGGATCCGCAGGGCAATATCGTCTGGTATCACGTCATGGAAGCCGGACTGATGAACCTCGACCGCGACGACCGCGGCGACTACAAGAACACGATCGTCGTCAACGGCAAGACGATCCGCAATGCGGTCCGCGAGGAGATCGTGACGATGCGCGGTCTGATCGCCGGCGAATATGTGGTCAACATCCACCATTATCTCGCCACCACACCCGATCCCGTGCCGGTCAGCGTCAAGATCGAGAAGCTCAATCCGAGGGTCGAGGTGGTGTTCTACGACCGGCTCTTCCTCGACCACACCGGTGACGAGAAGACCGCGGTCCGCTTCACGATCGACGAGGGCGGCAAGGTCGTCGACATCAATACGCGGCCGAAATCGCTGATCCGGGAGACCCGAAGAGTCCGCACGAACATCCCGCTGACCGGCGCCGCTCTGCGCCAGTGAGCCATGACGTTGCCGCTGATCGGTATCGGCCTGTCCTATGTCGTCGTCGCCGTCCTGCTGTTGAGCCTGAATGTCGCCTCGCGCTGGCACTGGGGCATCAAAGCCGGCGCAATCGCCATCACCTCGGTCTTTTTCGGCATCTCTTACGCATCGATCGCCGGGCTCATCGGCTGGCCGAGCGAGGCGCGCGTGCCCGAGCATTTTCAGCTGGATTGGGCCACCGTGATCGAGCCCGACAAGCTGAACGGCACGCCAGGCACGATCTATCTGTGGGTCGAGGCGCTCGACGCGAACAATGAGCCGGCCGGCACGCCCCGTGCCTTCCGCGTGCCCTACAGCCGCGACCTCGCAGACCGTATCGGACACGCCAAAGAGCGCATCGAGCAGGGCGTCAATCAGGTCGCGACGGCGCGCGAGGTCGATGTGCCGCAAGGTCCCCCAGACGAGGACCAGCGCCTTGCGGGCGCGCCGCAGCGGAAAGATGAACCGGGCAGCCCTGGAGACCCGACCGCATTCATTCAGCACATGCCGGCGATCGAGTTCCAGGACATGCCGCCGCCGGCGCTGCCGCCCAAGCGGCCGCTGTGACGCAGTCTCGAGAGTGCGGCTACGAGAAGGGCATCCTGCTGGCCCTTGTGGTGCTGGGGCTCGCGCTGTCGACCGGGGCACGGGCGAAAGGCACCGGCTACGTTTTCGTCAGCCACGAAAAGACCAACAACATCGCGGTGATCGATCCCAAGCAGGATTACAAGATAATCCAGTGGATCCCGACGTCGCACCGTCCCCGAGATATGAAGTTCGGCGACAACCGCGCACTGCTCTATGTCGCTTGTGGAGACGACGATGTGATCGATGTGATCGATGTCGCCGCGCTCAAGGTCGCCGATCACATCCCGACGGGTCGCAGTCCCGAGATGTTCGAGCTGAGCCGGGACGAAAGGACGCTCTATGTCTCAAACGAGGAAGGCTCCTCGGTGCAAGAAATCAGCATCGCGGACAAGCTCATCATGCGCGAGATCGCAACCGGTGCCGAGCCCGAGGGTCTCGCCATAAGCGGTGACGGCAAGACCCTTTATGTAACGTCCGAGGTCACCGACATGGTGCACGTCGTCGACACCGAGGCTGGGGTCGTCACCGACAATATCGTGGTCGGGACGCGGCCGCGGCGCCTGCTCCTGCTGCCCGACGGGAAGCAACTTTGGGTCTCCAACGAATTATCGGGTCAGGTCTCGGTGATCGATCGCGGGACCAACCGGGTTTTGACGACGCTCGACTTCCTGCCCCCCGGCTTCCGGCAAGCCGACGTGACACCCGTCGGCATGACCCTGACCAAGGATGGGAAATCCGCGATCGTAGCGCTGGGGCGGGCGAACCACGTTGGTTTTGTCGATACCGCGACACGGAAGATCGAAACCTATGTGCTGGTCGGCAGCCGGGCCTGGGGGGTGGCGCTCAGTCCTGACGAAAAGACGCTCTATGTCGCCAACGGGCTGAGCGACGACCTTTCGATCGTCGACACGGAAAGCCGCAAGGCGATCCGGGCGGTGCCTGTCGGCCGCGTGCCGCACTCTGTTCTGGTCGATGATTAAAACCGCGCACGGTCTCGCGGCCGCGAGCCTGGCCCTGGTCCTGGGGTCGTCACCCTCGTCGATGGCCGCGCATCCCGAGGCACCGGAGATCGGCAGGATGAAACTTGGCTATGTCGAGCTGGCGGACGATCCGCGCTACGCCGACAGGGGTGCCCATTCCGGAATTGTGTTCACCGATCTCGGACGTCCTTATCAAGGGAGCCAAGTGGCATTGGAGGACGCGCGGGCGATTGGACGGGTTACCGGCGTCGAGTTCTCGATGGAGAAGGCGACCGGCAAATCCGCCGACGAGCTGGCGCAGCGCATATCGAAATGGGCGACGGACGATGATATTCATTTTGTCCTTGCCGACCTCCCGGCCGCGGCCCTGAAGGATCTGGAAGACGGGCTCGCAGATCGCCCGGTCATGCTGATCAACATCTCGGCGCCGGATGACTCGCTGCGCGGTGCGGATTGCGCGCGCAACGTCGCACACACTTATCCGAGCCAGGCGATGCTTTCGGACGCCCTGATGCAATATCTCGTGGCCAAGGGATGGCTTCAGATCATGGTGCTGCAAGGACCAACGCCCGAAGACGCCGCCCTGGTGGTTGCGCTCCAACACTCAGCCAGAAAGTTCCATGCGAATATCGTCGAAAACAGGCCGTTTTTGCTGACCAACGATCCGCGCAATCGAGAGCAGACCAACGTTGCCCTGATGACGGGCGGTGTGCGCTACGACGTGGTCTATGTCGCCGACGGCAGTGGCGAGTTCGGCCGCTATGTCGCGTACGAGACGAGCCTGCCGCGACCTGTCGTCGGAACTGCCGGATTGGTGCCGACGGCGTGGTCGTGGAGCTGGGACCGCGATGCGGCGGTGCAGCTGCAGCATCGCTACGAGAGGATCGCGCCGCCACGACGCATGAACGGCGCCGACTGGGCGGCCTGGGAAGCGGTCAAGGCGGTCACTCAGGCCGTGATGCGCTCTCGCTCCACGGCATTCGACGCGGTGCGGGCGTTCCTTCTCAGCGATAAGCTCTCCCTCGACACGGTAAAGGGCAATCCCGGCTCGTTCCGCGCATGGGACCATCAGCTCCGCGCGCCGGTGTTGCTCAGCACGGCCGACGCCGTCATCGAACGCGCCCCCTTGCCGCAGTATCTGCATCAGACAAATGTGCTCGACACGCTCGGCATCGACGCGCCCGAAACGGCCTGTCGGTTCTGATGCCATCGAGCCCTCTTCTTGCAAAGATCCTTGTGGTGCGCTTCGCCCAAGGGCTCGTCCTGGCTATGATTTGGCTGATCCCGATCGGACATATTCAGGCGAAGGACCGGCCTTCACGGCTCAACGTCTGGGATATCCGCATCGGCGAGCCGGCCTCGGCAATTCCGGACGGTTTTGTCAACTATGCCTGCGGCACCGACGGCGGACCCCCGTCTACCCCGCTCGCGAATTTCACCGAACTCAAGAAGTGCAAACCCGACGCCGCGGGACTGCACGAGGTGTATTTCGAGTATGACGACGAGCTCGAATACTGGGCCAGAGCTCTAGATCTCAAGGCGGAGATCAGGATGTACGCCGGAACGACGGCTTATGAATTCCCGGTCGTGGCCTCGCTGCTGTTCGACGACGCGGGGCTGGCCAGAGGCGAGCGCCTGGTCACCGATCCGCGCCAGCAATTGTCGCGCGACCGCAACGAATTCTGGATACTGGCGGATTTCATCCGCCATCGCTTCGGCGACAACGGCTGGGAATGCACGGACTTGCCACCCGGTGAGGGGGAGAGCCCCGCCGGCTCGAATTTTGTCAAGAACCACTGCGAGAAGGTGTCGGACGGCCTGCACCTTATTCTCGAGCAGCGCTACTTTCAGAAAAAGGGCCAGCGATTTCTCGACCCCTACACCGGGAAGCCGCGGCCGGAGGATTATGAGAGCGCGACCCGCTTCGAGATGTACGATGCGGCATTCCCCCTCCCGAAACCTGGGACGAACTGACCCGCTTCTTCACTGCCCGATGGTGCCGTCCACGAGAACGGCGCCCCGCGTCTTGAGACCTGCGGTGACCGCACCGTCGAGATCGGCCTGCTGCAACCGCGAACCGCGAAAATCCCCGTCGCTCAGGTCGCTGTCGGAGAGATCGGCTCCATAGAAATCGGCTTGTCTGGCGGAGGCGCCCCGCAACTTGGCACCCCGCAGGCGCGCTCCGACCAAGCCTGCACCGTCGAGCACGGCGAATGTCAGGTCGGACCGGCTGAGGTTCGCACCGCTCAAGTTCGATTGCTTCAGCTTGGCGTGAGACAGATCGCTGCCCGTCATCTCCGCCTCGGTAATGGTAGACAACGAGATGTCCGCGCCGCGCAGGACCGCCTGTGTCAGGCGTGCATGCGCCATATGCACCTCCGTCATGATGGCTTCTTCGAGATTTGCGCCGCTGAGGTCGGTTCCGTAGAGGAGCGCGCCGCTGAGATCGGCACCCTTTAACGAGGCCCGTTTCAGGTCGGCCTTATTGAGGTTGGCGTCCTGCAGCTTGGCTTGATCGAGCCTCGCATTCATGAGCTTCGCGCGGTGCAGGACGGCACCGGTGAGATCCGCGCCGGTCAGATCGGCACCGCTCAAATCACGGCGCTTCAGCTTGGCATCACGAAGATCGCAGCCCCGGCAGTCCTTGCGCGTGCCCGCCAGAAAGGCTTCGCGATCGGGCGGAGTGTCAGACGGCGTCGGCTGATCGTCGGCCTTCGAGGCCGCGACCGCAGACAGAAACACGAGGACCGATCCGACCCAGACGGGCAAGCCCGCGGCTCGCCTGGTCCGGCTGGCCGAGCGACGACGCATCCACGGCCTCTGGCCAATTTCGTTGGCAACTTGGCTGTCGATTGTACAATTGCTAACCAACCGACAACCAGACAGAACTCGTCTGTCAGGCTCCGGCGGGGACAGAATATGATCAAGGTGCTGCTGTCACTGGTTGCGGTTTTGTTGGCGACTCCGGCAGACGCGGACCCGATCAACGGGCCGGCCAAGGCGGTCGACCCGACGGTGATCGACATCAACGGCCGACGCATCATGCTCTTCGGCATCGACTCGGTGATGCGCAAGCAGAATTGCACGATCGACGGCAAAGTCTGGCAGTGCTGGCCCGTTGCGGTGCGCAATCTTGAGATCTTGCTTGATCAAGGGCCGGCGACTTGCGAGGCGACCGGCGAACCGGACGTCTTCGGCCGAATCCTCGCTCGCTGCACCATCAACGGCCAGAGCCTCAACGAACAGCTCGTTCGCAAGGGCTGGGCTGTCGCCAGACCGAGCGAAACGACGGATTATGTTGCGGCCGAGGCCGCGGCCAGGGAGGCAAAACTCGGTCTCTGGCAAGGACAGTTCCAGATGCCTGCAGCGTTTCGCAGAGCCGCCGGCATTTTCGTGGAGCGCCCGTGAACTGGACCGCGGCCTTCGGGCGCTCGGCTTGGCGGCCGATCGCTTTGGCGATTGTAGTGATGGCTGCTGTCGGCCGGGTGACCCTCTTGGAATATCTGTCCGCCGCCGTGGCACAGGATGTGGCAGATGGACAGCGGATCTGGAAGAGCAAGGCGGGGTGTCCGGACTGCCACGGCTGGGCGGGTGACGGCTTCCCATCCGCCTTCCACTCGGAAGGCAACGCCCCGTCGTTGCGGGAGACGCAGCTCGCCCGTGATCAGATTCGCGAGACCATACAGTGCGGCCGGCCGGGCACGCCGATGCCGCATTTCGACCGCTTCGCGTATACCGACAAGCGGTGCTACGATATGACTGCCGCGGATCTCGGCGATTTGGAGCCGAACCGCTCTCAGACTACGCTGCAGCCTTACGAGATCGACGCTGTGGCCGATTACGTCGCCGCGAAGATCAAGGGGGCCGGCGCAGTGACGCGGGCGCAGTGCGTCGAGTTCTTTGCCGCAGCGGAAACTTACTGCGACAAATATCCCGAACACCCAGACGCGGAGCAAAAATAAAGCGGCCGCCGGGAAGCAGCCGCTTTAGCGTCAGCCGCCGGTTGATGCTGCCTCAGAGGCTGAATACGAACAGCATCGAGGTGTTTTGCATATCCTTTAGCGCGGGCGTCTTGTTCAACAGATCCCTGGTCTGCGCGTTGCCGCCGATCAGCACGGCGACATATTGCTTGCCGTTGACGGCATAGGTCATCGGAGGAGCCGAGCTCAGCGAGCCGGTGTTGAAGCTCCACAGCGGCTTCAGCGTCTCGTCGTCGAGCGCGAACACGGTTCCGTCCGTGGTCGTCGTGAACACGAGGCCGCCGGCCGTCGTCGTGACCCCGGAGGCGATGCCGTGATTGGTCGGCAGCTGCGCGACCTTCTTGCCGGTCGAGGGGTTCATTGCCGTCACGCTCCCCTTGACGTCCTCCGCATTCGCGAACTTGCCCCCCAGCCAGAAATCGCCGGCGGCGTCGTTGAGCGGATCAACGGTGACGAACGAGCAGGCCTCGAGGCCACCGCCGTAGGAAAGGTGGGTCCGCCGACTATACGATGTCGGAAAGTAATTGACGCCGCCTTGGATATTCGGGCAGCCCTGCAGCTTGCCTTGTTCGCGCCGCGACGGTTTGCCGATCTTGTAAACCTGCAGATCCTTCTTCGGGTCGTACTCGACCGGCTTCCCGGTCTTGGGGTCGATGCCGCTCGTCCAGTTGATCTTCTGGGCGTACTGCTCGGCCGAGATGAACTGGCCGTTGTTGCGGTCCAGCGTGTAGAAGAAGCCGTTGCGCCCGAAATGGGCGATGATCTTGCGATCTTCGCCGTTCACCTTGGTGTCGATCAGCTGATTGATCCCCACCTCGTCGTAGTCGAGGAAATCACCGGGCGTGTACTGGAAATACCAGACCATCTTTCCGGTAGCAGCATCGAAACCGATTGTAGAGTCGGTAAACAGGTTGTCGCCCGGGCGGTATTCCGGATCGAACATCGGGACCGGCTGGCCCGTGCCCCAGATCGTCAGCTTGCTCACCGGGTCGTATGAGCCGGTTACCCAAAACGATCCGCCGCCGTGCTCCCAGGCATTGGTGTCGCCCTTCCAGGTCTCGCTGCCGGGCTCCCCCGGCGCGGGAACCGAGTAAGTGCGCCAGAGCCGCTCGCCGGTGTCCGCATTCAGCGCATCGATATGGGCGCGCGCGCCCTGGTCGCCGCCGCTCCCGCCGACAATCAGCTTGTCCTCGATCACCAGCGGGGCCGACGTCAACGTGCAGTGCGTACGCCTGGGATCGTCGAACTGGACTGTCTTTACGAGCTCACCCGTGTCGGCCTTGGTCCAGAGGACCTTGCAATCGGCCGTGACGGAGATGACAAAGTTCTTGTACAGGGTGACGCCGCGGTTGGTGGCAACCATGAAATCGGCCTTGTTGGTGCCCGGGTCCATGATCCAGCTGATCCGCGCCTTGGCCGGTTCGCGGACGTCGATCCTGTAAACCGCGCCGAAGCCGTCGACCACGTACATTGCGCCGTCATCGACGAGGGGCGTGCTCTGATGACCGCCCAAGGGGACCTTGCCGACGCCTTCGACGCCACCCAGCGCCACCGTAAAAGCTACGTGAAGATCCTTGACGTTATTCTTATTGACCTGGTCGAGCTCCGAGTAACGATGCGCAGCATAGTCCTTATTAACCATGAGCCAGTTCTGCGGCTCCTTATCAGGACTCGACAGTCGTGATGTCGTTACTTCGCCCGCCATCGCCGCGAGCGATGTGGACGCCAACATGGTCGAGGCCAGAAATCCGGCGCGTAAGATCGAGCGGTCTTTCATGGTTTCCTCCTCCTTGCCTCTCTGCTATGCGGCGGGTGCGGAAACCGGCCTGTGGGGCGATGCCTCACCCAAAAAAAAGTTAACATTGGTCTCGCGCAGGTTCAACACGACGGTCCCTATGCAGTCCACCTGCCTGGACCAGAATCGAGACTCCGAGTTGACAGGACTGACCCTCGAACCTAATGTCCAACCGATCCGTAGCCGATTGAGGGAACCGCCATGAAGTGGAAGACTCCTGTCATCATCGAGATCGCGGTCGGGCTGGAGATCAACGCCTACGCGTGTGCCGAGATCAAATAAGCCGACGATCCGCCGACGCCGGTAGATCCGGCGAGGCAGCCCGATGGTTCTTGCCGTTGTCCTCGGCTCCGCCGCGGGTGGCGGTTTCCCGCAATGGAATTCGAACGCCCCCGCGTGCCGGCGAGCCCGCTCGGGCGATGTGCGCGCGGGGGCCCGCTCGCAGGCGTCGCTTGCGGTATCGGCGAACGACAAGGACTGGTTCGTTCTGAATGCATCACCCGATTTGCGCCTGCAGATCGAGGCAAACCGGTGTCTGCATCCGCGCGAAGGACTGCGGTCCTCGCCGATCGCCGGAGTGGTGCTGACCGGCGGTGATGTCGACGCGATCGCCGGCCTGTTGCACTTGCGCGAGCGCCACCGTTTCGACGTCTACGCTCCGTCCCGGGTGCTCGCGATCATCGCCGCAAACCCGATCTTCGACGTGCTGGCGCCCGATTGTGTGCAGCGCATCGAATTGCCGCTCGACCAGAAATTTGAGCTGGCCGGAGCGGCGGGCGCTGCCGGGCTTGCTATCACCGTATTCGCCGTGCCGGGCAAGGTGCCGCT
>Ga0187846_10001696_pt1 | contig 12381 bp, 5 predicted proteins | sample TC_taG_FD_161473 | JGI IMG/M metagenome (GOLD analysis project Ga0187846, IMG submission 161473) | Biofilm microbial communities from the roof of an iron ore cave, State of Minas Gerais, Brazil - TC_06 Biofilm (v2) | ecosystem: Environmental > Terrestrial > Deep subsurface > Cave > Wall biofilm ...
CCTTATTCAAGACGCGGCCGTCTTGGTGCCTGACGCCGGTGTCTCGGTCTCGCCTCTTGAACCCCGTCGGACGCACAGCATCGCCGCCGCCCGGGCCTCGCGTCTCGATCACTCGGTGACGCGGTTGCTGGTTACTTCGGGGTCGGCGGGGATAGTTGACATTACATTCGCGGGGTGCCAACCGTCAGCGGGAGTATTCGGCAGTTGGACGGCTTTGGTTCCTCGGATTCACCTCCCGCCTATATCAGAATAGTCCACCGGTGCGAGCGCAGGACGCGCTTGGGCGTTTGGGTTTCTGTCCGACGCACCGGCGCCCGGTCGAGGAGGTCGTCTCGCTCGACTGCTACGGCAACCGCGCGTTCCGACGACAGTGGGCATCCAGGTAGGCCACAGGGGATCGCGCAGATCCAGGAAGAAGCCGCGTTCAGGAGCCACTCCCCGCGCCTCGGCCGCGGCAGCCTCCTCACCGCAGGGGGTTGACGCTACCTGCACACAGTCCGACACTGGGCGACGGTAAGAAGGACGCTCCAGACCGCCGATCTGTGCCGTCATCGGCGGCGTAAGATGCCCGCTCAGCTCTCCCCGAGACGAGTGATCTGATTTACCCGGCGTTTCGGAAATGACTCCCGGCCGATGCGGTTGCTGCTAAGCTCGCTTGGCAGCAACTGCTAAGAAACCTTCACAGCACGGACTCACTCGCCATGAAACTTCACATTTTTTTTAACGGCATAACGCTTGCTGTAATAGCGATCCGAGGGTGTCCTCTTTACGCGTCACCTTCAGCATCTCTAAAAGGGGCGATCAAATGGCTGGCAAAATCGAACACATTGTCATTATCGTCAAGGAGAACCACACTTTCGACAACTATTTTGGCACCTTCCAAGGAGCAGACGGCGCGACCGTGGCGCATGCTCAAAACCCGCCTCCCGATGACCCCGACCACAAGCATCAGGCCTGGATGGCCCGCGCAGGAGACGCCATCCACCGTGTGCAATATGGCAAGGACGACATCCCCATCTATTTTGAGTATGCCCGCGAATTCACTTTGTGCGACAAATACTTCTCCGAAGTTGCAGGGCCGTCGACTCCCAACCACCTCATGCTTATCTGCGCCGACGCGCCGATCATTAACAACCCCGCCCATCACTATCGTCCGCTCCCGGGCGAGGGCTACGAACTGAAATCGCTCCCTCTGGCACTGGAGAAAGCTCACCTTACGTGGGGCAATTATGGAGGCTATGCTTTTCATTACGTCAAGGAACTTGCAGGCCACCACAGCAACCACACGCGGGACCTGTTCATGCATCATGCGTCACACGGCCGCCTGCCTAATGTGTCTTGGGTCTATGGTGATGGCAGGCCAGACCTCAGCGAGCATCCTACACAGAACGTGACCGACGGCTCGCGATGGACCGCCGAACAGGTCGACGCGATCGTCGCAGGTGGGCTCTGGGAAAAGACGGCCATATTCGTGACTTGGGATGATTGGGGAGGATGGTTCGATCACGTTGTCCCGCCCGTAAAGGAAGCTTGGGATAGCAAGCGGGCACAGCGTCCGGCCGACGCCTTCGCGGAATTCAATGGGCAACCGTTCCGCTTTGGCTCCCGGGTCCCCTGCCTCGTGATCAGTTCTTATGCCAAGCCCGGGCACGTCTCTCACCAGGAGAATTCACACGTCAGTCTCGTGAAATTTTGCGAAACCACATTCGGACTGTCGGCGTTGAATCAGCGCGATGGCGGCTCGAACGGAATGACGGACTGCTTCGATTTCAACCAGCGGCCGCTACCGGCCCCGCGTCTCGCCGCGAAATAAGAGTCTAGAGAGAGGCTTCGACAGCGGACTAGTTCGCAAAAGGAGGGATTTATCATGGCTAACATCAAAGTCTCGGTTCTCAATCAAAGCCAGTCGCTGACCGATGACCAGGTGAGTCAAGCGGTGCCAGCCCTGCAAGCACAAGTCTCCAACGATTTTGCACCTGCCTGGGGAATCGACGCTGAGGTCAAGTTCGTACCCGGCAACCAACCGGATCCGGGCTCGTGGGCATTGGTGATCTTCGACAATTCCGATCAGCCGGGGGCGCTCGGATATCACGACCTGACCGCCGAAGGCCTGCCGCTGGGAAAGGTATTCGCCGGCACGGATATACAGAATGGACTGCAATGGACGATCACTGCGAGCCATGAACTACTCGAGATGCTGGCGGACCCGGATATCGATTTGACGGCATTCGTACAGCCCGACGACCAGACCGGTAGGATCTACGCTTACGAGGTCTGCGATGCTTGCGAAGCGGACAACTATGGCTACGCAATCAATGGCACGATGGTGTCTGACTTCGTCTTCCCCGCGTGGTTCGAATCGTTCCGCACCCCGGGCAGCACGCAATTCGACAAGCGGAATCAGATCCAGAAGCCGTTCGACCTGCTGCCAGGCGGCTATATCGGTATTTTCGACGTGACCAGCGGTACCGGATGGACACAGCTCACCGCCGCGCACGGACGTCATGCCAAGGGTACGCGGCCGGAACGCGCCCGGGTCGGCAGCCGCCGCGAGCGCCGGCGTACACCGCGCGATCAGTGGCGTCGCAGTGAGGTGCATACTCGCCGCGCAAAGTGAGCAGAAGCGGCGAGGGGCCGCACCGGGTAGGCATACGCGGCATCTTGCACATACCAGCGCAAAGGGAACCGCGAGGTCGCAGACCGATGAATCCATCCTCGCGGTTTCTTGGAGGATTCTCTCATGATGACGCTGCGTGAGGGCGACTCGGGACCTGACGTGGTTGCGCTGCAGAAGAGGCTTAGAGAGCGCAGTTTCTCACCGGGCGCCATCGATGGCAACTTCGGTCCGGGCACGGAAGCAGCCGTGCTCGCCTTCCAGAACAGCGAGGGTCTGCTCGCCGATGGCGTGGTCGGACCGCGAACAGCCGCGGCTTTGGGCTTTGCCGGCGCTGATCTGCCTCCACCCGAGGCGATGCCGAACGTCACTGTGGCCATCGTGTCGAAAATGTTTCCGGCAACGCCTCTCCAGAATATCCAAAACAACTTGCCCCAAGTTCTCCAGTCGCTTCATGACGCTAGTCTGACTTCCGTGCCCATCGTGTTGGCGGCTTTAGCAACTGTGCGTGCCGAGACTGAAGGATTTGTTCCCATCAGCGAGGGTATATCGCGATTTAACACGAGCCCAGGTGGCGAACCATTCGATCTCTACGACAAGCGTCGCGATCTCGGTAACAGAGGTACCGGCGACGGGGCCAAATTCAAAGGACGCGGCTACGTTTCAACTGACTGGACGGGCAAACTACGCAGAATTTGGCCCAAAGGTCGACACTGACCTGATCACAGAGCCTGAGCGTGCTAACGAACCACAGCTCGCGGCGAAAATTCTCGCCGCCTTCATCGCCGCTAAGGAAATAGCCATTAAACAGGCGCTACAGGATGATGACCTCGCCCGAGCACGCCGGCTGGTGAATGGCGGATCCCATGGACTCGATCGCTTCACGGATGCTTATAGGACGGGTTCGAGATTGCTCACGTGACGCTGCCGAGAAGATAGGGGGAGATGGATCGGAACACAACCGTCACTGCCTTGCTGGCCGCTCTACTCGGCGCATTTGCCGTCGGGGTGCCGGTTGCAATGCAATCCTCGGAGCCCGCCCATACACCTGGCGAGATACCGACTGTGGCAGCTTCGCGAAGTCCTCGAGTCGCCGAATCACAAGAACGACCTTACCGGGTCTTGAACGACTTCCTTGGCTTTAAAGGTGAAGATGCCAAGAAGGCGTGGACAACGGAAGATGAGCGCAAGCGCTACACGATAGAGTTCCTGATCGCGACCTTGCCCGAGCCTCTCGCACCTCCGTTGCGTTATAAGTTTGACAGCTACCTCGATGCTATCCAGAGGGCAGCCGAGGCCGCGGGCTACATCATGGACCGCTTCGACCTCCCATGGCCGGACCCGAACAAGGAGGATTCGCAGAACTTCAAACTCGGCCAAGAAATAGACCTCAGATGGGAGCAGGCGAACGGGGCAGAGGCATCCGACTTCGCCTCCATAACACCCAACACAAAACAGGCGAAGTTCCTGAGCGAACCCGGAATATTGTTATTTCGGCGGGTGCAGAATCCCGTTAAAGACCGCAGGCTATTGATGGTGTTTGTCGTCGGCGAAACACCGACCTGGGGTGTACGCAAGGAAGCGCTCAACAACGCCCTCGACTGGATCGCGTGGCTTTCGGACTTGTGGAATGAGCAAAAAGTTCCGCCGCGCTTTCCCCGAAGGGCCGATGAGGGTCCTCTCCACATACGGATCGTGGGCCCTTCATTCTCCGGCTCGGCCCAATCCATCGATCTCGCTCTTGCAGACTGGCTTTCCTCGCATCCGACTTCGCCTGAGCCGCAGATAAGAATCATCTCAGGTACGGCTACGGCAATCGATGAAACGCTCAGGAAGAAATGGGCCAATGACCGCTGGGCATTCAATGCGACCGCGATCCCAAACTCTCAGAGAGATCAGCTGATCACTTCTTATCTCATCAGGCAGCTCGGTGCGGCGGATCATGAAATTGCGGTGCTCTCCGAAAGCAGTACCGTTTTCGGAGCCAGCGTCAGCTCCGCCGCTTCGAGCTCCCTGCATCTGAAGTTCCCCCTTCACATCTCTAACCTGCGCAGCGTCTCGCGAGGTATGAGTGGACTATCGATGCCCCAGGTCGAGCTGGGCCATAGGAACCTCCCATTTTCCGAAGAGCAGAGCGAGAACGGCGGCTACATTGTTCCGATGTTCTCGGCACGAGGAACTTCTTATGACGAATTGGTATTGAACAATCTCATTTCGACGATTCACCGCGAGCGGATCGGTTTCGTTCAGATCGCGGCAGCGACAGATGTTGAAGACCTTATCTTTCTGGCGCAACAAATAAGGATCTATTGTCCGGATACTGTTTTGGTCACGTCCACTGCAGATATCCGGTTCCTTCATAGTGACGTGAATCCAGACCTCCGGGGCATGCTGGTTTTCACAACGTATCCTTTGTTTCACGCCAATCAGTCGTGGACTTACCCATTCCGGGGTGAAGAAATGCGTTTGCAGGTGCCTAGCGATAATGCGGAAGGCGTCTATAATGCATTTCTGGCTTTGCTCGGGATGCGAGAACGGATGCAGGAGTATGGTAGCCCGTTCACGAGGGTATCACGGCAGCCTCCCTTGTGGGTGACCATTGTTGGCCGTGACAACTTCTGGCCAGTAGCGATTCTTGAGGCATCCGAAAACAATTGCTATCTTTACCAGGAGGAGTCGCACCCGGCGGCAGATCCAATCCTGCTGCGGCGGGCGCTGTATCCTCGGGTGTTTCTGGTCGAGTTCTTGATACTCAGTCTGTTCTGCCTGAGTGCATGTACCCTGGTGTTGAAGGAGTTTCCAGCTTTTCACGTACCGAAACTCTTCGCTGTTCGGAACGACCTGTGGGCCTCGCTTCCCACATCACTTTCGATGCTATCTGCGGACGGCGCGTGCGCCAGCGATCGAGCGGTCCGCCGGACCGTTCTACTGGAGTACACGACGATCCTGCTGGTGCTTTTTGGATCTGTCTTCTTGTTCTTTCTGATACCCATGTTGCCCAGAATCGGGTTCGCTAATGGTGTTATCCCCTGGCACCCGAGCCCGCTGGTCAAATTCCTGGTTGGGATCGGCTGGCTTACTCTGTCGGTAGAACTGCTAGCGGTCTTCGCGACTCTCCGGAGTGCCTGGACCGAGTCGGCCTTCTGGAGGCGTATCGGCTTACTACTAGTTCTAGTATCTGGGGTGTGGGCGGCTCGTTCGATAGCCGAGCTGATCATGGCCCATCCGCCTCAGTCGCAGACGGCGGCAAACGTGGGCGTGTTCCTTTTCCTGCGTTCGGTGAATCTTAGAAGCGGTGTCTCGCCCCTGTTGCCGATTCTGATGGTAAGCGGCGCCGGCTTGCTTCTAGTGATCTGTTCCTTGCGCCGGTTCAACCTTCTTGAGGCATGCCCGCTTCCGAAGCCCTTCCTGAACTTTGGCAATGGGTCTTTCGGGGGCGTTTCAAGACAGGAAGACCAAATCCGAGATCTGTTGGGGTGCGCTCCCCTATTTTTGCCCGGTTCGCCACTCCTGCTTCCGTTGTTCCTCGTAATTTATACTGCGCTTACGCGGGGTCGGCCGAGTTACCCGATCGACGGACCGTTCTTCGATCACGCTCTTCTGGCGGCGTCGTTCCTGGTTTACGCCGCGTTCTCACTGGTATTCCTTCGCTTTGCCACCGTCTGGTGGGCGCTACGCCGCCTGCTCCACAGGCTATATTGGCATCCTACTCGTGGCGCTTACGAGAGTCTGCGCGAAACTCTCCCAGGTGATCAGAGCGAGAAAAAGAGGATCCACTTGTTGGAGCGGAGACCCAGCTACACCGCAATTGAGGGCGCCTTGCAGAACGCCCGCGAAATTCTTCGGTTCAGGGATGATCAGGGCCTTCGGGTGGCAGTGGTTTGCGCAGAAGAATTCCTGCAGCGGGCCTACAAGGCGGAAGACGAAGATACTGGCAATTGGCGAGAGGCCGTCAAGAATCGGCTACGTGTAGAGCAAACTATGGCGGCAGTGACCGGCGCGGTTGCATCGATTTTCGACGGCGAATGGCGCCTGCAGGCCGCCGGTTCCGCTTCCTCGCAGTCAGCTCAAGACACTCGAAGCAAGTTGGTTGAGCAAGCGAATCTGTTCGTCGCATCGCGAGTAGTGGACTTCCTGCGCCAGGTACTGCCGCAACTGCAGAATTTGGCGGTATTCGGCACTGCGACCATGCTCCTTATGCTCCTCGCAATGAGTTCCTATCCATTCCCGCAGCGAGACACCTTTCTATGGTTAAGTTGGCTGACGCTGCTCGCGGCGGTGCTCCTCTTGCTGATCGTGTTCGTACAGATGAACCGCGACCGGATCGTCAGTCTTCTGAGCGGAACCGTACCTGGCAAGCTGAGTTGGGACGCGGGCCTGGTCAACCAGGTAATCCTGTTCGGAGTTGTACCTGCGCTCAGTCTGCTCGGCGCGCAATTCCCGCATGTCTTCTGGCAGCTCTTTTCCTGGACCTCGAAGATCGCGAGCGGTCACTGAAACCATTGAAATATGCGTTTCAACGTCGGCGCGCACTCGCCTGCACTCTGTGGCGATAACCGGTGACTCCACCTTATGCGAGGAAAGGTGCGGCGATCTGAAGCTGCCTCTGTCTCATAACGGGCTCGATCAAGATTCTCAGCGGTTTCACTCATCGTTGCACCCCCTTTGAGCAAGGGCCGGCGTCTCATTCGACTCGCAGAGACGGGCCCGGCTATTTTCTCGTGTCGAGAAGTGTGTTCGAAAGATCCCGGCCTCTTCGATGCCATTCTCGGAACCGACAGAACCAACCCAAGCTAGTGAAGCAGCTCTCTTATCAACGCCCATATGTCTTTTTTCGTGATAACTGCTCGCGCGCTCAGCACCTCGCCGACGTGAGTGTATCCCGGGTTAGCGGAGACGGTTAGTTTTTGATCTTCTTCTTCAGACCAAAGCGGCATACTGAGCGCCGCACTCGCCGATACCAGACTGGAGGGGGCGCTAACTGTTCTTTTCACCTTTTGCCCAAACTGCGAAGCGCACGTAGCAGGCAAGTTCAAAGAGACCATGAAGACAAGGATGCGGGTCACGGCATCGGGTTTGCGTAGGGGGAATTCTGCGAGATCAAAGGGTAGCCACGTGCTAAGAAATCGCCTCCTGGCGAGATAGGAATTCCGGGTTATGCGGTATGGCAGAAAATGCTGTTTCGTCGGGCAAGCGGCGGGAGGAGAACTAGCGCAAAGCGAACGTAACGCAGAAAGCGCGCAATGCGGCCATCGAGCGACCTGAGGCCGAAGACCAAGAAAGCCGTTCAGTAGACGGGCCGCCTAGCTGCCCAACTGACTGACTGCCCCAGCTTCACTGAAACTTAATGCTGGAGCGGCAGTTCCAACTGACCGTGCGGTCTGCCAGACCAACTTCGGTGTCGAGAGAATCAGCGCTGCGGGGTGCGGCATGGCTTTAGTCTCGTTTTGACTGCTGGAATAGGTCTCTTGGCTTAAGTCGACAACGGGGGGATTATATTCGCCGCTTGGAACCGAGCCGATTGAATCAAGATTTGGGAGTTGCCGGCCTTGCATTGTCCAAATTGTCGCAGCGAAAACCGAGAGAGCGCACGGTTCTGTAACGACTGTGGCGCCCCACTTTCCGTACAGGGGCCAGTGTTTCAGCGCAAATCGTTTCCAGATTCGACGGAAGAGAGCGCAAAGTCTCGATCACAATCCTCCGAGGCGCTGATACGCGAACCAGAGCGCCGCCACCTGACGATGCTGTTTTGCGACGTAGTCGCGTCGACTGCTCTGTCAGGACAGCTCGACCCTGAGGAACTGCGTGAGGTGATGCGTGCTTATCAAAGCGCCACCTTGGATATAGTCGCTCATTTCGGAGGTTTCGTCGCGCATTATTTTGGAGATGGGGTTCTGGCTTACTTTGGTTATCCGCAGGCCCACGAAGACGACCCGCAACGGGCCGTTAGGGCGGGACTGCGGATCATAGGTAGCTTGCCTCAGCTTAACGCAGAGCTGCAGAGAACGATCCGGGTCGTTCATGAACGCCCCCTTCAGGTGCGCATCAGTGTACATACTGGTCTCGTAGTAGCCGACGAGACAGAGGGCGGAGCCATCGCAGCCGTGGGCGAGGCTCCAAACGTTGCCGCGCGAATTCAGACGATCGCGCCGCCTAACTCGGTCGTGATCAGCACCGCGACCCATAGGCTTGTAAAAGGGTTTTTTCATTGCCAGAGCCTTGGGACACGGGCATTCAAAGGCCTGTCGGCGAATCTCAGGGTGTATCGGGTAGTTGAGGACAGAGGCGTGCAAAGACGCTTTGAGGTGGCTGCTAGGAGTGGCCTCACACCGCTGGTAGCACGTGACAAGGAGCTCGCGCTGCTATTTAAGTGCTGGAAAGACGTCAAGAAGGGCGAGAGTCGGGTGGTGCACCTCAGCGGCGAACCAGGAATCGGTAAATCCCGCCTGCTGCGCGAGCTTGGGCAGAGAGCGGCGCGAGATGGATATACGTATATACAATTCCGCTGCTCGCCGTATTATCAGAATACTGCTTTCTATCCGGTGAGTGACTATCTTCAGCGACTGCTGCAGCTGCGTCGCGATGATTCTGCGACGGAGAAGCTGCAAAAACTAGAAAAACAATTGACGGAACATTCTATCTCGCTAAAGGAAACAGTACCACTATTTGCTACGCTGCTATCGCTTCCCTACTCGGAGCACTACCCACGACCCAGCCTGAGCCCCCAGAAGCAAAAGGAGAAAACTCAAGAAGCGCTCGTGACTTGGCTTCTATTGGAAGCAAGGCGAAATCCTGTACTCACCGCGTGGGAAGACCTACAATGGGCAGATCCTTCAACCCTTGAGCTGTTGGGCCGCTTCCTTAACGAGCCGTCAACAACTCGGATCTTGACGCTACTGACCTTTCGTCCGGAGTTCAGCCCGATCGCCTTCTCGCAATCTCCTTTCGCGCAGATTACTCTGACCCGCCTAGCTCGAGGAGAAGCAGAGATAATGGTATGCAAAATGACGGGCGAGAAGCCGATACCACGGGAGATAGTTCGAGAAATAGTCGCTAAGACCGATGGCGTACCGCTCTTCGTGGAAGAATTGACAAAGATGGTCTTGGACTCCGGTCTTATCGTGGAAAAAGATAGCAAGTATGAATTGACAGGTCCACTAGTCCCACTGGCAATACCAGCCACGCTCTACGATTCATTAATGGCGAGGTTAGATCAATTTCCAGCTACCAGGAAGGTGGCGCAACTCGCAGCGACGCTGGGGCGTGAATTTCGTGGCGACCTGCTTCAAGCCGTCTCGGGGCTGGACGAGTCCGTGCTCAAAGGTGACCTTGCGCGCTTGAGCGGTGCGGGGTTACTATATGAAAAAGGCTCTTTCCCACAAGCGTTGTACGTTTTCAAGCATGCGCTAATACAAGAAACTGCTTATCAGTCGTTGCTTAAGAGTACCAGATGCCGGTACCATCAGCGTATCGCGCTTGTTCTGGAACAGCAGTTTCCCGAGATCGCAGAAGCAGAGCCCGAACTGCTAGCACGACACTTCACGGAGGCGGAGCTTAACCATCAAGCAATCTCTTACTGGCAACGCGCGGGGCAGCAGGCAATCGAACGCTCTGCAAATCTAGAGGCTATTGCGCATTTCACAAAAGGTTTGGGACTTCTGCAAAACACTCCGGAGAGTCTTGAGCGGGATCAGCAAGAGGTATTGCTACAGGTCAGCCTGGGCATGGCTCTCATGTTCGCGAAGGGGTACAGTGCCCCTGACGTACAAAAAGCCTACGCGAGAGCCCGCGAGCTATGCTCACAGATCGGTGAAACTCCTCAGCTTTATCCCGTGCTTTGGGGACTGTGGGCATATTATCTGGTACGCGGTGAGTATCAAGCCTCTCATGAGATTGGCAGTCACCTTCTCACTTTAGCCGAGCAGCAACAGAACACCGAGCTTCTTCTAGAGGCACATACTTCTCAGGGTTTGAACTATTTTAACGGAGGTTGTGATCTGCGGCGTGCTCGAATGCATTTGGAGAAAGCAATTTCCCTTTACGACTTCGTCAAGCATTCTTCACATGCCTCCATGTACGGTCAAGACCCGGGCGTTGTGAGCTTGGGTGTCCTTTCGTGGACGCTCTGGCTACAGGGCTGCCCGGACCAAGCTTTAGCGAAACACGAGGAATGTCTCGACCTGGCTCGGCGCCGAGCGCACAATCACAGCATCGCCTGGGCGTTCGGCTATGGGGCGTCTTTCCGACAGTTTCGGCGAGAGATCGTGCTCGGAAAGGGTCTAGCCGAGCAAGGAATTGCTTTCTCGACCGAACGCGGGTTTCATCTTTGGTCATTGGCCGCTACATACACACTAGGATGGGCCCTGAACCATCTTGGGCAATCCAGCGCCGCAGTCGAGATGTTGCATGACGCTGTGGATACATGGAAGACGACCGGCGCGCGAATTACACGACCGCATCAGTTGGGATTACTTGCCGACGCTTTTGGAGCGGTGAATCGTGTCGAAGAGGGAATCGCTCTTCTCGATGATGCAATAGGTGAAGTGCAGTCTACAGGCGAGGAGTACTACAAGGCCGAGTTATACCGTCTTAAGGGAGAGCTTTTGCTCAAATTGGGTGTGCCCGACGAGGCCGGCGCCTCTAACACTTTTCTTCAGAGTCTGGAGACTGCACGAAGCCAAGGCGCGAAATCATGGGAGTTGCGGACGGCGACAAGCCTGGTCCGTCTGAGGCAACGGCAGGACGAGCCCGACGACGCTTGTCACATGCTAGCGGGTATCTACAACCAGTTCACGGAGGGCTTTGATACCCCTGACCTGAGGGATGCAAGGGCACTGCTCGTCCAACTGAATCCCGAGACTTGGAATAGGGTAATTCACGATGACGCCTCCAAAATGGACACTTGAGTACTTAAATGAGATGCGCGAGGCGGACGACGATTTGGCGGATCGCACGATGCATGTGCTCTTCGAAGAACAGAGCATCGATGCAGTTAATCAAATCTTGCAGAATCTTATTCTCAATGATGATGTGTTTTCCGCGGCACCACTGAATCTCCCCGAAAGAAGCAAGAAGGCGTTAATAAGATATATTGACGAGAGCTCGGCCCTGCCTGAGTGGGCTTGTCAGGCGAGAATCAAAATCGGTGAGGACCTCTTCGCGGACTACGGAATGACAGCTTTTTCTATTCTGGGTTGCGCTAGCCTCCCCGAGGCCTATGCGACAGCGTATGCAGCAACCGTTCTCGGTCTCACACAGCAACTCGAGAAGCATGTGCGCCGCCGAATATACGAGACCGCTCTGTTTGTGGTCGACGTAATGTCTCCTGGCGGCCTTAAGCCTCGCGGTAGGGGGATCCGTTCGGCTCAGAAAGTACGCCTGATGCATGCCGCCATCCGCTCTCTTATTCTCTACAACCCACCCGAGAATTCGATCGATGTAAACCCAAAACAACTTGGCGATGCATTCTTGAGGCTTAACTGGTCGCCCGAAGATGGAAGACCCATTCACCAGTTGGCTATGAGCATGGCAATTTTAAGCTTTTCTTACATCGTGCTCCGAAGTCTGCAGAGGTTGGGAGTCAAACCAACACCCGAGCAGGAAAGTTCCTATTTGCATTGCTGGAACATTGTAGGTCACATTATGGGCGTAAACTCAGGCCTCCTTCTAAGTCGTCCGGAGACTATGGCTGAAGCCGAGGAACTGTACAATTGCGTCTGGCCTCAATCCGTAGTAAGTACTCTCGATGGAAAAAAATTAGAGAGGGC
>Ga0187846_10001697_pt1 | contig 12380 bp, 21 predicted proteins | sample TC_taG_FD_161473 | JGI IMG/M metagenome (GOLD analysis project Ga0187846, IMG submission 161473) | Biofilm microbial communities from the roof of an iron ore cave, State of Minas Gerais, Brazil - TC_06 Biofilm (v2) | ecosystem: Environmental > Terrestrial > Deep subsurface > Cave > Wall biofilm...
CAATGTGCTCCACTTCCGAGCGGCGATAAGGAGGGGCAATAAAATCAAACGCGCCCAAACGCATGGCCTCGAGATACTGGAGCGTCTCATGCACACGGGACGCGACTACAACGGGAATCTTCGCGGCTTCGGTGAGACGCAACAACTCGCGGAACGTGCCGTCCGTCAACTGCGCGTCGCAGAAAACGAGTAACGTGTCGCGCTTTGCCAAGAGCGACTGCGCTTCTTCCAGCGTGGAGGCAAGGACCGGGTCGAGGCCACATTCGGAGAGGATGCTTCCGAGATTGCGGCCATTGTCGGGATCGGAACTCACTACAAGGACTCGCAAGCGGCTGGGCATAGTTACCTCCGCGGCGGACGGGGATTTATAGGCAAGAGGGTCCAGCAACATTAACGCGGCAGGAAGACCCCCGGTCCGCAACCGCGCTTGAAACAAAGTAGTCTCCCGGCGCGCCAGTGTCAATAGACCAGAAGGCACAATCTTGGGCATATCTGCTCGGATCTTCCGTCCCAGGCGCAAATTGCGAGAGTGTAGTGAGAGCTGTTCACCGTGCCATGTCGATGCTGCGCCAGGTGTGCTATTCTGTTTGCTCAACTCGGACGCCCTGTGCGCGCCCGAGTTCGCCCTGTCGGGGCGTGGCTCAGCCTGGCTAGAGCGCCTGGTTCGGGACCAGGAGGTCGGTGGTTCAAATCCACTCGCCCCGACCATTCCAACCCTCGCAATGAGTACCATTTAGCATTCGACTTCTACCACCTTTTCAGCAACGCTGCTGGGTATCACAGGTATCAATGTGCCCGGCAGATCGAATCCCAAGCCCGTCTGCTCGGCCACTATTCGCCTGTATCCCACATCCTCGCTTAACCGTGAGTAGCCATCCGTCACGGTCTTGTCAGCGTGTCCGAGCCAGAACCGGATGAGGGACCGTGATGGTTCGGCAGTCCGGCGAGAGGTGGAGGATTTCGAGTCCAAGGGCTTCGCCGACCCGCAGCCCGCTACCGACTAGCATCGCAAATAGAACGCGGTCCCGGCCAGTTGCGGTTTGAATGATTTCGCTCACAAGCTCGGCGGTGAACGTCGGACGGCGCTGGCCCGCGATAATGGGCATGTCTAAAAATTCGTGATTCCACTTTCGCGGAAACATCTGCTCGCCGTTCTCGTCCACCTTCGAGGCTACGATCAATTTCACCAGTCCAATGTAGCTGTGAATGCTCTTCGCCCCGAGTCCGGCCTGCTGCATCTTCGCTACCAGCGGCTTGACCGTCGCGTTGGTCACCGTGCCGAGCGGCAGATCACTCAGCGTCGGATAGAGCCACTTGTTCGCGGCGTACCGCCAAGTCTCCAGTGTCTTAGGCTTGACGGGTTTGCGCATTCGTTGCCCAGCATGCTCGAAGAACCACTCGGCCTGCTCCCGAAACGTCGTGCCAACGTGCGCCTCGTTGAATTGCTGAACGCTGTTGACGCCCGCTTGTCCGACGATCTCAAGAGCACGCCGCCGCCGCTCGCCGCTCGGCATGTAGCCCGGTCCCGAGATCGAGCAGATTTTCTCCTTGCGGAGAATCCGTCCTCCATCGGGCGGATACTGCCAGAAGCGAACGACGTACCACTTACCACTAACTTCAATGTGTCCCACCTGACCGCGACGAGCCATGCATCCTCGTTTCCGCCGGTCAGGCGTTGCGGGCCGCATCCTATCACGAGGCCAATCCTGTGCTGAATCCATTTCATGCTCACGCTCATGGATTCGCTCCTTAAGGTTCAGGTCTTGGCCGGGCAGCAGCGTCTAGCGACCTGGCTTCCACCTCAATGCCCAATCTTGGCGCTGCACTGGGAGTGCGGCAGCGTTGCGCTATCGGGTCTCGTTGCTCCGTTGAACTTCACGGAGCCAATCTTTTCGATCTAGACTGCACCTCATGCCCTCCCCGTGGTGCGTATATACGGCGTCTTCGAGTTGTGTGGCGCCTACGTGGTGGCCGGAGATGCACCCACCCCTTTCGAAGCCGAATCAGGCGGGCGCGGCTCAGTGGATTCGGCACCGGAACGCGAAAGGGGTGAAAGCGTTGACCCGGATTTTGAGTACACTGAACCGCAGCCCACTACAGCCACATCAGGCTCTGTTGAACCTAGCGCGTCTGCCCCGATTCGGCCACGAAAGGGGTGGGTAGCGCTCGCAGCACTCTCCTGCCTCATTGCAGCAGCGAGGGCCACGGCGAATCTTGCGTGAAACTTGGTCGAAGCGGGGGCGCTCATTCGTCCTCCATCGGCAGGGCAAGCTCAGCCAAGGAGAGCCTCTGCGGACACGCGGACACTTGCGGACACAGTTTCTCAATAAGTTCTTCTGGATTGCTTCCTATAGGGGAGTTTATGGAAATCTCTGTCCGCGTCTGTCCGCTGTCCGCATCCCCCGTAAGCTCCTGCAAACGCAATCCTTTCCAGACACGCTTTCGGTCGTGCCCGCTGCGGCCGGGGCTGAACTTTTGCGCCATGCGTGATTTGAAATCGCCAATCTTAAGTGGCTCCTGACCGCCCTCTTCGCACCACTTCCGATAGGCGTCGTAGAGTTCGCCTCGACCAACCTCGAAACCAGCACCGACCTCGCACCGCTCTTTCACGAATGCCGATAGTGGATCGCTGTCTTCTGCGTACTCGCGCGTGGCGTGCTCAACCGTTTCGGGGGCTTCCAACCCTTCCTGCTGCCAGGCGAGGCAGCCTTGAATCATCCAGTTCAGGATTCCAGACGCCTCCCCCTTTAACTTTTCGAGCAGGTCTTTGTCCCGGTCGTGCCCAACGAACCGTCGTTCGAAAGGAACCAGCCGTATGCGTTCCCACATCGCCGGGGACGAGTCGTCGATCTCTGGTTTGTCGTTTACCGCAAGCCACAATTTGTGGGTCGGACTGAAATGAATATCGTTGCGATAAAGGGGCCGCACGCTCAGCGTGTCGCCTCCGGTCCACGCCTTGATGCGCCCCTCGTCGAGATGCCGGCCACGCTTCGTTTCAACGCTTTTGGCGAACCGCGCGCCCATTAAGTTGACACCCTCTCCTGGCGCTGCTCTCCGGTTCGCTTCGAGGATGGCGAAGCGCACGTCGGTCCCGTAGTCGCCCAGAACCTGGAGAAAAATCTCTAGCAGGGTGGTCTTGCCGTTGCGTCCGGTTCCGTAGAGGACGATGATGACGTGCTCGACGACGCTCCCGGTCATCGAGTAGCCCGCTGCCTTTTGCACAAACCGGATGACCGGCGCGTTACCCAGGAAAATTTCATCCAGGAATTGCATCCAGCGTGGGCACGGGGCCTGCGGGTCGAATTTCACAGGCGAAAACTTCGTGATTCGATCTTGCCGGGTCGCTGCCCGGAGCTGGCCGGTGCGCAAGTCAAAAATCCCATTCGCAACCCCAAAGCGCCAAGGATCGTTGTCCCAGCCTTCGCCATCATCGACGATGGGCGGCTCCGACTTGGCCAGCTCCAGCGCCGCATCAATCGAGTAGCGGCTTTCGCTTCGGCTGCACCACTTGATCTCCTTCAAGCGCCTAGGATCATCCGATGGCAGTTTGAACGCCTGCTTTAATCGACGGCGGATCGCTAGTTTCATATATCGCCGCATCGCCCTCCCGGAGCCATCGACACGCCATCGCTGCCCGTTCCAAATGAGCCAGTGCCCCTGTTTGTCGTCGTACCGCACGTCGTTGCCGACGACAGCGGCGAACATCTCGGCGTTGCCCGACTCGGTCTGCGCAAAATTTAGAAGGGGCTTCGGCTTGGCGCTGCGGTTCTTCGCGCTCATGCTGCACCCCCCGCCTGTCGCCGTTCGTACGCATCGAGCACGACCGCCGCGACTTCGTGGAGGAGGGCACGATCAGCCACCACCGTATTCTCATAGTGATAGCTCTTGCCTTCGGGAACGGCGTAGCTTGGAGGGGCAACCCATAATTCGCCCGTCCGATTTCGCAAGATGCGCCAGTCCGCGATTGTGAGGCGGTGGTTGTCGAATGCGATTTCGACGGTGGCCGAGGCGATGGCGCCAGCCTTACGCGGCGGTTCGATGGCCTTGACTGTAATATGCATTGCTTGTTTCTCCTTCGTTCCGTTCCGGCTCGCGTTCCTGCTCTCGGCCAAGCTGCGCTTGGGCCTGTTCGCGCAAGTCCGGCGGCAGTTCCGCCAAAACTCGTTCCTGAAACTGCGCCAGGGTTTCGCCGTCTTTACGTCCCGCCGCCCCATTTCCATCTCGTTTCTGTCGCGCCTTGTGAATGCGTCGTGCCTCCACGTCTGGCGAGGCAGGAGCGATCTTCACTTGAGACTGCCAGTAAACGAGAAGGCGCAGCACCGTTGGAATCGAAGAAGCGCACCATCCCAGGTCGGCGCGGAGTTGCTCGACCTGCTGCCCGCGCGCCATATTCCGAAACTCCTGCGGGCTGTTGAGCAGGTAGTCGAGAACTTGAAGGCGAATGCTCCGGGTAATCTGGTCGCCTGACTCCTGGTGTGGTATCGTAGGTGTAGTCACTGGATTCTGCTTTCCGGGGCCGTCTCAGTTCCAAGCTGGATGGCTCCTTTTTGATTTCTCAGACTGCTGCCTCTTCGAGCTGCTTCTGCCTTGCCTCGATTTCGTCGTGGAGCACCCGGTACAGGGCAGTTTCCTCGTCTGGCTTGAGAGTTAGTTGCCCAGTTTCGGCCAACGACAATCGCATGCGCGGAACTCCACTGCGGCGGGCGGCGCTCCATTGGGAGAGACCGCTGGTCTTTCGCAGGCGCTTCAGGTCCATCAGCTGCATCTCCTTGGCGGCATTCGTTGCCGCTCACCCTAGGAAAAAGTCAACCTAGGCGGCGCAAAAAGGCATGCAATCTGCGGAGGCAGCGGGGGATAGCCCAAATCGCGGATAATTCGACGAGGTTTATTTCGAGTGCAACGGCGTGGAAGTCTCGGCGCTAACGTCTCGGAGAAACTGGGGTGAGAATTTCGCGTTAACTTTCCGAAGCGCAGGCTTGATCCGATCCCGAAATCTATTGTTGACCGCCTGCGGAGTTGTTCCGAATTCTTTGGCGGCGGCTTTTTGGCTTCCCTTGCGCATGTAAGCATAGAGCACTTTGAGATCGCGGTCGTTGAGTCCGGCCTTCCGCAGCTTAGTTATGTCTGCCAGACGAAAACCAAACTCGCCGAGTAAATCTTCTATTTTCACTTTGGGGTGCCCGGTGCCGCGTGGCCTTCCACGGCCCTTGTAGCGTCGGAAAAATTTCATCCAGTGTCGTACGCCCTCCTTGGCGAGAGCCTGACCCACGCCTTCTCTCTTAGCGCGCTCCTGAAGGAATCGCCTAAGCTCCTCGTCCTTCTTGCGAATTGCCAGCCTGTCAGCGTGCCAGAAGTCCCCCATGTGCCGCAAGATTCGCGGTTGTTGCCTGGCAAGTCGATCCTCCGCCTGTTTGGTTAGCACTTCACGGCGACGCGCGGCCTGTTGTCGCCGCAGGTCACGCTGCGTCGCAGTTCCCGAAAGTGGCACCACTTGAGCGCCCGATTTTCTCTGGTCCCGGTCGAGCCTGCTTTCGTGTTCGAGTTGTTGGAGCTGTGCCTTCGTAGGGGCCAGATTCCTTAGCTGCTTAAGAAGAGGCTTTCGCTTCAACTTCCTAATACGAAGCTGCCCGCTGGCGGGGTCGAATCTGGCCGGGTAGAGTTGCATGTACCTATCGGCAAGCTCGGCATCCCGTTCGTTGCGCTTTCCCATGGCCACCTCCCGCGTGGCTCCCTGTTTGCGTGTACGCGGCAGGCCGGGCGGGATGCCCCGGCTCTTGGGCTTCGCGTGGCCTAGCCGCACACCTTATCCTAGCAGAGTCGCCTAGAGGATGGAAGATAATTCTAGATTTCTCTTGACACGCACGCAGCGACGAGGCAAAATAGTCCGTGTCGGGAGGCACATATGTCTAAGACCGCTACAAGGAAAATCGGACTTGAGATCAACGCGGGTCTCTATTCGGACCTCTCCAAACTGGCAAAAGAGAACGGCCAGTCCCGGCGTTTTCTGCTGGAGAAGGCTGTGGAGCACTATATTCAGTTCGTCGCCCCTTCGCAGGGGACGGTTCGGCCGGAAATCATGGCGCACTTCCGTCGCTCTACAGATAAGAACCGAAAACTGCATCAACTTCTGGCCGAGTAAATGGCGGGGTATATCTACCCCACAGTGGCCGAGGCCATCGAAATCCACCGACAACTAATTGGGGAATTTGGCGGCTCCTACGACATGCGCGACCAAGGGCGCCTGGAAGCCGCCATTTTCCGCCCCCAAACAGGCTACTACAACAATCTCGTTGACGAAGCCGCAGCCTTGATGGAGTCTCTTGCCAACAACAACGCCTTCATAGACGGGAACAAGCGACTCAGCTTTGCGGTAACGGATACTTTCCTTCGCGTGAATGGCTTCTATTTGGAAGTCGATCCAATTTCAGCGCACAGATTTATGATGGAAGCAATGGAAAGAGGAGACTTTCGTTTCGGCCTTATCCGCGAGTGGATTTCTGCCCACGTTAAACCACTGCGCCCGTCCGAAGGGATTTAGCTTGTTGCTCAAATGCGGCGGAATAGTTCCGGTAGACTCGTTCTCAATCCTTTGGCGATCTTTTCGATGTTCACCAGCGATACGTTTCTGACGCCGCGTTCGACGCCGCTGTAGTATGTCCGATGCGGGCCGCATCTCTCAGCAGCCTCTTCCTGATTGATTTTCTGTTCCGCGCGGATGCGGCGGATTGCGCGGCCAAAGCGAATGCGAATGTCGAGCGGCATTGTCCAGCATCTTGCGGGTCTCCAGCTGATGCTTACACAGCCAAAGAGTCAAATAGTCATTGACTCTGGACTGCGGCGGAGCCAATATTTTTGCGCGAGGAGGCTTGCCCATGCCCCGATTCTGGTGGACTCTCCCCTTCTTGATTCTCTTGTGGCCTTGTCTAGCCGTAGGCCAAACACAATCACCAAGCAAGGAGGAAACGAAGTCCTTGCAGGAAAAGAGGCCATGTGTCAGCACGGACACCGCTAAAGAAGTATTGCGTCTGGGGCGCAGCCTCGGCTACCCGGACGACGAGATCGTGGAAGCCTATGGCGAAAACGCGTGCGGAACGCTTTCTTATCTTCGCCACGAGGCCGAACAAAAGGCACAACCAACTCCCACATTTCAAACTCCGCCCGGAGCGACCCAAGAAATTGAGATTCTGAACGGGAAGGCATGGCTGTCGTTTGATCCAAACAAGTGGAAGGAGACCGGATCATCTCGCGAACGCAGTAAGCGGGAGTTCGACCACATCAACGGAGACGGCTACGCGATGGTGATCGTTGAACGCATCCAGATTCCAACCGATAAACTCCGCGAGATCGCTCTCTCAAATGCGCGTGAGATTGCCAGCGATGTCAAAGTGGTGGAAGAACAACGCCGCCGTGTAAATGGCACCGATCTGCTACTGTTGCGAACGGAAGGACACATCGAAGGAATCGCATTCACCTATTTGGGTTATTACTATGGCGGTCTTGCGGGCACGATTCAGGTGATTACCTATACCGGACAAAATCTGTTCGACGAATTCCGTAAAGACTTCGAGGACTTCTTGAATGGGCTTCGCGTGCAGCAGTAAGCATGGTCGGCACCCTGGCCCACTGGAACAGAATTCTCCGGCGCACACTCAGCCACAGACTAACGGCCTCGCTTCGCAGCGAGCGCAGAAACGTGCTTTAGCAGCACTGCGCTCTGCTCTAGTTCCTTAACTTCTGCATCCAATCTGCTGATCGCAGACGAATATCTTTCCATCGTGTCTTCTAGGCGTTGCCGCCGCTCAATCGCCTGCCAAGCCCGGACGAGGAAATCAGTGATTCGTCCGGTCAGCAATTCGATGAGGAATATCGCGCACGTGACCAAAGTGAAGACATCGACATCGAAAACGGTTCCGCTCGGGACGTACAAGAAGGGGATGGCATCAATGACATCCGACAGGGAAAGAATCGGTCCGAACAGCGGTCTGAAGGAGCTGAAAAGAAAGGCGACCATTACGATCAACGCTGCCAAAACATGCAACCGCAACCTGAGTCGGGCGGATGTGCGCGGGCTTCTGATGCGAGGCATCGGCTTCGTCACATAAGTTAGATAGCGGGCGGGGTACGGCCAGTTTACCATAAACAGTAATTCTCGGTGCGGGCCGCCCGCTACTGGAACAGTTTCACAAGGGCCACGACTGGAACATCGAAAATTGACCTAGCCTTTGTGCGCCTTCGCCCCCGCCGGATCGAGGACCCGCTTTTGCACTTCTCACTTCGCGCAGACGATGGATGCTGCGTCCCTGGAAACGAACAGGCGAATTGCGCGCGGCAAAATCCGCCGACAGTCAACGCAAGATTCGCTGAAACTCCCGCACGTCGGCGCATCATTTGTGGCATATGTAACGCCGTTTTTACGCGATTGATGAAGATTCTTCGCATAGCTGCAGTCGGGAACGGTTGTGCGAACGGCAATTACGATGGCACACGAATTGCAAGAATTGCGTAATCAGAATTAAAAACGGCTCTGCCAGATGCTACTAACATCCGACAGAGCCTAACTCCCAAAGTGAGGTGAATCACAATGGAAGCTAACTCGACTGTAGCAACGGGCCATCCGCAACGCAACATCTCGCAGTCAAGACTCGAATCGCTGAGGCGCGCCGTGTTGGGCCAATCGTTCAGTAACTTTCCCGCGATCTTCCAAGGATTCGCGGCAAAGGGTATCCCGGAGTCTGAGATTCGCCCGCGTGAGAACGTGTTCACGTTTGACGCATGGAAGGCGCTAGGCCGATACGTCCGCAAGGGTGAACACGGCGTCAAGGTTGTGACGTTCATCGAAACGAAGAGCAAGGAAATAGACGAGGACACGGGCGAACCGAAGATGATCCGCCGTCCGTGGACCACAACCGTATTCCATATCTCGCAAACCGAACCGATGAAGGGGGGTGCGCGATGAGCACCCCTTCTTTCGCGTTTCCTGTTCGCCTCAGCGAAAAGTATCGCCCGCGCAAGGTGGCGGATTTCGTCGGACTCGCCAAGGCGAAGCGCGTCCTATCGAAGTTTGCCGCGAATCCCTACGCATGCTCGTTCCTGTTCTTCGGCCCACCGGGAGTCGGCAAGACTTCGATGGCACAGGCGATGGCCGAAGAAATGGGCGCCGAATTCCATCATCTCGCCTCGCAGAAATGCAACCTGGAGAACCTAGAAGAAATCTGCCGCATCTGCCAGTACGTCCCGCTGACAGGCGGATTCCATTTTGTGCTGATAGACGAAGTTGATTCCGCGTCCCGTGCGGCGCAGCTTGCCTTGCTCTCGAAACTCGACTCGACGGATGCGCCAAAGGGAACAGTATTCGTCTTCACCTGTAACAACACGGATGGCCTAGAGCCGCGATTCCTGAGCCGATGCCTGCCAATTGATTTCTCCAGCTATGGGATGGCCGGGGACATCGCTGAGTATCTCGATAGGGTGTGGCACGCGGAAGGCGGGAACGGCAACGGGCCAGACTTCGCCCGGCTCGCCAAGGAATGCAGAAACAACGTTCGAGACTGCCTCGGACGCCTTGAGGTAGAGCTAATGGCTCTGTAGAGCCAAAGGAGAACCATGCAAAAGACTTTCAGCACCGGGAGCGCAGCACGGAAGATCGGCGTAGGTTTCAGGACGCTGAATCGCTGGCTCGCTCTCGGGAAGATTCGACCGTCAATCGCGGTTCCTTTGGGCGCGGGCCGCACACTCTGGCGCTGGACGGAGGCCGACATAGCCAAAGGCCGCAAGGTGAAGGCCGCGCAGAAGCCCGGCCCGAAGCCGAAGGTAGGTGCGAAATGAAAGCCGCCATCTATGCGCGAGTCTCGACAACGAATCATGGCCAAGACCCAGAGCTACAGACCCGCGAGATACGCGAATACTGCGAGCGCCGGGGATGGCAGATCGCGGGCGAGTACACGGATGTTGGAATTTCCGGCTCGAAAGACTCCCGGCCAGAGCTAAACCGGCTCATGGCCGATGCCCACAAGCGCCGCTTTGACGCGGTAGCCGTTTGGAAGTTTGACCGCTTCGCCCGGAGCGTCAGCCATCTCTTGCGCGCGCTCGACACTTTCCGCGTCCTGGGAATCGAGTTTGTGAGCCTGTCGGAATCGCTGGACACAGCTACGCCAGCGGGCCGCATGGTTTTCACTGTCCTGGGCGCCGTCGCCGAATTAGAGCGCAGCTTGATTGCCGAGCGCGTTCGCGCCGGCTTGAGAAACGCGCGCGCCAAGGGGAAGCGCCTCGGAAGGCCCCGAGTCGCGGTGGACGCCGCCAAGATTGCCCGGCTGCGCGCACAGGGCCGCTCTTGGCCGCAGATCGCTCAGCAGCTTGGTATGGGCCTAGGGACGGTGTATCGGGCCGCTCAGCGGCTTTCCAAAAACCTGGCTGCAACGGCCTCTGCAAGTGACTGATTCTCTGACGCCCCCTATAGAGGCACAGAGCTTTCCAGAATCAGATGTTTTTTGTTGAGCGTTTGATGACACAGAAGGGGCTTAGTGCTTCTTCTTGGCTTCACACTCCTCGTACTCCGATTCTTGCCTTTCGTATTCTTCACATCCCTCATTGAACGACTGCGACGAGGTGTTGCAGTCTCCCGATCCATTTTTCTCAGCCCATTCGTAGCCAGCGTAATGACCGGTGCCTTCGCTATACGGATTTGATGGCTCAGTGCAACTGGCAGTCTCACCTTCATTGTCGTTGTCGGCGGGCTTGGACGATCCGCATCCAATCGAGATCACCAATACTGCCAAGAAAACAGACAGTGAAGGCCATCGCATCAATTTCTCCCTTCTGCTTGCGGCCCACGTCCCGCGCAAGTGATTTTAACGCGCCTCTCGGCAATTCAGCCCTACGCAGGCTTGGGCCAAAGCTGATTGATGATCTCGGCAGCGACAATCAAGCTGTCAAGAGCCGGGCCGGGGGGCAAGATGGTGTGAATATCTGGATGGGCAAACCTGTTTCTGAGATATGGCAGCGTTCGGATCAGCACGTCCAAGTAGGGCACTTCTGGCTCAGGTTCCGGGTCACGACCGAGAATCTCAGCCATCTCTTGTCTCATTTCCTCTGCATTGGCACGGCGTCTTTCGAGGCTCGGAAATCCCTCGTCACGCAGTAGCCCTGCATCGTTAGCCTCTCTGAGCAAATCTCCTAGGAACCTTGAGTCTCGGCCCCGCTTGTTCAATTTCTTAGCCGGGAAGCGCTCCCGCAGCGCCATTTCAACTACAAAGGTGCTGAGGAAGGCGGCGAGGGTGTAGAAAGGATAGTAGAGCCAGCCGTAAAGGTAGAGGGTCACAACCATATTAAAGTAGCTGCGGACGCTTTCCGGCACTCCATCGTGCAGGCTACAATACCGCGAGACCATCTCGTACTGCTTTTCAAGCGATAGGAACGGAAAGAAGTCGTGAGTGGGGTCACGCTCGAAAAATTGCTCTTTGCTCTTGAATGTAGCCATGACGCGAAAGAATCCTATCACGGCAGCAACCAAGAGAGCCGGGCATGTCTAGGTTCTGCGTCTCAGCTTGCCGTAAGTGTCAGAAGCGATTCCGCCTCATCTGGCGAATCGGCGGGAGAAAGATTTCGCTGTCGCAGGTGGTCCGCCTGACCTGCCCGCACTGCGGGAATTCATTCGAGCAAGAAGCCGTCAAGCTGGTAGTATTCGACGGCGGAGCCGAAGATTTTCCCATCACTTTCGTTGTGGAGCCTTCGTGCCTCGTGGCCTCTGCAACCTATGATGTCGAGCCTAGAAAGGAATGAACCCACAGGCTCACCGGAAAGAAGACGATGATTCAAGTAAATCCGGTGATTCGCTGCGAATGCGGGCAGCCCACTCAACTCCCGCTTTCCAGCCCTGCGCGAACGTCTGAAAATCTACGAGCCCGAATCCCGGATGGCTGGCGGCTAGATTTTGTATGTCCTGATTGCAAGCGAAGACGCGCGTTTACAGTAAAGAGGGAATGGAACTCCGGTCTGAGATGGAGGGGGTTCGGTCTGCAAACCTTCCTGGTACAGTTTTGTGGAAATTAGAATTTGAATGTGCGCACGAAAGCTGCGGACTTCGGATAATAACCCATACAACAGGTTTCGCAGATATCTCTGAGCGCGTGCTGCTCGAAATCGTAGCCGGTGCCGACCCAGTGCCAACCTGTAAAGCAGGCCATCCGCTTTCTTTGCCAGCCGTGGCAAAGACAGTAGTAAAGGACGCATTTTCGATCTAACCGGCAGCGATTCCCAGGCTTGAGAAATAGGGCTTTTCACGATTCTTCCTTCTAGCGCATAAAGCTAGAACCAAGAGTTTGACCTATCCCGGCTGGTCATCCTGGCAAACGCCAGCGGCGCTGAATCAACCTGTGACAGAT
>Ga0187846_10001698_pt1 | contig 12375 bp, 11 predicted proteins | sample TC_taG_FD_161473 | JGI IMG/M metagenome (GOLD analysis project Ga0187846, IMG submission 161473) | Biofilm microbial communities from the roof of an iron ore cave, State of Minas Gerais, Brazil - TC_06 Biofilm (v2) | ecosystem: Environmental > Terrestrial > Deep subsurface > Cave > Wall biofilm...
CGCAGGCCGGCGGGAAGCGCTGTCTGTCATTTCGGCGCGGGCTATGCAAGACTGTGACCCCGAAGTGTAGCGATGAAGGGAGTCGGGAACGAACGCCGTCCCCGGCCCGCATGATGCGCGATGGTTCCGCCTTCAAACCGGCCGCTGTCAGCAGCGGCACCGACGCCGGGCGCGTTCGCCCGGCCGGCGGCGCGCCCGCTGCTCCGATTCCCGACGGTTGCAATCTCGGTACGCTGCTTCGAGTGACTTTGGGCGTCAATGTGGCGGCTTTGATCGTGACGTTGGCGGCCACCTCTGAGAGCGGCCAGTTCGGTCCGACGTTTCTGTCGGCCGCCGCTGTGTTGGAACCGGTGATCTTGCTGACGCTGCTTGCCTGGTGCCTGCTGCGGCGCGTGCTGCTGGGACTACCGTTGACTCGAAACAGCAGCGCCGTGCGAGCGCTTACGTGGCTCGTGCCTGCGCTGATCGCGTACCCGATCTTGCGCCTGCTGTTGGGGCCAGGTGGATCGCCCGCGGCCGCTGCGTGGGCTGGCACCATCGTTGCCCTCGCCGGCGGCGTGGCGGTGCAGCACTACCTCGAGCTGCGCGCGCGCGCCTTCTCTCCAACGGTAGCGGAAGCCAAGCTGCAAGCGCTGCAGTCGCGCATCCGCCCGCACTTCCTGTTCAATAGCCTGAACGCGGTGCTGGCCGTCGTCCAGTCGGATCCGGCGCGCGCCGAGCGCATGCTGGAGAATCTGGCCGAGCTGTTCCGCGCCGTCATGGGCGACGTGCGCCAGCTGGTGTCGCTGGAACACGAGCTGGATCTGTGCCGCAGGTATGTCGAGATCGAGCAGACGCGCCTGGGAGAGCGCTTGCAGGTGAACTGGGAAATCGCCCCGGTGCACCCGCGCGCGCGTGTTCCGCAGCTGCTTCTGCAACCGATCATCGAGAATGCCGTGCGCTACGGCGCGGAACGTGTGGCCGGACGTTGCGAGATCGAGGTCAAGGTGCGCCAGCACGGCTTTGCGCTCGAAATCGGCGTGACGAATCCGATCGCGCGGGAGCCGGTGCAACGGGAAGGCAACCAGATCGGTTTGAACAACATCCGTGGCCGGCTGGCTCTGATTTACGATCTGGAAGCGCGGCTCGAGACGCGCGTGCGGCGCGGACGCTTCGAGCTGACGATGACGCTTCCGGTAGAGCACAAGGCAAGTTAGCGAGCCAGACGCGATAGTTCCGAGGCATGCTCAACGTTTTGATCGTCGATGACGAGCCGCTGGCCCGCTCGCGGCTGACCCAGCAGCTCGCCGAATGCAGCCGCGAGATCGAGCTGAACGTGGCCGGCACCGCCGAAGGGGGGCTCGCAGCGTTGGAGGCGGTCGATCGCCTGCGCCCGGACGCGGTGCTACTGGACATCACGATGCCGGACATGAGCGGAATCGAAGTGGCGCGTCATTTGGTCGCTCGCGACGAGCCTCCGGCGATCGTGTTCGTGACGGCATTCGACGAGCATGCGCTGCCGGCGTTCGAAGTGCAGGCGCTCGACTATCTGCTCAAACCGGTGCGCACCGAGCGGCTGCTGGAAGCGTTGCGGCGCGTGCATCGCCTCAAGCGCAACGAGCCGCGCATCGAGGAACTGGCGCGTTCGCTCGGCTCACGGCGCAGCCACCTGACCGTGGCCGAGCGCGGCCGCATGGTGCTGGTGCCGATCGATGAAATCGTGTACCTGCGCGCGGAATTAAAGTACGTGACGATCCGCACGTCCCAAAAAGAACACCTGACCGAGGAGTCGCTGGCAGCGCTGGAGCAGGAGTTCGGCGATCGCTTCGTTCGAATCCATCGCAATGCGCTGGTCGCGCGCGCGGCGATTCAGGGATTCCAGCGCGTGCGGGCGCGTGCCGACGGCGAAAGCGATGCCGGCGAGGGCCATTGGGAAGTGCTGCTGAAGACGGTTGCCGAGCGCCTGCCGATCAGCCGCCGGCAGTGGCCTGCGGTGAAATCGGCGGCAGGAGTCTGATGGGCCGGGCAGCCATTGTCATCGCTACTCGTGCCAGCCCGCTTGCGCTGTGGCAGGCCGAGCATGTTCGGGATCGACTGCGGCAAGCACACCCGGGTCTGGAGGTCGATCTGCTGCAACTGACGACGCGCGGCGACCAGGTGCTGGACCGGTCGCTCGCGCAGATCGGCGGCAAGGGGCTGTTCGTGAAGGAGCTCGAAGTCGCGCTGGCGGATCGGCGCGCGGATCTGGCCGTGCACTCGTTCAAGGACGTGCCCATGCTGCTGGAAGCGCAGTTCGAGATCGGTGCGGTGCTCGAGCGCGAGGACCCGCGCGACTGTTTCGTAAGCCCGCGCTTCGGCGCGCTGGAGGACTTGCCACAGGGCTCGCGCGTGGGTACCTCCAGTTTGCGCCGCGAGTTGGCCGTGCGGATCCACCATCCGGGCCTGCAGGTGGGTCCGGTGCGCGGCAACGTCGGCACGCGCATGGCCAAGCTCGACCGGGGCGAGTTCGACGCCTTGATCATGGCCGCCGCCGGCCTGAAGCGTCTCGGAATGGCCGATCGCATCCGCGCCATCCTGTCGCCGACGCAATTCCTGCCGGCTCCGGCGCAGGGTGCGCTCGCGGTCGAGATTCGTGCCGGCGACCGGGAAGTGGGCGCGTGGATCGCCCATCTGGAACATCGAGAAACGCGCGCCGCTACGAGTGCGGAGAGAGCCGTGTCGCGGGCGCTTGGCGGCAACTGCCAGATTCCGCTGGCCGCGTACGCTGAGGTCCAAAACGGCCGGCTGAGCCTGCGAGCGTGGGCAGGCAGCGTCGTGCTGGGACAGGCCGTCGTCGGCCAAGCGAGCGGACCGATGGACCAGCCCGATGCTCTCGGGCGGGAGGTAGTCGAACAGATGAGGGCACAGGGGGTCGAGCGATTGCTGACTGCGGCGCCGGAGGCAGCTTGATGGCAAGTGAAGTCGACGCGCGCGACACCGTCGTTCTGGTCACCCGCCCCGCGCAGCAGGGCGAGCGTTTGACGTGCGAGCTGCGCGCGCGCAGCCAGCGCGCGCTGTGGTGGCCCGCCTTCGATCTGCTGGCGCCGGAGCAGAAAGAGCCACTGCTGGCAACGCTTCGGCACCTGGCCGATTTCGATTTGGCCATATTCGTCAGCGTGCAAGCCGTGCACTCTCTGGCCGCTCTGGCGGCGCCCGCCGCTGTGCCGTCGCAATGGCCATCGCAAACGGCGATTGCGGCAGTAGGGCCCGGTACGCTGGCTCTGGCGCACAGTTTGCTGCCGGGGGCGCGTTCCGTCCGTTCGATCGGAACGCATGCGGGAGGCGGCACCGGGTCCGAAGCGCTCTGGGAGGTGTTGCGCAGCGCCCCCGCATTGCCGCGCAGTGTGCTGATCGTCCGCGCCGAGACGGGGCGCGAATGGCTCGGCGAGCGCCTGCGCGAGGCTGGCTGCCAGGTTGAAACCATCGGCGTGTACCGCCGAATCGTGCACGTGCCGAGCAGCGAGCAGCGCGCTGCGCTGGCTGCCTGCCGCAGCGGAGGCGAACGCGCCGCATCCCTCGTCACGAGTTCCGAGGCGGTGGCGGCGCTGGACCGGCAGTTCGCGCAGGCCCCGGACGAAAAAGCCTGGCTGCGCAGCGGACTTGCACTTTGTTCGCACCCGCGCATCGCTCAAGCCTTGCGCGCTGCCGGCTACGGCGACGTGCGTGAATGCGAAGCATCGGCCTCGGCGGTGATCGAAGCGATCGCGCCTCGTCGCGACGCCGAAACCCTTTCGCGGCCGGCGGAGGCGCTATGAGCGATATTGCCGCAGGCGGCGGCGCACAGGTGCCGACGCTCCCACCGGCGGCGCCGGAGGCGCCGCGCCTTATGCGCGCCACCTCGAGCGCATGGATCTGGGCGCTCGCGCTAGCCGCACTCGCAGTTGCCGGAGCGGTGGTCGCGCTGCGGCTGGCCTCGCTGCAGCGCTCACTGACGAGCGTGGAGCAGCGCGCGGGCGAGATGGCCGCGATGCGGGCGAACGAGCTGGCGGAGCGCCAGGCGTTGCAGGAACGCATCGACGCGGCCACGCGGCGCACCGGGCAACTGGAGCAGGAGCTGACGCTGATTGCTGGCCGGGACACGGCGGCCGATAGCGAGTTGCGCCACCTGCGCGAGCAGCAGGTGTTGACCGAGGTCGACGAACTGCTGACGCTGGCCGCCAGCCAACTGCAGGTGACGCATGATCCCGCGGCAGCGATCACGGCCTTGTCGAGCGCCGATGGGCGCCTGGCGCGAATGCCGCGCGCGCAGTTCTACGCGCTGCGCGAGGCGCTAGCGCGCGACATCGAACGCCTGCGCCGCACCCAGGTGGCGGACGTCGCAGGCACCGCCATCCGGCTCGACCGCCTGGTCCAGGGACCCGAAGGCGTGGATTCCTGGCACCTGCTGGCCGACCCGACGCGCCGCTTGGCGCTGCCGCCGAAACCGCCGGCCGCCAATCCTGCACCGACTCACATGGGCTGGCTCGGACGCGAGTTAAACGACACGTTGCGTGATCTGGTGCGAATCCGCGAGGTCGAGGCGCCGGACTCGCTGCTGCTGCCTGCCGATCAACAGCCACTGCTGCGCGAACACTTGCGCGTGCGCCTTCTGATGGCGCGGCAAGCCATGCTGATGCGCAATCAGACGCTGTTTCGCACCGACCTGGCCGATAGCCTGGCGATCATCAACCGCTATTTCGATACGAGCGACCCCAAGGTTGCTTTTGCGGTTGCGCAGATCAAGTCCTTGGCGGCGGTTGCGGTCGATGTCCCCATGCCGACGCTCGACGACAGCCTGGCCGCGCTGCGCGCCGCGCACGTGCCATGAGATCGCTCGTCGGTCTCCTACTGTGGGCGCTGCTGGCTGTGCTGGCGGGCATGCTGTTGAAGGAGAGCATTGGCGACGTGGTGTTTCTGGTGCCGCCGAAACGGGTCGATTTATCGGTCGGCCTGTTCATCTTGGCGGCGATGGCCGCCTTATGGCTTGCGTTCTGGCTCGGCCGGGCGTTGCAGCGCCTGGCGGCGTTTCCCGAGCGCGTGCGAATCTATCGCGCGCGCCGCACGGAGCTTGGCGCGCATCGGGCGCTGTACGAGGCGCTGCGTGCATTGCTGGAGGGTCGTTTCGTGCGGGCCGAGCGCGCTGCGCAGGACGCCCAGCGCACGCCCGAGGTCGCCGGCATGGCGGCTCTGATCGGAGCCCGCGCCGCCCATCGGATGCGCGAGTATGAACGGCGCGACCAGTGGCTGGAGCAGGCTGGATCGGACCAGGAACTGACCACGGCGCGGCAGGTCGTAAGCGCGGAGCTGTGGGCCGAACAGCGCCAGCCGGCGCGCGCTTTGCATGCGATCGAGTCGCTACAGTCGTCAGGAGCGCGACACCTGCACGCGATGCGCATCGCATTGAGCGCACACGTGCAGGCCGGTCACTGGCACGATGTGGTGCGAATCGTGCGTACGCTGGAGAAGCGCCACGCGCTGACGGCCGAGGCGGCAGCGCGCGTGCGCCGGATCGCAGTGCGGGGTCTGCTGGCGGACGCGGGTGATGACGCGCAGGCGCTGGAACGTACCTGGGACCAGGTCGATGCGTCCGACCGCCTGGTGCCGGAGGTCGCGCTCGACGCGGCACGGCGGCTGAACGAGGCAGGGCGCGGCCGCGCCGCGGCGCTGGCGCTGGAAGCTGTGCTCGAGCGAAACTGGGACGAGCGCTTACTCGACGAGTACGCCCACTGTGCCGAGCCGGGCTCGCGCGCGACGATCGAGCGGGCCGAGTCGTGGCTAAAGGAGCATCCGCGCAGCCAGCCGCTGCTGCGCTGCCTCGCGCGGATCTGCCTGCGCGAGCAGCTGTGGGGCAAGGCGCGCGCCTATTTGGAGGAATGTCGGCGCCTGGGCGAGGACGCACAGACCTCGCTTGCGCTCGCCGAACTGTCCGAAGCGATCGGAGACGCGGAAGGAGCCGCACGCCATTTTCGGGAAGCTGCGCTCGGGTTGGGGCGGCAGGCGCCGCCGGAGCCGGTCGCGCCACGGCCGCCGCGCACGATCCGGCGCGAGGCGACCTGGTAGCTGATTGGGGGAGAAGAAAATGGGTCTGGATCGGGTCAGCTCCGGCCGCAGCGTGCCGGACGATTTCAACGTCGTCATCGAGATCCCGATGAACGCCGACCCGATCAAGTACGAGGTCGATAAGGAGTCAGGCGCAATCTTCGTCGACCGTTTCATCGGCACCGCGATGCACTACCCCTGCAACTACGGCTACGTGCCCCGTACGCTCTCCGACGATGGCGATCCGATCGACGTTCTCGTAATCACGCCGTTCGCTTTGCAGCACGGGGTTGTGGTGCGATGCCGGCCGCTGGGGGTGCTGGACATGGTGGACGAAGCCGGCGGGGATCAGAAGCTGCTTGCGGTCCCGATCGACAGAATCCTGCCCTGGTACAAACATTGGCGGTCGCCGGAAGATATCGCGCCGGAACGCCTGGCACAGATCCGGCACTTCTTCGAGCACTACAAGGACCTGGAAGCCGGCAAGTGGGTTCGCATCAACGGATGGCAAGGTCCGGAGCGTGCGCGTGCCCTGCTGAACGAGGCGGTCGCGAAGTATCAAAGCGCCAAGGACAAGCCCGCGTTTTGAGGTTCCAGGGCAGTCGGGACTGCAGCGGGCGGAGGAACCGCACGCGACCGTTGCGTTGTTGCAACGATCGCGCCATAGATATGGCGAATCACAGGCCATTGACACAATATTTATACGCTCCTGAAAGGTTCCTGGGAGGTTCGTCAGGGTTGGACGCGGGGTGCCTGTGGATGACAGGGCTGCCGGGCTCAGGCAAGTCGACCCTTTCCGACTTGCTGCTCGAACGGCTGCGCCCGATCGGCGTTCCGGCCTATAACTTGGACGGAGATGTACTGCGGCGGGGGTTGAACAGCGACCTCGGATACAGCGACCGCGACCGCTCGGAAAACATCCGACGCACCGCCGAGGTGGCTCGCTTGATGGTGGATGCCGGGCTGATCGTCGTGGTGTCGCTGATCAGTCCTTTTCGTACGGACCGGGCCTTTGCCCGTTCGCGCTTCGCCACTGGGCGCTTTTGCGAGATCTTCGTCGATGCACCACTGTCGGTGTGCGAACAGCGCGATCCGAAGGGCTTGTACGCGATGGCGCGGCGGGGTGAGCTGGCGCAAATGACCGGGATCGACAGTCCGTACGAACCGCCAGAGCAGCCCGACCTGCACTTGCTCACCGACGTGGAAAGCAGCGCGGCGTGCGTGCAGCGCATCCTCGAGTGGCTGCAGGGGCCGCTGGCGCAGACCGCGCGGCGCTGACCGGGTGCGCCGGTCACGGTAACGGCGACCCCGACACCTTAAAAGCTGTGTGCTCGGCCAGTTCGTCCAGCACGCCGCCGAGCTCGCGCTCCTGGCGAGCGAGCGCCGCCGCAATCGCCCGCGACAGCGCCGCATCGGCGACAAAATGGGCCGAGTGCGTCGGCACCGGTTCCAGCCCGCGTGCGACCTTGTGCCCGCCTTGGGCGCCACCCTCGAAGACGGCGATTTCGCGCTCGATTGCGAACTCGATCATCTGGTAGTAGCAGCATTCGAAATGCAGGCACGGGATGAATTCGGTCGCACCCCAGTAGCGCCCGTACAAAGTGCCGCCGAGCGCGCCGTCGGCGCCGCGCGCGGCCGACTGGTCGGCCGAGCTATCGCAAAACACGCCCAGCGCGCCGGCAACCGGATGCCCGTTCCGGTGCGCCAGTACCAGCAGCAGGCTGTCGGGCATCGAGCTGGCGATTCGCTGGAAGAACGCCAGATTCAGGTACGGGGCCGATCCGTGCTGCGCGTAGGTGATCCGGTAGCACTGGTGAAAAAAGCGCCAATCCTCCTCGCGGATCTGGACGCCTACGCGCCGCTCGATCTGCACCTGGGCTTCGCGCACCTTGCGCCGTTCGGCGCGGATCTTCTTGCGCTTGTCGTGCGACAGTGCTTGCAGGAACTGCTCGAAGCCTTCGTAGCCTCGGTTGCGCCAGCGAAACTGCATGCCGCGCTGGATCATCAGCCCGGCGTGCGCAAGCGCTTCGATCTGCGCTCCTGGAGCCAGAAGTACGTGCAGCGAGCTCAGCTGCGATTCGCGCGCAACGCCGACCAGCCGTCGCACCAGTTCCGCACGAGCGGTCGCGTCGCGCGCCAACAGGCGGCTGCCGGGTGCCGGTGTGAACGGCACGGCAGCCAGCCATTTCGGGTAGTACGCCAGGCCGCGCTCCTCGTGGGCACGAGCCCAGGCCCAGTCGAACACGTATTCGCCGAACGAGTGGTCCTTGCGATACAGCGGCACTGCCGCTGCCAGGCCCGCGTCGTCATCGAGCGTGAGGTAGGCGGGTGTCCAGCCGGTGCGCGCACTTGCGCATCCGGTCGCGTGCAGCGCGTGCAGGAACTCGTAGCGCAGGAACGGGTTCGAGTCCGGGTCGGCGAGGGCGAGCTGGTTCCATGCCCGCGCGCCGATGCACTCGAGGTCTGCGACGATCTGCGTGCGATAATGGACGGGCGGTTTCAACGGTCCGTTCGATAATGTCGCGCGTTCGAGTCGCGGTCGCCCAGCTAAACCTTACCGTCGGCGATCTGGACGGCAACGTCCGCAAGATCGCAGAGTGCGCCGGTCGCGCGGCCCATGCAGGCGCCGACGTGCTCGTCACTACCGAGCTGGCGCTCGCCGGCTATCCGCCCGAGGATCTGCTGCTGCGCCGTTCATTCTACGAGGCTTGCGACGCAGCCTTGCAGCGGCTGGCCGAGGAGCTGGCAGCCCTGCGCGATCTGCACGTGCTGATCGGCCACCCGCTGGCGCGGGAGGGCCAGCGGTTCAACGCCGCCTCGTTGCTGCGCCAGGGCGTCGTTGTGGGTACGTATTGCAAGCACGATCTGCCCAACTACGACGTGTTCGACGAGCAGCGCTACTTCACGCCGGACAACCGGCCTTTCGTGTTCGAGGTGCGCGGCACCCGTTTCGGCGTAAACATCTGCGAGGACACCTGGTATTCGTACGCGCCCGAGTGCGCACGCGCCGCAGGCGCGCAGGTACTGCTCGTTCCCAACGGGTCGCCGTTCCACCTTGGCAAGCAGCTGACCCGATTCGAGATGATGCGGCGGCATGTCAGCCGGCATGGCATGGCGGTGGTGTACGCCAATCAGATCGGCGGCCAGGACGAGCTGGTCTTCGATGGCGCCTCGTTTGCGCTCGACGCGCAGGGCAAATTAGCCGCTAGCGCGGCGCAATTCGAGGAGGATCTGCTGCTGGTAGATTTCGACCACGGCGTGCCAGACATCCTGCCGTCGCCGCAGCAGCTGCCGCAGGAGGCACAGGCATACAACGCCCTGACGCTAGGAGTGCGCGACTACGTCTGCAAGAACGGCTTTCCGGGCGGAATCATCGGATTGAGCGGCGGTGTCGATTCGGCGCTGACGCTTGCGGTAGCGTGCGATGCACTGGGTCCTCGCAGGGTGCGCGCAGTGATGATGCCCTCGCGCTTCACCGCAGAGATGTCGAGGGTCGATGCGCAGCAGCTGGCACACAACCTGAACGTGCCGTACGAGGAGATCCCGATCGGGCCGATGTTCGACGCCGCACAGGCGACGCTGGCAGCGCCGCTGCAGGGCGCTGCCTGGGACACAACCGAAGAAAACATCCAGGCCAGGCTGCGCGGGCTGCTGCTGATGGCGCTTTCGAACAAAACCGGTTCAATCGTGCTCACGACCGGCAACAAGAGCGAGATGGCGGTGGGCTACTGCACGCTCTACGGTGACATGGCGGGCGGGTTCGCGGTGATCAAGGATCTGCTCAAGACGCTGGTGTACTCGGTGGCGCGCTACCGCAACAGCCTATCGCCGATGATGCCGGTGATTCCGACCCGGATCCTGACCCGCGCGCCCAGCGCTGAGCTGCGGCCGGACCAGACCGACCAGGACCTGCTGCCTGCCTACGAAACGCTGGACGCCATTGTCCGACTGTACATGGAGGAGGGCGCTGGCATCGAGCAGATGCTCGAGGCCGGACTGCCGGAACACGACGTGCGTCGGGTGGTGGCGATGATCCGTACCAGCGAGTACAAGCGTCGCCAAGCCCCAGTCGGGATTCGGATCACGCACCGTGCGTTCGGGCGCGATTGGCGTTATCCGATCACGGACCGATTTCGCGAGGAAACGACGGCGATTGCCGCACCCGCGCCGCAGGACAGTAGAATCCCAGAATCCGCCGGGAGCGCACCGTGAAACAGATCACCGCCATCATCAAGCCGTTCAAGCTCGACGAGGTCCGGGAGGCGCTCGCCGAGGTCGGCGTGACGGGCCTGACCGTTACCGATGTCAAAGGCTTTGGGCGGCAGAAGGGCCATACCGAGCTGTATCGCGGCGCCGAGTACGTCGTCGACTTCCTCCCCAAGATCAAGATCGAGGCGGTCGTGTCGGATGCGATCGTGGAGCGGGCGATCGATGCGATTACGCGCGCCGCGCGCACCGGCAAGATCGGCGACGGCAAGATCTTCGTCCGTCCAGTTGAGCACGTGGTTCGAATCCGCACCGGCGAAACGGACGAGTCGGCCGTGTAGCACCGTAGCTTCGGCCCGCGGGACTTTTCCCGCGCGCACTTAGCCCGACGGCTTCAGCAGCACCAGCAGCGCGCCGGCGCCGCCATCGGCAGGCCGGGCTTGGCAGAAGGCGATGACCTCGCTGCGCCGGGCGAGCCACACACGTACTTTGCCCTTGAGCACCGGCACGCCGTCGCGCGAGCCTCGACCCTTGCCATGCACAATCCGCACGCAGCGCAATCCGTGCTGGATCGATCCGCGCAGAAACTCGCCCAGCGCCTCATGCGCTTCGGCGACGCGGTGTCCATGAAGATCGAGCTCGGCCTGCACGACCCAGAAGCCGCGGCGAAGCTTGCGCAATGAATCGGCGCTCACGCCGGGGCGGCGGTAGGACAGCGCCTCGTCGGTTTCCAAAAGGCTGTCGACGCCGATGCAGTCGTTCAGCGACTCGGCCAGCACGGCCCGGTTGTCACGTTCGCGTTGTAGCGCCTGAGGGTTGGTCTGCGACGGTGCTCGCGAGTTGTGCAGTGCGCTTGCTGCGGCGTTCCGCAGCGGGGAGACGCCCTGCACCGCCGCCCGAAATTCGGCGTGTGCCTGCCGGCGGGACTGGGATTGCGCGGGCGCTTCGGACGTAGCTTCCGGGGACTCGGATGCCGGAGCCCTCGGCCGGATGACTCGGATCGATTTGAGCTCAGCCAGGCTCCTGAGCGGCCCGCGCGCCGCCGGCCGCTTCATTGCGGCTCATCCCGATGCAACCGCTGCCGAGGCCGTCTCGGCGACCGGAGCGCCTGCTTCGAGCCAGCGCTGGGCGTCGAGCGCCGCCATGCAGCCGCTGCCCGCCGAGGTGACTGCCTGGCGGTAAATGGGATCCTGTACGTCGCCGGCAGCGAATACGCCGGCAACGCTCGTCATCGTCGACAGTCCGCCAGAGCCGCCGCGCGTCAGGATGTAGCCGCCCGCCATATCGAGCTGGCCGGCGAACACTTCCGTGTTGGGCTGGTGGCCGATCGCGATGAAACAGCCCTGCACGGGGATCCGCGCGGTTTCACCGCTGCGCGCGTCACGGATCCGGACCGCATGGACTCCGCTGTCATCGCCGAGAACTTCGTCAAGATGCTGCCACAGGTGCAGTGTGACTTTGCCCTCGGTAACGCGCGCCCTCAGCTTGTCGATCAGGATCGGTTCGGCGCGGAAGCGGTCGCGCCGATGGATCACGTGCACGTGGCTGGCGATGTTGGCCAGATACAGCGCCTCTTCGACTGCCGTGTTGCCGCCGCCCACGACACACACGTCGTGGCCGCGGAAGAAGAAACCGTCGCACGTCGCGCATCCGGACACACCCCTGCCCATGAACGCACGCTCGGACGGAAGACCAAGGTACTTGGCGGACGCGCCAGTCGCGATGATCAGCGCATCGCAGCTGTATACGTCGACGTCCCCGATCAAACGGAACGGTCGCTGATCGAGCTGCGCTTCGCAAATCTGATCGACCACGACGTCGGTGTTGAAGCGCACCGCGTGCCTCAGAAATCGTTCCATCAATTCCGGACCCTGCACGCCATCAGCGTCGGCCGGCCAGTTGTCGACGTCGGTCGTGGTGGTCAGCTGTCCTCCCTGTGCCAGGCCGGTGACCATGCGGGGGGCGAGGTTGGCACGGGCGGCATAAACAGCGGCCGTATAGCCGGCCGGGCCTGAGCCAAGAATCAGCACGCGCGAGTGTCGGGGCGGGGAACGGTGGGCATGAGACATCTGGAGCGATTCCCGTTGGAAGCGGTTCGCCCCAGAATGCTCGAGACAGGCGAACGGCGCCGAC
>Ga0187846_10001699_pt1 | contig 12365 bp, 8 predicted proteins | sample TC_taG_FD_161473 | JGI IMG/M metagenome (GOLD analysis project Ga0187846, IMG submission 161473) | Biofilm microbial communities from the roof of an iron ore cave, State of Minas Gerais, Brazil - TC_06 Biofilm (v2) | ecosystem: Environmental > Terrestrial > Deep subsurface > Cave > Wall biofilm ...
AGTTCCGGCCCCCCCGGGCAATTGCACGCTGTGGGCCGCGTCGAACAGCACCGGCCAGCCCACGTCCCGCATGATCTTCAGCCCGCGCATATCCACCACCAGGTTGTTATAGCCGAACGAGGAACCGCGTTCGGTGAGCACGACCTGCCGATTGCCGGTGGAGGCGACCTTCTCCGCGGCCCGGTGGATGTCGTGGGGCGCCACGAATTGTCCTTTCTTGATGTTAATGATGCGGCCCGTACGGCCAGCCGCCAGCAGCAGGTCAGTCTGGCGGCACAGGAAAGCCGGAATTTGGAGGACATCCGCCACCTCCGCTACCGGCTCCGCCTGCGCTGGCTCATGAATGTCGGTGAGAATCGAGAAGCCTTGCGCCTTGAGGCCGCGCAGAATGCGCAGCCCCTCGCGCAGACCTGGGCCCCGATAGGCCTCGCCGCTGGTGCGGTTAGCCTTATCGAAGGAGGCTTTAAAGACAAAATTTCCAGCCATCTGGCGGATGGCAAAGGCCATGCGGTGCACGTGCTCTTCGCTTTCGATGACGCAGGGACCGGCAATCAGGACGAGGGGCGCCCCCGTGGCCGTGCGGAAGGCGCTGTACTCAAGGCACACGGAAATACTGGGGCTCCGCGTAAATTTTTGCGGAGACTTCACGAGCCAGACGCCGCTGCCGATGCTCGAAGGAAGCCCCGATAAACGCCTTGAATAAGGGGTGGGGTTCCATCGGTTTGGATTTGAATTCCGGATGGAACTGGCAGCCTAGAAACCAGGGATGATCGGCGATCTCGCAGATCTCGACGTAGGTGCCGTCAGGAGTCTCTCCCGTGATCCGCAGACCCGCCGCGGTTAACACCTCTTCGTACTCGCGGTTGAATTCGTAGCGATGGCGGTGGCGCTCGTTGATGTCGCGGGTGCCATAGGCGCGGTACGCAAAGCTATTCCCGGCCAGGCGGCAGGGCCAGCCCCCCAACCGCATCGTACCGCCCAGCTCATCTACTCCCTTCAACTCGCGCAATTTGAAAATGACCCGGTGCGGCGTGCCCGGATTGAACTCGGTGGAATCGGCGTCCCCCAGCCCGCACACATGGCGCGCGTACTCGATTACCAGCGTCTGCATGCCCAGACAGATGCCGAAATACGGCACTTGGCGCTCCCGCGCATAACGGATGGCATTCAGCATGCCGTCGATGCCGCGTTTGCCGAAGCCGCCTGGGACCAAAATGCCGTCATACCGGTCAAGCTGTCTTTCCCACGCCTCCCCGACCACTCCCTCGGCTTCAATCCAGTTGATGTTCACTTTCAAGCCATGCGCCAAGCCACCGTGCAGAAGCGCCTCTTTGAGGCTCTTGTAAGAATCCTCGTACTCCACGTACTTGCCCACCAGCCCGATCGTCACTTCATCACGGGGGTTCTCGATACGTTCGAGCATGGCACTCCACTGGCTGAGATTCCGCGGACCAGCCTGCAGGCGCAACTGCCGCAGGACGATCTCGTCCACGCCCTCACCGGCGAAAACCACGGGCACCTCGTAGACCGATCGCACGTCTCGAGCGGTGATCACCGCCTCCACGTCCACATCACAGAACAGCGCGATTTTCTCCTTCATCTCCTGGGGAAGGAAACGCTCGGACCGGCACAGCAGGATATCCGGCTGGATACCGATGGCGCGCAATTCCTTCACGCTATGCTGTGTCGGTTTGGTTTTCAATTCCTGCGCAGCCGCAATCCACGGGACTAGGGTCACATGCACGAAGATGCAGTTGTCGCGCCCCTGCTCGTGGCGCATCTGGCGGATCGCCTCCAGAAACGGCAGCGATTCGATGTCGCCCACCGTGCCGCCGATTTCCACGATGACCACGTCGACATCCTGCGCCACGCGCTTCATGGCGGCCTTGATCTCGTTCGTCACGTGAGGAATCACTTGCACGGTCTTTCCCAAATAATCGCCGCGGCGCTCCCGCGCGATAATCTGCTCGTAAATGCGGCCCGATGTCAGATTATTGCTCTGGGTCAGCTTGGCGTGCGTGAAGCGCTCGTAGTGGCCCAAATCGAGGTCGGTCTCCGCCCCATCATCCGTGACGAACACCTCACCGTGCTGAAACGGGCTCATGGTGCCGGGATCGACGTTTAAGTACGGATCGAATTTCTGGCAGGTGACCTTTAACCCGCGGCTCTCCAACAGACAGCCGATGGACGCGGCGGCGATGCCTTTGCCGAGCGACGAAACCACGCCACCGGTCACAAAAATATACTTAGCCATTTCCTTTCACCCCCTGCACCAACGAAACCTCAAAGAGTTGGGAAACGCGTTTCAGATCTTCGAGTGTATCCACTCCAAAGGACTCGTACTCTGTCTCCACCACTCGGATGGGGTGGCGGTTCTCCAAGGCCCGCAATTGCTCTAAGCGTTCCGCCTCTTCCAGCGGACCGACTGGCAGCGTGGGATACGCCAGCAGAAACTCGCGGCGATAAACGTATAGCCCAATGTGCTTGAAGTAGGCGGACTGTCGAAGCATACACGGGATGGGCGACCTCGAAAAATAAATCGCATTGTCCTCCCGATCAGTCACTACCTTCACCACATTGGGATCCAGGATTTCACGCGGATCTTCGATGCGCTTCTTCAGCGTGCACATCTGGATCCCGGAATCATGCACCACCGGAAGGATTGCCGCATCAATGGCTGCCGGATCGATGAGCGGCTCATCGCCCTGGATGTTTACGATGATCTCGGCGGTCTCGGCGGAAGCCACTTCCGCCACCCGATCGGTGCCCGACCGGTGATCGTCCCGCGTCATGCGCACGCGGGCGCCAAAACGGCGCGCCGCTTCGGCCACCCGCTCATCATCGGTAGCGATCACCATGGCGGTGAGGTAGCGTGCCCGGGAGGCCCTTTCATAGACGTGCTGAAGCATGCTTTTCCCAGCAATGGGGGCGAGGACTTTACCGGGAAAACGAGAGGAAGCGAACCGGGCGGGAACCACGCCGAGAATTTTACGCGGCACACGCGATCATACCACAAAACCGCTATGTTAGACTTGGGAAGAAAGGCTGGTAAGCCGCCATGCCGCCATCGTACCGGGAATTTCTTCGAGCGAGCGTCGCGCTCGTCTTCCTGTGCGCCCCGATGTGGTCCGCCGATCCTGTCCCGGAGCCGGCGAAAGTATCTGTTGAACCGCGAGCTAAGCCCTCGGGAAATGCAGTGATCAGCCCCAAGGCCAACATCCGCGTCGATAGCACGCTGGTTCTGATACCTGTGACCGTGACGGACCCGTATAACCGCTTCGTCACCGGCCTGGAAAAGGAGAATTTCAAAATCCTCGAAGACAAAAAGGAACAGGACATCCTGCAGTTCTCCAGCGAAGATGCTCCGCTGTCGGTCGGCATCGTATTCGATTGCAGCGGCAGTATGGGCAGCAAGCTGGAAAAATCCCGGCAGGCGGTGTCCCAGTTCTTTAGGACCGCCAACCCGGAGGATGAATTCTTCCTGGTGCAGTTCAACGACACGGCAGACTTGGTCCAGCCCTTTACGAAGAACCTGGAGGAGATCCAGAACCGCCTGACGTTCACGCAATCCCGGGGGCGCACCGCCCTGCTCGATGCGATCTACCTCGCCCTTCACGAAATGAAGAAGGCCAAGAATCCGCGCAAGGCCCTTCTGCTGATTTCCGATGGCGGCGACAACAGCAGCCGCTACACGGAGAATGAAATTAAGAACCTGGTCAAGGAAGCCGACGTCCAAATCTATGCGATTGGAATTTACGAGCCGATCGGGTCGCGCTCCCGGACGCCGGAAGAGATGTCCGGTCCAGGTCTGCTGACCGAAATTGCCGAACAGACAGGCGGGCGTCAATACGCCGTGGAGAATCTGGCGGAATTAGCCGACATTGCGGCCAAGATCGGCGTCGAATTGCGCAATCAATATATCCTCGGCTACTCCCCGCATAACCAGGAGCGCGACGGAAAGTACCGGCGAGTCGAAGTGAAATTGAATCAACCTCGAGGTTTGCCTCCCCTCCGGGCTTTCTGGAGACACGGCTATTATGCTCCGTCCGAATAAAACTTTTTTTTGTTTGGTCAGAACCGCAATGGCGTTGACCGGCTCGGTTCTCTGGAGCCAGCAGATCAACCCGCCTTCCAACCAAAAACCGGAAGACAGCGGCGCCGTCTTCCGCGCAGACACGAATGTAGTGGACCTGCATGCCACGGTGGTGGATAAAAGCGGGCATCTGATCACGAATTTACCGCGCGAGGCGTTCACGGTTTATGAAAACGGTGTGACGCAGCAGATCCGCAGCTTCAAGCGGGAAGATGTCCCCGTATCCATGGGGCTGGTCATCGACAACAGCGGGAGCATGCGTGACAAGCGCGCCAAGGTCGAGGCAGCCGCGCTGGCTTTGGTCAAAGACTCCAATCCCCAAGATGAGGTGTTCGTCGTCAACTTCAACGACGAAGCCTTCAATGACCTCCCGCATGGCAAGGACTTCACCAGTGACATCAAGGAAATGGAAGAAGCTCTTACGCGCATCGACTCGCGCGGCGGTACGGCAATGCGGGATGCCATCCGCATGTCCATCGACCACGAGAAAGAGAAGGCGCACCGGGACAAGAAGGTTCTGGTGGTGGTGACCGACGGCAACGATAACAGCAGCATCATTAGTTTGGAAAACCTGGTCAAGACCTCGCAACAGAGCGGTATCCTCATTTACTCGATTGGCCTGCTGAGCGAAGAGGAACGCCGTGAAGCCAGACGCGCGGAACGGGCGCTCGACGCGTTGGCCGAGGCCACGGGCGGAGAGGCCTTCTTCCCCAAGGATCTCGCCGACGTTGATCGTATCGCCCACCAGGTCGCGCGCGATATCCGTAATCAGTACTCGATCGTCTACTCGCCTTCGAATCAGGCCATGGATGGCAGCTTCCGACAGATCAAAGTCACGGTCAAGGCTCCCGGCAACCCTGTGGTCCGGACGCGTAGCGGCTATTACGCCACTCCGGATCAGGCCAAGAGAGTGGCCCGTACTTCATCTCTCCAATAGTGCTCCGGGTTTTGTGGCAACTTACTCGCGGGTATCGCCTGCGGCCGTGGCGGAGCCCCTATCTGCGCTGGCGCATTGAGACCTACTGGGGTATCGGCGCCGATGACATCCAGTTTTTTCAATTCTGGAACTTCATCCTGGCCCACTGGCGCGAGCTAGTGCGCTACCTGCGCTGGGCCGCCGCCCTGAAGCGGGGCACACATGGCGTGGAACTTATTCACAGCGGGACCGCACCCTGACGGACCCGGAGGGTACCCCGGTTCTGTGCGATTATGACGGCCCAGCACAGAACCGCGCGGCCCCACATTTTGCATCAGGGTCTCTGGCGACTGCATCTTCGGTGGTTGTAGGCCGGACACCCGGTAATGCGAACTCGCCTCCAGACTTTGTGGATCGGCCCATTGATTCTCGCGCTAACTACGGGAGCCCGGGCACAGAAAATCCTGACCTGGGAGGAGACCAAACGCGAATTCGAAGCCGCCAATCCCAATCTGCAGGCGGCGCGGATCGGCGTGCAGGAATCGCGCGCAAACGAGCTTACCGCCTTCCTGCGGCCCAATCCCGCCCTGACGTTGTCGCTCGACCAGATCAATCCATTCACCGGGAATCCTTATCGCCCATTTGGCTACGCCTTCCCCCTGGTCTCCGGCAGCTATCTGGTGGAGCGCCGGCATAAACGCGATCTGCGGCTGGAGAGCGCCCAGGGCGCAACGGCCATCGCCGTCTCGCAATTAGACGATCAGCAGCGGGATCTGCTTTTCGATCTCCGCGCCGCGTTCCTGCAGGTGCTGCAGCAGAAGGCCATTCTGGCAGTCACCCGCGAGAGTCTCGATTATTACGACCGCGTGCTCTTCCTCAGCCGCGAGCGCCTCAAAGTGGGAGATATCGCGCCGGTGGACTTCAAGCGGCTGGAGCTGCAGAGGGTGCAATTCGAAACCGACCTACAGACCGCCCTGGTCAACCTGCGCACCGCCAAAATCCTGCTGCGCGCACTGCTCTACGACAAAACGCCGATCGAGCAACTGGACGCCAGTGGACCATTCGAGTTCGCCGAACTTCCCACTCCCCTCGAGGAATTCCGGCAGATGGCGCTCGACAACCGGCCCGACCTGCGGGCGGCGTTACAGTCGGTCGCCAAGGCCAGGACGGATTACCGGCTGGCGATGGCAAACGGCTCGACGGACCCTATCCTCGGCTGGGACCTTGGACGAGATCCGCCGATTGCAGCATTCTTCGGTGTCAATGTCACCATTCCCTTGCGCATTTTCGACAGGAACCAGGGCGAAAAGGAGCGAACGAGGCTCGATATCGGGCGCAACGAACGGCTGGTGGACGCTATGAAGGCGCAGGTATTCAGCGATGTGGATTCGGCGTATGGAGTCATACAGAGCGATCTCGTGCTGCTGCGCCCATACCGGACGACTTATCTGCAGGAAGCGGCTCAGGTTCGGCAAACGATCTCACTTGCCTATCAGCACGGGGGCGCTTCCCTGCTTGATTTCCTTCAGGCGCAGCAGGATTACCGCGGCATTCAACTGGGCTATCTCAGCCTGGTAGGGGCCTATTTGACCGCTGTCGCTCAGATGAGTGAGGCGGTCGGACGCGAGGTCATTCCATGAGAGGCATGGTTTTTGCGGCGGCCGGCATGGCTGCCATAGTCACCGGCTTGCTAACTGGATGCAACCGGCAGATCCGGGCAGACACGGAGGACGAAGATCCGCAGCCGGTGGACATCGAGCGCAGGCACGGAGCGAACTTCATCGAAGTGGATCGTCCGGAGCGGTTCGCTCTGGCGACGGCAGCCGGTTATACGGCTGCGCCGGAGTTGAAGGTCACCGGCATCATCAGTGCGGATATTTCGCGGAATGTACCAGTCATCTCGATAGCCACCGGACGGATTTTAGAGATTCGCGCGCGCCTGGGCGACACCGTGACCAAGGGCCAGCTTCTGATGCGGGTGCAAAGCGCCGATGTTTCGCAGGCCTTCTCGGACTATCAGCAGGCGGCGGCCGATGAGAAGCTGGCGCAGGCCCAGCTCGAGCGTTCAAAGTACCTGTATCAAACCGGGGCGATCGCTGAGAAAGATCTCGAGGTAGCTCAGGATACTGAGGAGAAGGCCGACATCAGCGTGCAGACTGCCGTCCAGCACCTGCGAGTGCTTGGAGCGGATAAGGACCACCCCACGGCAATCGTCGATGTTACGGCACCGGTGGCGGGCGTGATCACGGATCAGCAGGTGACGGCGGCGGCCGGCACGCAGGGCCTGGCCTCGCCGAACGCGTTCACCATATCCGACCTCTCCCACGTGTGGATCCTCTGCGACGTATATGAGAATGATTTGTCTTTCGTACACCTAGGCGATTCCGCCGACATTCGCCTCAACGCCTATCCGGATAAGAACTACAAAGGGACCCTGAGCAATATCGCGCCGATTCTCGATCCCAATATACGTACGGCCAAGGTTCGCGTCGAAGTGCAGAATCCCGGTTTGATGCGCCTCGGCATGTTCGTGGAAGCGACGTTTCACAGTCAGGAGCGTCAAATTCGGGCCGTCGTTCCGTCTTCCGCTATTTTGCACCTGCATGACCGCGATTGGGTCTACATGCTGCATGGAAAGAACGCCTTTCGCCGGGTGGAGGTGCGGGGTGGAAAGACCATTGCTCCCGGCCGGCAGGAGATCCTCTCCGGCGTCCGTCCTGGCGACCGCGTGGTGTTGGACGCGCTCGCCTTGCAGAACACGGTGGAGTATTAGCCAATGATCCATTAACACATGATTGGGAAGATCGTTGATTTTGCGCTCAATCACCGATTTCTGGTCCTGGCGGCGGCGATACTGCTGACCATCTGGGGCGTCATCTCCTTCCACAATCTGCCGGTGGAGGCCTACCCGGATGTAGCCAACAACTACGTACAGATCATTACCCAATGGCCCGGGCGCGCCGCCGAGGAGGTCGAGCAGCAGATCACCATTCCCATAGAGATCGCCGTCAACAGCATTCCCCACCTGCAGCATCTGCGGTCGATTTCCATGTTCGGGCTTTCCAACCTGAATCTAGTCTTCGATGACGATTCGATAAACGACTGGAACCGGCAGAAGGTGCTGGAACGCCTCGGGCTGGCTGAATTGCCGCCCAACCTGCAGCCGCAGATCGGGACGGATTACAGTCCGGTGGGCGAGATCTACATGTACACGCTCGAGAGCAACAATCCGCAATACGATCTCATGGAACTAAAGGCGCTCGAGGACTGGGAGCTCGAGAAGCAGTTTCGCTCCATTCCAAACGTGGTGGATGTTTCCGGCTTCGGCGGCACTACCAAGGAATATCACGTCCAGATCGATCCGGATAAGCTCGTATCCTATGGCCTCAGCCTGGGACAGGTAGAGCAGCAACTGGCCAACAATAACAGCAATTCGGGCGGCAGTTTCGTGGAGGTGGGACTGCAGCAGATCAACGTCCGGGAAGTGGGCCTCATCCGGGACGTGGAGGATATCCGCAGAATCGTTCTCAAAACACAGCATGGAACGCCGCTGCGCATGAGCGATATCGCGTTCGTTGAGCAGGGCGCGAAGATCCGGCTGGGAAAGATCGGCAAGGCGGTTCATCGCGCCGACGGAACCGTTATTGACGATGACGACGTCGTGGAAGGCGTTGTTTTGTTGCGCAAAGGGGCCGATGCCCAGCCCACTCTGAAAGCTATTCACGAAAAGGTAAGAGCCCTAAACGGCCACGTACTTCCGCCCGGTGTGAAGGTGGTCCCGTTTCTCGATCGCAGCAATCTGCTGCGCCACACCACCCGCACCGTGCTGCACAACCTGACCGGCGGTTTCATCCTGGTTTTGGTCGTTCTTTTCCTGTTTCTAGGAAATCTCCGCGGCACAATGATTGTCGCCTTGACAATTCCGTTTGCCCTGTTGTTTGCGTCGATCTGTCTGAATCTGCGGCACGTTCCAGCCAATCTGCTCTCTTTAGGCGCGCTGGATTTCGGAATGACAGTGGATGGCGCGGTGGTTATGGTGGAGAACATCCTCCGGCGGCTGGCCTCGCGGGAGAATGGGCCGCGATCCATTCCTGACCAGATCCGCACCGCTGCGCAGGAAGTGCGCCGCCCGGTCTTCTACACCATCACCATCATTGTGACGGCCTACCTGCCGATCTTTACTCTACAGCAGGTAGAGGGAAGGCTGTTCCGCCCAATGGCATGGACGCTGGCGTTCGCTCTCTTGGGCGCCCTTTTCTTTTCGATCGTTATCGCGCCGGTTCTGGCGGCGCTCTTTTTCCGCCGGCAGCCGCGTGACTGGCGAAATCCGGTCCTCGGCTGGATTACAGCGGGATACCGGCACGCGTTGACCTGGACGGTGCGGCATCGCTGGGCGATGGTCGGCGTGGCGGGGGCAGCAGTCTCCTGCAGCATCTGGCTATTAAGGGGCGACCGCATCGGCTCCGAGTTTCTGCCGCATCTGGACGAAGGGGCCATCTGGCTGCGCGGCACCAGCGCGCCCAGCACCGGGCTCACGGACGGCACGAACATTATGGACCGGGCGCGCATTCTCCTTGCCTCATACCCGGAGGTCACGCAAGTGGTATCCCAGGTTGGCCGTCCGGACGACGGAACAGACACCACAGGCTTCTCCAACACGGAATACTTCGTCGATTTGAAGCCCAAAGAACAGTGGCGGCCCATGTTCCACCAGGGCAGGGAGGAGTTGATCGCCAATATGGACCGGCAAGTGAAGAAAATCCCAGGCGTCATCTGGGGTTTCTCCCAACCGATCGCAGATGATATGGACGAGGCCGTGAGCGGCGTCAAAGGGGAGCTTGCTGTCAAGATCTTCGGCGACGATCTGAAGATCCTGGAGCAGAAGGCCGATGAAATGGTGTCCGTCATGCGGACTGTCAGGGGTATTAGCGATCTGGGTGTGTTCCACGTGACGGGCCAGCCGAATCTTAATCTGATGGTCGACCTCGATGCCGCGGCGCGTTTTCAGATCAATGTCGCTGATGTGCAGGACGCCATCCAGACTGCCGTAGGCAGCAATCCGGTCACACAGGTTCTGCAGGGCGAACGGCGCTTCGACTTGGTGCCGCGATATTCGCCGCAATACCGCGATACCGAAGAGGCGATCGAGAAAATCAGGCTTCTTTCTCCGTCTGGCGAACGCGTCTCACTGGCGCAAGTTTGCAGGATCCAGATCCGTGACGGCGCTTCGCAGCTCTATCGCGAAGGCAACTCGCGCTATGTGGCTATCCGCTACAGCGTCCGCGGGCGCGACTTGGGAGGAACGGTGGAGGAGGCGATCCGGAAGGTGAATGAGGAGGTCAAGCTGCCGCCGTTGTATAGCACGGAATGGGCCGGCGAGTACCAAAGCCAGAAGCGCTCGGAAGCGCGGCTGATGATTATTGTTCCCACGACGGTGTTCCTGATTTTCCTGATTATTTACGCTGCCTTCGGGTCAGCGAAGTGGGCCTGCCTCCACCTGGTCAATGTGGCGGTGGCGCGGGTAGGAGGCTTGCTGGCGCTGTATCTCACTGGGACGCACTTCAGCGTGTCTTCGGGAGTAGGCTTTCTGGCGCTTTTCGGTGCTTCCGTGCAGACCGGGGTAATCATGGTCGAATACATCAATCAGTTGCGGGCGGATGGATATTCGATTGAACGCGCGGCCATCGAAGGGGCCACCCGGCGGCTGAGGCCGATCCTGATAACCATGCTGGTGGCCACGCTCGGTCTGCTGCCGGCGGCTTTGTCACATGCGATCGGGTCGGATGCTCAAAGGCCGTTTGCGATTGTGATCGTGGGCGGATTGATCGTGGATCTGATCATGAGCACTTTCCTTCTGCCTACATTCTATGTATGGTGGGCGCGTCCTGGGGATCGCCTACGACGGGCCGCTTGATCCGCCCGGGTTCACCGCAGCAAGAGCATTCGGTCGCGTTGCTTGGCGGTGACCCGAAGTTAGTTAGTGCAAGGTCGCGGGGCGGTTATCTGTGGCCGAGGGAGTTCCTGGCATCGCATCTCCGCAGCCAGACGGTTAAATGGGCTCTATTCCACCCGATAATTGGGCGCTTCTTTGGTGATGATGACGTCGTGGACGTGGCTTTCGCGCAAGCCGGCGGGCGAGATACGCAGGAACCGCGATTTCTGCTGTAACTCGCCGAGGTCTCGTGCGCCGCAATAACCCATACCCGATCGGAAGCCGCCTACCAGTTGGTAGACCAATTCGGCCAAGGGTCCTTTGGCCGCCACCCGGCCTTCGATGCCCTCCGGCACCAGCTTGCCGGCGGGATCCTGCTCGTAGCGATTCGATGAGGTCCCTTGCATGGCGCCCATCGAGCCCATTCCGCGGTAGGTCTTGAAGGTGCGCCCCTGATACAGGATGGTTTCGCCCGGGCTCTCATCCGTGCCCGCCAGCAGGCTGCCGATCATGACCGTATCAGCTCCGGCGGCGATCGCTTTCGTGATATCACCCGAGTACTTGATGCCGCCATCGGCGATCAGCGGCACGCCGGCTTCCCGCGTGGCCCGCGCGCATTCCCAGATGGCCGTGAGCTGCGGCACTCCGGCGCCGGAAACCACGCGCGTGGTGCAAATCGAACCCGGCCCGATCCCCACTTTAATCCCGTCCACGCCCAGCGAGGCCAACTCTCGGGCCGCTTCATAGGTGCCCACGTTCCCGGTGATGAGTTGCACTTCGGGGAACTTGCATTTGATGGTTTTGACTGCCTCCGTTACGCGGCTGGTGTGCCCATGTGCGGTGTCGATAGCCAGCACATCCACCTTCCGCGCCACCAGCTCCTGTGCCCGCTCGAGAAAATCACCCGTGGCGCCAATCGCCGCTCCTACGCGCAAGCGCCCCTGGCGGTCCTTGGCCGAATTCGGGTATTTCAGTTTCTTCTGGATGTCTTTAACCGTGATCAGCCCTTTGAGATGGTAGTGCTCATCCACCACCAGCAACTTCTCGACCCGGTGCCGGTGCAGGATGGCTTCGGCCTGTTCGAGGGTTGTCCCTACGGGCACGGTGACCAGGTTTTCTTTGGTCATAACCTCCGCGATCGGCAGGTCGAAACGATTCTCGAAACGCAGATCGCGGTTCGTGAGAATCCCGACCAGCATTCCATCCTTGGTGACCGGCACGCCGGAGATGCGATACCGGCGCATCAGCTCCTGCGCGTCGGAAATCGGCTGGTCCGGGCGGATGGTAATAGGGTCTACAATCATGCCGCTCTCACTTCGCTTGACGCGGTCCACCTCCTCTGCCTGCCGTTCGACCGGCATGTTGCGGTGAATAATCCCAATGCCGCCCTGCTGCGCCAACGCAATAGCTAGAGACGAGTCGGT
>Ga0187846_10001700_pt1 | contig 12362 bp, 17 predicted proteins | sample TC_taG_FD_161473 | JGI IMG/M metagenome (GOLD analysis project Ga0187846, IMG submission 161473) | Biofilm microbial communities from the roof of an iron ore cave, State of Minas Gerais, Brazil - TC_06 Biofilm (v2) | ecosystem: Environmental > Terrestrial > Deep subsurface > Cave > Wall biofilm...
AAGAATAGCTAAAATAGGCCTTCATTTAGGCAAAAGAATTCTTTCTTAGAGTCATTTCTTTGCTATGGATTTTTACCATACATCATCCACCTCATCAAGCTCTTTGTACTCTGGCTGCACTTCTTGACTAAAGATCTTAAGCCTTGCGATATCTCTATCAAAAAACAAATCTATAGTCCAGTCAAGGAAAATCCTTACACGCTTATCCAGTCGTGGTATTTTAGAAAGGTAATAAATTCTCCAAATCCACCATGCCAAAAAACCATGCAAATGCAATCCAAAAATTGTTGCAATCGCAGATCTTTTACCTATTACTGCCATCTGCCCTCTTGAAGAATATTCGAATTTCTTTTTTTCCTGCTCTTTTATCAACGCATGTAGATTATATGCAACTGTTTCTGCACCCGCCTCCGCACTTTGTGCAGTAGGGGGGTAAGGCTTGTTAGTTTGAGGATTTACAAGATAGCTACAATCGCCAAGCGCAAAAACTTCGGAAAAATCAAGTGTTTGTAAAAATTCATTTACTACGATTCCTCCTCTATTTGTTTTGAAAACTGATTTTTTTACAATGTCTACCGGTGTTACTCCTGCAGTCCAAATTAGAGTTCTTGTTTGTATTGCTCCAACGGCTTGTTGATTAGTTGGGTTTTTTGTTGGGTCTGATATGTCTTCTATAATTACTTCTCTTCCAGAAAAGCTAGAGACTTTTTTCTTTAGCATAACCTCCACTCCTCTCTTAGTTAATTTTTCTAACGCAAAGTTCGCCAGTTTTTCATTAAAGCCTGGCAAGATAGCAGGCAATGCTTCCAAAACCATGACTCTGGTATCTTCTCTCTTTATGTGAGGATAATATTTTCTTGCATCTACAACAAGATCCATTAGCTCTCCAGCAGTTTCGATTCCAGCAAAACCTGCGCCCACTATTACAAATGTAAGCAAACTTTTCTTAAGAATAGGATCATTTTCATTTTCTGCTTGTTCTAACACATCTATCACTCGGTTTCGTAAAACCACGGCATCATTAAGTGTCTTCATAGAGTAGGCCCTTTCTTCCATTTTCTCAATTCCAAAGAAATTGGTTTCACTTCCCAAAGCTAACACAAGAAAATCATAATGCAGAGATATTCCGCGTTTTTCATTAGTTCCAGATAGAGTTACAATCTTACCATAAGGATCGATATTTTTGATCTCGCCTTCATAAAACTGGGTTTTTTTTAGCAGGGTTCTAATGGGTATAACAATATGTCTTGTTTCTATCGTCCCAGAAGCTACTTGAGGAAGCATTGGGGTGAATAGGAGAAAATTATCTTCATTAACTAAAACGATCTCAATACCGCTATCATTCTTAAAATATGATTCTAGTCTCCGTGTACACCCTATTCCTGCAAAACCTCCGCCCAAAATCAAAATCCTTATTTTTCTTTCTGCCATTTATATTAAGACCGCAATTTGAAGGTTATATCCTATAAGAATGAAAAGATAGTATTCGTTTAAGTAGATCGGTATTGGAATTTTGGCCTTAAGATAACAGTAAAATATCATACTAATCCGTTATTATCACATGAAGAAGGAGTATGTAGTTGTACGCATTGATGCTTCTCCCGATGGCGCTCCCTATGTAGTAGTATCATTATCCACGCCCAAGGATTTTAGAGAACAAAGCCAACCAATGTCTCCCTTTGGATCAAATGTGATGGGTTTTACAAACATGGATGATATGATAAAAGGCCTTAACAAGATGATGTCCGGCGGAGCATTTGGTCAGCCTGGGAACATAACCTCAATGAAACTAGATATGCACGAATACAAAGAGCTTAACCTTTCTGTGGGCGACAAGGTATTTTTGGAAATTTCCAAGCAGGAATCACTAGGGATATAAAGTATTCTTTCTTTCATTATTTCATTTTAAAATGTTAGAATCTATGGAATTAAATGATTCTAGGCCTATCTGGAAGTTTCAGCACGCAAAATTTCATAAGCTCTAGCAGCATCTTTTTCATGCAATACGATAATTATATTATCTTGGCCAAAAAAAGCATTTACCAGTTCTATTCCATTATTGTGAAGAATTTCGGACACGTATGAAACTATATCAGAGTCAGTTTGAGATTCTGGAATGCGAATGGTTATCTTTGCTAACCCAGTTTGATAATTTTTTTGTTCTGTGGGGAAAGTTTCTAGTAATTTTCTTACATCCATTATATCTTCCGTTAATAGTCTAAAAGAATCTGTTACTCTGAAAAATTCATAGTCAGGATCAATTTCAGTAAATCTATTCATTAGGGCTGTGGCGTCATCCATTCCAAAACCATCACTTGGGAACTTGATGTCTACAATACCATCTGTTAATGACAATCTGGCATTTTTTAAAATAGGCTCTTGTTGAACGTCGTCCTTTTTCTCAAAAGAGTCTGCGTATCTTTTAATAGCGACAACTATAGTGTTCAAGTTTACTGCGCTTCCTACATGTTCTTCTACTTCTTTCTGAATCTTTACCGCAAGCCCAGTGTAATTTACTAGGTCCATTTTTATGCAATCATAGATCGAGCGGTTTCTAGTTATGATTTCACGAACGGCATCAGGCACGGAAATGTTGGTTGTTCGCATAAGTCAAGTATAAACATGTCATATATAATAATCTATGTAATAAGATAATGGATAAAGAAGAAAAACTTATATATTGTAATAAATCTTACAATTAATAGGTGAATATGACATGTTCCTATCAGATGAATTTGATAATCTCTGGCGAAGAATGACTCGACAATTTGCTGATATTGACGAATTCTTCGATGAGATGAAAGAATCAGGAAACCTCCAAACATTTGGTCCGTACTACTATGGTTATTCCATGACGGTAGGGGCAGATGGCAAGCCGATCGTAAAAGAATTTGGGAACATAAAACCCGCATTACTATCTACATCTGAGGTTAGAGAGCCTTTCGTTGACGTCTTGGTAAATGACAAAGAAAAGGTTCTCAAACTAGTAGCTGAAATGCCCGGAGTCGAGAAAAAGGACATCAAGATTGTAGTTGAGGGACGAATAGTAAACATAGATGCAGAACACGGTGATAAAAAGTATCATGTCAAAGTGCCTATTCGACAAAAAGTAGACGAGAATTCTCCAAAAGCAAACTACTCCAACGGAATTCTTGAAGTAGAATTCAAGCTATTGGAAGAGAAACCAAAAGGCAAGACAGTGGAGGTTGAATAAACCCCTTTCTTTTTTTATGGTGATATATTATGAATGAAATAGTTTTAAAAATTTGCGAAATTTCTCAAAGACATGTTGGCAAAGGGATTGCAATAATAGACCCAAAAATAATTGAAGACAACAACTGGGAGACTGGTCAGATATTGGAAATTATAGGTGACAGAAAAAGTCACGTAAAGTTGTGGCCTGGAACTCCAGAAGATTATGGTACTGGATTCATTAAGATTGATGGTCTGACACGACATAATATTGGAGCTGGTATAAATGAAAAAATATCTGTAAAACAGGTTGATGCAAAGCGGGCTGAGCAGATAGTTGTGTCCCCAATCGAAAAATTAAGCGCCGAGGGATTACAAGAATATATGGTTGGCAATTACCTTGGACACGTCTTAACAAACGGCGACACCCTCATAGTACCCACACAATTAGGTAACAAAACTCAACTAATCGTGACTAGCACTATTCCTTCTTCAAAACCAGTCATTGTGATTGAAAATACTATATTCAAGTTAGGTAACATGACAAAGGCGATAGATCACTCCATTCCAAGAATTACTTATGATGATTTGGGGGGACTGAAAAAAGAAGTCCAGAAGATCCGTGAAATGGTAGAACTTCCAATGAGACATCCCGAACTATTCGAAAAACTGGGAGTTGAGGCACCAAAAGGGGTATTATTGTATGGTCCCCCAGGTACAGGAAAGACATTATTAGCAAAAGCTGTAGCAGGTGAGACAAACTCTCATTTTATTTCAATTAGTGGGCCTGAAATCATCGGTAAGTTCTATGGAGAAAGTGAGGAGAGGATACGCGAAATTTTCAAACAAGCAGAGGAAAGCGCACCAAGTATAATATTTATCGATGAAATTGATTCTATTGCACCAAAGAGGGAAGAAGTTACTGGTGAAGTAGAAAAAAGAGTGGTATCACAATTGTTATCATTAATGGATGGTATGAAGGCAAGAGGCAAAGTTATAGTAATTGCAGCAACAAACAGACCAGACTCCATTGATCCAGCTCTAAGAAGACCTGGAAGGTTTGACCGGGAAATTGAGATTGGAATTCCGGATGAATCGGCTAGAAAAGAAATTTTAGACATTCATACTCGTGGCATGCCACTTGAGGAAAAAGTTAACCTTGAACAAATTGCAAAAGTGACACATGGATTTGTTGGTGCAGATTTAGAAATTCTTGCAAAAGAAGCTGCGATGAGATCACTGAGGAGAATATTACCTGAACTAGATCTTGAGGAAGAGAAGATACCAATTAAAATATTGCAGAAAATTGTGATTAAAGATGATGACTTTAAAGAAGCGTTAAAAGAAGTAAGACCATCTGCACTCAGAGAAGTTCTTGTCCAAATCCCAAATGTAACTTGGGAAGATGTGGGAGGGTTAGAATCTCTTAAAGAAGAACTTCATGAAGCTGTTGAGTGGCCCCTAAAACACAGAGAGGCATTTGAATACACAGACATTATTCCTCCAAAAGGAATTCTATTATATGGTCCGCCTGGTACAGGAAAAACTTTGATTGCAAAGGCTGTAGCCCATACGACAGAATCTAACTTTATCAGTATAAAAGGCCCTGAGCTTTTGTCAAAATGGGTGGGAGAATCTGAAAAAGGGGTACGTGAGATTTTCCGAAAAGCCAAACAAGCAGCTCCATGTATAATATTTCTTGATGAAATAGATGCAATTGCCCCAAGAAGAAGTTCTGGATCATCAGATTCTCATGTCACTGAAAGAGTAGTATCACAACTCCTTACAGAAATTGATGGTCTGGAAGAGTTACATAATGTTTTGGTAATTGGCGCCACTAACCGGGTGGACATTGTAGATCCTGCATTGTTAAGACCAGGCAGATTTGACAGCATAATTGAAGTGCCATTACCTGATGCAAAGGGACGAGAGTATATCTTCAGAATACACACAAAGAAAAAACCCTTGGCTCAAGATTTAGATTTCAAAATGCTTGTTGACATTACCGATGGGTTTAGCGGTGCAGAAATTGCAGGTGTATGTAGTAGAGCTGCAATGACTGCCATAAAGAGATATGTAGATGCTAAGGAAAAGTCAGTCAAATCTATAAGAATAACTCAAGAAGATTTAGTAAATGCTATTAAAAAGATAAGACCTGAAAAAACTTACTCCTTTCCCACCTTGACTTCATAGCTTATATGAGAACCTGACGTAAAACAAATGACGACAAAAGAAGCAATTCTATATCAGAAATTGCCAAATGATAAGGTTCGATGTACGGCATGCGCAAGATATTGCGAAATAGGCAAAGGACAAGCAGGTCTTTGCGGAATAAGAGGCAATAATGCTGGAAAGCTTGAGCTCTTTGTTTACGGCAAAGTAATTGCGGGAAATATTGATCCCATAGAAAAAAAACCTGTTACACATTATCGGCCTGGTACAAGTATATTTTCTGTAGCCACAACAGGTTGCAACTGGTTATGTAAGTATTGCCAAAATTACGATATTAGTCAGAGAAGAAAAATAGAAGGTGTTGATATGACGCCTGAACAAGTAGTAGATCAAGCTCTAAGGTACAAAGCGCAGGGTATTGCTTACACTTACAACCAACCCTCCATTTTCATTGAATTTGCACGAGATTGCGGAGTAGTCGCAAGAAAAAAAGGTCTTTTTAATATTTTTGTATCAAATGGCTATGATACGCCTGACACAGTAAAGATGATGAACGAATTTCTTGACTGTATAACCATAGATTTTAAGGGAAATGCTGAACCGCAATTTACAAGAAGATACATTGGCGTTCTCGATCCCAAACCAATTTTTGACACTCTTCTAGAGATTAGAGATAAAACAAAAATCCATTTAGAAATAACTGATTTGATAGTTCCTCAAGTTGGCGACAATCTGGAATATGCAAGCAAGCTTTGCAAATTTATTTACGATGAGTTTGGTCCTGAAATGCCCATCCATTTCTTGCGATTTCATCCAGATTACAAAATGATGGAATTTGAGTCAACTCCGATAAGTACACTTGAAAAACACTACGAAGTTGCAAAAAAAGAAGGGCTATCATATGTATATCTTGGCAATGTACCCGGTCATCCTCTTGAGCACACTTATTGTTCCCAATGCAATAACATTGTTGTGAAAAGATATGGATATGACATTCAGGGTTGGAATATGGATGAAAATAACAAGTGCGAATTCTGTGGAAATAAAATTCCTATAATAGGTAAGCTATCAAATAATTATAAACAAAATAGATTCCAGTTTGTACTTTAGAGTGCAATTGCCCTAACTGGTGACCCCGTGGCTCCCTTGAGTTTAAGGGGAAACACAACTAACGTAAAATGTAATTTTGAAATTTCTTCTAGGTTACACAAATTCTCCAAAATCAAAATTCCTTTCTTTAAAAGTATGTGGTGAGCTGAAAAATTGTTATCTCTTCCTAAATCTATACTTGGTGAATCTATTCCAACAAGATTCATTTTTTTTGATGCTAAATATCTTGCAGCACCAAGCGACAAGCCTGGGTTTTTTGTAAAATAGAATTTTTTTAGAAGATTCTTATGCCAGCCAGTTGCAAAAATTAGAGTTGAGTTTGGAGGAATTTTACCATGTTTTTTCTCAAACTTTACAATATCATCTTTTGTGATAGCGTTATCCAATCCCTTCTTAACTTTGCATATAATAGCACTAGTGATAAGACGTTCCAACGGAATTTGATTAACCTTGATACCGTTCTCTATAAAATGAAAGGGAGCATCGATATGTGTCCCTGAATGTGAGCTTAAAAGAACAAGCTCCATATTGTAACCATTCCTTTTCTTTGTAGCCCATGAAATGAAACGGGGTTTGGGGGAACCAGGAAAACTTGGCAGATTTGGCGAAATCTCAATAGTAAGATCCACAGGTGACACAAAAGTTACTTTATCATTGCCTCTAAATCAATTTTGATAAATTTAATCAAAGGTTAAATATTGTACAACAAGAAGTACCTTATGCCCACAACCTACATTTTGATAAATTCCGATCTGGGTTCTGATGTTGAGATAATTCAAAAAATTAACGAAATCCTGCAAAAAGAAAAATCCGTTCAATATGAAGTTCAGGGAGTATATGGCGTTTATGATATAATTGTGAAAATTACGGCAGATAGCATGGATCTTTTAAGAAATATTATAACAAATAAAATTAGAAAAATTGACAAAGTTTACTCTACCTTAACAATGATGGTCATAGAAGAGCAAGAAAAATAACTACATTTTCTTGATAGCTTCTACGACTTTTAGGACTTGTGATTCATTGTTAAAAAAATGCATCGAAGCTCTGATTACTTTTTTAGTAAAGATATCACGGACTGCAAGAATTATGTTTTGTTTTTCCAGTCTTTCAACAACACTTGCTGAATCTTGATCTTTAAAAGAAAAAGATACTATACTGGTCCTTTTTTGTGGGTCGTCAGGCCCATAAAGTCTAATGTTATCAATCTTGGATAGTTCTTCTCGCATTAAGTTAGCAAGCTGGACATTCTTTTTTCTAATACTTTCGAGTCCCAGCCGCAATAAATAGACAACAGATGCCTCAAGCCCTGCTACCCCTGCCCAGTTACGAAATCCTGCTTGAAATTTGGCGGGCATCTCCTTATATGCGATCTTTTCTTCGTAAAGAATAGCAGATTCTCCACCTACTTGAAGAGGTTCGAGAAGATCATTTGATTCTTTTTTGCAATAAAATATACCAGTCCCCATAGGTCCACAAAGCCATTTTGAACCATTAAAGGACATAAAATCGCATTTGATCTTGTTAACGTCAACTTCTTCAAGACAACCAACTGTTTGTGCGGTATCCACAAAATATGGAACCTTTTTTTCACTTAGGAACCTTCCAATTTGCTCCACGGGAAGAATGGTACCAGTGTTAAAAAGAGCATGGCTTAACACTACAAGTCCAGTATTGTTATCAATTGATTTTTCAAAATCATCATACTCAAAATATCCTGTTTCATTGACTTGCAAACTCCTTATGTCAAATTTTCCGGAAAGACGAACCCATGGATAATAATTGGCGGGATGCTCGTGGTTTGAATCACGAATTATAATGTTAGAAGTTGACTTTAATTTCAGCCCACTTGCAACCATATTTACGCCGTCAGTAGTGCTCTGAGTAAGAATTACTTCTTCTGGTTTGCATCTTATTAAATAAGAAATTGCTTTTCTAGCAAGAAAGAGACGTTCTCTGACATAATTATCCGCAGTATTGGAATCTGGTCCAATTTCATTATAATTGACAAGAAAATCCGTTATTGCCTTTATACTAGAGATGGGCATGAGCGAAGTAGACGCATTGTTCAGATAGATCCTGTCTCTTAATGGGAAATCTTGTGAAATGTCATAATCCAAATTCATTATTATATTACAATCTATCTAGACAAAGCGTTGTTTAAAAATCATAATAAGCTGCCTTCAAAAAACCATGAGATTTTGAATTTAGAAAACATTCTGTCAGAAAACAAAATTAATTCAGTATTGTATTCGGATCCATTTCTAAAGATTGGTTTTGCAGCTAGACTTGTACAAGAGGCAAAGATTGACGTTCTGTATTTTGATCTAGATTTATTATATAGTGGTTATGTGAAATCAGGAATGCTTCCTTCTCCCCAAACTTTGACCTTGCTTCAACCTGCTTTTGAAACTATAGATAAATCGTTAACTGACCTCGTAACAAAATTAAGTCTCAAAAAATCATTTGTTATTGTAGACTCTTTGAATGGTCTTTTTAACATGTTAAATAAGAGAAAGGAAGTTGGCAGAGTTGCTTCTTCCTACATTATGTTGATATCCAGTATCGCACAAATAACTAATTCTTATGTTGTTATAGCAAGTATGGTTAGATTCAAGAAAGAGGAAGGCTGGATTCTTTCTCCAACAGGCAAACGGCTAATAGAAGCTAACAAGAGTAAAAAAATTCTGCTGGAAAAAAATCAAGACGGAATAATTGCAAATGTTTTGAACTCCAAGGAAAAATTTGTTATCGAGTCAAGCTCAATTCCACTTTAATCCAATCTCTTTATTATGTGATATCCGAACTCAGTTTTTACTATATCTGAAACTTGTCCTTTCTCTAGTGCAAAGGCTGCCTTTTCGAATTCTGGCACCATCATCCCTCTTCCAAAATAACCAAGATCGCCACCTCTTTTCCTTGAGCTGTCTATAGAATATTGCTTTGCAAGATTTGCAAAACTCTCTCCGCCGGTAATTTTCGTTTTTAGTTCTTGTGCTAAACTGAGCTTTTCAACGAGGATATGTGCACAATGAATCTTGTTTCCCATCAAATTGCAATGATGGTTAAATTATAAAAAAACACCGATCAGTTAATTATTGGATCATTAGAGAAGTATCAAACAAATTTGAGTATAGATTAACAATTAACATTTGAAAAGTTAACACCGTTATAAATTTGAGAAACGCCGTTATAACAGGGTTTTTTTTAGCAAGTTATATTAAGATCTGTCAGCAAAATAATTTTGAATATGCCAGTTGGAATAATCCCCGATATAGGCGAACAAATGTGTATAGGATGCGCACTCTGTGTTGAGATCTGCACATCTCTAGGACCAGACGTATTAAGAGTAAAACCAGTAGAAGGCTGGAAAAGAGGTAAAGCATTTGTATTTTATCCAGAAAGATGCATCTCAGACGGAGCATGCATAGGAGTTTGTCCCACAAAGGCAATCTTTTGGATGAGACCAATGGACTTTACTGTAGGACAACCAGTGCCACTTTACAGAAACTCTGTATTCGTCAAGGGTTGGACTGAACTAGTAGATTAGACAGTCTGACATTAACTTCTTTTTCTTAGAATTTGCAAGTGAGAACTGTAATGCGCTGTCTAAATATATGGAAAAATTCAACCTTGATTATTGAGCAAATCTGGTAACATATGGCGTAAGGTTCATGGAAAGATAACAAAAAAGCCCACTAACTTTAGTTGGTTAATTGATAAAAAACTTGCAGGTAGCGGAATGCCAATGTCATCTACGGAACTAGAGTGGGTGACCAAACAAGGTGTGAAATCTGTTCTTACTATGACCGAAAATCCCCTACCTGAGTCTTGGGTAAAAAATGTGAAATATTTGCACGTCCCCACTGAAGATTTTTCTGCTCCTGACATGGAGAAAATTAATCAAGCTGTTGACTTTATCCAAGAACGAATCAAAAATAATGAACCCATAATGGTTCATTGCGCGGCTGGTGTTGGAAGAACAGGTACTATCTTGGCCTGTTACCTAGTAAAATATTATAGTTTATCTGCAAAAGAAGCGATTGAAAAAGTTCGCAAAGAAAGACCCGGCTCGATTCAATCTGAATCGCAAGAAATAGCTGTGAGCCTTTATCACAAATTTGTTTACAAGTGACTATTCTGGTATTGAAGTAGCTACAATCTTTCCATTTTCAAGCTTGATGAACAAATATCTATTATCCTTGAAAATCAAAGTGATCTCGTTATCTTTCTCTGATTTGTCTTCAACCTCAAGCAATTCCTGTCCCCTAATTCCATCAAATTTTGCCATAAACTTTCTTTGATAATTCCATTTATATCCTATTTGGTAATCTCAATTTCAATTTCCTTTGAATTCATTCTATCGCTAAAGGGTTCTGTATATTCATGTTTCAACCAAGAAATAAAGACCTCAGCTCCAATCTTATGTTTTCCAGTCCCAAGCTCTGATGCTTTAAATTCCATTTTTTCATCAAAATTAAGGAGCATATCTCTTACTTCTTCCACATTTTTTGGAATAAATGGTTCAAAATTCTTTGCTATTTGCACCCAAATCTTTTTTTCTGCCATCTGGCTGAGCTTAGGATTACGTGTCCAGAAAAGGGAAGCCTTTCTGTATGTATCTATTGGTTTTCCAATCTCACGTTTTCGTAGACCACCCGAGTATAGCTTAACTCCATATTTTATCTTGAAGGAATTATCATGCTTATTGTATGCTTTCTCCCAACTTTTCTCATTAAAAGAATCACGCAATGCTCCCGTTATGGCAAATTTTACATTTATTGTGACATTTCCATCTATTCTGAATTTGCCATTTGATTTCTCTAACTTGATCTCACTGATAGAGCTCATTATTGCTCAACTCACCGTAATGATTTATATCCTCAATAAGTATTTTTTTTATTTGTCTTGGATGCTTCAATAGCAAAATCTTCTTCAAAAGAAGTGCAGCTGACTATTACGAAATCTGACATTAGTACACTCTATATAATACAACATGAGCTGCTCAAAGATCCTGGAGTAGAGTTTGCGGCAGTAATAATGAAACATCCTTTGACCAGGGAATATTGGATGCGTGTGAATACCTCCAAAGGTAATCCGCTAAAGGAAATAGAAAAAGCAGCAAAAACTGCAATCGATTATACAAATGAATTAAAGAAAACAATAAGCTCAAAAATTAAAGGTGTTTAAATGAAATTTTGTCCCAAATGTGAAGTACGTCTTAAGCAAGATAGTTCTGAAGCTAATTTTATCTGTCCAAAATGTGGCCACAGCGAAAAAAGTGGAAAAGGTAGAAAGCAAGTGAAACAGGAAAGCAGTTCTACTATCAACGTTTTAGATGAAAATCAAAAGACAGATACAATGCCGGTTATAAAAATTGAGTGCGGGAAATGTGGACACGACGAGGCCGTATGGTGGATGCTACAGACCAGAAGCGCTGATGAACCAACAACTCAATTCTATCGTTGTGTTAAATGCAGTTATACTTGGCGTAACTACGCATAACGTTTAACTTGAACATGTTATAGATGTGATTGAGTTTGGTATTTTCTGCAAAAACCAGCGGGTCTGACGAATGGAAAGCGGTAATTTCTGCAATTTCCACGTTAGTTGAAGAGGCTACTTTTGAATCAACAGGAGAAGGAATAGCCTTTAGAGGAATGGATCCATCACACGTTGCACTTATAGACATTGCATGGCCAAATTCTGCATTTGAAAAATACGAATGTGACAATGATGTAAAGTTTGGTGTCCGGATAGATGAGTTTTCTAAGTTAATCAAGCGCGCCGATAAGAAAGATAGTGTAGAGATTAGCATTTCAGAAGACAACTTATTACTTGTAGCAATTGGAATGAATAAAAAATACAAAATGAGATTAATTGAAAGC
>Ga0187846_10001701_pt1 | contig 12357 bp, 16 predicted proteins | sample TC_taG_FD_161473 | JGI IMG/M metagenome (GOLD analysis project Ga0187846, IMG submission 161473) | Biofilm microbial communities from the roof of an iron ore cave, State of Minas Gerais, Brazil - TC_06 Biofilm (v2) | ecosystem: Environmental > Terrestrial > Deep subsurface > Cave > Wall biofilm...
TACGATCGTCAGCGTGTAATTGACGACGCCTTTACCATCCAAAATCGCCGCGATCTCCGACTTGAGTTCCTCGCATGGCTTGAGTGCGAGCGCCGGACCGGTAAGAAACAGCAGCCCGGAAAGAACAATCACAGACTTGCGCATTCTCATCTCCGTGGAAGTCTTGAAGTACGGCAAGCCTCCTTTGCGGACCATCTGGACGAAGCGAGCGCGCGGCCGCAAATGCGCCGTATCCCAATTAGTATAGCGGCCGCGTGAGTCAGCTCCCTGCTCGGTCGCTACATCGTTGTGCAGTACCTAAAAGCTGAACCGAGCACGGTGGTCCTGCGGTGTGATGCCCAGCAGGCGCAGGAAACTGCGGCGCATTGTTTCTTCCGACCCGAACCCGCATCGCTGCGCGACCCGCTTGACCGGCACGCGTGACTCGGAAAGCAGCCGGCGAGCCGCTTCCACCCTCAACCGTTCGATGGCGCGGGCAGGCGTTTGCCCGGTCGCCTCCGCATAGTGCCGGCTGAAGCTGCGCTCGCTCATGCCAGCCTGATCAGCCAGAACCGAAAGCGAAAGATCGCTCGCCAAGTGCCCGTTGATCCAGTCGTGAAGCGCGCCAAACTTGTCGTCTGCTGCCTGCAACTTCAGAGCAGCACTGAACTGTTCCTGTCCGCCAGGACGCTTGAGGAAAACCACCAGGTGGCGGGCAACCCCCAGCGCCACGGAAAGGCCGAGGTCTTCCTCCACGAGCGCCAGCGCCAGATCGATCCCGGCTGACACTCCGGCCGACGTCCAGATCGGACCATCGCGCAGGAAGATCGGATCGGGCTCGACACGTACGGCTGGAAACCGTTCGGCAAGCCTGGCGCAGTGTTTCCAGTGGGTTGTCGCGCGGCGCCCATCCAGCAACCCTGCCGCTGCAAGCAGGAACGCGCCGGTGCAGACGGATGCGACACGACGCGCCTGAGTTGATCGGTCCCTGATCCAGTCGACCAACGCCGGGTTGTCAGACGCCGCGTCGACCCCCTCGCCCCCGACGATCATCAGGGTATCCAGCGTCTCACCGGATTGCGTCAGCGGACCTGCTGCAATCGCCACACCGGCCGAGGAAGTGACGCCCTCGCCGCCTTTCGCTATGACCCTGACGACGTATGGTCGCGCTCCTCCCGAGTCGGCGACCAGATCGTTGGCGGTGGCGAACACCTGGATCGGCCCGGTGGCATCGAGCAACTTGAACCCCCGGTACGTCAGCAGATCGATGACGCGAACCGCGTCTGGCGAGGAACGAGGGGAATTTGGCATTTGCGCCAGACCTTGCCACGTTAATTTCTCGCTGTCTATCGCTGACCGCTCCATCAACCCCAACCAAGGTGAAATTGCCATGCAAACTTTCCCCGTCCACACCATCGAATCGGCCCCCGAGCAGTCAAAGCCGTCGCTGGCGAGCCTTCAGCAGGCTTTCGGAATCATCCCGAACATCGCCGGTGCGATGGCCACCTCGCCGGTTCTGATCGCCAGTCTGGTCGCACTATTCTCGAAAGTGCACGGCGGCAGCTTCAGCGAGGCGCAGATCCAGACTGTTCTCCTCACCAACGCGGTTACCAACGCCGCGGAATGGCCGGTGGCTTTCCACACGACCCTCGCGCTGAAAGAGGGCCTCGATCCGGCCGATGTGAAGGCCGTTCGCCAGCGCGGCGTCCCGAAGGACAAGAAGCTCGCCGCGCTATCGACGCTGGCGCGCACGCTCATCGAGAAGCGTGGGCACATCTCCGAAAGGGATGCCGATGCCTTTATTGCCGCGGGTTTCGGCAAGGACCATCTGCTCGAAGTCGTAGCGATCGTGGCCGCCTCGGCGATTACCAACTACACGGCGAGCATCACCAATCCACCCCTCGAAGCGGCGTTCCAGGAACACGCCTGGCGCCCGGCGTAATGCCTGTCAGCGAAGAGTCGGCCGGATCACGATCCGGCCGACGCGTGTTCGCGAGCCTCGCTAACATTGACTCCGTCGCGAAATTTCGTCGTTCGTGTAACCGGGGAGAATCGATTGGGCTGGCTCGCGTATATCGCAGTCGCAGGTGGCGCCGCTCTGGGTGCACTGCTACGTTGGGGATTGGGCGAAGCGCTCAATCCGGTCTTTCCCGCGATTCCACTTGGAACGCTTTCGGCCAACCTGGCAGGCGGCTTCCTGATCGGAATCGCGGTTCAGTTCTTTACGATTCACGCCACTTATTCGCCGGAACTTCGGCTGGCGCTGACGACTGGCTTCCTGGGCGGCTTCACGACGTTCTCGACCTTCTCTGCGGAGGCGATCGACTTGCTGCTAAGGCGCCTCTATGGCTGGGGACTGTTGCTGGTTGGCGCACACGTTGTCGGTTCGCTGCTCTTGACGGTCATCGGTCTTTTCCTCGCACGCCTGATTCTCAAGGAAGGTCCCGGATGAACGCTGTCGCCCTCCGGTTTTACGTGCACCGGCCTCGCAAGCACGGCAAACAACTCCTTTTTGAGTGGTTGCTCGAGCGCGCCAAGGGGCTCGGGATACACGGAGGCTCCGCGTTCCTTGCGGTCGCAGGCTACGGACGGCACGGGGTGATTCACGAGCAGCGATTCTTCGAAATGCCTGAGGTCCTGCCCGTGGTTGTCGAGTTCATCGTCGCCCCCGAAAAAGCCGACAAGCTGATCGACCTGGTACGAGCGGAAGGGATTCACACGGTCTGCACCCGCACGCCGACCGAGTTCATTTCCATCGGCGACGACTAGCCTGAGGCGTCAGCCCGTGCGGCGATCACGGTCCTTGCCAGCTATGGTCCCATGCCGGGGTCGAACATCGGCCGCACCTCGGACTCACCCTCGAAGCCGGGCCAGTGTTTCCGGTGCAAATCCATGAACTCGGTCGCGATCCGGATCGCCTCGGCCTTCGAGTCGGTCTTCAGGATCGCCCACCCGCCAATGACCTCCTTGCTCTCAATGAACGGGCCGTCGGTCACCGTAATCGTGCCCTTGGCGAGCCGGACCCGAACGCCGTCCTTGCTCGGTAACAGGCCGCCTGTGTCGACAAGCGCTCCGCTCTTCATCGTTTTCTCGATGAACTTGCCCATCGCCTTCATCAGTTCGGGTGGAGGTTCTGACTCGCGGTACTTCTCGGAATGGCGGATGAAGGTCAGGTACTTCATGGCTTCTCCTTTCCTTGGCGACGTTTAATGAGACGATACGCATGGCTGGGTTCGGGCCGACTAGACTCACGCACCGCGAACCGCGAACACTGTGCTGGAGGAATTGGCGTGAGGAGAACTTGCTTGCTTCGATATCTGTTGTCTGCCGTGCCGGCGCTCTTGCTGTCGGCTCCCCTGGCGGCTCGCGTGGAGCCGTTCACAGAGAGCTTTCACACCCAGATGATCTCAACCAACGGAACCCGTCTTTTTGTGCGAGTCGGTGGCAAGGGACCTGCGGTGCTCCTGCTCCACGGCTTCGGCGATAGCGGGGATATGTGGGCACCACTCGCCGCTGAACTATCCAAGGACCACGAGGTCATCGTTCCGGACCTGCGCGGAATGGGTCTGTCGGAGCACCCGGATGTCGGGTACACGAAAAAGAATCAGGGGGCGGATATCACCGGCGTCATGGATGCACTGAACGTTCGCTCGGCCGCGCTTGTCACCCACGACATCGGCAACATGGTGGGCTATGCGCTGGCGGCGCAGTACCCCGCGCGCATCAGCCGATGGGTGGTCATCGACGCACCGCTTCCCGGCATTGGCAACTGGGACACCATCGTACGCAGCCCGCTTCTTTGGCACTTCAATTTCCGTGGGCCCGATGTCGAGCGCCTGGTTCAGGGGCGAGAGCGCATTTACCTGGACCGCTTCTGGAACGAGCTCTCTGCCGATCCGAAAAAGATCGACGAGCAGACGCGCGAGCACTATGCGACCCTCTATGCCCGACCCCGAGCCATGCACGATGCGTTTGAGCAGTTCGGCGCATTCAGCCAGGACGCCACCGACAACAAGGCGCTGCTCGCGCAAGGGGGCAAGCTCCAGATACCCATACTTGCGCTCGGTGCCGAAAAATCCTTTGGTGACGGCCAGGCCGTCGAACTGCGATTCGTCGGGAGCAACGTCGCCAGCGGCATCGTCCCGAAATCCGGCCATTGGATCATGGAGGAAAACCCACAGGAGACTGTGAGGCTCGCCAGCGAGTTCCTGCGCAAATAAGGTATCGGCTCGCGCACCCTTCGTGAGCGGCGGCTAACCGATCCCTTTTCGGTTTACCAGGTAGGGCCAGAGTGGAGGACGTTCCGGTCCTGTGGAACGTCTTGTGGGTGCGTGAATCAAACGCACCGTCTTAAGCATGCTGGATCCCTTGATCCCAATAACCCTATGAAAGCGTTTCTTTCCCTGCTGGGCAGGCTCGTCAGTTCGCCGCTTCCGATCCCTGCGGGGTGGTACGCGTTTCCGCTCCGCGCAATTGTCGGTCTGGGCTTCGTCGAGCACGGGTACGCGAAGCTTGCTCGTGGCCCGGGTAGCTTCATCGCAATACTGCACGCGATTGGAATGCCGTTCGCCGATCTGCTCGGCTGGGCCACGATTGCGGTCGAAGTCGTCGGTGGCGTACTGGTCTTTCTTGGTGCTTTCGTGCCGGCCGCCGCGCTGCCGATGATCATCGTGTTGCTGGCAGCGATCTTCACGGTCCATCTTCCCAACGGATTCAGTTCAATCAAGTTGATGTCTTACGACGCGACCGGTGCGCACTTTGGTCAGCCGGGCTATGAGACTGACCTGCTCTATTTGGCCGGCCTGCTTGCACTCTGCATCGGCGGCGCCGGTCCGCTCTCACTCGACCGTTATTTGAGTGCTCGCCGAGCGCGGGCATGTCAAAAAATGGTTCACTAAAGATAGAAGGCGCTGATCGCCAATCGGCAGCCTGACGACTAAGAGGCATCTTGTAGATTACTCTACTTTGATGTAGAGTATCCTACTAATGTCTCCTCCATTGCAATCCTGGCTGCTGCTCGTGCTCACCCTGCCGACCGAGAACGCCACAGCGCGCATGCGCTTTTGGCGCGCGCTCAAGGCGATGGGCTGTGCCGTGGTGCGCGACGGCGTCTACCTGCTGCCGCGTACGCAGGAGCGCCAACGGGCGCTGCTGGAGTTGGCCGATGCCGTCGTCGAGGCCGAAGGCAGCGCGCAGGTGATCGAGCACGACAGCCGGGATCGTGTGCAGGACGAGTTCTTCCGTGGCTTGTTCGACCGCAGCGAGGACTACGCCGAACTCGCCAGGTCGCTGACGGCCGCCCGCAAGTCGCTATCGAAGCTGTCGGCGCCCGAAGTGAACCGCCTGGTGCGCCGTCTGCAGCGCGACTACGAGGCGATACGCGCCATCGACTATTTCCCCGGTGAGGCGACCGTGCGCGCCGAAGCGGGCTGGCTTGACTTTGCTGGGGTCGTCGACACGGTACTGTCTCCGGACGAACCCCATGCCGCCGACGGCTCGATACAACTCCTCGATCGCAAGGAATATCGGGGGCGAACCTGGGCGACCCGACGCCATCTATGGGTCGATCGAGTCGCCAGCGCGTGGCTGATTCGCCGCTTCATAGATCCGAAGGCCCGTTTCCTGTGGCTGGACAAGCCATCCGCTTGTCCCAAGACGGCGCTGGGTTTCGACTTCGACGGTGCCAGGTTCACGCACGTCGGCGATCGCGTGACCTTCGAGGTGCTGGCAGCGAGCTTCGGACTGGATGAGGATCCTGGCCTGGCCCGGCTCGGCGAGCTGGTACGCGCCCTGGACGTCGGTGGGGTGGCGATGCCGGAAGCGGGTGGACTCGAGGCCCTGATGAGCAGCGCCCGCCAGCGCGCGGGGGACGACGATGCCCTGCTGCAGGACATGACCCACACGCTCGACTCCCTCTACGCTTTCTACTCGGGGCCGTCCAAGGGCAGACGCAAGTGACCGGAACTTCTGCATCGGCCCCGGCGTACAGCCTGTGGGAGCTGGTCCTTTATGCCTTGAAACTCGGCAGCGTCGGTTTCGGCGGGCCGGCGCCGCTGATCGGCTACATGCATCGCGATCTGGTCGAGCGTCGCAAATGGCTCTCCGAGGCCGATTACAAGGAAGGCCTGACCCTGGCTCAGTTGATGCCGGGGCCTCTGGCGGCGCAGCTCGCCATGTACCTGGGCTTCGTGCACTACCGGATCCGTGGCTCCACCGCTGTGGGGATCGCCTTCGTGCTGCCGTCCTTCCTGATGGTGGTTGCGCTCGGGTGGCTGTATGTCCGCTTTGGCGGGCTGGGCTGGATGCAAGCCGTGTTCTACGGCGTCGGCGCGGCGGTCATCGGCATCGTGGCGCTGAGCGCCTGCCGGCTCGCCACCAAAAACGTCGGACGCGACCCACTGCTGTGGTCGATCTTCGGCGTCAGCGGCGTGATAACCGCGGTCACCGCATCGGAAATCGTCTGGGTGATCCTGCTCAGTGGTGCGGTGGTGTGGCTAGTGCGGGCGCCGCCCAAATTCCTGACGGGTGGGGGAACCTTCCCCGCCATCGCGCTCGTTCCGGTTTTCGACGGTTTCGACTGGCCCCTGCTGGCGCAGCTCCTGGGCTTCTTCGCGAAGGCCGGCGCCTTCGTGTTCGGCAGCGGGCTGGCGATCGTGCCGTTCCTGTACGGCGGGGTCGTCACGGAGCACCACTGGCTCAACGAGCGCCAGTTCCTGGATGCCGTTGCGGTGGCGATGATTACGCCCGGGCCTGTCGTCATCACGGTCGGCTTCATCGGCTATTTGATCGCCGGGCTGCCGGGAGCGATCGCGGCAGCCGTCGGTACTTTTCTTCCCTGCTACCTGTTGACGATCATTCCGGCGCCGTATTTCAAGAAACATGGCAAACGGCCGGCCATTGCCGCATTCGTCAACGGCGCCACTGCCGCCGCCGTGGGAGCCATCGCTGGCTCAGTGGTGGTGCTGGGCCGCCGGTCCGTAGCCGATCTGCCGACGCTGCTGATCGCTCTTGCCGCGGTCGGGGCGTTGTGGACGTTCAAAAGGTTGCCGGAACCCGTCATCGTAGCTGCCGCTGCAGTACTGGGTCTGTGGCTGTATCCGCTTGCCGCGCATTCCTAGTACGCCGTTTTCAGGAGGTCACCATGAGCGATCTAGCACGACGCCACTTTCTCCAGACCGCTTCGATTACCGCCGCCGGCATCGCAACTGTCGACGCCGCGCGGGCTGAGGGCAAGACCGAAGGAGCTGCCAGCATGGCCATATCGAATTCAGCTTTTGTGCCAGTTCACCAGCCCAAGCCGCTATCGTTCGACCCTTCAAAGCTGCCCGGTCTGTCCGAAAGACTCCTACGCTCTCACTGGGAGAATAACTACGGCGGCTCCGTCAAAACCCTCAATGCTGTCAAACAAAAACTTGCTGAGGCGCTGGCGAATAAGGACACGCCGCCCTTCGCCTATGACGACCTGAAGCGGGAACACCTGATGCGCACTGGCTCTGTGGTGTTTCACGAGCTGTACTTCGACAATCTGGGCGGTAACGGGAAAGCCGATGCCGATCTACGCAAGCAGATCGGCGCGGCGTTCGGTGACTTCGACACTTGGGAGACGGAGTACCGCAAGATTGGAGCGGGCCTGAGCGGCGGCTCCGGCTGGGTGATCCTCGGCTACAACCTTCACACCAAACAGATCGAAAACTACTGGCTGTGGGATCACATGCACGGGCCGGCCGCGACGCTGCCACTCTTGGTCATGGATATGTATGAGCACTCGTATCAAATGGATTACGGCGCAGCGGCGGGTAAGTACATCGATGCGTTCTTCCAGAACATCCGCTGGAGCGCCGTCGCAGTTCGCCTCGCCCAAGCGCGCGCCTTCAAATGGGAAGCACTGTCATGAAGTGGATCACGCGCGAACGTCCGAAGATCGACCGCATCGCCTGTCCTTGGCTGATTGCGCGCTTCATCGACCCGGAGCCCGAATTCCTGTACGTGCCCGCTGGCGACGTGTTCGAGGTCGCTCGGCAAGCCGGAGCTACGCCCTACGACATTCCCGGCGCGGAGTTATCCCACATCGGCCAGTTGTGCAGCTTCGATGCGTTTCTGGACCGGTACGGGCTGCGCGACCCGGCTTTGCAGAGGCTGGCGGCGATTGTCCGCGGTGCGGACACCTCGCGGCTGGACCTGACGCCCCAGTCGGCCGGGTTGTATGCGATCTCGCTCGGCCTGTCGCACAACTTTGCGGACGACCACGAGATGTTGCGGCACGGGCTGGTGGTGTACGACGCGCTGTACGCCTGGTGCAAGTCCTGCCAGACGGAAACGCACCATTGGCCACCGGGTACTGCGTAAACCCCGAGTGAAGACCCTCAATCTGATGGTTGCGTCTTTTGTGTTCGTGCTGGCGGCGCTCTTTTCGACCGCTGCGTTCGTTGATACGGGCGCGGACCGCGATTCTGCGCTGCCGCCCCATTCGACGCTGCCGCTGCGCGTGGTTGCCGATGTGCCGCTTCCAGCCGACACGTCGCGCTTCGACTACGAAAGCTACGATGCGGACCGGCACCTGCTCTTCATCGCTCACTTTGGCGCCAGCGAGGTGCTGGTGTTCAATACGCGCACCGAGCAGGTCGTCGGCAGGGTCGGCGACGTGCCCCACGTGCATGGCGTGCTGGTCATCCCGGAGTTGAAGCGCGTCTACGCGACGGCAACGGGAACCGATGAAGTCGTCGCCATCGACGAGGAGCGCCTGGCGATCGTCGCGCGCATACCCGGTGGCACCTACCCCGATGGTATGGCGTACGCACCCGATGCGCACAAGCTGTATGTCTCGGATGAAACCGGAAGGACCGAGACCGTGATCGATGTGCTCGCAAACCGGCGAGTCGCGACGATTGCCCTGGGTGGCACGGTCGGCAATTCTCAGTACGATCCGATCTCGAAGCATATCTTCGTCAACGTGCAGTCCCTGCGCCAACTGGTGGAAATCGATCCGGGCTCCGATCGGGTGATTGCGCGGACAGAACTGGCCGGTGCCAGGGGCAATCATGGTCTGCTGATCGAGCCCGGCCTGAGGCTGGCCTTCATCGCGTGCGAAGACAATGACAAGCTGCTGGTGTTCGATCTTGCAGCCCGGCAAGTCAAGGACCGCTTCGACGTTGGCGATGGCCCGGATGTGCTCGCCTACGATTCGTCGATCGGTCTGCTCTACGTTGCGAGCGAGTCCGAAGCCGTATCCCTGTTCAAAGTAGGTGCGGACCGCGTAAACAAGGTGGGCGAGGGGCAACTCGCTTCGAACGCCCATGTCGTTGCGGTCGATCCGGCAACGCACCTGGCCTACTTTCCGATCAGGAATCTGTCTGGCAAGCCGGTGCTGCGGATCGTCAGACCGATTCAGTAAGCGGTTGGGTTTAAGCTCCGACTCGGCATCACCGAGGAGGCGTCCACCATGAAGAAGCTCAGCGCACGCAACCAGATCAAGGGCAAGCTGGTCGAAGTCCGCAAGGGTCAGACCACCGCGCACGTCCGCATCGAGGTCGGCCCGGGTGTCGTGATCACCTCGTCGATCACCAATGAGGCGGTCGATGACCTCGGTCTCAGAGTGGGCGACGAGGTCTGGGCCGTTATCAAGGCGTCCGACGTGATGGTCGGCAAATAGCCGACCGCTCTGGCTCGCCGGTCACGACCGCGGCGGTTTTGCGCAATGCGCGGAAGCCCGTTTATGTCCTCTGAACGGCTGAAAGTGCATGCATCCGAGCAAGACCTCGACCTCGAATACGTCTGGGTCGGCCCTGAGCGACCATCGCACCCCGTCATCGTCTTCCTGCACGAGGGGCTGGGCAGCGTCGCAATGTGGCGCGACTTTCCCGCGCTCCTCTGCGATCGCCTGGGAATGCGCGGCCTCGTTTATTCCCGCTTCGGTTACGGTCGGTCGACCCCGCGGGCGGTGCAGGCGCGATTTCCGGTTCAATATCTGCACCATGAGGCGCTGGATGTTCTGCCCCAGGTCCTCGAAAGGCTCGACGTCGTTCGTCCGTGGCTGTTCGGACACAGCGACGGGGGCAGCATCGCGCTTCTGGCTGCCGCGCATTTTCCGGATCGCTTCGCCGGGCTGGTCGTCATGGCCCCTCACGTTTTCGTCGAGGAAGTCAGCCTCGCGAACATTCTGCTGGCCCGCGCGGCCTATCGCGAACAGGGATTGCGCGAGCGACTGGCCCGCTACCATGACGACGTCGACTCGGCGTTTTTCGGCTGGAACGATGTGTGGCTGGATCCGGCCTTTCGAGCGTGGAACATCGAGCAGGAGATCGAGCCGATCACCTGTCCGCTGCTGGCCATCCAGGGGGAGAACGACGGGTATGCGAGCCTGGAGCAGCTGCACGGCATCCAGCGCCGGGTGCCTCAGTCGCGACTGCTGGTCCTGCCGGACTGCGGGCACTCTCCGCAGCGGGATCAACCCGAGGCAGTGATCGGCGCGGTACGGGATTTCGTGAGCAGGTCCATTTGACACTGCTGATCCGGTCTGAAGGACCGATTCCGCAAGGGGGCACCGCCTCCGGTTATTGGACAGCCGGCTGCTCCAACAAAAGGATTTCCCCCCGGTTCGCCTCCACCGCGTCCCCGCTGAATCGCCGATATCGCCCGCCGACATCCGCATCGCTCACCGGAAGCCCTCTTTCGCGCAGGTGCGCGAGCACCAGACGCAGCATCACCGGCCGATAGGTACACGCGTAGCTGAAGGTCGGCAACAGCTCGGCCGGCCGGGTCGAGACGATCGAGCCGCGCTTCATGCCCGCCCCGCTGCGCCAGCCGAGGTGACCCAGCACGACGATCGTGCCGGCGAGCATGCTGGCCCCGGTGAAATCGCCGGCATTGCCGCCCACGGCGATCAGTCCCCGCCGCATGCCGGTTCCGGTCTCGTTGCCGACGCTGCCATGCACGATGATCTCGCCGCCGCGTATGCCAACGCTGCCGCCGCGGATCGTGCTGCCGACGAGGTGACCGGCGTTACCCATGATGACGATCTGACCGCCCAGCATTTCGAGGCCCACCGAGTCGGCCGCATTGCCGTTGACCGTGATCGCCCCGCCCGACATGCCGGTGCCGAGGTGCATGCCGACGTCCCCCTCGATCACAATGCGGCCCCGGGACATCGCGGCACCGATTCTCTTGACGCGCGTGCAGTCGCCGACGAGGCGAAGTTCGCCGTCCCCCTGCCCCTCGACCCTGAAAAAATCGCCGAGCTGCGCCCGCCGGTTGCCGTACAGCACCGCAACCGCGGCTGCCTGAGCGGTGTTCATTCCCTCCAGATGCTCGGGGCTGAGCGCGTCGGCCTCGAGAGGAACCTCGGGCGCGCTCTTGATCGTCAGCGTCAGGCTCATGACCCGTCGATCAAGTCGCGCAGTCCGATCTTGTACTGACCCAGGTTGCCGCCGTAGTTACCCGCCGTGATCTGCCGCACGCCCGGTCGCGCCGCCGCCCGGATGCCGCGCCGCATGGCCTCCTGTACGCCACTCAAGTCCAGGCCGTCGATGACGATCTCGAGCACGCAGTTGACGTCCTCCGACAGCCGGGTCGCAGCCGACACGGCGCGCAACGTCGGGCAGTACGCGTCATTGGTCGAGGCGATCACCGACTTGTAGCGTGAGCCGACCTTGCTGCCGCAGCGCACGACCCCGTCGGGGAACGGCAGGATCACGCCGGCAACGCTGCGCATCGCCTCGACCGCGGCTTCCGTCGCGGCCAGCGTAGGAGCGCTGTCCTCGCCCAGGATCAGCAGATTGCCGCCGCCGATCGCGGGCTGCACGCCGAAGCGCTCCTCCACGACGAACTCGCCGTCCATCGCGGGCACGCGCCAGAAGCGGCGCCCGTCCAGCAGTTTGGCGGCCTGGAATCCGTCGCCGAAGTAGCGCAGCAGACCGCCGACGACGACGCTGGCGTCCGCCGTGAGCGCGTTGTAGCAGGCCGTCGTCGGACAGGTCATCACGCACTGGCCGACACGCTCCACGAGGCGCTTGCCGACGCTCTCGGCGCTGGTGGCAAAGAGCAGCACGGTGACGCCGGGCCGCCCATCGGGCGTTTCCGCTGCCGGCACGCTGCGCTCGATGCCCGCCTCGCATTTGCAGCCGATCACCGAGGTGGCGAAACCGGTCATCGCGCGCGCCGCCGCCATCGCCCACTTTTCGTTCTCGGCCGTGATCAGCACCCGCGCGCCCCACATCGCGAACGCTTCGGCAAACGTGTCTTCGACGGCGACGCCGTTCACCTGCATCCTAGTGTGCTGTCCCAGAGATAGCTTTGCTAAGTCGTGACAGTTTTTCGAAGATGGAATCGGCCGTAGCGGTCCAAACGAAAGGCTTCGGATGCCCGTTCCAATGCTCGACGAAC
>Ga0187846_10001702_pt1 | contig 12356 bp, 5 predicted proteins | sample TC_taG_FD_161473 | JGI IMG/M metagenome (GOLD analysis project Ga0187846, IMG submission 161473) | Biofilm microbial communities from the roof of an iron ore cave, State of Minas Gerais, Brazil - TC_06 Biofilm (v2) | ecosystem: Environmental > Terrestrial > Deep subsurface > Cave > Wall biofilm ...
GACGTCCGATCTCAGGTCTCACAGGGCAGTAATGGACGTATCCTCGGGATCGTTACAGACCAAAGTGGCGGCGTGATAGCGGGCGCCACAGTCACAGTCGTGGACGTGGACAGGGGCGTCACGCGAACCCTGACCACAGATGACGCCGGGGCATATAACGCTCCCAACCTGACTCCCGGCAAATACACAGTTCGCGCCGAGGCCAAGGGGTTCCAGAGGCTGGAGCGTCAGAATGTGGTGCTGGAAGTGGGCAAGGAGGTTCGAGTTGACTTGACCGTTCTGCCCGGTGAGCAGCAGCAGACTGTCACGGTCACCGAATCCATCCCGCTGGTGGAAACCACCAACGCCACTATGGGCGGTATCCTTGAGAACGCGGACATCGCGGACCTGCCCTTGAACGGCCGCGACTACCAGAACCTCATGGGCTTGCGCCCGGGTGTGTTTCTCCAGCCGGGCGGCGGACCCTGGACGCAGAGCACCAATGGCGTGCGCCCGGATGAGTCTGTCTGGATGGTGGACGGCGTCATCAACACAAACTTCTTTGACGGCCGCTCCGTGATCGGTATGTCGAGTCCGCTCACCGATGTGGCCTCGATCCTGCCTATTGACGCCATCCAGGATTTCAACCTTATGGAGAATCCCAAAGCGGAATACGGCTGGAAGCCTGGCGCGGTGGTGAATGTGGGAATCAAGTCGGGGACCAACACGCTTCATGGCTCGGCGTATGCGTTTGGCCGCGATGCCGCCTGGGACGCCCGCAACTACTACAACATCGCCCCGCAAGGGAATAGCTGCGGGCTTGGGCTCGCTCCTGCGCCCTTGGATCCGCTTTCTAATTGCGCTAAAACCAACACGGCGCTGAAGCAGTTTGGCGGCGTGGTTGGCGGTCGGATCAAGAAAGACAAGCTCTTCTTTTTTGCCGGCTTTGAGGGCTTGCGTTCTCAAATCGGCGCCTCATATATTTCGGGGGTTCCGGACACCGGGCCGATAGCTGGGGCAGCCGCGCCTGCGGCGGCGAATAACGATCTGGCTGCGATCGCGGGTGTGACAGCGCAGGGCCTCAAACTGAGCCCAGTAAGCTTGGCGTTGATGGGATGCACCCCCGTGGCTGCGCCCACGGTTTGCACAGGTGGACCAGGGTGGCCGACAGCCAATGGGACCAACAACTTCCTCAGCGCCACGTCCCTCACCAATCGCTCCGACAACGGGATTGGGAAACTCGACTGGCACATGAACGACAAGAGCACGGTCTCGGGTATGTTCTTTCTCAACCACTACAATGCCGGGGGAGAAGATCACGGCTTTTTGAAGGACGCGTTCGCGGACCAGATCCCAATTCGCACCCTAACAGCGACTACCAGCTGGGTCTATACCCCCAACTCCACGGTGGTGAACGAAATGCGGTTCGGCTATACCCGCACAACTTTTAACTTTATTAACAACGACATCAATGTCCCTTCCAACGGCGTGGGCTATCCCATTAACACGGGCGTGACGTCCGCAGGGGGATTTCCGAATATCGCTGTTGGCTCGTTCTTCCAAACGGGCACAGCCAACAACCGTCCCCAATATTATTCCCCCAACCCGTATTTCGATTTTCAGGATAGCGTCTCTGTGTTGAAGGGCAAACACTCCTTCAAGTTCGGCGGCGAGTTCACGCATATCGAGGCCGATGCCGCCGTCTTTGTGAACAGCCGTGGCACGATCAATTTCCCGGGCGGAGCAGCTTTTGCTGGTTCCACGGGGCTCGAAGATTTCTTCGCTGGAACTCCCACGACTGGTTCCGTCCTTACCGGTAACCCAACCCTCAAAGTGACATGGATGAACACCGCCGGATACATTCAGGATGACTGGCGCATCAACCCGAAAGTAATTATCAACCTGGGATTGCGCTACGAATACGCCTCGCCGATGAGGGATGCCAACAACGGCTTTGGCAACTTCGATCCGTTCTTGGGAATGGTGCAGCAGGGCCATGGGATCGATAGCCTATATAAGGGAGACCACCGCGACTTCGAGCCACGCATTGGTTTTGCGTGGGATGTCAATGGCAAGGGGACGACCGTGGTCCGAGGCGGGTCCAGCCTGATTCACGAGGGCTATAACCTAGAGACATTCATGGGGCAGTTCGGGATGTTCAACGACCCTTCGACCAGTCCTAACACCGTTCCCACTGGCGCTCTTCTCCAAACGGGCATTGGCCCAACAGCTTGTATAGTGACAAACAACTGCCCGACCTCTGGCGGGACGGGACTAGTTAGCGCCGCTAGTTACGGGCCTGCCGCACTCTGCTTCGACGCCCCGCCTGTAGGCAAGGGCATCGGTTGCGGCGCCGCCGGACAGGCAACGGTTTTCCCCGCTCCATCGTGTGGAGATGGCCTGCAATTTACCGTGGCTCCGAAGACCTACACCAACGCCTCCCCGTGCGATATCATGGCCGTCGACCCGAATCTCCGCACGCCTTTCGTTTGGAACTATAACCTCAGCATCACGCACACCTTCGGCTCCAACCTCTCACTCGAGGTTGGCTATGTCGGTAATAAGGGCTACAGACTTCTTAGTTTTACCGACATCAATGCTGCCCCTGTGGGTTCTGGGTGGTGTCTGAATAATTTGACGGCAGCGCAAGTCGCCAATGCTTGCAGTAGCGTAGCAGTCGCGGTTGGCAAGCCTGGCAGCGCCCCCTTGGGCTCCGCTAGCGCATTAGCCATAGACGAAGCCCGGCCGTTCTATACCAAATTCCCATACCTGGGGTTCATCAACAACATTGGGAACAAGTCGTATTCCAATTACAACAGTCTTCAAGTGAGCCTGACGAAGCGGATGTCTCACGGCCTGTCCTTCAATACCGGTTACACCTACGGTCATGGCTTCGACACGGGCTCCCTGAATCGCTTTGGGATTTTGCCGCAGGACGCCACCACTACAAAAGCGGATTACGCCGTCAGCGACTTCGACGTCCGCCATCGCCTTACCTTCACCGCCACTTACGACATTCCCGGAATTAAAGGGTATGGCCAGTTGCTGGAAGGATGGGAACTCAACTCCATTGTGAACTTTCAGACCGCCCAACCGTGGACTTCGTGGGACCCGACGGATAATTTCAGCGGGACCGGAGAAAACGTCGACCGCTGGAACATGACGGGACCTGGCTCGAATATCTCGTCCGGCAAGACTAGCATCCCCTACTGCAGCGGCTTCGGGACAGCGGCGGGTCCTAGTTGCAGCGTTACAACCGTATACGGCCCGGTGGCCGCCCCAAGTGCCGTGACCCCGTCGCTGTGTTCGAGTGACCCCTTGGCCAATGCTGCCACTCTGGCCACCGCCGGGTGCTACGTCTCATTCAACGGCCAAACGGTCATTACCCCTCCCGCCCTCGGGACCTTCGGGAACATGGGCCGCAACCTTTTCCGAGACTCCGGCTTGCGTGAATGGGACGCGTCTGTCTTCAAGAACTTCAAGTTCAAGGAGCGGTTTGGCGTCCAATTCCGGATCGAGCTATTTAATGTTCTCAATCACCCCACGGGCGCCAACCCCTATCAGTCATCAAGCTTCTACAATGCGGGGAATCTCTTGGGCGCAGGAGGGGCGGGTCCCGCCGCATTGGGCTTCGCCGGAGCGACGCCAGATATCGCGGCCGGCAATGCGATCATCGGTTCGGGTGCAAACAGGGATTTGCAGCTCGGCCTGAAGCTGACCTTCTAACCTTAACTACTGGTTGTTCTTCCGCGGGGCCGGTGGGAGCGCAAAGGTCGAAAGACCCAGCGCCTCAACCGGCCCCGCGCACGTTGGCACAGGCTTCAGTTTGTGCCGCCGGCCGGTAAGCCGGTGGTCTTCTCACGCAGCAGAACTGGGCGCGCAATCAGCCCGCCGGGGGCTCGCCGCTTGGCGGCCGCAGCCGTGCCACAGCATTCATTTCGACTGGAAGTAATTTCAGTTGGGAGGTTGGACGTTCTGTGAGTGCGCCTCGAAATCCTTAGCGGCTCACCAGCTTGAATCGCTGCACGCGCCGCCCTATATCCGTCTCGGCGACATACACGTTTCCCTTCGAGTCCACATCCATCGTGTGGCAGTGAGTAAACTCGCCGATTTGATGGCCGGGGCGGCCAAATTTCGTCAGCTCGTTACCAGTCTCGTGATCGAGGATGTGCACCTGTTCGTTGCGGCCATCGGCGACATACAGGTATTTCTGCGCCCGGTCGCGCGAGAAAGCGGCCCACCAGGCGGTCCCCCAGGAATCGGGCGTCTCTTCAGTGGTCTTCACCCAGATGCTCTTTTTGAAATTGCCCATTTTGTCGAACACCTGAAGCCGGTTGCCTTGCCGGTCGCACACGTAGAGTAAACCTGCATTATCCATGACGATGCAGTGCACGATGCCGGCAAACGCGCCTCCCGCACCCGCGGCGGACTCCTCCTTCGTGGCGGCGCGTCCCCATTGCCGCAGGTACTTGCCATTCTTATCGAAGACCACCACGCGGTGGTTTCCGTAGCCGTCGGCAATGTAAATGTCTCCGTTGCCCGGATCCACCGCAATCCCCGCAGGCCGATTCAGCAGGGTCTGGCTCGCGTTCAAGGCTTTTCCTTTGGCCGTGCCATTGTCGGTGTCGAACGAGCCCTTCATGCCTATTTGGAGCAGCATCTTGCTCCCGTCGTGCGTAAATTTCTGCACCAGGGCGTCGTCGTTGCCGCCCACATAAACGTTGTTGTCTTTGTCCACGAAGCAGCCGTGGATCGAATCCGGAACGGTTTTGAAATCGCCGAAGGAATTGACCAGCTTGCCGTCGGGATCATATTCGAGCACCGGGGGCGCAGGCTGCGCGGTCAACTTCTCTTTATCTTGCAGGTCGCCGCGATTGACTTCGAACACGTGGTCCTTCGCATCCACGCAAATCCCTCCGGCCCGCCCGGTTACCCAAGTGCCGGGCAGCGGCTTTGGCCATGTCGGATCGGCCTCGTATCTGAGCGTGTTCGTCTGCGCGTGCACGGGGAAGAACGCCCCCAGCGCGACCGCGAGTCCCAACGACAGCAAGATTTTGCTCGCCACGCCTGTTTCTGTGTTCATGCCTGCCTCCCAGAAATTTGCGGATGATCGCTAAGCCGCCAAATCGCGTTTGTCTATTCCCAGTGGAGATTCCGCGCAGGACTATGTCGCTGGCGTGGTGGGTTGTCAATCGAAATTTCGAAGCGCAGATTTGGAAATTCCAGTGGCGCGATCGAAGTCTGTGGCCACGGACTTCAGTCGGTGGCACCCGCAGGCCTGTGACTACCTGCTGCGCTGGGCCAGTAAAATGGCCTCGGCCAAATGGATCGCTTGCCGTCCTGTTGACTGGAGGATTTGCTCGCGGCAGCTAAACCCGTCGGAAACGATGAGCGCATCCGCAGGAGCGTTGCGCACAGCCGGCAAAAGCACGCGTTCGCCCACCGCTTGGGACACGGCAAACTTGTCCGCATCGAAGCCGAATGGTCCCGCCATCCCGCAGCATCCAGTATCGGGGGATTGCAGCTCAGCGCCCATCTTCCGCAACAGCGATTCTTCGTCATTCAGCTTCATAAGCGCCTTGTGATGGCAGTGCCCGTGCAGCAGCACCCTCCGGCCAAGCCGCGGCGGCCGATAGCCGGGCGCGTGGCGCTCCAAAAATTCGCTCAGAAGAAAAGTCTGGCTTCGCAGGCGGAGCGCGCGGGCATCCGTCGGAAAGAGATTGCGGAGCTCATCGCGAAACACGGAAGCGCAACTCGGCTCCAGCACAACTACCGGCACGCCGGCATCAATCGGTGCGCTCAATGCGCTCAGGATTCGTTGCAAGTATTCTTTGGCGCGATCGAGCATCCCGAAATCGTAGAGGGGTCTCCCGCAGCAAAGGTGCATTTGCGGCACGCTGACCTTGAACCCCGCGCCCTGCAGCACTTCCAACGCGGCCTGGCTTGTTTCCGGGTAAAAATAATTGTTGAACGTGTCCGCCCATAAGACGACCTCGCCTTTGCCGGCCGCCGCGGACGGCTGGCCGTTGCTTGCTCCCGGGAAAGGAACTTGGTGACGCCTCGCCCATTGTTGGAAACTTGCATTTGCGAGCCGGGGCACGCGCCGCTGCGGGGCCAGGTGCAACGCGCTCTTTACCAACTGGCGGAAGCCGGGCGCGCGATTGAAGAAGTTGGCCAGCCAAGGAGCCAGGGCCCCGAGTCGTGCCCAGCGGTCAATCATTCCAAACGCGTAGGCTTTAAGAGGCCGGCGCCGCCCTTCGTAATAGTGCGCCAAAAACTCCGCCTTGTACGTCGCGATATCCACGTTGGTCGGGCATTCGGATTTGCAGGCCTTGCAGGAAAGGCACAGCTCCAGCGCCTTTTTGACATGCTCGTCCTTCCACCGGTCGCGCACCACCTCGCCTTGCAGCAGCTCGAAAAGCATGTGCGCGCGCCCGCGCGTGCTGTGCTCTTCCTCCATCGTTGCCAAATAACTCGGGCACATCGTGCCGGAATCGTGTTTGCGGCACTCTCCAAGCCCAATGCAGCGCACGGTCGCTTTGGCAAACGAACCGCCATCGTCGGGAAATTGAAAATGGGTCTTCGGTTCGAGCGGGTGGTAGTCAGCGCCCAGCCGCAGATTCTCTGTCGGCAGGTAGGCGTTGACCACCTTGTTCGGGTTCATCTTGTTGTCGGGGTCCCATGCGGACTTGAACTCCACGAACGCCTTGACCAACTCGGGCCCGAACATTTTCGGAAGCAAAGCGCCGCGGGATTGCCCGTCGCCATGCTCGCCGGAGAGCGAGCCGCCGTAACTGACAACCAGGTCCGCCGCGCGCTCGACGAACTCGCCGTACTTGCGGATTCCGTTTTCGCTCAGCAAATCAAACGTGACCCGCATGTGGATGCAGCCATGGCCAAAATGGCCGTAGAACGCGGCGTGATAATTGAATTCGTCCAGCAGCTTGCGGATGTCGCGCAAGTAGCCGCCCAGCTTCTCTGGCGCGACAGCGGCGTCGTCCCACCCTTCCCATTCAGGCGGCGAGCCCGGCGCCGCCGCGGCCGAGCGCGCCCCCGACTCGCGAATCTTCCACACCAAGCGCGCTTCACTTTGGTTGTAGAGCCGAATGTCGGGAGGATCGGGTGTTTGTTTCAGTTGCGCGATAAGCCGCCGGGCGAGCTCGTCGGCCTGGCCAGGATCATCGCAACCGAATTCCACCAGCAAAAAGCCGCGACCTGCCGGAAGAAGCTCCAGGTTGGGCGCGTTCTTCCTTTTGAGGCCATCAACGATGCTGCCTTCAAAGCCTTCCAGCCCGATCGGCTTAAGCGGCAAAATTTCCGGAACGTGATCCGCGGCCGAAAACGTGTCGCGGTATCCAAGCCCGATGAGGGTGCGGTATTGCGGGCTTTGAATCAGTCTCACCTTGGCTTCCAGCACGACCGCGCAAGTGCCCTCGGTGCCGACCAGCGCTCGCGCCACATGAAATCCATTCTCCGGCAGTAATTGATCGAGGTTATAGCCGGAAACGCGCCGCGGGATTTGCGGGTAGCGCGCCCGGATTAAATCGGCGTGCTGGTCCCGGATGGAGCGCAGCTTGGAGTAGATGGCGCCGCGGCGCCCCTTTTCAGCGATGATGGAATCCAGTTCTGCGTCGCTCGCGGGAGCTCCTACGGTCATCTGCGTCCCGTCGTACAAAAGAATTCGCAGCTCCTCGACGTTGTCCACGGTCTTGCCGGCCAGCAAGGAATGCGTACCGCAGGAATTATTTCCAATCATGCCCCCAAGCGTGCAGCGGCTATGGGTGGAAGGATCGGGGCCGAATGTCAGGTGATGCTTCTCGGCCGTATTTCGCAGGTCGTCCAGGACCAGGCCCGGTTGAATCCGCGCGAATCTCCGGCCCGGATCCAGCTCGAGGATTTTGTTCATGTATTTGGAAAAATCGAGCACGACGGCGACATTGCAGCACTGCCCGGCGAGGCTGGTCCCGGCGCCGCGCGGCAGCACCGGCGCGCCAAATTTCCTGCACGCCGCCACCGTGGCGATCACATCCTCATCGTTGCGCGGAACGACCAATCCAATCGGAATCTGGCGGTAATTCGACGCGTCGGCGGCATATAGCGCGCGGCTGCCGCGATCGAAGCGCACTTCTCCCTTCACCGCGCGCTTCAGTTCGGCTTCCAGCGCGGCCGCCTGGGCAAACGAATCTACGGGCTTTCCGTGCGAACTCAGCGGCAGAGGAATAAGCGTGTTCATCGTCGTGATTTTCGCTCGGCCGCTAATATACACCAAGGCGGCATTCTTGTTAGAATGCCGCCCAACAGGCTCAACGGGGTGTGCGGCGTTGTCGCGCGGAAGCTGAAAATGTTCTGGGCGTGAGATTGCGCCCGGGACCCAACGGAGGACGCTGATGGAGAATGCAAGTGGGAGCAGGCCAAGTCACGTGCGCTGGGTGGTGTTGGTCCTCCTCTGCCTGATGTACTTGATCACGTATTTGGACCGCGTGAGCCTCGCCAACACTGCGCCCCTCATCAGCAAGGAGTTCGGCTTTAGCGACAGGACCATGGGCATCATTTTCAGCGCATTCATCTGGGCTTATGCCGTTTTCCAGGTGCCCGGAGGTTGGCTAGGCGATCGGTTTGGTCCGCGCAAAGTATTGTCCACCATCATGGGTTACCGGACAGTGATTGCGCTGCTCACGAGCAGGGCCTTCGGCTTCTCTTCTTTCTGGAGTATCCGCTTTTTGCTCGGTGTCGGCGAGGCGGGGGCGTTCCCGACGGCGACCCGGGCCATGCAGATGTGGTTCCCGCGCGACGAGCGGGGCTTCGTGCAGGGTGTGAGCCATGCTGCCAGCCGCCTGGGTGCGGCCATCGGGCCTCCGGTAGCCGTGGCCATCATGATTCATTACGGTTGGCGCTCCGTGTTCTACGTGATCGGCGTGCTGAGTTTGCTGTGGTCGCTGCTGTACTCGCTCTCGTATCGGAACATGCCGGAAGAGCACAAGGAAGTGAGCCGCGCCGAACTCGCCCGCATCCGGGGCGTGAACCAGAAGGGCGAGATCAAGCAGGCCAACATTCAGAAGCGCCCCAAGGTGCCCTGGAGCGTGCTCCTGAGGCACTCCAACATGTGGGCGGTCATGTGCGCTTACGCCGCTTACATCTACTCGCTTTGGTTTTTCCTCTCTTGGCTTCCCTCGTACCTCGTCAAATACCGCAAATTCACGTTGATTAAGACTGGCTTATTTGCTGCGTTACCGTTGCTGGCGGGGGTCGTTGGAGATGCCTTCGGGGGCTGGCTCACGGACAAACTGCTGGTGAAAACGAACAATCTCAGATTTGCCCGGAGATCGGTGGGCATCGTGGCCATGCTCGGTTGCGGCGCCTCGATGCTCCTTGCGGCTCTGACCGCCCAAGCGAACACAGCGGTCTATTGCCTGACCGCCGCGATGTTCTTCCTCGAAATGAACATCGGTCCGGCTTGGGCGGTGCCCATGGACGTCGGCGGGGAGTTCTCCGGCACGGTTTCCGGGATGATGAACATGGGTGGACAATTCGTCGGTGCGCTGTCGCCGACAATCTTCGGGATTCTGGTGGCCGGCGGTTCTTGGGTCGCCCCGTTTGTGGTGTCCTCGTGCCTGCTGTTCATCGGCGCTGCCATCTGGGCGTTCTGGATTGACCCCGAGCAGTCGGTGATAGACAAGGGCGCAGGGACGCCAAGTCCTGCCGTTAGCATGGTCGGCGCCCCAGCCCTGCCGGCAAATCGCTAGGCAAGAACGCATGCTTGACGGCGCCACTAGCGGGTGCGCCAGCCCTTCGTTGTGCTTGAAGTAGCGGGCGCCCCACGGTTGCGTGTTCCAAGCGTGGGCTTCTGGGGCTGAATGAGTTCAGGAATGACCGCCGAATCGCCAAGCCGCTTTCGCGCGGATTGAAGTTGCACATTCAACCTGTTCGGTTCTAGACTTATGGCGGTGCCGAAAGTGTCCCCGCGTAAGCGAAAGCGTCGCACTAAATCTGTTCGCAAGCCGGCCGTCGGGAAAAAACCCGGGGCGGCCGCTGCCCGCCAGCCGAAATCTGCGGAAAATCGGAACCCCGCTTTCCCGGCCAATGGCCGAATTGGGGAACAGTTCGAGGCTCTGGTCTCACTCCAGGAAAAATTGAGGGCTCCGGGCGGCTGCCCTTGGGACGGCGTGCAAACCCATGAGAGCCTCCGTACGTACTTGCTTGAGGAGGCGTACGAAGTCCTGGAGGGAATCGACAACGGAGATCCAGGCAAGCTCTCCGCGGAGCTGGGCGATTTACTCCTCCAAGTCGTCTTCCACGCAGAATTGGCGAGGGAAGCGGGCCGCTTCGACATTTCCGGCGTGATCCGGAATATCCACGATAAGTTAGTGCGGCGTCACCCCCATGTGTTCGGAGAGGTCCGCGCCCATTCTGCCGAGCATGTGGAGAGCTTCTGGGAGCAGCTCAAAGCCGGAGAGAAGCTGGCGCAGTCCGCCCCTGTCGCGGAAAACCAATTCCCACCGTCCGTCTTGGATGGCATTCCTCGGGGCCTTCCGGCGCTGCTCGAGGCCCATCAGCTCGGGCGCCGCGCCGCTCGCGTGGGCTTCGACTGGCAAAATGCCGAAAGCATCTTTGACAAGCTGGACGAAGAGGCCGAAGAATTGCGGACCGCCTTGCCCGATGGGGAGGCCCCCCAGCTTGAGGAAGAATTGGGCGACTTACTCTTCGTCCTCGTAAATCTTTCGCGCCACTTGAAGATCGATCCCGAGGTAGCGCTGCTCCATGCTAACCGGAAGTTCAAGTCGCGCTTTCAAGAAATGGAAAGCTCCGCTCAAAGCAATGGTCAATCTCTCTCAGAATTGTCTCTGGAAGAACTTGAAGTTCTTTGGGAGGCGGCCAAAGAGCGCTCCCGCGAAGCGGTCAAGCAAGAGACAAAGTCGTGAAGTCTGTCGCTAACCTTGGCTCATCCCACATCCAAAAATCGAAGCTGCCCGCGCCGGAAAAGGTACTGGTCCGCCACTGCCATGGTCTGCGCGAATTTGAGGCTTGCGTGCAGGTTGAGCGCGCCGCTTGGCAATCCGCGGACATTGATGTTGTCCCTCTGCCGTTGTTCGTCGTAGCGGCCGAAACGGGCGGTCAAGTTCTAGGAGCGTTTCGGGGCGGGGAACTCGTCGGTTTCACCATGGCCATCGCCGGATGGCGCAGCCGCAAACCTTTTCTGCATTCCCACATGACAGCGGTCCTCGAGCCCTTTCGCAATCAGGGCATCGGCAAACAACTCAAGCTCTTTCAGCGGAAAGATGCCCTGGCGCGCGGAATCAGCTTGGTGGAATGGACTTTCGATCCCCTCGTCGCCAAGAACGCGTACATCAACCTGATGCGCCTCGGGGCCATCGCCCGGCGCTACTTGACGAACGCCTACGGCCTCACCACGAGCCCGCTCCACTCGGGGTTGCCAACTGACCGGCTGGTCGCCGAGTGGCGCCTGCGCTCCGCCCGCGTGGCTAGCGCCCTTGCCGGAAAGCCGGAAGCCGCAGTCTCAAAACGGTCTGCGCGAATCTCTATTCCCGCCGCAGTCGAAGATGTGAAGATGGCTTCTCCGGCGAACGCAGCGCAATTGCAGATCGAGCTCCGCGATCAGTTCACTCGATGGTTCGCCAAAGGATATGCCGCCACGGCAGTCGAGCGGACACCCACCGGCATGGACTACATCCTGGAGCCTTGGAAGAAAGCATGAGAGTGGAGCGAGTCACCCTTCGCGAAATTCGCATGCCCCTGGTCACACCGTTTGAAACCAGCTTTGGGCGCACGGTCGATCGCAGGATTTTGCTTGTCCAGGCTGATGCCGACGGTGTGAGCGGCTGGGGGGAATGCGTCGCCGGCGAAGGCCCCTTCTACGCGCCCGAAACTGTCGAGACCGCTTGGCACATGTTGCGAGATTTTCTCTGGCCGCTGCTCAAAGGCCGCGAGTTGGCATCGGCTGCGGACGCCTGGGAGATTCTTTCCCCGGTGCGCGGGCATAACATGGCCAAGGGAGGCATCGAAGCGGCTCTATGGGATGCTGAGGCCAAGCAAAAAGCAGTTCCGCTTTGGAAATTGCTTGGAGGCGTGCGCGAGGAAATCCCCTGTGGTGTTTCCATCGGCATTAAAGCAACGGTTGAAGAACTCATCGCCACAGTTGAACGCGAACTCGCCGCCGGCTATCAGCGCATTAAGATCAAAATTAAGCCAGGGAGAGACGTCGAGCCTGTGGAGCGCTTGCGGCAGCGTTTCCCGCGCGTGCGGCTCATGGTGGATGCGAACTCGGCTTACCGGTTGGACGATTGGCCCCACCTGAAGTGTCTCGAAGCCTTCTACTTGATGATGATCGAGCAGCCGCTCGGATGGGACGATATTTACAA
>Ga0187846_10001703_pt1 | contig 12345 bp, 14 predicted proteins | sample TC_taG_FD_161473 | JGI IMG/M metagenome (GOLD analysis project Ga0187846, IMG submission 161473) | Biofilm microbial communities from the roof of an iron ore cave, State of Minas Gerais, Brazil - TC_06 Biofilm (v2) | ecosystem: Environmental > Terrestrial > Deep subsurface > Cave > Wall biofilm...
AACGCAGGGCGCTCATCAACCAGCAAAGCGGCGATTGCCGCAAGATCCTTGTTCAGGTCGAGCTGGTGGAACGTGAACCCGGCGCAATCGGCCCAGCGGTACGGCAGAAACGCCGGATCGGGCTCCGCAGACCGGCTGATCCCGAGCACGCGCGCTCCCTGGCGCAGCGCGAAATCGACGAAGGTCGCGCCCGAGAAGGAATTGCTGCCGATCACCAAGACCGTTTGCATGTGCGCAGCGTCAAGCATCCGGACGATTCGAGTGGAGCCACTGCATCAGCATGTGCCCCACGACCAGCTGCAGGTCCTCGGCGATTTGCATATCGTCGATCGGGAAATGGATCGCGCAATCCGCGATGGACTTGCAGCGGCCGCCGCTGTAGCCCAGGATCGCGTACGACTTGACGCCCATCGCGTGGGCCTGCTCGATCGCTTGCACCACGTTCGGCGAATTGCCGCTGCCCGATAGCGCGATCAGCAGGTCGCCCCGGCGCGCTTGCACCGCCAACTGCTCGCAGAAGATCCGTTCGTAGCCGACATCGTTCGCGAGGCAGGTGATCACCGCTGCGTTTGCAGGCAGAGCGTGGACCTTTAAGCCTCCCCCGAGGCGCTTGGCGATTCCATACAAGAAGTCGTTTGCGAGGTGAATGGCATTGCCCGCGCTGCCGCCGTTGCCGCACAGGAACACCTGGCGCCCCTCGCGCCAGCATCCCAGGAGGTCTTGGGCAAGCAGTGAGACGGCGGACCAGTCGGAGGCGGCCAGAACCGCCTGCAACCGATTCGAGTACTGCGCAAAGTGCGCTTCGGGGGGAGGCTGCGCTTTCATGTTCATCCGGCCGGCGAATGTGCCAGCACCGCCTTGCGCATCCACTTGAGGTTCGAAAATCGCTCCTCGTCCCTCAGTACCCCGGCGCGGAACTTCTCGATGATCTCCCGCACGGCGTCTTCCACCGTCTTGCGGGGACTGTATCCCGTGGCCAGCAGCTTGTCGGAATTGACGCGGTACGAGCGCGGATCGTTGGAATCGGTCACGACGATGTCCACCGGAACGTATTTGGTCACCAGCCGGGCGATGTCCATGATCGAGATGTTCTCGAAACCTGCGTTATAGATTCCCGCCAGGTCCGGACGGTCGATCAGGTGCAGGTACACGTCCGCGATGTCCTCGATGTGGATATTGGGGCGCGTCTGATTGCCGCCGAACACCGTGATGCGCCCCTTCGACAGCGCCTGCATGGTCAGCATGTTGACCGACACATCGAGCCGCATTCGCGGTGAATAGCCGCACACGGTGGCCGGCCGCACGATCTGCACGATCATGTCGTCGCGATAGCTGAGCAGCACCCGCTCAGCCACCATCTTGCTTTTGTTGTACTCCGAGATCGGTTTCAGTTCCAGATCCTCGGTGACCTGCGCCTCCTCTTTGACACCGTACACGCTACCCGACGACGCGTAGATGAAGCGCCGGATTCCCCGCCGCCGCGCCTGATCGGCGAGTTGCATCGTGGCGAGCGCGCTTACCTCCCAGGTGAGCTTGGGATCGAGATCACCGCAGGGGTCGTTGGCGATCGAGGACAGGTGGATGATGCAATCCACTCCCTCCAGCGGGACCGCCTCGACCTCTCGCACATCGCCCTTGACGACCGTCAGCCGCGGGTGGGGCGCAAGATAGTTGCCGAACCATTGTGTGTCGAAGCAGATGACCTGATGGCCGCGCGCGAGCAACTTCGGGATCAGAACGTGGCCCTTGTAACCACATCCTCCCGTCACGAGCACCTTCATCAACGAGCCTCTCCGCCGAAATTTCATAGTTCGAACTTCAAATTATCCCATGCTTTGCTGCGCTGCAACTCTGGGCAGCCCGCCGAGTACCGGGAGCGACAGGCCACATCCGGAGCGGTTCTTCGAACTGCATTTCGTCTGTACATCTACGTGGCGCGCTGACCGACCTCGCTGTCTGCATCGCACGAATAGGCGACGGCACAAACAGTGTGTCATGATCCGTGTTACTGCTATGCAGCATCCCGTGGTCGCGGAATATTACAAACATGTACAACGCGACGCCTTCCCGGGGTTTCGCCGCCCGCGTCCCGGATCAACCGCATCGATCATTCTGTTGGGCATAATTGAACAAATGACGCCGAGCCGGGGACGACGACCAATCGGACCGCAGCCGCCATGACGACCGTCGCGAATCCCGGTCCCTTCGACCTTCGAGAGGCATACCGCGAGCCGGATGCGGAAGCGGCCACGGGCTGCGCCCGGGACCGTGTGTTTTCCGCGGACTCCGCAGCCGGGCCGCCTCCTCGGATCTCCGCAGTGGTTGCCACGTACCAGGGTGAGCGCTACCTGGCCGAGCAGCTTCGCAGCATGTTCGCGCAGCGAGTCGCGCTGGATGAAATCATCGTGACGGACGACTGCTCGAGCGACCGGACCCTCGCGATCGCGGAGGCTGTTTGCGCGGTCTCCCCCGTTCCGATGCACATTTTGCGCGGCGAAAAGAACATCGGGATCGGCAGGAACTTCGAGCGTGGACTGCGCGCCGCGCAGGGCGACATCGTATTCCTGGCCGACCAGGACGACGTCTGGCGCCAGGACAAGGTCGAGCGTATGGTCACCGAATTCTCCAAGCGCCCCGAGCTTTTGTTGCTGTTCACGAACGCGAACCTGGTGGGCGACCAGGGTGATTCCCTGCACCGAACCTTGTTCGCATCGCTACGGATCGGCGGCACCGAGCGTTCGCGAGTGCGCAACGGGAGCGCTTTCGATGCTCTCTTGCGACGCAACGTCGCGACGGGAGCAACCATTGCGATGCGGCGGTCCGCCATCACCCGGGCCCTGCCCATCCCGAGCGGATGGCTGCACGATGAGTGGATTGCGATGATTGCTGCGGTTTCCGGCCAGATCGACTTCCTGGACGAAGCCCTGACCGATTACCGGCAGCACGACGGTAACGTGATCGGCTCCAAGCGCGAGACGCTGGTTTCGATCGTGACCAAGCTGCGGTGCTGCAGGCGTACGTTCAACCACCGCCTGCTCCGTCGCACCGAATTGCAGCTGGAGAGGCTTCTGGCACTCGAACCGCCGGCCGATCAGCGGCAGATCGTGGCCGTGCAAGCAAAGGCCGAACACCTGCGGCGGCGCTGCCAGTTCCCGGCCGCGCGCCTTGCGCGCATTCCTCCCGTCGCGCGCGAACTACTCAACGGCGGGTATCACCACTACTCCAGTGGATTGCGGAGCGTGGTCGGCGATCTGCTCGGAGAAATCCGCGACGAGACGGACTGCAAGGGTCGTTGAGCTTCGGCGCTGGCGGCTTCCCCAATGCCAACCCCGATGAAGCCAGCCGGGAGCCCGCCCGGCACGTCAGTGGTCGATGCGTCCGAGCTTCGCCGGGTGCGCCTGCTCGTGGTGGGCGACGTGATGCTGGACCGCTACTGGTTCGGCGATGTCGAGCGCATCTCGCCCGAGGCGCCGGTCCCGATCGTGCGGATCGCGGCGACCGAGGAGCGACTGGGGGGTGCGGCCAACGTCGCGCGCAACGTCACTGCGCTGGGCGCCGGAGCCGGACTGCTCAGCGTGGTCGGCAACGACGAGCCGGGGCGTGCCGTCGCGGCGCTGCTGGGCAAGTCCAGCATTGCCGACCATCTGCATGTGGACGGAACGCTGCCCACCACGGTGAAGCTGCGCGTGATCGGCCGGCGACAGCAGATCGCCCGCATCGACTTCGAAAGCGCTCCCGAGGCGGAGGTGCTGGCTGCGCACTTCGAGCAATATCAGAAGCTGCTGGACGGACATGATCTGGTCGTGCTGTCCGACTACGGCAAAGGAGGCCTTGCCCACATCGCGCGGATGATCCAGGCGGCGCGGGCGGCGGGGCGCCGCGTGATCGTCGACCCGAAAGGGGACGATTTTTCACGATATGCGGGCGCCACCGTCATCACGCCGAACCGCACCGAGCTGCGCGAGGTGGTGGGGCGCTGGCGCGACGAGGCGGATCTTGCGCGGCGCGCGCAGAAGCTGCGCGCGGAGCTCGGGCTGCAGGCGCTGCTGCTGACGCGCAGCGAGGAGGGCATGACGCTGTTCACCGACCAGGGCGCATGGAGTGCGCCGGCACAGGCGCGCGAGGTGTTCGACGTTTCGGGAGCAGGCGACACCGTCATCGCCGTTCTGGGGACGATGCTGGCCGCGGGCTTGTCGTTGAGCGAAGCGGTGAACCTTGCCAACCGGGCCGGCGGAATCGTGGTGGGCAAGCTCGGGACCGCGACGGTGAGCTACGAGGAGCTGTTCGGGGTGGAAGGCTAACCGCGTCCCGCGGTGCCGCCCACCACCCACTACCCGATTGCGTCCTCTGGCCGCGGCGCCTCACCGCGCTTTCGGCGCATCATCCGGTCGAAGGCCCCAAAATCGGCGCGTTTTCGCCGCTCTGCGAAGAAAGCGGCCGTATCCATCGCCGCCAACTTTTCGGCGACTGCCGTGGCGACGAACTGATTCACGCTGATGCCATCGGCCCTAGCGCGACGCTCCACCTCCGCTTTCACCGAGCGCGGCAGGCGTAGCGGATACGTAGCTTGTGAAACCTTCGTCATTTGACTCTCCGTAGAGCGACTGCGGGCGTTAGCACCTCGACGCCGAACTGCAGTGGCACTGGCCCGAAGTCCCGTTGGTTGAACGTGACGATCGCGGCGGCTCGGCCGTTGACAGCGGCTTCGAGCACCATCTCGTCGGCCGGATCCCGCAGGAGCGGTCGCCACATGAAATGGCTTTCGACCGGCTCGATCATGGCGAGGACCGCATCGACGAATATTCCCACCTCCTCCGAAGTGAGCCCAGCCGCCACGGCGTGCTCGGCGCGCCGACACGCCGCTTCGTATTCGAGCGCCAACGCCACATTGGCCAACAGCGTTACCTTGCCTTTTCGCGCCCGCATCAGCAGTGCAGCCGAGGCGCCGCTTGGACTGCGCATTGCAGCCACGACGGCATTGGTGTCGAGTACGATTCTCACATTGCCGATGGTATCATATCACCGGTGATATGACTATGCCATCCGACAGGAGTCTGCGATGACCTATGAGCTCTACTACTGGCCCGGAATCCAGGGGCGCGGCGAGTTCGTGCGCCTAGCGCTGGAGGAAGCGGCCGCGCCGTACGTCGACGTCGCGCTGGTGCCCGAGCGCAAGGGAGGCGGCGCGCCCGCGATGCTCGCGGTTCTCGACGACCCGAAGCTGCAGCATCCGCCGTTCGCCCCGCCGTTCCTGAGGGCTGGCCGGCACCTGATCGGGCAGACCGCGAACATCCTGCTGTTCCTCGGCGAGAGGCTGCAGCTTGCCCCGCGCACCGAGGCCGCCCGCCTGTGGACACACCAGTTGCAGCTGACGATCTCGGACTTCCTGGTGGAGATCCACGACACGCACCATCCGCTTGGGCCCGGCCGCTACTACGAGGAGCAGAAGCGCGAAGCCAGGCAGCGTGCGCAGGACTTTCGGACGCAGCGGATTCCGAAGTTCCTCGGCTATTTCGAGCGGGTGGCGCGTTCGAACAGCGGGCGCGCGCCGCGGTTGGTCGGCACGCGCATCTCGTACGTGGACCTGTCGATGGCACAGGTCGTTGCGGGGCTGCGCTACGCATTCCCGCAGGCGAGCAAAAAGGCGCTGCGAAGCTGCCCGCGCCTGCGCGCGCTGCACGACGAGGTGTTTTCACGCCCGCGGATCCGCTCCTACGTGGCATCGGGACGGCGCCTTGCATTCAACAACGACGACGTCTTTCGCTGCTACCCGGAGCTGGATGGCTGATCGCTGTGTCCGCGCCAGACCGCGGTAGTCCTCCGTCAAAGAGTCTTCGAATACCGGGGGGATGGGAGGTAGCGCTGGCGCTGCGTGATTCCTTCCGTGGCACAATCGTGCGGTCATCGGACTCGCGCATACCAACTTCTGGCTATGCATAGGTAATGATCGTCGTCACCGGCGCGGCAGGATTCATCGGCTCGAATCTGGTCAAGGCGCTGAACGACCGCGGCGAGACAGACATCGTCGCCGTCGACAACCTGGAACGGGCGGACAAGTTCCGCAACCTGGTCGACTGCGAGATCTCGGACTTCCTGGACAAGCGCGACTTCCTCGAGCGCATGCAACGCGGCGCGTTCGGGCGCCCAGCCGTCGTGTTCCACCATGGGGCCTGCTCGGACACGATGCAGGCGGACGGCCGCTACATGATGGAAAACAACTTCCGCTACTCGGTGCACCTGCTGAACTGGTGCCAGCAGGTCGATGCGCCGCTGATCTACGCCTCCTCGGCGGCCGTGTACGGGCTCGGTCCGATCTTCGTGGAGGAGCGCGTCTACGAGCGCCCGCTGAACATCTACGGCTACTCCAAGTTCCTGTTCGACCAGGTGGTGCGACGTGCGCTGCCGTCGCTGCGGGCGCCTGTGGTGGGGCTGCGCTACTTCAACGTGTACGGACCGCGCGAGCGCCACAAGGAGCGGATGGCCTCGGTGGCCTACCACCACTACAACCAGTTCCGGCGCGAAGCGCGCGTGCGCCTCTACCAGGGCAGCCACGGCTACAGCGACGGCGAACAGCGGCGCGACTTCATTCACGTCGACGACGCGATCCACGTCAACCTGCACTTCTGGGGCCGGCCGGTCAGCGGCATCTACAACGTCGGCAGCGGCCGCGCCCAGAGTTTCAACGACGTTTCGTTGGCAGTGATCAACTCGCTGCGAGAGGCCAACGGGCAGACGCCGCTGCAGCTGAAGCAGGCAGCCTCGCAGAGCACGATCGAATACATCGAATTCCCGCTCGAGTTGCGCGAGCGCTACCAGGCGTATACGCAGGCCGACCTGACGCGGCTGCGCGCGGTCGGGGTCGCCGAGCCGATGATGACGGTCGAGCAGGGAGTCGCGGCGTACGTCCGCTGGTTGTTGCGCAATGCGTGAGCGCCTCGGCCTCGCGTCCGCCGGTCTCCCGGGTGCGGGCGGCACCGCCGCCTACGGCTAACAGACTCGGCGGAACATGCGCAGGGCGGCGTTTCTGGATCGCGACGGCGTGATCAACATCGACGCGGGCTATGTCTGGCGCGTGGAGGACTTCGAGTTCGTACCGGGTACGCTGGATGCTTGCCGGGAGCTTGCCCGGCGCGGCTGGCTGCTGGTGGTGGTGACCAACCAGTCGGGCATCGGACGGGGCCTGTACGCGGAGCGGGACTTTCAAACCCTCACCGAATGGATGCGAGCGCGCTTCGACGAATGCGGCGCGCCGCTGGCGGGCGTGTATCACTGCCCGCACCACCCGACCGAAGCCGTCGGCGAATTGCGCATCCGCTGCGACTGCCGCAAGCCCCGGCCCGGAATGTTGCTCGCGGCGGCGCGCGAGCTGTCGCTCGACCTGGCGAGTTCGGTGATGTTCGGCGACACGTGCGAAGACCTGGAAGCCGCCCACTCGGCGGGGATCTCGCAGCGTGTGCTGCTGAGCAAGGACGGCCTGGCGCCTTTGCTAAGCGACTGCGCGCCCGGCCTTGCCACAGCCCATTTTTCCAGCCTGCGCGAGGCGGTGGCGAGCGCGCAGCTTGCGCCCGTGCTGGGCGAGGCGATCGATGCCTGAGGCCGCTGCCGCAGCAACGCCTGCGTTCGAGTCCAAGATCGTGCCGCGCGAGCGCCTCGCCGCGGCAGTGGCGCACCTGGCGCGGCCGGTCGTGCTGACCAACGGCGTGTTCGATCTGCTGCATCGCGGCCACGTCACGTACCTGGCGCGCGCCCGCGAAGTTGGCGCGAGCCTGGTCGTCGCGGTCAACTCCGACGCCTCGGTGCAGCTGCTCGGCAAGGGCGCCGACCGACCGATCAACGCCGAGCAGGACCGTGCCGCGCTACTGGCGGCACTGGAAAGCGTGACGCTGGTCACCGTCTTCGACGAGAGCGTTCCGCTGCCGGTGCTGCAGATCGTGCGGCCCGATGTCTACGTGAAGGGGGGCGACTATTCGATCGGGTCGACCCCGGAAGCGCAACTCGCGCGCTCGTGGGGCGCGCGGGTGCTGGCGATTCCTTTCGAGCACGATCGCTCCACCAGCGCCCTGCTGCAGCGGATCCGCGCCGCGATATGACGTTCCTGGTCCAGTCGATCCTCGCGTTCGTGCTGACGGCCCTGCTGATCCTGTGGATGCGCAGGCCCGCGCACCGCTTCGGGCTGGTGGACGATCCGGGCGGGCGCAAGCGGCACGGAGCTGCGGTGCCGCTGACCGGCGGAATCTCGATGACGATCGGATTCTTCCTCGCGTTGGCGCTTTCGCTGCCGGCGCTCGCCGATCAGCTGGTTCTGCTGGTGGCGATGGCGCTGCTCGCGCTGGTCGGGGTGCTGGACGACATCGGGGAAGTTACTCCGCGCACGAAGCTCGGCGTGCAAATCGTGGCGGCGGTGCTGATGACCTCCTGGGCCAGCCACTTCCTGGTGCATCTGGGAGATCTGTTCGGCCGCGGCGACATCGCGCTGGCGAATTGGGGCATTCCGCTGACGGTGTTCGCAACAGTTGCGCTGATCAACGGCATCAACATGCTCGACGGCCTGGACGGGCTGGCCGGCGGTGTCGTGTTTGTAATTCTCGGGTTCTTCGCCGGTTTTGCCTGGTGGGAGGACGACGCCAACTCGCTGAAGGTCCTGGTCGTACTGCTGGGCGCGCTGGCTGGTTTCCTGGCGTTCAATCTGCCGCACCCGTGGCGCGGGCAGCGCCGCACATTCATGGGCGACACCGGCAGCCTGGTGCTGGGTTTCGTGGTCGCGTGGTATTCGATCGAGCTGACGCAGCAAGCAGCCACAGGTCCGCTGGTGCCGCCGGTGGTGATGCTGTGGGTGACCGGAATCGTGCTGCTCGATGTTTTCACGGTGACAATCCGGCGCATCCTGCGACGGCGCGATCCGGCCGCGCCCGACCGTGCGCACATTCACCACATCCTGTTGCGCCGAGGGCTATCGCCGGGGCGTGCAGTCGCCGTGCTGCTGCTGGCGAATGTCGCGCTCGGGCTGATCGGCACCCTCGCGTGGGCCGTCGGCGCGGCCGAGCCGTGGCTGTTCGCCGGCTTCGTGGCAGTGGGGCTGGCGTACATCGCGTTCTTCCTGTTCCCGGCTCGACTGATCCGGCGCAGGCGCTCGCCACACCAAGGATCCCATTGAGCCTGTCCCTTTGAGCCTTCCGCGTTGAGCCTTCTGATTGTCGGCGATCTGCAGGGTTGCGACGACAGCCTGCAGCAATTGCTGCGGATCGCTCCGCAGCCGCAGCGCTTGCTGTTCCTGGGCGACCTGGTGAACCGCGGGCCGCAGTCGCTGGAGTCGCTGCGACGCGTGCGCGCGCTTGGCGATCGGGCGATCACGCTGCTGGGCAACCACGACCTGCACCTGCTGGCGGTAGCGTCCGCGATCCGACCGCAGCACGCCGACGACACGCTGCAGCAGATCCTGGATGCGCCCGATGCCGAAGCGCTGCTGCACTGGCTGCGCATGCGGCCGCTGGCGCACTTCGAGCAGGGGGCGCTGTTCGTGCACGCAGGCGTGCTGCCGCAGTGGACTGCGCAGCGCACGCTCGAGCTTTCGCGCGAGGTGGAGCAATGCCTCGCAGACGCCGACTACCGGGAGTTTTTGGCAACGATGTACGGCAACCAGCCGGCCCGGTGGGATGAACGGCTGACCGGGCCCGACCGGTTGCGCTGCATATTGAACGCGCTCACCCGCATCCGCTTCGTGAGCGAGGACGGCACGATGGACTTCCGGGTCAAGGAGGGAGCGGCGGCCGCTCCGCCCGGCTGGGTGCCATGGTTCGACCATCCGGGTCGCGCCAGCCGCGATACACCGGTGGTGTTCGGGCATTGGTCGACGCTCGGTCTGATGCTGCGGCAGGACGCTGTCTGCCTGGATACCGGGTGCGTATGGGGCGGCGCACTCACCGCGATGAGCTGGCCGCAGCGGCAGGTGTTCCAGGTGCAGTGCCCGCAGGCTCGTCGTCCGAGCTAGCGGACTCGAGTTCCTCCAAGGGTATCGCCAGCGCCTGCGCGATCGCCGCGCGCGCGCTGCGGGCGGCCTCGTGGCGGCCGCGCGGCGGCGGGTCGATCGGCGGCAGCCAGTGCAGTTCGACGGCCAGGTAGGGGGCGGTGACGATCCGCCATAGCGAGCGCAACACGTTCATGTCGTCGATGTACATCGCTGCCTGCGAGAACTCGCCCCGCTGCGTGAAGCGCACCCCCACCGGGCGGACCGGCGCGCCCATTTCGAGCGCCGGCTGCACCAGGTTGGCGTGAAACGGCAGCAGCCGCGAGCCATCCGTGGTGGTGCCCTCCGGAAAGACCGCGATCAGTTGGCCCGAGCGCAATCGCTCGGCCACCGCCTGGTTGGCGCGCGCGACTGCGTGGCGCCGGCCGCGCTCGACGAAGAGCGTTCCGACCGCGATCGCGAGCCACCCGAACACGGGCCAGCGCGCGATCTCCGACTTCGAGACGAAGCGCGCGGGCACCACCGCGGCGATCGAGAACACGTCCAGCCACGACGTGTGGTTCGCGAGCAGCAGCGCGCCCATGCTTTCTTCCGCGCCCTGCGTTCTGCCCGGTCGTGGCGCCTGCCCGAACGACTGCAGGCGAACGCCGATGATCAGCAACAAGATGCGCGACCAGGTCATGATGGCCGAGTCGCGCCGCCGGCGCCCGATCCACGAGAACGTCAACAGTGCGTACAGCAGCCCAAGCGCAACGTGTACGAAAGCGGCGGCGATCGTGATGGGAGCGATCAGCCGCAGCCCGTAGAAGTACAGTCGCTCGAGCAGGCGCACCACGGCCTCGCTAGCGCAGGCCCCGTTCGAATCGGACCTCGCCGCCCACGATGGTGGCGCACACGCGGCCGCCGAGCTCGCGTCCCAGGTATGGCGTGTTCTTGCCGAAGCTCGCCATCGCTTCCTCGCTCACGGCCCAGCGCTCCTGCGGATCGAACAGCACCACATCGGCCTTGCGCCCGACCAGCAGCGTGCCGGTGTCCTCGCCCAGCACGCGCGCAGGCCCGCGCGTCACTGCGTCGAGGGCGCGCAGCAGCGGAACCTTCTCTGCTGCTGCCCAGTGGAGCAGCAGCGGCAGCAAGGTCTCAAGCCCGCTTGCACCGATCCCCGCCTCGCCGAACGGCAGCAGCTTCTGCTCGAGCGCCGCCGGTGCGTGGTCCGAACACACCGCGTCGATCGTGCCGTCCGCCAGCGCTGCGCGGATCGCGGTGCGGTCGCGTGCCGTGCGCAGCGGGGGATCGAGGCGCCAGTTCGAATCGAACTGTCCGACGTCGGTGTCCACACCGTGCACGTGCAGGATCGAGACATCCGCCGTCACGGGCAGACCCTCGCGGCGCGCTGCCCGCAGCAGTTCGATCCCGGCCGCCGTCGACAGCCGACACAAGTGCACGCGCACCGGCTGCGGCGCACTGGCGCGTTGCAATTCGAAGATCGTGTGCAACGCCACGGTCTCGGCCACCGCCGGCACTGCGGGAAGCCCCAGCCGGCCAGCCACGTTTCCCTCGCCGACGACGCCGCCGGCCGCGAGCGAGGCATCCACCGGCCGCAGCCACACCGCGAAGTCGAACGTGCGCGCGTAGCGCAGCGCATTGAGCAGCGCGCCGCGGTCGTCCGGCAGCGCACCGGTCTGCGCGAACGCCACGCAACCGACCTCCGCGAGCGTGCACAACTGCGCCAGCGCATGGCCCTTCAGGTTCACCGTGAGCGCGCCAAGCGGATACAGCCGCGCGCCGGCCGCCTCGCGCGAACGCTGCCGCAGCATCCGCACCAGCCCGGGCTCGTCCAGCGGAGGATCGGTGTCGGGCGGGCAGACGATTCCGGTGACGCCACCGGCGAGCGCGGCGCGCATCTCGATCCGCAGCGCCCCATCGGTGCCAGGCTCGCGCATGCGGGCGCACAGGTCGATCAGGCCCGGAGCGGCGACCAGGCCACGGCCGTCAATGCGGCGGTCGGGGGCAAAACCCGGAGGCATCGAACCGACGCCCCCGATGCGGCCGTCGGCCAGGTACAGTCCACCGATGCGGTCGGTGCCGGAGGCCGGGTCGACCAGGCGCGCGTTCTCGATCGCGATCCTCACCGGAACCTCGCCGAAGAGCTTGCGATTGCGAGCACGGCCATCCGCACCGCGATTCCGAACGTCACCTGCGGCAGGATCACGCTGTGCGCGCCGTCCGCGACGCGCGAATCGATCTCGATGCCGCGGTTCATCGGCCCGGGATGCATCACGATGCAGTCCGGCTTGGCCGCGCGCAGCGCCTCCGGCGTCAGCCCGTACTTGCGGAAGTACTCCGATGCGCTCGGCAGCAGCGCGCCGCTCATGCGCTCGTTC
>Ga0187846_10001704_pt1 | contig 12343 bp, 8 predicted proteins | sample TC_taG_FD_161473 | JGI IMG/M metagenome (GOLD analysis project Ga0187846, IMG submission 161473) | Biofilm microbial communities from the roof of an iron ore cave, State of Minas Gerais, Brazil - TC_06 Biofilm (v2) | ecosystem: Environmental > Terrestrial > Deep subsurface > Cave > Wall biofilm ...
GTTAGTCATTAGGAGTCCCCCAACGATAGCGAAAATTCTTGCGACGCGCGGCCCCATCCAGAAGGTTTCAAAGCCGGCACCGCCAATCGAGCTAGGTGCCATTGGAATCACGATACCCCAGATTTCTGTGCGTCCTGTAAGATCCGGTTTCCTTCCCATTGCTTCCGTGATGGCAGCCCTGCCTCCGAGGAACTCGGTGAGACCACCAGCAAGGACTAAGGCCAGAACCAGTGCATGCACGGCCGCGGGACGGTATCTGATGAGTGGCAGGGAGAAGGCAAACATCAACCCTGCTCCCAGAGCGAAGCAAGCCCCAGCCGTGGCACAGTGCGCCATAAACAAGAGGTCGATCCCAAAAGCGAGCATGGCGCATTGGGCCACCAGGCGACGGCCGCGATTTGGCTCCTTCCTGTCGCGGACGAGACTGAGTACCCGCCATAAAGCTCCCATGCCTATAATGAAAACCAAATCCCCGAGGACATTCTTGTTGGTTGTGACCCCAGTGTATTGCCGGTCTCCCCACACATCAAAACCCTGGCCTAGCTGCGGGTAGTACTTGATCAGAAGGACTGAAGCAGGCAGCAGGACGAAGCCTAGCCGCGAAAACATGCGCCTAAAGGCTGCGGTCGGCCGCGCGTCCGTAACAACAATCAGGACCATGACCAAATCGCCCAGAGCTCTGACCCATCGCTTGAAGCCCCACCCGGGAAAATCCGACCAAAGCAGGCTAAATAGGCAGTAAGAAAAGTAAAGCACGATCGGCCAACTAGCTTTGAGCAGCCCCCCCACGAGTCGGCGGCGCCGAATGAGAACGATTGCTCCCAATAACATTAAAGTGGCGGCAAGAAGTTGGTCGAGCAAGCTGGTCGGGGGAGGCTGACCTGGGATTTCCGCTGGCACCTCCATCCCGAGCCAGGCGGAGAGAGACCGAGACCCGGCGGTCGACAGCCAGATTACGGGCAGCCAAAGAGCCTTTGATGTGCGTGCGGAAGTATCGCGGTCCAGGTAGAAAAGACCCGCGATTCCAATCCCAAAAACGAGAAGCGCCGCCGAGGGACTCATTTAGACTGGCTTCCCACGAGTTCCGGCGCTTGCCGGATCTTGACGATCGCCATACACGCGAGGATAGAAAGAAAGGGAATCAAGGGCTGGCTGTATCTCGCCTGCGCCAGAATAGGAACGGAAACCGCCACAAGGTAAGCAATCAACAAAGCCAGAGGTGCAACCTCTCTCAGCCGGCCATCTTTGGCCGAGTAAACGAGACCCAGAGTCGCTAGCGCGAGAACGGGAAATTGCAGGGCTCCGCTTAGGATCGTCGACTTCCACGTTTTGCCGCCACACCAAAATTTCAACATGTTCAGACCAACCGCTTTCAGGAACAACAAAGGGTGAGCTTCGTATTCCCGCACGGTTCTATGGAAGAGGAAATTAGAAAACTCGAGCTCGTCTGAACTGGAGTAAAAGTACTGATAATAGCCCGGCTTAAAATGGTAACCGAGCTTCCAAGCCAGTTGATTTCTCTCCCAAAAGGCTTCGGTATCGAGCAAAGCATTTCCGATTGCTTGATGTGTGGAAAGGTAGAGCCCGCTCTGGGCCGAAATACCGAGCACGCTGGCCGTCGGCACGAATTTGTTCGTGAGTGTATAGTTGCGGATGATCCAGGGAGACAAAGCCCCTAGCATCGCCAGCATCATTGCGGCGACATTTCGGAGCGTGCTCAACCGCTGATTTTGGCGCGATACACACAACAGCAGGTAGGCAAGCAGCAGAAACGGGAAAAGTACGGGAGTGCTTCTCACGAGCACGGTTAAGCCGAGGACGGCGCCGCTCAGGAGGTAATCCCACCATTGGCTCGACTTGAAAGCTCGATATACGCTCAGCATAAAGAGCGTAAGCATGAAGGCGAAGAGAATCTCGACGCCTCCCCGAGTCTCGGCGAGCAAAGTTTCCGGATGAAATAGGAAAAGTAGAGGAGCTCCGAAGATAACGAGCCGCCTGCTGGAGAGTTTTCGCGCCAGGCAAATAATTAGACAAGCCGTTCCGAGGGCCAAGAGCACATTGGTCAACTCAACCGCTGTAAAACCCTTGCCGAACACCGTATAGACTCCGGCCAAAAGAGTCGGGTATCCAGGCTCACGCATTAACGTTCTGGCGGTATCCGGAAAGAAACGGTAACCATTGCCCGCGGCCAAATTCTCCGCGAGCTGATCATATCCATCCGCAAAGTGATTCGCGTTGTAAAGGCCGCCAATGCGGCTGCTCACCTTGGGAATCACCACAAGAACGAGCAACGTGTTGAAGACAATTGTGAGAAGACCCAAAGCGATCCATTGAGTCTTCGGCCGGCGAATCATCGCTTCTTCGATGGCAGAACGCTTCAATTTCTTATTCTTAGGTCGCGGACCATAGCGCGCGCTTAGGGAGGAACAAATCAGCGAGTGCGCAGCGCTTCTCGATAGGCGGCAAGCAGTTGCGGTACGGAGTACTCCCAGGCCAACTTTTCTTCGATTCTCTTTCTTCCAAATTCTCCCATTTCTCTTCGTTCTTCAGGCCGGTCCAGTAACCAGACGATCTTCTCGGCAAAATCCTCAGCCCCGTCGTGCTTGCTCGCATACAGAGAGGCTTCTTGCGCGCTGAATTTGCCTTCTTTCGAATCGAACTGAACAATAGGCTTGCCGAGAGCCATGTATTCCATAATCTTGATCATCGTGGAAATGTCATTCATCTCAGTCGGCCGGTCCGGATTGACGCATACATCCGCCGTAGAAAGTATCTCGATCAAATCTTGATCTGAGATTCTTCCGGTGAAATCAACGGTATCCTCCAACCCCATCTGCTGAACCATCTGCTGCAGCTTTTTCAGTTCAGGCCCCCTACCGACGCACGTAAAGTGAACATCATTACGTCCCATGTCCTTGACGTGTTTTGCAACCGATAGCAGTATGTCCAGCCCATCTTGAAAATTCATGTTGCCTACGTATCCGACAAGGTAGCGCTTCCCATGCTTTCGCGCAGGATTAGAGGGAACGGGTTTGAAAGTCTGCAGATCAGGTCCGTTCCGCACAACAAATACATTCTCTGGACGCAGGCGCCCTCTGCTTATTGCCATGTTTCTGTAGCTTTCATTCGTCGCCATGACCACGTCGCTGTGTCGATAGCATAACTTCTCCAACGTGAGCAGAATCTTATACAGTCCGCCCTTCTTTCCATATTTGGAAACGTATAGTTCTGGGTTCGCGTCGTGATGATCAAAGACATACTTAATTCCGAGTATCCTGAACGGCAGGGCGACCAGGAAAATATTGTCCGGCGGATTGCATCCCTGAATGACGTCAAAACCACGCCGCAGATAGATCCACGATGTGTATAAGAACTCCAGAGCAAACGCGCATACATACTCGAATAGATATCCGAACGGCGTCGCCCCCTCTACGGGCATGGGATGCCGGTAGATGCGGACCCGGTCAATAACTTCGTATCCCCGAGAACAGCCTTTCCGTCGCGGGCACAGAACTGTAACCTCATAACCGTGATCGCTGAGCGAGCGAGCCTCTCTCCAAACTCGCGGATCAAGCGGCACCGCCTGATTTTCGACGATAATTAGTACTCGCCTCTTTGCAGACGGAGAGCTTATCGACTCGGGTTTGCCAGTCGAATTCGCCGAACTATGCAAAGGTTCTTCTACTTCAATTGATCGAGCGATGTGCTGGGCTCCGGACCTTCTACCAGCAGATACCGTCGTAAGCGCCATGATGATTGTTCCCGTGATTCGAAATTCGCACAAAGTCCACCAGATACTGGCCGTTGCGCAATCGCTGAGGGACGCCTTCGAACTCTTTTTCCTTATGACCAATAACGATCGTTTCCGCATGCTCCAAAAGTGCATCCATATTGTCAACCATGAGTCTCGAAATGTGTGGAATGCGATTTAGAACGAAGTCACGATTGGCACCCACCAGCGAGGCCAGTTGGACGTTCTTGTCATAGATACGAACGTCATAACCCTTCCCAGCCAGCCGCTCGATGATTTCGATCATAGGACTCTCTCGTAGATCATCTGTACCGGGTTTAAAACTACAACCCAAAACGCCAACTCGCTTGTGACCCTTTTCCATGATCAGCTTAAGGCCCCTGATGACTTGCAATTCATTGCTGGGTAGGATGGAGTTGAGAATTGGCAACTCCAGATCGTGCAGCTTTGCTGCGTACGCCAGTGCTCGTAGATCTTTCGGCAAACACGAACCTCCGAACGCAAAGCCAGGCAACAGGTAGGCAGGAGAAATGTTCAGCTTCTTATCCGTCAAGAAAATTTCCATGGCCTTATGAGCATCCACAGAGAATGATTTGCAGAGATTCCCGATCTCGTTCGCAAACCCAATCTTCAGCGCATGCCAACTGTTATCGATATACTTAATCATCTCCGCCGTTTGCAGGTCGGTTCTCACCATTGGCATATCCAATTTCGCATAGAGAGCAGCTAGAGGGTCTCCACTTGAGCGATCCAACTCGCCCATAACCGTCTTAGAGGGAAGTCTAAAATCTTTCACGGCCGAGCCCTCGCGGAGAAACTCAGGGTTGTTACAAACTCCGAAGTCAATTCCCGCCTTCTTCCCTGAATATTCTTCCAAGACAGGAATGACGATGTTCCTCATCGTACCTGGTAGTACCGTGCTGCGGATCACAACGGTGTGGCGTTCTCGCTTGTCCCTCAGTGCTCGGCCGATCTGCTCGCACACGTGTCGAACGTGAGTCAAATCAAGATTGCCATTGATCTGGCTCGGTGTACCGACGCAAACGAGGGATAATTCCGAGTTCTGGACAGCGTCCGCAGTCTTGTCCGTAGCGCGGAGCACCCCGCTTTCAACTCCTTTGGCGATGAGTTCTCCTATTTCCGCTTCGATGATGGTCGATTTGCCGGCGTTGATAAGGTCTACCTTCGTCAATACCGGATCTACGCCGATAATTTGATGACCATCCTGCGCAAGGCACCCAGCACATACGGCACCGACATAACCTAGACCGAAGATACTTATTCTCAAAAGTGTGTCCCTTTCTTCTAATTGCAACTTTTCCTGTTTCGAGACAGCAGCAAACAGAGACTTCTAAACAGCTGTGACTGCGCCCATCGGTGCATTGTCGTGGTGTCCCAGCTCAAAAGCAGGCGGCGACTTCGAAACGAGCCGTCCTGGTTTTGCCATACATTGAGAATGTCATTTAGAACAACAGATAAGTAGCAATCCAGTTCGGGGAAGCGGCCTTTCAGCAATACCGCCAAGTTGATACATTCAGCGTAGTCATAGAGCTCTCGCCGGTATACCGTCAACCTAGGACGGCGGGAGAATGGCTTTGGCAAACCGTCGCGATCAAATAAGTTTCCGACGTAATATTGGACACCTCTTTCAATCGCCTCAGTGCATCCTCGATGGCCGGTCATTTGCTCAATCTTTGCTAAGGCCTTGAGCACAAAGCAAGTATGAAAGTGATCGATAAACAATCGCTTCCCATCATTCGCGTAATACCAAGACCCATCCGGGTTCTGAGCCTCGATGACGAAATTGAGATTCCTTTCACCGGCCTTCCAGAATCCATCCTGTGATAGATCTCTCGCCGCACTCGTTAATAAATATGCGCGATACGCGTTCGCGTTTATCACCCCGATGGATTGTTCAGGGTCGGGCGTATAGGAACAAGTCGACGCGTTCGAAGAGGTCGCAAAATCCTTATAATCTTCTAAGGCATGCTGTGCGATTGAACGCATGATCTGAAGCCACTCTTCGCTTTGATCGAGTTCCCAAACCTGTCTGAAGGCTTCGTAGACGTAAGGTACAGTTGTGATCAGCGGCGTTCCTTCCCGAATGGTGCCGCGGACGGTCTCCCAATTGAATGGGTAACCCCAACAGTAATTGCGGTAGTTCGGACACCTGGTCTGCTTGAGGCATTCGAGGAAATGGACCGCCTTATGATAGTACTGATCTTCACCCAGAGCTTGCGCGAGAAGGGCAAATCCCATCGCGTAATGGGCGTCGGCTATCGGAAATCGCTGCCGTTTCCAAAAGATTGTTCTGGCTGAAGGTACAAATGCCTCGCAAAATATAATGGGAGCAACGGCCAGAGTTCCCAAAAGCGGTTGCTTGTAATAAAGAGCTTTGGCTCTTCGGCCCGGCTCACTGGCGTAAAAAGTCTGAAAATCATACGAAGTTTCCCCGTACCGGCTGAGCCATTCGATGAACCGGAGAATGGAATTCAGGAGCTTCTCGCCGGACGGTGCGCTAGAAGAAGTCTGTTCTGCAGCGGGGAGGATCGAAGCTGACGTCCCTAAGGCCATAAGAGCCTCGTTTGAGTTTAGATTCCGGAAGCGCGAAAAGACAGTAAAACTCGCGAATCAGTTCGAGTCCAAGAATAGCCGGTGCGCCAGCTCCAGGGTCATGAGTCTGTGGATTTCCGTGGTGTAATTATGGTTCCCCTTAAGGTGGCCTTCAACGGCGGTCCGGACAGCGCTCGCCTGGAGATACGGACGCGCGAGCGAACGTGAATCGAGCAAGATCTCGCGGACATAAGAGGCCAGCTGATCGCGATACCACACCCGAAAGTGGAAGACTTTGTGACGGCCAAGCCAGATCTGCTCCAGGTGAAGCATGCTGAGTATGTGGTCCACTCGAGCAACCCACTGCGGCATGCCGTAGTCATAGGCATATTCGGCTTTGAACAAAAATTCGAGACTTGCGCGCGTGAGGCTTTTATTGAGCCCACCGATTCCACGATCAGTGCGCAGCTTTGCAAGGTCAGGGTTGCCCTCTCGTATCAACCTCAGCCTAGCCTGTCCGTTGGCCGCTATTGAACCAGGGGCCTTGTAGATGGTCTTTACCAGGTCGTTGTCCAGATAAGGTGAGCGCACGGCTACCTGGGTCTCCTCCAAACCAAGTACCCCGTAATGGTGCCAAGGCGACTGCCGAAACGCGACGAAAGTCATCGGATGCACCTGGCGGCTTGCGTCGTAGGTATTTTTGGCAACCCGGATTTGTGGATCCACCTCTCGGCTAAACAATCCCGCAGCGGGCTCTTCCGCCTTGAACATCACCGAGTGCAAAAGCATCTCGCTGCCGTACGTGCCAACAATGCGCACTGGTGCGATCGCTCGAACCTTTTCGTTGACATATAGGTCCGGCGAACGGCTCAGATCCACGCATGCATCTGTGATATAGATGGACCGCTCGGCGTAATGTGCGAATTGCGAGAGGAACTCCTCGCCGGTAGTAATCACCTGGTGTTGCTGACCGCAAATCTTTGCTACTCGCCGCGCCAATTTTACGTCCTGGTTATCCCGGTACATGCTGCCAAATGTGTAGCATGGGAGGGAATTAGGCGAGGCCTTGCGCCACGCCATAATGATGCGCGTATCCAGACCGCCGGTCAGGGAAACACCTACTCGCTCTTTTCCGTTAAAATAGCGCGGCAGATTTCTAACGAAAACATCACGTAGAGTCGCGTAATATGTTTCTGGCTGGAGCGGCTCTTCTTCTTCCCATTCCCGTGGCTGGAAGTAGAAGCTTTTCCTTTCGAGTTTTCCGTCGCGGAATACCCAAGCAGAGCCTGGAGGCAGAACTTGAATGCCAGGAAATAATGTCCGATTCTCCAGCACACAACCGCAAACAACGAATTCACCAAGGCCGCGTGGATCAATCTTGCGCAGTTCGGGCCGAACCTTAAGGATGGCCTTTGCTTCGGCCGCAAAATAAAAAGCATCCTGCGCTTCGTAGTAATAGAGCCTCTGCAGACCGAAACGGTCGTTGAAGAGCATCGCCGCGTGGTGCCTGCAGTCTGCGACTAGCCCGTGAAATTTCCCATTTAGCTGCTTCGGAAAATCAGACTCACCTTCGTACCGGTGCACCAAATAGGAAGCCCCATCGGCTTCCACCGCGTGGCCTCGGTGCTTCAGTGTCGTGGCGGTCTCTGGCGCAGAATATTCCTCGCCCGAAAAAACCAAGGTAACTTCGCCGCTCTCGTTCTTTAGCGGCATTCCGTCCGCAAAGGATCCTCGTCGAGCCACCCAGCCAACATAAATGCCCAGCGCTGGGTCAGTCCACACGCCGCTGGTGTAAAAGGACTCATGGCAAAGTGTCTGCACCATTCCGCGCAGCTCGCGTTCTGCGTCCGCGGCCGGCCGATTAGTGATAAGGCCAACAATTCCGGGCAATTCGAGTCTCCTAGCGTGATTCCGGTTTCAACTGGAATTTGTGCTGGTACCAGGCATTACGCAGATCGCGGAGCCGTGCCGCCAGGAATTCTGGCAAGCGGTCGATAAATCTATGATGCAGTCCCATCGAGAACGCGGCCATACCCCATTTTGTCAGTGGAACGTAATACCGCGGTATATCGACTCGCTGAAATCCGTTTCGGTCCTTGAAGTCACTGAGACTGCTTTGCGTCTTTTTTCCATACGCAAATTTCGCGTATACCAGATGAGGAATATTTCGTTCGACGCAAGAGCGCACCGCGTGAGCGACCAGGGCATTTGTGGGCGCCTTGTCCCTTGCCTGAAGCAGCGAGATGATATGCATGATTCCCGCCTGCGTGCCTGTATCGTCAATCACCAGTTTGATAAAGCCGATCAGCTTCCTCGAATCATACGCTCCGATAAAGACGCTTGAGTCCAGATAGGTCGCGCTCATCTCGCACACTTCCTTGATACTCTTTCCGTAGTGAGGAAATACTCTTTCCTGCCGGACCGGACACTCGTTGTAGATCTCCCAAATTCCACGCACAAGGTCATCAGTGAAAGATGTCTCCCGAACGACTACCCCTTTCTTCTCAGCTTTGCGTACCATATTCCGGGTTTTGTTGTCGATCTGTTGTGTCCACCAATTCTCGAATGTAGTTAGGGGCAACACTGCCAGATTGTCCATTTCATATAGATACGGATGCTTCGCTGAGGTCTCTGGCAGTCTCTGCAAAAAGGTAAAAAGATCGACGTGCATTTTGGACTTTTGCAACCCCGCGAGTACCGGTTCCGGATCGCTCAAGAATTTGAAGTCGTCTGCGTCGAGATGCGCGATACGGCACGCTCCACCGTTGATCACGAGCGGTCTGTTATCAAAGCGTAAAGCTGTCAGTTTTTGTTTCATTTACTAGATAGCTTTTTACCGCGATCAACTGCTTTTGCGATTCAAACGTGTTAAGAAAACGTGCGCCGGTCAGATTTGTAGTCTAAATGAGGATCAGTGCACAGCGACCGCAGGCTCCTCATGAGTTCGGAGCCATTCTTCAAAAAGCACCAGGCTGAACAAGATCTTGTGATTATCCTGACGGCCAGCCGCGTGCAGGTTAAACAGTTGTCGAACGGAAGGGGCTCGAAGGTATTGGTAGATCCTAGATTGAGGATCCAGGAGAGTGTCCGCCATCTTGTTATCGAACGCATCTCGAAACCAATCGTCGACTACGTTCACAGCAAAACCCCGCTTGCGCCGTTTCAGAATCGACTCCGGAAGATAAGGTCGGCACACTTGACGATGGAGCCACTTCCGCGAGCCATTCCTGATTTTGAAGTTCGCCGGCAGCCTCTCGACGTATTCAACGATCTCTTTATCAATGAACGGCACACGAAGTTCGAGGCCGTGAGCCATGGAGAGCTTGTCCGCATACATCAGGAGTTCGTCCGGCAGCGTAGACCGCATTTCCAAAAACTGGAGCCCGCCCAACTCATCCGTCCCAGACATGAGCCCGGCAAGTTCCGCCCAGCAGTCCAATATGGTGTCGCCGGAATCAGGAGCAAGCACCCCATCCTGAAAGAGCTCTTCGACCTGGGTTCCTGGCAGAATCGACAAGACATGCTGATACCTGCGCATCCGATCGCTGATCGCCAGCGAATACGCTCCTCGCTTTAATGTTTCGTTTCTTGGCAGGGCCGTGACAGCGGTCGAAATGAATTTACGCATCCAGCTTGGCGCCTGCGCCCAAAACGTTCCGTAGCGGACTCCCAGGTGGCGTCGGTAACCGCCAAACAACTCGTCCGGCCCTTGGCCGACCAGCGCTACTTTTACGTCTTGACGCGCTCGCTCACACACGAAATACATAGGGACAATTGAAGAAGCGGCGATCGGCTCCTCCAAAGCACTTACGATCTTCGGCAGGGCCTCATTAAAGATGGACTTCGTGATCCTCACGGATGTGTGCTTTGAGGACAAGATGCGGGCGGTCTCTGCACCGTCGGTCAATTCGTCATCGGAATAGCTCGAGCCGTATCCCACCGTATAGGTCGGCCAGGAACTCCCATTGAGATTCATTAATGCGAGCAACAATCCAGAATCGATGCCACCGCTCAAAAGCAAACCAACTGGCACGTCACTAATTAGCTGACGTGTGATCGCCTGCTTGTAAAGACCTAGCAATTCCTCGGTCGCCTCTGCCGCCGACTTTGATGGGCCGAACGGAACGGGTTTGTATTGGTACCATCGATCGATCTGGAGAGAACCATTCTGTACAGTCAGCTTGGTTCCCGGTGCGAGTTTGTGCAGCCCTTTAAGGATCGTGTGGGGAGCCGGAGTGAAGCGATACCGAAGAAATAAATTCAGTGCGGTCGGGTCAACTTCGGGCTGTTCTGGGATCGGCGCACAAGCCGCCCGCATTTCCGAGCCGAAATAGAGCGATCCTTTCTCAACTCTGTAATAGATCAGCTTGATTCCGAACGCGTCCCGCGCGACAACCAGTCTCTTTTGGCGCACGTCCCAGATTGCCAGCCCAAACATACCGTTCAAGCGATTCAGCACCTCATCGCCCCATTGCTTGTACCCATGAATGATGACCTCCGTATCCGAATTAGTTCGGAAGACGTGGCCAAAACTCTCGAGTTCTCGCCTCAACTGATGAAAGTTGTAGATTTCCCCGTTAAAAATGACCCATATAAGTTCTTCCTGGTCCGACATCGGCTGATGACCACCTGAGAGATCGATGATCGAAAGCCGCCGAAAACCGAATCCAAGCGGTCCTTCAAGGTAATAGCCTTCGTCATCTGGACCACGGTGGATGATCGACTTCGTCATCACTTCGAGGTTTGCGCGACGGACCGGCGCGAGAGTTCTAAAATTGTATTGTCCGCAAATTCCACACATAAACCACCCGTTTGTTTTCAGTGACTGAGGCGAAAATGGCTTGAATGCGTTTATGAGATAACTAACTAACTTCTAGGTGACTGCTCGGCGGCTTGATCGCTATTCGGAGAGCAACGTAAATTTGTCAACCGGTTTGAACGTTAGGACTAGCTTGAAAATGGCTTTTAACTTCCGCATCTGTTCTCGGCGATGAAAAGCCATGAGCTCCTTCGAGACGGGCCTTTGGAGTCTCCTTATGGCCGCAAAGCCAAAACCCAATCCCAGTGCGAGTCCGTCCAAGATATAAGGCTTTTTGGTCATTCGATAGGAAACGCGGAAGAGCTCCCACAACGGATGGCCGCCAAGGAAGTAGTCTTTTTCACCGTACGAGAATGACGCTCCCAACACACCTCGTCGAGCTGTGCCCAGCGGCCTGTGGTGGAAAGATGATTTTTCTTTGAACGATCGGGTCTTCCAACCTTTCATGCGTGCCGTCGAGGCCGCAATCCAGTCGATTCCGCCGGCTTTGTTTGCAAAGTAGCCGCCAATCTCTTCAAAACATTCACGGCGGAACAACTGGCAGTGTCCGGACACATGGGTCTGCCCTTCATAACTATCTGTTGCTGAGCTATAGCCACCTTCTTCACTGAAAACCGGTCCGGCAACCCCTAGGCGGGGATCCTCCAGGAACTTTTTAAGGAGAAATTCGAAATGATCTTTATCGAGCACAATATCAGAATCCAAGTTGCCAATGATGTTGTAATCTAAACCATCCAGGTGTTCCTGACCGGCATTAAATGCGTGTACTTTAGCCGCAAAATTGCGTTCTTTTCTCACAGGTCGATTCACCACTTCGATCCAGTCGTGCATTGCAGCGTAGCGCTCCGCGATTGCTCCGGTCGAGTCCGTTGAGCCATCATTGACGATAACCCATCTGAGCGGCAGGACGGTTTGTTGAATCACCGACTTGATCGTCTTCTCGATGAATGCCTCTTCGTTGCGTGAAGGGGTGACCAGAACGTACGCCGGAAATGCGTGGGATCGATCCGTATAGCACTGTGGCGCGTTGGCGGTGAACTTTCGAGTTGCTTGTAGTTCCGTCATGATCAATCTGTTCCAACAGCCCCCTGTTGTGCATAGATTTCATGCCGTTCGTGGGTGAGCGCCTTGTCATAGAGTTCTTCCGCCTCATAGACCACGACGTGACTGCCTCGGTTTGAGAAACTGAAGGGAACGCAAAGCAGGCTCCTCAGTTTCGT
>Ga0187846_10001705_pt1 | contig 12339 bp, 8 predicted proteins | sample TC_taG_FD_161473 | JGI IMG/M metagenome (GOLD analysis project Ga0187846, IMG submission 161473) | Biofilm microbial communities from the roof of an iron ore cave, State of Minas Gerais, Brazil - TC_06 Biofilm (v2) | ecosystem: Environmental > Terrestrial > Deep subsurface > Cave > Wall biofilm ...
TGAGGCTATTCCTGAAGATGACCGGACGCGGCGGCTAGCGGCGCGCCATCATCCGAACATTCTAATAGAGTTTTGTTGTGGCGGTCGAATATGACGAGATCGGCATTCGGTCCGAGGTCAAGCTCGCCATTGTGCGCGAGTACCCGGGCCGGAACCGCGAACAAGCCTTCAGATCGCCAACGAGTTGAAAGAGCTTCTTGATGCTGCCGGAGAAGAAAGGCCGTACGTCCTTGTGGGGCACTCCTTTGGAGGCTTCAACGTCAGGGTCTTCACTGGTCAGCATCCAGGCCATGTGCTTGGTATGGTGCTAGTAGACGCGAGCCACGAAGACGAGGTTCAACGGATCGAAAGCAACCTGTCTGCCAGCGTTTGGGCGGATATCGAAAGGTCAATGGCGAGCAAAGCGAAGATGATGAGTTCTTGGAGCCGCTCCAATTCCGATCGGTCCTCCCCGAGATTTCCCGAAGTCGTCGTTCCTGGCGATACCAAGTGGAAGTTCGGAGATGCTCGGCATCCCGAGATTTTATGGAATCCCGAGGTGGTTTGGTTGTTGGTTTGAGGTCGAAGACCTCGCTAGCTTGCCACTTTCAGATCGCGCCCGAAGCATCACACAACAACACGCGAGTATATGAACAGCACAATCAGCGCTCCAATAAGCGCCATGAACCAGCCTGCTGGGTGGCCCTCTTTGTACATGCCGGTCGCTCGGCCGATGAGACCACCCAACCACGCACCTACCAAACCCAGAATCATCGTCAATATCAGACCCATGTGTTGCCCGCCGGGCATTATGGCCCGAGCCAGCAAACCAATCACCAGTCCGAAGACAGCATGCCCGATCATGTGGATCATAATGTGTTTCCTTTCGTTTCTTTGGCCACCAGCGCCGATTATAAAGCGAAAACCTGTGCTACGGGGCGCGTCGAAACTTTAGGACGGGGATCTCCCAATTCAGCTCCCGCTCGCACCGTGCGGTCTAGCCCAACTTCCTGGACCGGTGCTGCGAATGGGCATTGGGTGAAAGAGCTGCCGCCGGATCACGTTGGCGACTCCCATGTGGTAATAACTGTTCCAGCACTTCTTGATATTCGAGGATGAAAGACGCCAGGCAAACGTCCTGGTGGGCGTTCCACACGTAGACCGGAATGGGGCACCGGTGTCGCAGCCATTTTTGCATCAGCCGACCCTGCCGGACCGCGATGGCCGGGCGCATCATCGATCACTTCGAGCCCAATCGAGTATTCCGGGGCGCCGCGGACGAAGTCATGCCAGTTTGCGAACCGGGCCGGTACGCGCAGTCGATATAGCGAAACGGGTTTTCCATCTATCGTTCGATTCTCACGTATTCCGGCCGGAGGTCATACCCCTCGTCCCCGGCGGTATCCGGACAAGCCTCTCGTTTCCTAAGATACCTCGACGTGGCGCGCGCCGCATGTCCTCGCGGTCAGGAAGCCTTCACTGCCAGCAGTCCCAAATAGAAAATAAGTAGCGCCAGCAATACCAATAGCGCACCTGCGGTTACAAAGGCACTCTCCAGTGAGGAGTGGATCAGCCCGCCCCAATGGTGGGCCCGATGACGGAAATCAACAAACATGGATTTTACCTCCCGCGCCGGTAACGGCGGTTTCCTCCGATTCCATTCTACTCCTAAAACAAAGTAAAAGATCCGAAAATATCCAACTGGGTACTCACAGGGGAGCCTGAAACCCAAGCGAGAGGCCGACAAAGCCCAACCTTTGGGTGGTGGATTCCTGAAAGCGGAATTGCCGCCCGTAGTAGACGGTCGCAACAGCGACAAAGTTAGAGAGAGGGTGCCAAAAAATGGTTCTGGCGGTGCCCTCGGATGGGTCGGCGGGAGCCTGCGGATGAATCAGTAAACACACGCTACCCATTAATTTCCGGCGGGCACCGCATGGAGGGCAGATGTGGTCTACGCGATCGCGTGGCCTGTCTCCAGAAAGCCGATGACACGAGCAAACAAGCCGGCGTAAGGATAACTTTCGGCCAGCGAAATCCAAACCTTGCGCATTGCGGCGGTTGTCGATCCCAGCCGCTTACGCTTCCGCCAGACCCGGCAACAACTCCAACATCTGGAGTATTTCCTCAAGGGCACCGTGTTGAAGCGCATGATGACGTGCGGCCGACCTACCTGCGCCTGCCGCCGGGATGCCTCCCAGCGCCATGGCCCTTATTTCGAGTGGACCTATCTATAAGGTCAGAGGCAAAACGGTCAGCGTCAAGCTCAGCCCTACCGTGGCGCCGCTCTACCAGGCCGCCACCAAACAGCACCACCAGCTCAAGGCCGTTCTGGCCAGAATGGAGCGCCTGTCGCGGACCGCCTTAGCTCGCCTGGCCAAGCAAGCTGAGAAAATCGGCTGATTGCGCCCTCGGTAACTGCTACCACACAGTGTGGATTCGCTTTCAGTGCCGTCCAGCGGTCTATCTCCCGCTTTATCTATCGCCTGCCGTTGTCGGCTTGGTGGGCTATGAGAACTTCGATGAGAAATCCAGGATAAGGGCTACTTTCCTCATGGATCTGAAGTCCATCCTAGCCCTCCACCTCCTGGCCACTTGTCCACCCGTCCTCAATCTTGCGCGCTCCGGGCCGCGAAACGCCCCATCAGGAAATGAAACTGCCCATCCGCGATCTTCGCGTGGCGGCTAAGGCTATGGCAGCCTAGTTCGGAATTAGAACACAAACTTCATCGCCAGTTGCACTACCCGATAATCACCGGCTTGCAATCCATTGTTTCCGCTGATGTCTTGCGTGATCTGCCCGAAGTTCGAGGAGTTGAGAGTGATGCTCCCACCCGGCCCAAAGGTGGCGTTCAGGTGGTTCGGAAGATTGAATGCCTCCGCGCGCAATTGTATCAGCTTTCTTTCATGGATCGGGAAGTTCCGCGACAGGGCCAGGTTCAACTGAAAGATTCCGGGGCCCTTGAGGTTGTTGTAGCCCAGATTCCCGTAAGAACCTGGAGTCGCCGTGGCGAATGCCGAGGCGTTGATCCAATGGCCGATTGTCTGATTACTCGGATAGGGGTTCAGTGCCGTCAGGTTTGGCGGCTGGCTTGCCACCGTAGTCAGTGCCTGGTCCACCCCCGTGTATACGCTGAGGAATTGGGCGGACTTGATTTCCAGAATCGGGGCGACCTGCCAATTGCTCCCCACGATTCGCAGTGCCCGGTTCGAAAATTGGGGTGTGGTCGCCACCAGGTTCAGCACAAGCTGTTGCCGAAGGTCATTCCCAATGCAGTTACTGCGGAATTGCCGTCTGTCGCTGGGAGGCGCGGCCCCGCCGCTGCCGGGATTGGAGCTGTACGGATCGTTGATGCAGTGCGACCAGGTATAATTCGCCTGCGCGGATACGCCCTGACTCATCTGCTTCTTGGCGGAGACAAACAGCCCGGAGTATTCTGCCGTCCCACCGTCATCGATGAAGCCCAGTGAGGAATAATACTGCCCTATGGCAGGGTTCGCCAGCGAGAGCAGCCGCCGGTTCTGCTGGTTCGCCGTCGTTGAACAGACGGGGTAATCGACCGGCCCGGAAGCTGTCTGGATGGTGCAGGGGCCCAGTCCCAGAAACACAGCCGGATTGATATTCTCACTGCTCACCAGATGAATGGTGTTGCTTCCCAAATAGTTGGCTGTGAGCAGCCAGCCTTTCCCGACCTGCTTCTGAATACTGAGATTCCACTGGTTCACATACATCGGATGGAAATCGGACAGGTGGGAGAACAAATACGTGCTGGCGGGAAAAAATGGAATGTCGTGGGAGTAGACACCAATCCCTTGAAGAGAGGCGAGCGAGACCAGGGGGTTTCCGCCGGGGTAATTCGCCCAGGGATTCGTCAGGTTCGCGCCGGAGACGCTTATGTTGTTTCCAAATGGCGCGTCGAACAGGATTGTAGCTCCCTGGATGTTTCCGCCCCGGTAACCGTACATTCCATATGCCGCGCGGATCGTCATCTGGCCCTTGCCCTGCGGATCCCACGCGACTCCGAAGCGTGGATAAAATTTATCCCAAACCGGGCCGTTGCGATACTTTCCACTGGTGTACTGTGGATCGCCCGGGAAAATCAGTCCCGGAGGGGCGTTGGTAAATACCTGGCTGCGGACTCCCGCGGCAAAGAGTGCCGGATCGAAACTTTCTTCCTCTCCGTCATTGTTATAAGCCGAGAGGTAGGGCTCCCATCGCAGGCCATAATTGATCGTAAGGCGCGAGCTGATCTTCCATGTATCTTGCGCATACACGGCGTCGTAGAACTGCCGGTTATAGTAACCGTAAATCGTGCCCTGAGAAAAAGTGTTGGGCCGCCCCAGGAGAAAGTCGCCGAGAACCAGGCCGGTCGTCTGTCCGTTGAACGACGCAGTCCCGACAGCATTCACACCCGACCAGTAATTGTGCACTTGTTTATAGATGGTCCCGCCAAATCCGAATTGATGCGGTCCCTTGACCCAACTGATGTCCTCGCTGATCGCGGGCATCGGGCCGCTATGCTGGTCGCCCGGGCTTGCCGAGGCGCCTCCGACACTGAACGCGCCAGTGGCCGCCACCGCGATCACGTTGCCTGCCAGCGTAGAGACGTTCGCCCCGAAAGCGGACCATGGTTGATAATTGTCGACCAGCTTAACGATATTGGTGCGGGTGATCCCCAGCCGGAACGAACTCACCACGTTCGAGCTGAACAGGTAAGTATCCCCCAGCGTGACGCCGTAATCGTAATCATGGTAGCCATAGTTATTGATGGAAAGAGGATTCTTTCCATCGTAAGTGGATCCCACGGTCAGATCGCCGAGACTGTAACGTCCAAAAAAGGAGTTCTTGGCGTTGATCTGCCAGTCCAGCCTTCCCACGGCCAGATATTCATCCTGGTTAGCAACGAGGCCATAGAGTGTTCTGCCGCACGGATCCGTGGAGACGGGAAGTGTCTTGGCGATATTCACCGCCACTGGGTTGAGAAGCGCGGGGGAAATCACATTGTTCGCGAATCCGAGACTCGCCGGCAGCATGACCTGCTTGCCGTTATTACAAGCGGGCGAAGCCAGCGCTGTGAAGTCGCCAGCAAGCGATACGGGAGTCGGAATAAATGCGGTGTTCTGGGTAGGAGCGGAGCGGAGCGAGGTCTTCTGGACGCCCGCGAAGAAAAACAACTTATCCCGGAAACGAGGCAGCACGGGACCGCCGATCACGCCTCCGAACTGATTCCGCTTCAGGCTGTCGCGCGCGCTCGCAAAGAAGTCACGTGCATTCAAGTCCCCGTTCCGGACAAACTCGAACAGATCGCCGTGATATTCGTTCGTGCCGGACTTCGTCACGGCGTTGACTGTGGCGGTGGGGAGGAACCCATACTGCGCTGGCATCGTGCTGGTCTCAACCTTGAACTCCTGGAGCGCATCCGGGAAGGGCAGCGGCATGCTCAGGTTGTTATGCGGATCCATCCACATGGAACCATCCAGCAGGAACGTGATCCCGTCGGCGTTGCCGCCGGCCACGGAGATGACAACCGTAGGATAATTCCGGATCGAATTGTAAGAGCCTGCACCAGGGAAGTTCGCCATGCCCGCGAGAAAGATAAGCTCATGGGGATCGCGTCCATTGAGAGGCATCTCCAGGACTTGTTGGTTCGTGACGACACTACCGATGGCCGTCGTGCGTGTCTCGACCTGGGTGGCATCGGCTTGGACCACCACCTGCTCACTTACGGCGCCGACTTGCAGGCTGACGTTGATTGTCGGATTGGTGGCCACCTGCAGCACGATACCAGTTTGTACGTACTTGGTGAAACCTTCTTTGCTGACTTCAAGCTGGTAAGGACCAATCGGAAGATCTGGGAACACGTACCCGCCGTCGGTGCCGCTCGTTGTCTCACGGGTTACGCCAGTAGCCGTTTGGGTCCCTTTGATAGCCGCGCCAGGAATCGCCGATCCGCTTGGATCACGAATGATGCCGCTGATCTGAGAAGTTTGGGCCCGGACGAGGCCGGATAAGGCGGCAAGCCCAAGGATTGTGAATACTAAGGTGCGCATGTTCCCCTCCCTCTAACGGCCCTGCTCGAGGCGGTATATTCGCTTCAACCCACTCAGTCAATAAAAATCAGAGATCAGTTGCCGGGCAGGAACTACTTGCAGCTATCTACGACACAAATGGTTGCCCCACTAGGCGGCGGAACCGAAAGGCCGGCCTCTTTCATCAGCTTGCGCAGCAGAACTGCCGTTTCCGGATGGGGGATCGCCGCCTGCACTCCGACGCGCACTAAGCCATCCGCATAGTCCATCGCCATCCACTTATACCCCAATAACTCCCCGTTTACCGTGTCCCGGCTGCCATTGTCCAAGGCGTCCAGCTTGGCGCCCGCTTTGACGAGAAGTTCAATCACGTCATTTCTGCCCTTGTGGGCCGCGCCCATGAGAGCTGTGCGCCCGTCTTTATCGGCCGCATTCACGTCATTGCCTAAATCCAGGCACATCTTGACGGCTTCCAAAGTTTCCGCAGGCGACCATTCGAAAGTGATATCTTCCACCCAGCCGATTCCCGAGGCAGCTTCCAATGCCGTGGTTTCATTCCTAGTTTTAATATTCGGATCCGCTCCGTGCGCCAGAAGCAGCTTCATCAAAGTAACGTCGCCCGACTGAGCGGCGCGCAGGAAGGGGGTCGCACCATCCTCGTTCAACCACTGCATGGTGAAACTGGTGCGTGTCTCCGTGTAGTCACGCGCCCGCAGATTCGGGTCTGACTTGTGAGTTAGGAGCAGTTTGATGAAATCCAGGTGGTCCATATCGCCCGGACGCACTGGATACTCACCGCCTTCGATGTTGCGGTTATCCGTCGCGAGATACAGGGGAGTGAAAGCTTGTTTGTTGGCCAGATTCGGATCGGCGCCATGATCCAGCAGAAATTCTCCAATCTGGTAGTTCCGGTTCTGTGTGGCGATGAGCAGAGGAGTCCAGCCGTCGACCGTCTGCGCGTTGATGTTGGCCCCGGCAGCCAATAAAATCCTCACTGATTCGGGATCGCCTTCCCGGGCGGCGAAATGCAGCGGCGTCATATTCCCGACCCGTTGCGCTGCGCGTGCGGCGCCGTCATCGCCGCCGCCTGCCGCGGCTTCCGGACGAGCTCGCGTGGCCGCAGCGGCCGCGACTCCTACCTGCGCGGCCCTCTGCGCCACCGTCGGTGCAATCAGCGGCCGGCTTCCTCTCTGGCCGATGACTGCGTCCGCGGCATTCACGTCGGCTCCGTGTTCGATCAGAAGTTTCACCGCGTCCGGATGCTGCTGCTCGGTGGCCCAGATGAGAGGCGTCGTGCCGCGCAATGTTTCCTTGGCGTTCACATCGGCCTGGTGCGTGAGCAAGACGCGCAAGGAAGCCAGGTCACCGCTGCGCGCTGCGAACATGAGCGGCGTCTCGCCATGCGGCTGGTGTTCGTTGGCGTTGGCCCCGGCTTGCAGCAGTTTTTCGATCAGGGCCGCATTTCCGTTCGTAGCCGCAAGGGATAGCGGCGTAGCGCCGTACCGGTTGGGCGTCTTCACGTTAGCCCCGCCGGCAATCAGCAACTCCGCTATCTCCAAGTCATCGTTGTAGGCGGCCCACTGCAGCGCCGTCGTTCCGTCGGCCTGCGGCGCGTTCACATCCGCCTTTTGCTGCAACAATGCCCGGACCGCCGCGTCGTCTCCCTTCATGGCCGCATCTGCGACGGCACCGCTGCCGGCGCTGAAAGCGGCAACAGAGAGTGAGAGCCCGATCACGCAAACTGCTATGCCCGTTTGCGAACGCATTTGGCTAGGTCCTCCATTTTCAGGTTTCCGCCGCTATGCCAAGCCGGCCAGCGGTCCCGTGCTGTCGCCGATGCTGCCCTGTTCCACGCCGAATAACTGCATCACGCTTAACAAAAGATTGCCGGTCGTAATCGTCCTGGATGGATAAGCCAGGTGACGGCCGCCTTTCAACCGGCCCGAGGCGCCGCCGGCAACAATATGGGGCACATCGACGTGCAGATGCTGATTCGAATCGCCCATGTTCGATCCGTATAGCACCACGGAATGGTCGAGCAGCGTTCCTTCGCCCTCCTGGATGGATTGTAGCTTCTGCAGGTAATAAGCCAGGCACTCCAGGTGATACCGGTTGATCTTGGAGTATTCAGCGATCTTGCGCGGGTCTTCGGCGTGGTGTGATGCTCCATGGAAGCTCGCGTTCGTTCCGCTCACGGGATAGACTCTGGCGCTCAAGTCTCGGGCGTACATGATCGTAGAGACTCGCGTGAGATCGCCCTGGAAAGCCAGCGCCTGAATATCGAATTGCAGCTTGATATGCTCGTCGAACGATTCCGGCACGCCGACCGGCACGTCCGCCACCGGTGTCGCCATGGACGCCTTGGCGGCGACCTGCAGCCTGCGCTCAATTTCCCTGACATCCTCCAGATACTCATCCAGCCGATGCCGGTCGCTGGGACCAATATCCGTCCGGAAGCGAGCTAAGCTGCGGGTGACCAGATCGAGAATGCTGCGGTCCTGCTGGCGCCGGGCAACTCGTTCGGCCGGAGTGCCGCCATCACCGAACAACCGCTCAAAGACAATTTGCGGGTTCACTTGCATGGGCAGCGGACTGGTCGGCGACTGCCAGGAGATCGAGTTGCTGTACGCGCAGCTATAACCCTCGCCGCAATTGCTCGAATTCCCAGTCGGATCCTCTATACCGAGCTGAATGGAGGGAAGCGGGGTTTCCTGCCCGATCTTCTGCGCAATAATTTGATCGACCGTGGTGCCGTCGTAGATGTCCGCCCCCGCCGTCTTCTTCGGCTGGCTGGCGCACAGGTACGCCGCCGCTACCCAGTGATCCGAGCCGGTGGCTCCCGGAGGTGCCTCCGCCGACTTTGACCAGAGACCGCTTAGGATCACCACCCTTTCCCGGAATGCTTCCAGCGGTTGCAGAATGAAAGGGAATTCAAAGCCGGCGTCTTCCGTCTTGGGAACCCAGTAGCCGGGCGCCATCCCGTGCGGCACGAAAATGCCGGTGAAACGGGTCTTAGGAGCGGCCGCCGTTTGGCTCAATGGAGTCTGTGCAGGCACCATCGAGTCCAAAAAGGGCAACGCCAACGTAACGCCCGCACCGCGCAGAACCGCTCGCCTTGAAATATGCTTCTTCGTAAGGAACGTCATTCCCGCTCTCTCCCATCTCGTTTGCGCGCCATTGGAATCACTTTACCGCGCGGCGCGCTGTTCCAGGGGCTTCATGTTCATCTGGAACGGCTCGCTTTTCACCACGCTCATCACCAGTGATACGAAACGATAGTTGCTCCGGCCCGCCTCTCGATCGATGGATCGAATTACCGGCATGTCATAATATTCCACTCCGCGTCCCAGGGCGTAAGTCAAGAGCCTCTCGGTGAACACTCGCACACACTGATCCGAATAGCGCACAAGCGCCTCGCGTAAACTGGCAGGCCCGTTCAGCGGGGTTCCGTCCACCAACTGCCCCGCGGCATTGATCGGTTCGCCGCCATCCTGAGTGCGCCACATCCCGATCCCGTCGAAGTTCTCCAGGGAAAAGCCGATAGGGTCCATAATCGTGTGGCATGCGGCACAAACCGGATTCTGCCGATGCGCTTCCATCTGCTGCCGCATAGAGGGCTGTTTCCCATTCCCGCCTGCGATATCTTCCTTGGGCTTCAGCGGCGGGACGTTGGGTGGCGGATCGGGCGGGCTCACACCCAAAAACGTTTGCAGAAACCATTTGCCCCGCTGCACCGGTGAGGTCCGGCCCGGCTGTGACGATACCATCAGCAGCGCGCCTTTCCCAAGCAGCCCTCGGCGCACGTCAAACTCCGGACCCAGCGTGACCCTTCGGAACTGATCCCCGGAGACGTTCGGAATTCCATAATGCTTGGCCAAGCGCTCATTGACAAACGTGTAATCCGCGCTCAGCAGATCCAGAATGCTGCGGTCCTCGCGAATGATACTGTCGAAGAACAGTTCCGTTTCGCGCCGGAACGCCTGCCGCAGATTGTCGTCGAACGCAGGGAACTGCAAAGCCACCGGATGATGGGTATCGAGACCGCGTAAGTTCAGCCATTGCCCGGTAAAGTTCGTGACGAAAGCTTCCGAGCGGGGATCGGCAAGCATCCGCCTTACCTGCAGTTCGAGCTCATCCGGGTCTCTCAGTTTGCCTTGGCTCGCCACCCGGATCAGTTCCTCGTCCGGAATACTGCTCCAAAAGAAAAAAGACAAGCGGGAAGCCAGCTCCAAATCGCTAATGCGGTACGGCTTGCCGGGCGCCGCATCGGCCGGCTCGCCCTCTTTTCGGAAAATGAAATCGGGGGAAGCCAGGATACAACGGACGGCCATCTCGATGCCAGACTCGAAGTCTCCGGAATTGCGGCCCTGCTGGTAGTAATCCATGAGCAATTCCACATCCGCATCCGTCACGGGACGCCGGAAGGCGTGGCGGGCCAGGGTCGCGATGATTTGCTTCGCACAAGATACCTGCCGCTCCGGCCCGGCGGGGTGGCAGACAAAGATTTTGCGGCGGCTGGGCGTGTCGGCCGCCCCATCGCCGTTGAGCGGTCCGGTGATGCGAACGCGGCCGATATGCGGATAAAACGTGAAGCCCGGGATCCCACCCGTCATGATCGTCGGACGCGGAAAATGCTTATTGTGGTCGTTGATCGGCGCGAAGTTTGTGGCCAGAAACGTGACGCCGACCTCATGCGGGCCCGCTTTCACCGGAACCTTCAGCTCCAATGCCGGCTCTACGGTGAGGGATTCCCGCCGGTTCATGGCTTTATCCCAGTCAAACCGCCCGACCTCCTGATTGTCCACCAGGATCAGGAGTTGCTCGCCCCCGATATCACCAAAGGCCTCGCCGACACCTCTGCGCCGAATACTCACGACGCGGAAAACGTATTCGCCATCCGCCGGGAACTGATGGTGGAACAGGATCCCTCCACGAGTTCCGAAGGGCAGGCCGGCTACGCGCTGTTCCTGAGCCGTATCATCCGGAGCCGAGTACACGGTCTGGTTGGGCGCCGCCGCATCGCCAATAGCCAAACGGCTGATCTTACCCGCGGCCGAAATATAGGCCTCGATCAGCGCCGGGGAAAAGCTGAGCGCGCCGGCGATATTGTCAAATCCACGGGTGGAATCGTCGGGCGGCAAAAACTTGGTGGGATCCACCTCCAGGGCCAGCAGATCCCGAATCGCGTTGGCATACTCCATTCGGTTCAGCCGGTGAATACCCGGCTCCGGAAGATTCCGGACGGCATTCCGATCCAACTCGTTTTCGAGACTGGTGACGAGGGCGAGGCGGGTCGTCCAATCGAGGCGTGGCGCATTCGCGGGAGGCATCATGCCGGCGCGTACCTTGCGCGCGATCTTTTCGAGCATTGCGGCGTTCTCGCGGATATGCGAAAAGTCGAGCCGGTCGAGCAGCAGCCCCGCCGTCTTTCGGTTCTGGCTGTGGCAAGTGACGCAGTAACGATCGACTATAGCCCGCGGAGTGACCGGCGCTACAATGTTGCCAGCCGTGCCGGGTTTCGCTGGCGGCTGCTGTGCCATGGACATCGAGGCCACGACGAGCAGCAGTGTTCCGGCTTTCTGTTGCATAGGAATGACGCGCGCCGTTAGGGCTGAGGCTTCCTTCCAGCAATGATATATACCCATTGACACCCCGTCAAGGAGGGAACCTAACGCGGGACGGCACCCCAGGTCAGGCTGGCGAGCCAAACGGTCACAGCCAATCGCAACTTCTATTTCCTTTGCTTTTAGTATTAACAGGCCCTCGATGACATAAGCACCGGGAGTTGCGGATTACACTGAAATCAGAGAAATGTAGTTTCGCTGGCCAGCGAATTTCCTCTTGTTGTACCGCGGTTCCATCGGGTAGAAATATCCGGTGGACGGCCGCAAACGGGCATCGATGTCCGAATAAAATGCAGGGAACGAACAAAAAGAAGAAAGAAGAACGATGAAGTAACCGGGAACTGGGCGGAGCCACCGCCCCGAATGATCCGCCGCGAAGCGCTTCCCCAGGCGCGACACAGCACCAATTTCCCTCCAACTTGCCTACCCGTAGTGTCTCCAAGCCAATAGCCTTCCGCTCTGGGCGATCAGCCGCTAACCGCGGGGCACCAACCGCGGTCCAAGGTTGTCGCTAACTGGCCGTACCTGCCGAAAGGCAAGGCCAGCGTTAATGGAGAGCTTTCAGCTTTGGGCGCGCCAGCCCCACTGCCAAATGGGTTCGTTGTGCGCCGGGATAAACCGGCATGATGTCGAGAATGCAAGAGTCTCACAGGAAAGGAGTAGTGACCCATCCTGACCCCGAGTCTTGCGCCGCTTGCCGCGAGGCGGG
>Ga0187846_10001706_pt1 | contig 12338 bp, 11 predicted proteins | sample TC_taG_FD_161473 | JGI IMG/M metagenome (GOLD analysis project Ga0187846, IMG submission 161473) | Biofilm microbial communities from the roof of an iron ore cave, State of Minas Gerais, Brazil - TC_06 Biofilm (v2) | ecosystem: Environmental > Terrestrial > Deep subsurface > Cave > Wall biofilm...
CTCCTCTTATATTGCTATCCCCATGAACTTAGGGAAGTTTGCTCTTGTTGATCTGATTGATGCTGATTTAGCAGATGTAAAGTGGTTCCTGAGTTGCGGGCGTTATGCGAGACGACGCATTGAGAAAAATGGCAAGGGCAAACATTTCGCCATGCACCATATCATCCTTGAGCGGAAGTTGGGTAGACCCATCACAAAAGGCATGGTCGTTGATCACATAAATGGGGATGGGTTAGATAACCGCCGTGAGAACTTGCGTGAGGCAACCCGCGCACAAAATATGCGCAATTTGCGGTTAAGGAGAGATAATACTTCTCAATACAAAGGGGTCAGACGATTAGATGCTCATATTTGGGAAGCCAGGGTGAATGAACAGGTGGTGGGGTACTTTGATACTGCTCTTGATGCTTCATTTGCCTATGACAAGGCTGCACTAGAGCAGTATGCTGAGTTTGCCCGTCTTAACCATCCCCTGCAACAAGTCCTTGAGTGGACACCGCCCGCCCGTCAGTTTGGGAGGAAGAGTGCGAGCGGCTATCGTGGTGTACAGGCTTGTGGTGATCGCTGGGTCGCTTCTATTGCAGTTGGAGGGAGGCATCGTCAACTTGGGATTTTTGATACCCCTGAAGAAGCCGCATTTGCCTATGACAAAGCAGCTCTTGAAGCATATGGCGAGTCTGCTTTTCTCAATCATTCCAAAGAACAGGTTCTGACATGGAATCCACCTACCCGCATGTTGCGCAAGACGAATACAAGTGGCTATCGCGGGGTGCGAAAAGTGGGTAAAGAACACTGGTATGCGCAAATACATGTTAACAAGGAGCAGAATATCTATCTTGGCACCTTTAACTCCCCTGAAGATGCTGCGCGAGTATATGATAGAGCAGCAGTAGACCATTGGGGTAACCATGCCAAGTTAAATTTTCCTCTAGATGAGGTTCTTGCTTGGGAAGACTTGCCACGCCCATTATCCCCAAACACCAGCGGGTATCACGGGGTTACCCAAATTAAGAGAAGTGGCAAATGGCAGGCTAGCTATAGGCATGGCAAGAAGCTGTTACATCTTGGAACATATGGCACAGCGGAGGATGCTGCTAAGGCATACGATCGTGCCGTTATCAGGCTCAAAGGGGATCGTGCTACCACAAATTTTCCTCTTGAGGATTATGATGATGGATATCAAGAACTGGGTTCAACACAACCGTGAATACCTACCACGGGATTGAGGAGATAATGCAGCACCTTTCCGCTCAAGATGCGGAATTACTCAGGCAGACTAAAATGCTTATCCACCTGTTGAGCGCAGCTGGCATAACGCCGGACCAACTGCCGGAAATTCAAATCAATGGCGCTTCATCCCCACATGAGACGCCCTCAGCAGGGACACAGGGGTAATTTGACGCTTCCAGCTCTCAGATGCTACAGTATTAAGAAATATGCATAAGTACACACCACCAATCGAGGGCGATATGCTAGCTTATTCGACATACTATCCCGGTGGGAGGCCCAGCTTACGTTGTAGCGTGCGCTGGGCGTTTTTTTAAAAGGAGGATGCCGCCTCATGTCCCCGCTGCAAACTGATACCCCAGGCGCATTCGACGACAAATTTGCCCTGGAGGGTCTCACATTCGATGACGTGTTAATATTACCTGCTCCCTCATCGGTACTTCCCCGCGATGTCTGTACCCAGACCCGTTTGACGCGTTCCATCAGCATTAATATCCCTGTTGTCAGTGCGGCCATGGATACTGTTACCGAGGCACGCTTAGCGGTTGCGTTAGCTCGCGAAGGCGGTATCGGTATCATTCACCGTAATTTGTCTATCGAGGAACAGGCGCAGGAAGTCGATAAAGTAAAGCGTTCTGAGTCAGGCATGATTACGGATCCCATTACGCTGGAGCCAACTGCGCTCTTGAGCGAAGCATTAGCTGCCATGCAGCACTTCCACATTTCTGGCATCCCAATCACCGAACACGGCAAGCTCGTAGGTATTCTCACCAACCGCGACATCCGCTTTGAAACCAGGCTGGATCGTCCAGTTGCTGAACTGATGACGCGAGATCGCCTGATAACTGTACCCGTTGGCACAACCTTGGAGCAGGCACGCGATAGCTTGCATCGCTATAAGATTGAAAAGCTGCCCGTGGTCGATGAGCATTGCATGCTTAAAGGCTTGATTACCATCAAGGACATACAGAAGAAAATCTTGTATCCAAATGCCGCCAAAGATGAGTACGGTCGCTTGCGCGTCGGAGCTGCCGTCGGTGTGGGCCCAGATACCGGCGATCGCTGCGCTGCACTGATCGAAGAGGGCGTTGATGTACTTGTGGTCGATACCTCGCATGCTCACTCGCATATGGTGATCGAGATGGTGGCACATGTGAAAGACCGCTTTGGCAAGCAAGTGCAATTGATGGCCGGTAACGTCGTGACCGCTGAGGCGACCGAAGCGCTGATCCAGGCGGGAGCAGATGCCATCAAGGTGGGTATTGGTGCGGGCTGTTTCGCAGCAGGAACTCGTGTTCTGATGGCCAACTCCACTTATAAGAACATCGAGGAGATCCGGCCGGGCGACCGCGTTATCAATATGAACGGTGAGCCAGTCACCGTCGTCAAGGCTTGGTGTACAGGCATTCGCGAGGTTATGACGCTACGACACGCTGCTTCTCACCGTCACACACAGGTTACGCCGGATCACCGCTATCTTGTCGGCGATCTCACCACCGTCAGTGCCGCTACGGTGGCTTCAAGAGGATACGTGAGCGTTCTGGAGAATCCAACGCGCTTCGGTGTCTCTAAGATACGATGGAAAGAGATCGGTGAAAGCGAGCGCGATACTATGCTTCTCCCTAGGCATATCGCATTTGAGCTTCCACAAGACTTTGAGATCGACCTGCGCGAGTTCGCCATGCGGCAGGAGAAACAACTGGCGCGCTACCGTACAACTATCGCAGATTCCTATGAGCTTGGGTATCTCTTCGGGGCGTTTCTCGGCGATGGTCATGCATTCATCGCTCCCTCGCGAAACTCTATACTGGGGCGAGTTTCATGGTATTTCGCGTATCATGAACAAGAGATTGCTGCTAAACTCGCCCGTTGCCTGAAAGAGGTGACGGGTATAGATGTGGTGCCAACGCCGAAAAAGAGCATAACCGAGGTTCACCTGTACTCACTCCAGTGGGCAAGATTGTTTGCTCAGTTTGGCAAACGGCACGAAAAGCATCTTCCTGAAAGATATCTAAGTGCTAACCGTGGCTATCTCCGCGGCCTCTTCGATGGTCTCATAGATAGCGATGGCTGTGTCACTTCGGACGGTCGCTTCAATTTCCGCAACACCTCGCAGCCGCTTGTTGAGCTATTCAATGTGCTCTGCTACCTTTTGGAGGGGAGTTTTCCTAACTGTGAAACGAGGAAAGCGAGTGTTGGAGGTCTGAAGGGCACATCTACCGATCGGTGTCATACAAGCTACAGTTCTCGTCTCAACGTCTCACATGAGCAGCGTTTACTTTCAAAGTATCAGGTTGTGAAGCGGCTTGGCACAGATCGTCCTGGCATCGCAGTGCCGGTGTATGACATTGAGGTTGATTGTCCGACCCACAGCTTCATCGCAGATAATGCTATTGTTCACAACTCCATCTGCACGACGCGCGTCATCGCCGGTATCGGTATGCCGCAAATAACGGCCATCTATGATTGTGCTCGTGCTGCCCGGAAATACAGTGTGCCAATTGTTGGCGACGGGGGCATCCAGTATTCAGGAGATATCGCTAAAGCTATTGCGGCAGGTGCCGATACTGTCATGTTAGGGAGTTTGCTGGCGGGAGTCGATGAAAGCCCCGGTGAACTCGTCATCTCACAGGGAGAGCGCTTTAAGGATTACCGGGGCATGGGATCAATTGCGGCGATGAAGCAGCGCAGTTATAGCAAAGACCGCTACTTCCAGGGTGATACTCTTGAAGAGTCACGTCTGATTGCCGAGGGCATCGAGGCACGTGTCCCCTACAAAGGCATGCTGGGCCCCCTGGTCCATCAACTGGTTGGTGGGTTGCGCCAGTCAATGGGATATGCTGGTTGTGCCACGATCGCCGAAATGCAGGAAAATACGCGTTTTGTACGCATAACTGGCGCAGGACTGCGAGAAAACCATCCACATGATGTCTTCATCACAAAAGAAGCCCCCAATTATTACGGTATGAAAAACGCATGATAGCTCGTGTCGCGCACAGCGCGCCTGGTACAGACAAGATGAGCATCTGCGTGTTGAGGGAGTAATTTTGGCAACGCGCGCATATATTTTTGTTGCCATCCGTTATTTTCTATAGAGGTGAAGAAGCGTATGGGGCGTAGCTGGCTATTAGCCAAGATGTCCCATCTGTTTGCATCGCTCGCTTGCAAGAGGTAGAATAGCGAGAGTCCGGGCAAACTCAACAGCGGTATTACCCGTCATATACGGAGGAAGAATGGTTGATCTAAAGCAAACGCTGAGTCGCTTTATGACGATTCCAGGAGTACGACTGGCTGTCCTCGTGGGACGTGATGGCTTATTGATTGAGGGACTGAGCCGTGATGGCAGGGAAGACATGGAGGCTGTTGGCGCTTATATGACAACCGGCCTGAATACTGCTGAAGCCCTGGGGCAAGAAATTTCCAGGGGGGATGTGATAGGTGCTCTTATGGAATATGAGCGTGGATTAGTGAGTATTGATCCTCTTGGAGACTTCGCTTTGATGGTCACGCTTTTCGACAATGCTGCCAGTATTTCGCGTGTACGCCATATGGTCAAAGCGAGTCGAAATGAAATTCTTGAAGCTCTCGATATAGCATAAAATATGGAGTTTACCTAAACATTTTAGCCGAACGTGTGCACAGAGGGCAGCGCGTACATGGAACAACTTACCAATCTTATTATCTCTGATCAGGAACTAGATATTATTTCCACCACAATCAACAAACTTATGAATGACACCAGCGCCACCTCTGTCATGTTGATAGACAAGAGTGGCCAGGTTATTTCTTCTCACGGGAATAGCATAAAGCATAATGCAACCTCGCTTGGGGCGTTACTGGCTGGCGCATTCTCCTCTTCGCGTCATGTTGCCGAGTTGCTAGGTGAGAAGGATTTTCGCGCCATTTTTCAGCAGGGCGTGCACGAGAATATCTATACAACGATGGTCGAGGAACAATGGCTTCTGGTAATCGTCTTTGATAAACTCACGCACATTGGCCTTGTCAAAGTTCTTTCGAAAAAAACCTCGGAAGAACTGGGACGCACCTTAGAGCGTGTGCGTGCGGATACCAGCCGCCAGAAATCCTCTGTTCTAAATATTCAATTCCGCTCATCAGTTGAGGATACCATAGACCTGCTCTTCCGTGATTAGGGAACTCTTGCTCATGGCGCTCATCAATATTGCTACCCACGAGATACACTGTAAGATCGTCTACTACGGAATTGGATACTGTGGGAAAACAACTAACCTGCAATACGTGTTTAAGAGCATCAATCCATCCGTTCGGGGGGAAATGCTGAGTATTGCCACGGAAACCGAGCGAACGCTGTTTTTTGATTTCCTTCCACTGGACCTGGGAGCCGTCCACGGTTTCAGAACCAGATTTCATTTATATACAGTGCCTGGGCAGATCCTCTATGAGCGCACTCGCCTGGCCGTGTTGAACGGCGCAGATGGCATCGTTTTCGTCGTAGATTCGCAGGCCGAAAAATTTGAGGAAAACGTGCAGAGCATTGCCGAGCTTGAGGTGAACCTGCGCCGCCTCGGCAAAAATCCGGCAAGCTTCCCATTTGTCATGCAGTGGAATAAGCGTGATGTGCCTTCTGCCCTACCCGTACCACTGCTTGAACGCTACCTCAATCGTCGCCGCGCTCCTAGCTTTGAAGCCATTGCCTCGGCTGGCAAAGGCGTCTATGCAACCCTGCGCGCTATCAGTAAAGGCGTCATAGCCCAGTTGTAATGCAGTCACTTTATCCTATCTTTCACGTAGCGGGAGAGTCAGCTAATACTTGAACGCAGGCAGCAGCGTATGAAGATTTACGGTCTTGACTTTACCAGCGCTCCCAGTCCCAGGAAGCCTATCACCTGCGCAGTATGCGACTTGCAAGATACGCACTTAAGTGTAAGAAATTGCCTGAATTTACTTAGCTTTGAAGAATTTGAGGCGTTTCTACGCTCGGATGGCCCCTGGCTGGCTGCTCTCGATTTTCCCTTTGGTCAGCCCCACAAATTAATCTCCAATCTTGGCTGGCCCAACAGATGGGAAGGCTACACCCAGGTCATTGCATCGATGGGCAAAAAGGGGTTCGAGGAGGCGCTCAAACGCTATCGAGAGGGCAGGCCGGCGGGCGATAAACAGCACCTGAGGGCGACGGATATTCTGGCGGGCGCTCGAAGTCCGATGATGTTGCACCGGGTCCCCGTTGGAAAGATGTTTTTTGAGGGTGCAACTCGCCTGCTCAGGTCTGAGGTGAGCATTTTGCCCTGTCGCCCGGCAGAGGATAACAGGATAGTCGTCGAGGGCTATCCGGCCCTGGTGGCGCGCTGCTTGATCGGCAAGCGCAGTTATAAGAGCGATGAACGCGCTAAGCAATCAGAGGATAAAGAGGAGGCGCGGCGGGAAATCGTTCGTGGATTGCATGCGAGTGAATTAGTGGACTACGGCTGCCTGAGGGTTGAGTTCTCTGATGAGATAGGTAAGAGGCTGGTAGAAGACCAGATGGGCGATGAGCTGGATGCTGTTTTGTGTGCTGTACAGGGTGGGTGGGCCTGGTTGCAAAGAGATAGCGGGTATGGGATACCTGATGAATGCGAGAGGTCGGAGGGATGGATTGTAGATGCTTTTGCTGTTTCTTATTCTCACTTGATAGTTGTAGGTGATCGCTAGAGCTAACAACAGAGGATCTTTCATGTAACCTCCAAAGGCTGAAACTATGTTATAATCAGGGGAAATAAAACGATAACAGAATAAGGAGGAGGGACGATGTCTCTTAACGAGCTTTTGCAAGAAAAACGTGAGGACATTCTTCGTATTGCAACCAAACGCGGTGCATCCAACGTGCGTGTATTTGGATCCGTTGCACGTGGCGAAGCCGACTCGAAGAGCGACATCGATCTACTAGTGGACCTAGAGCCAGGACGTAGCCTCTTCGACCTGGGTGGACTTCTGATGGACTTGCAAGACTTGCTTGGCCACAAAGTGGATGTTGTGACAGAGCGGGGTCTGAGGGAGCGTATCCGAGAGCGTGTTTTGAGAGAGGCAATCCCATTGTGAGAAAGATACCTGAGCGATTAAGTGATATCCAGGAAGCCATCACACGCATCATGAGGTATACCAAGGAAGGGCGATATAGATACGATCACGACGAACTGGTACAGACATGGGTAACCCACAATCTTTATGTGATTGGTGAAGCGGCACGCGCTATTGCCAGCGATTTTCCAGACTTCAAAGATCAACATCCAGAGATAAGGTGGACTGAAATCATAGGTATGCGAACTGTTCTTGCTCATAGGTACTTCGATACTGACCCGGATGCACTGTGGGCGGCGGTCAATCAAGATCTTCAAGACCTGAAACGCAGCATTGATGCAATCTTGGAAGAGGAGGAAAGGTAGGCTCTAAATAGTGTTTCCGAATTGGAATTGAACTTGCAATATAGAAAAACCGGCGATCTTCATATCAGCACCCCCACAATCCCCACCAGCGTCACCCCCACCCCTATTACTGTCGTAACCGGCGGCACCTCACCCAGCAGCAAAATCCCCAAAATGATCCCCCCTGTCACCTCCTGCGTAGCAATCAAATTGGCATACGTCGCGTGCACCCCGCGCACTGCGGCATTATATAGCGTATGTCCCAGACCGAGCGGGAATACTCCCAGGGCCACCACAGCACCTACCGCTGCCAGTGTATAGGCATGTGTAAATGCAAAGAACAGCGCAACAGGTAAGAGCCATAGCGCGGCCAGCCCATACACATTTGTCGTATAGCGGAAAAGTGGGTGACGGTCCCGTTCTCCTCGTCCTGCTATGGAGTAGATGGCAAAGCAAAGTCCTGACAGCAGCGCCAATGCGTCGCCTAATATCATGCATTGTCCAGTGCCGCTAAGCGAACAGGTCGTATAGCGTGGCTCGAAACCAGCCATGATTGCTACGCCGATCACAGCTACTCCAATCCCAGCATATTTGCGTTGCGGCAGCGCTTCACGTAGCACAATCGCGGAAAACAGCGTCACAAAGATAGGCGAGGTATAGACAAGCGCAAGCGTATGGGCTATGGTCGTGAAGCTGAGCGCGGCAATGTAAAAAATGAAGTGCAGCGCAGTCACCAGCCCATAAAATAAAAAGCGTGGCACCTCACGCCGTTTCAACAGGAGTGGCTGGCGAGTTATGAGTCCCATAAGCGCTACAAGCAGGGCGGCGATCCCAAGGCGCCAGAAAGCAATTTCAAAGGGGGTGAATGGCTTTGACCAGCGTACGAAAATAGGACTGGTAGAGAAAAAGAAAACTGCAATGCAGACATACAACAGCCCAATCTTCGATTGCCTGACTGTGTGTATAGATGACGTCGCTGCGGATTCTTCGATGTGTTCCATTTACTTGCTTGATTCAGCCAAAGACGTATTTGAAAATGGCTCCGTCCGCGCTTCAATCATCTGTAAAAGGTCATGCAAGCCCTGCCGCGCGCCTTTACGCTGTTCCTGACTGAGTGAGGTATCGGCTTCGAACTCGTCTTCATCCAGAAGAAAGGGAGTGCCCTTTGGGTCAACCCACACATCCAGTAGCAGATCAACCTGCTCGATGTGGTCGTTGGAAATAAACGCTGGCTCAGCAATATTGCAATACCAGCCTTTTCTCCCACCATCTGCCGCCGATATGTCAAAGATGTTAAACCACCGGTCGGTATAGTAATATTCTATAAACCGGTCTCCTGGCTCAAAACGGGTATAGCCAAGGTCTAATGTTGGGTGTCTCCAGTAAGCTTCAATGATTACCCCATGAGAAAAACGCTTGATAGCTTCTCCCTGGTACCGGATTTTTGTCTCGCCTAGCGGGTTCAGCTTAATAACCGTAATCATGTACCTTGCTCCTGGCAAACCTTAAGATAGTGTATCTTATTTCAACCTGAGAGGCAAATATTTCCCCAGGCGTTTGACTTCCCGCAGAACTTGCGGTATCAGACACACTATTTTTATCCCATATTAGGAAAATACCGTGGGCAGATGGTATAGTGTATTCACACTAGTTGATCGGTAACCGAGAGCCAGGATCTGAGCGTGCAGGCTGAGACTGCTACTGAGGATGGAATCCTTACCGGGAGTGACACCCGGCAACGACCCGTGAAAAGACAAGTGAAAGGAAAGGGCCGCGAAAATGATCAACATCAATCAGCATACAAGTTCTCTATTAACAGAGTATGATCGCCATTCTGCCCGCCAAAGGTTTTACCGGAATCCCTGGAAGTGGCTAGGTAAATGGATCGTAGGGCTAATAGTTTTATTACTCTACACAGCATTTAGGATTGTTCTTTATCTTTGGTATCATCAAGTTTTTCTACCATGGCGCGACAGGTAAAGGAACTGCACCGCCTGAAGCGTTGTGAATTGTAAGCTGGCTTGCCCTGGTGTCAGTAGCAGGCGCCCCGAATGATGCCGGTGACGGCGTTGGCGTTGGAGTGATCCCTGGTGTAGGCGTAGGCGTAGGTGTGATCCCTGGCGTAGGCGTGGGAGTTGGAGTGATTCCTGGCGTTGGTGTGGCGGCAGGTGTAGAACTGTTATGTTGGCCTAAGTAATAAAAAAGTCCGCCGACGCCGCCTAATAGAAGCAGCAACAGAACCACAGCACCGATGATTAAGCTAATTCTTAAACCTTGCCCTGTCTGAGAAGCTGGAGGTTCAGGGGAACCACCCGCTTGCCCCGCCGCCATTTGCTCCTGTTGTCCATATCCACCGGAGGGATAAGTTGAGGGTGCGGGGGGTGGAACATAGCTTTGACCTTGCGGTGGGTAGGATGTTCCCGGCTGGGAAGGAGGGGGAGCCACTGGTTGCTGAGATCCATAAGGCTCAGTTGGACTTGAAGTGGCTGGTTGTTGAGGCGGAAATGGCTCGAACTCCCCTGGTTGCTGTATTACCGGCTCAACGTATGGTGCTCCGCAGCGAGGACAATAGGTTTGACCTGCTGCCAACGACGCTCCACAATTTTGGCAGGTACGATACCGCTCACTCATAATGTCTTTCTCCTCTCTTTCCTTCACGAAGTGAAAAATTCAAAAGCCTGGCAGGCTGAATTGCTGTTTCAAGACCCCCAGGTACTTCCTTTGTGCCTGCTCGATTTTTGGGTCGCTGCCGAACTTGCCTTTTTCCACATCTTTTGCAACCATTTCCGATAGGGCAGCTAAAAATGCCTTAAACTCTTTGGCTTCGGTATCATTACCCAACAGCGCGCTCGTTTCCTCGATATACTGGTGCAATTCGTGCAAAACTGCTTCCTTGTCGGAAAGGGATGAGAGATGTAGCCCTGGCAGCGGATTTTTAGCGTCCTGGAACATGCCCTGGATCAGTGCATTGTCTGGATATGCCTCTTTCACCTCTCGAAAATACCGCATGCTATCAATCACGTCGCGCAATATAGCCATCGGATCAGCAACTCCCATTACCAGGGTAGCCAGCAGTATTGCGCTTGGCAGTGCTACGAGTCTGGCCTGCTGCTCTTCGGTATAGCGAGGCATGATTGAGTTCCTTTCTGCCATGAATATGAAACGTACAATTGCCTCTATCCCTGTTCACGCACTATCGTAAACCACTGTTACCAGTATAGTGCCCTGGAGTCGAAAACACATCTTCAGAACACGCTATTTTTTTCGCGCTCATGTATGAAAGGAATGCGAGCAGGTCAGGTTGCGTAATCTGTTTACATTAGTGGGTCTCGACCTTCTTTTCTTATAGGAGGTGATGCTCCATAGCAAAGCGCGTGGCCGCGCTGCGCGAATTGACATCGAGCTTGCGGTAGATGGATTGGATGTGTGCATTGACCGTGTTTGGACTCAGGACGAGCTTTTCGGCAATCTGGCTGTTACTCATGCCTTGCGCCACCAGGCGCAGCACTTCGAGTTCTCTTGCGGTCAGTCCTGCCGGAATGACCTGCAGTGATATTGTTCGTGGCTTCACTGCAGGGTTAATGGCATCCTGCGCAGGCAACATCGCTGCCTGTGTTGCTGTTACCGGCACCTGTTGCGGTGTTATCGCCTGTCCTGCTGCCCATGCCGCCGCAAAGACCTTCTCGCCAAGCAGCTCGTCCCGGCTTCCTGCTTTCAGGGCCTGTTCCAGGTACTCGAGGCCATCGCTCAGGCGCCCGCGGAAAAACCAGTAGAGTTGCAGCGCTGAGGCGATGCGCAAGACGGTCTCGGTCTCATGGCGTTCCAGCAACCACTGCAAGGCCGCCTGTAGGTTCTCATGTTCCTGCTCTAGCCGCTCTAGCCATACTCCCTGCAGAGCTCCAGGCAATGCCGCCTCTGCCTGTTCGCTGAGTGCCAGGTAGTAGGCCGCGTGGGCGTCCCGGCAACGCTCCAGCTCACCAGACTCGGCAAGCCGCTCCAATCCATACTCACGCATCATCTCTAAGTAATAGAACTGAGGCGTCTGCTCCTCCTCTTCACGCAGTTGGAGCAGGCTTTTATCGACCAGGGAGGCTATTCCCTCCAGCACAGAGCTGGAGAGATCGGCAGGCTCACTGGCGACCGCCTCTGCTGCTTCGAGAGTGAAGTCCCCCGCGAAGACGCACAGTCGCCGGAAGAGCATTTGCTCCTCCGCTGTGAGCAAATCATAGCTCCAGTTGATGGTGCTACGCAGCGTCTGCTGGCGACCGGGCGCATCTTGCTTCCCACCACCGAGCACGTGCAGGCCCTGCTCCAGGCGCGACAGCAGCGCCTGGGGCGACAGGATTTTGCAGCGGGCTGCTGCCAGCTCGATGGCCAGTGGCACTCCCTCCAGCCTGGCACACATCCTGGCAATGACGGCCGCGTTGCGCTCCGTGAGCTGGAATCCCGGTTTGGCTGCCTCCGCGCTCTGCACAAAGAGTGCTACCGCCGCCACCTGCGACAGATTGTCAGGGGTGGATAGATCATGCAGATCGGGAACGGCCAGCGGTGGGACGGCGAACTCGTATTCGCCCCGGACATGCAACGCAGCGCGACTGGTTACCACCAGCTTGAGTTGCTGACACGCCGCAAGCACCTCCACGAGCTGCGGGGCCGCCGGGAGCACCTGCTCAAAGTTATCCAGCAGCAGCAAGAGCTGCTTGTCGTGCAGGAAGGTCTTTAAACGGCCTATCA